>PPYF01267363.1_pt1 | contig 31746 bp, 23 predicted proteins | sample 1559871 | NCBI WGS metagenome assembly PPYF01 (sample SAMN08240021, study PRJNA423297) | Human gut metagenome, whole genome shotgun sequencing project.
TCGTTCACCTTGCCCATCGCCAGCGGGTGGAAGCCGTGGGGATCGCGCAGCGCGATGACGCGGCCCTCGGAAAGGATGATCAGCGAGAACGCGCCGCGCACGCGATCACAGGCGGCGAGGATGGCGTCTTCGAGATTCTTGTGTTCCGCGAGACTGTGCGCGATGAGGTGTACGAAGATTTCGCTGTCGCTGCTGGTCTGGAAAATCGCCCCGTGATCTTCCAGCTCCTGACGCAGTTCCGCCGCGTTGGTCAGGTTGCCGTTGTGGGCCAGCGCGATTTCGATGCCGCGGACGCGCACGACCAGCGGCTGCGCGTTCTTGCGGACCGACACGCCCGTGGTGGAGTAGCGGACGTGGCCGATGGCCTTGTCGCCCTGCAATTCCTGCCCGAGAGTGGACTCGTCGTACACGTCCGGGACAAGGCCCATACCCGCGTGCAGGCGGATATGCTTGCCGTCGAACGTCGCGATGCCCGTGCTTTCCTGTCCGCGATGCTGAAGGGCGTACAGGCCGAAATAGGCCATCCGGGCGGCCTCAGGATGTCCAGAAATACCAAAAATTCCGCACATACGATAAACCTTTTCGCCGAAAAGAGGGCGGAGAAACCCTTCGTGAAGAAAGGCTTCTCCGCCCTCTTCAGGCTTTTCCTTCCGCTCCGTCGACCGTTGTTGTGGTCTGTGGATATCGCCCGCGGAGGCAGGCTGTCGTTTTCGCACCAAACGCCCCGGCGACAAGGGCCGCCGACGCTCCCGAAACCCGCCCCAAAACGGACCTCGGCCCGGAAACGCCCTTCGGCCCGACCGTCTCGCCAGCCGGGAAAAAGGCTAACCTCCCGGAAAACCGGGGGCCGCCGCCTTTTCCGACGGGAAGGCTTCCGGGAACAGGCTGGCCTTCCGATCCGTCGGCCGTCCCGGCATCGCCGTTTCCGCCGCCGTCCCGAAAGGCCGGGCGTCTTCAAAAAAGAAACAAAAAGGATAGAGGAAAGCGGCGCTTCTTGCAACCGGCGGGGAATGACCTTCCCGTTGTTCGCGCCTCGGACGAGACGGGACGCGGAGAGGGAACCGCCGGAAATCCGGGGACCCTCTCCGCCTCCGCGTTACTTTCCTTCGTAATATTCCTGAAGGCTCTTCACGCGCACTTCGGTCTTCCGGGCCGCGCCGATGGCGCGGGCAATGGCCCTCGCACCGGACAGCGTGGTGCTGTAGGGCACCCCGTAATGCAGCGTGGTCTGGCGGATGGCCTTGGAATCGTGCGCGGTGCGCTTGCCCGAAGCCGTGTTGATGACCAGCGCGACCTCGCCGTTCTTGATGAGGTCCACGATGTTCGGGCGGCCTTCGTACACCTTGAGCACGCGGGTGGACGGGATGCCCTGCCCGGCGAGCAGACCGGCGGTGCCGGCGGTGGCGAGCAGTTCAAAGCCGAGGTCCACATACTGGCGGGCGACGTCGGCGACGAAACGCTTGTCGCGGTCGTTCACGGACAGGAACACCTTGCCGGATTCCGGCAGCTTCTGGCCCGCGCCCCACTGCCCCTTGAGGAAGGCTTCCTCGAAGGTCGGGGCGATGCCCATGACTTCGCCGGTGGACCGCATTTCGGGTCCGAGCAGGATGTCCACGCCGGGGAAGCGGCGGAACGGGAACACGGATTCCTTGACCGACACGTACCCGGAACGACGCATGGACCACGGGTCCAGTTCCTTGAGGGTCTTGCCGAGCATGACCTGCGTGGCGAGACGCGGCAGCGGCACGCCGGTGGACTTGGACACGAACGGCGCGGTACGGGAAGCGCGGGGGTTCACTTCGAGGATGAACACCACGCCGTCCTTGACCGCGAACTGGATGTTCATGAGGCCGACGACGCGCAGTTCCTTAGCGAGGGCCACGGTCTGGCGTTCGATCTCGGCCACGGTTTCCTTGGGCAGGGAATAGGGAGGCAGCACGCAGGACGAGTCGCCCGAGTGGATGCCCGCCTCTTCGATGTGCTCCATGACCCCGGCGACGTACACGTCGTCGCCGTCGGACAGCGCGTCCACATCGACTTCGATGGCGTTCTCGAGGAACTTGTCGATGAGCACGGGGTGTTCCAGCTTCTGCTTGCCGACGTGCATGGCGAAGTAATCGGCCATTTCCTCATCGTCGTACACGATCATCATGGCCCGGCCCCCGAGCACGTAGCTCGGACGGATCACGATGGGATAGCCGATGCGGTGGGCGATCTCGCGGGATTCCTCCAGCGTGGTCGCGGTGCCGTTGGCGGGCTGGAGCAGCGAGAGCTTCTGGAGCAGGGCCTGAAAGCGTTCGCGGTCTTCGGCGCGGTCGATGGCGTCCGGGCTGGTGCCGAGGATGGGCACGCCCGCGCGGAGCAGCGGCACGGCAAGGTTCAGCGGGGTCTGCCCGCCGAACTGGACGATCACGCCGTCGGGACGTTCCTTTTCCACGATGTGCATCACGTCTTCAAAGGTCAGCGGCTCGAAGTAGAGACGGTCGGACGTGTCATAGTCGGTGGACACCGTTTCGGGGTTCGAGTTGACCATGATGGCCTGCACTCCCGCGTCCTTGAGGGCGAAGGAGGCGTGACAGCAGCAGTAGTCGAACTCGATGCCCTGCCCGATGCGGTTGGGGCCGCCGCCGAGGATGATGACCTTCTTGCGGTCGGCGGGCACGACTTCCTGACCGGTTTCGTAGGTCGAGTAAAAATAGGGGGTGTAGGCTTCGAATTCCGCGGCGCAGGTATCCACCAGATAATAGGTGGGCACGGTGCCGGTTTCGTGGCGCAGCGCGCGGATGTCGCCTTCGGGCTTCTTCCACATTTCGGCGAGCTGCCGGTCGGAGAAGCCGAACGCCTTGGCCTTGCGGAGCACGGCGACCATTTCCGGGTTGTCGGGCGTCATGGAGTTGGCGAGGGCGAAGTCGCGGATGCGGGCTTCCATGTCCACGATTTCCTTGATCTGGCGCAGGAACCACGGATCGATGAGGGTGATCTCGTGCAGTTCCTCCAGCGTGAACCCGGCAAGCATGGCCTGCCGGATGGCGAACAGGCGGCGGGAGTTCGGGGTACGCATCTTCGCCATGAGCTCTTCGCGGGGCGGGAGTTCGGCGCGGAAGCCGCTGCCGAGGCCGATGGCCCCGATTTCCAGCGAACGCAGGCCCTTCTGGAGGGCTTCCTTGAAGGTCCGGCCGATGGCCATGGTTTCGCCCACGCTCTTCATGGAGGTGGTCAGCTCGTCCTTGGCGCCGGGGAACTTCTCGAAGGTGAAGCGGGGAATCTTGACCACGCAGTAGTCGATGGTGGGTTCGAAAGACGCGGACGTCTCGCGGGTGATGTCGTTGCGCAGTTCGTCCAGCGTGTAGCCCACGGCGAGCTTGGCGGCGATTTTGGCGATGGGGAAGCCGGTGGCCTTGGAGGCCAGCGCGGAGGAACGGGACACGCGGGGGTTCATTTCGATGACCACGAGGTCGCCGTCGGCGGGGTTGACGCCGAACTGGACGTTCGATCCGCCGGTTTCCACGCCGATTTCGCGCATGATGGCGAGGGAGGCGTCGCGCATCTTCTGGTATTCGCGGTCCGTGAGGGTCTGAGCCGGAGCCACGGTGATGGAGTCGCCGGTGTGCACGCCCATGGCGTCCACGTTTTCGATGGAACACACGATCACGCAGTTGTCCGCGGTGTCGCGCATGACTTCCATCTCGAATTCTTTCCAGCCGATGACCGACTGTTCGATCATGACTTCGCTGACCGGGCTGGCGGCGAGGCCGTCCCCGGCGATTTCCTCAAGGTCTTCCAGATTGTAGGCGATGCCGCCGCCCGTGCCGCCGAGCGTGAAGGCGGGACGGATGATCATGGGGAAGGGCATGGAGGTCCCGATGCGGCGCACGTCGTCCATCGTATGCGCGATGGCGCTTTGCGGCACCTTGAGGCCGATGTTTTCCATGGCCTGACGGAACAGTTCGCGGCTTTCGGCCTTTTCGATGACGTCGGCCCGGGCGCCGATGAGTTCCGTGCCGCATTCCTCCAGCACGCCGGATTTCGCCAGCGCGAGCGCCGTATTCAGGCCCGTCTGCCCGCCGAGGGTGGGCAGAATGGCGCAGGGACGTTCCTTGCGCACGATGGCGGCGACCGTTTCCGGTTCGATGGGTTCGATGTAGGTGCGGTCTGCGAGTCCGGGATCGGTCATGATGGTCGCCGGATTGGAGTTGACCAGCACGACCTCGTAGCCTTCTTCCTTCAGAGCCTTGATGCCCTGAGTCCCGGAATAGTCGAATTCGCACGCCTGGCCGATGACGATCGGGCCAGAACCGATTACCATGATCTTCTTGAGATCTGTACGCTTGGGCATATCGCTCCCCGCTGGGCAAGGGTGGGTTGTTTCGTCCGCGGCCGACCCTCTCCGTCAGCCGACGCCAAGGCCGCACGCCGGAGCGGCGGCTCTCACTGGAAAAGGAGAATGATGAATCCCTCAGTTCCTACACGCCATCGTGCCCGCTGGCAAGAGGAAGAAACGCGCCGATCCGGGAAATCCCGCGAAGTTGCGTTCCGCCCTCTCCCGCGAAATCGGAAGGGGGCGACACGCTTCCCGTGCGGAAAAGAAGGTTTCACCTCTTGCGCTTTTTCCTGAGAAGGTATATGAAACGAGTCTTTGGTGCGGACAGTCCGTGCCCCAAGCAAGATTTTTTCGGGCGACCGTCCGAATATATGGAGGATGTCATGTCCAAGCAGTGTGCGTTTTGCGGCAAGAAGCCCCAGACCGGCAACTATGTGAGCCACTCGAACATCAAGACCAAGCGCGTCTTCAACCCCAACCTCCAGAATGTGCGCCACCAGTTCGCCAACGGCGAAGTCCGCACCATCTCTGTGTGCACCCGTTGCCTGCGCTCCGGCCTGGTCACGAAGCCCGTCGCCCGCAAGGCCGACTAGTTTCGCCCACCGTGTCCGCGGTCCGTTTTTCAAATCCCCGGTTGTTCGCAGCCGGGGATTTTTTTGCCTTTCGGGAATCAGGTCTTACCTAAGGGCCATGACACCGCCACGCACTCCGCTCCCCCGCGTTTCCACGGCCCTCCGGCCCAGCGCATCCGCTCCCTCGCGCCGACCGCCGCGCAGGCGCAAGGCCCGCCTCTGGGTCCGCCCCAACAGCGTCCCTTTCTTCTGGCGCATGATCGACGACGGCGAAAAACGCCCTTCCCTGCCTCCGCCCCATCTTTTTGATCTGTGGATTACCGTCCTCGCCTCGCGCGGCATCCCCTACCAGCTCGCGGGCCGGGGCAACAAGCTCCGGCTGTACGTTCCCGCCCTGCTTGAACGGCAGGCCCGCGCCGAGCTGGAGGCCATGCGCGCCGAAAGCCGCAAGCCGCGCCCGGTCGCCGCGGAGCCGCCCGCGCGCAACAACGCCCATTGGGTGCTGGCCCTGCTGCTTCTGCTCATTCTCTGGCACGGGGTCAGGATGCACTGGTTCAGCCTGCCCGGCCTGCCCCGCCTCGATCCCGAAGAATGGACGCGGCTCGGCGCGCTGGACGTGTTCCGGGTACGGGTATTCGGGGAATGGTACCGCTGCGTCACCGCGCTGACCCTGCACGCCGACAGCCGCCACCTGTTCGGCAACGTCCTGTTCGGCGCGCCCTTCCTGATCCTGCTCTGCCGCCGGGTCGGACTCGGGCTCGGCGTTTTTCTGGTCCTGCTGGCTGGGACTTTCGGCAATGTCCTGAATACGCTTTACCGACAGTCCGCGCACGTCAGCCTGGGGTTCTCCACCGCCCTGTTCGGCACGGTGGGCGCACTCTCCGGCTTTATGGCCCTTCAGGGCTGGGACAAACGGGACGGCGCAGGAAAACTGTCGTGGCGCAGGGGCGTCCTGCTGCTGGCGGCGGGCACTGGCATCCTCGCCATGCTCGGCACGGAAGGCGAGAACACGGACTACGCCGCGCACCTGTTCGGACTGCTTTCGGGCTTCATCGTGGGCGGGGCCGCAAGCTGGCTTAGCCGAAAAACCGACTCACTCTCATCCCGGCGCATCAATATCCTACTGGGTTTCGCCGCAGCGGGGATAGGCTTGCTGTGCTGGAAACTGGCCTTGTAACGCCGTCACAAGTTCTCTGCCGTATACAAGTCCCATGGGGAAAAAAAGCATAACAATGCCGTCCTCTCTATCCAGAGAAAACTCCATCGTCCCCAGTATGATATAAAAAAGGACCATGCTCTGAAAAAAACGATCTTTCTGCTTGAAAGCCTTTCTGAGAGCAACTCCCGCACAGAGCACGAAAAGTGATGTTCCAACGATCCCGCCCATAAAAAGCAGACCCAACAGAAGATTGTGCGGATGAAAAACAAGAGGTTCAACCTCTCGATACTGATTATGCAATCGGGATGCGTGTTGCTTTACATAATTATGATGAAAGGCTTCAAACGCTGTAATGGAATTGCCAAACCACGGAGCCTGTTCAATACCGGCAACCGCCGTCTCCCATATAGGTTTCCGTGTCTCAAACGTTCTGTCTTTCAAGGGAGACAAAAGAGCGGACTCCACACGCGCCAGCTGCACCTCCGGAATAGCCATTATCGCAACGCCGCATCCCAACACCGCCAGAAAAGTTACCGACGCTACATGCCGTTTCAAAAAAGGAAACGACAAAAAGATTAAGGAAACAAAACACGCGAGATAGGCAATTCTACTAGCGCTCAAGAGAAGCGTCCAAAAAGAAAAAATACCTACACCCCAAACGGGATACAGCAATATGCCACGCCATTTTTCTCGATAGGCAACGAGAAAAAGCAATGCGCAAGCGGCAATGCCGCCAAGGATATTAGGATATTTTAGGAAAAGCGTTAATCGGTTATCATATGTTACAAAATTATCCGAAAGAATACCCCATTTAAAGCCAATATAGCTCAGGGTCAAAGCGACAGGAAGACCAAGCACCGCTATCCAATATGAAGATCGTATAAAGACTATAGCGGCAACACCCAGCAGATAAGCAACCAGTACTTTATATCCGACTTCAATATCAGCCAGCCACATTCCTGGAGAGAGCATCCAGTAAAAAGCAAGAAGCACTGGCAAAAGGCACTCTAGAGGAATTTTCTGAATAAACCGCCAACAAGAAGTCTTCCAAAGACATCCCAAAGCGAAAGCCAAAGGGATAGTCATCCGCTTCCAAGTCAGAGACCCTGTACCCAGCCACCAGAAAAATACGCATAAAGATAAAATAAAGACTAAAGGGAAATACCCTATGACATTTTTCCCAAAATGTAGCTTTCTCCAGCTTTCGTTAAAATAGCAGGTGTACCAAACCATATCTTCACTATCCTTTTCCATCTTCCAGAAAGAGGTATATCTCTAAAATATTTTTAAAATTATGTCTTTTCAAAATGTGATGGCTGAGGAAAGAGTTTTTGGTAACATGCTATCATTTGCTGTCGTTCCCGATCCGTCGCTTTCTCCGAATCGTTTAGACAAAATGTCATAGGATGTAATTTTTGGATCATCTTGCACTTAAACAAAAAGTTATCATCGCCGAGTGATGCTCCAAGATGCGCTAATCTCCCTCGAAGAACGTCCCAAGCCTGCCACAAACCATTTATAGGTCGGGCAACCCCCTGTTTTGTTGCCAACATATAATATGGATATAGAGTGGTGATTGTAATATCTTCAAAAGAACGAAACGGAGACTGTAATGTTCTTGTAATGCTCTCAGAAAAGGTTTGCCAAAGCCGATACACCGTCGACCGGGTCATTGACTTTGGATAATGTGCCAGCCTATGCTCGTATAATAGGCCAAAACAGTTATACACAAGCTGACTTGCCCGCACTCGAGCAGCGGCATGCGGAGACATTTCTTTAGAAAGACTCGGCAAACTATTTTTGGGGGCCTTCTTAGAGACTATCCACAGTTTCGGTTTCCCATCGTATTGGAAAAAATCCTCTTTTTTGACGGATTGCCCCAACATAAAATCATCATTGAAACATAAAAAATGTTCGGCCAATGAAGGAATACGGTGCAGACACAGTTCAATGGGGCGACTGCTGAACACGGGATACGCGGCCTCGGAAGGGAATATCTCTTTATGCTGGACAAGTGTAACCGTTGTATCGTCTAACCATTCAGGAATCTGATTATCCGTTACAAGATAGACGCGACGCACCCACGGTGCATATTTCTCCAGTGATCGCAGCGAATAGCGCAATTCATCATTATCTAAAAAGCGGCAATCTGAAACAGCATTCTCATGGATGTCCGCATTCCCCATGCTCCGCAAGGCAGCGCGCTTTCTCTCCCGCCATACAGGGTCCGCTCCATTTACCCATGTGTAGACAGCATCAACAGGGAACGAAATGTGCTCGGACATAGTTGTCTCCAGCTCTTTCTAAAGGACCCGGCAACCGTCTTCCGTGACCAGCACCATGTGTTCCCAGCGGATGCCGCCCCATTCGGGGAAGTAGAGGCCGGGTTCCACGGTCACGATCATACCGGGTTCCAGCGGCGTCGTGTTGCGGCCGTTGAGGCTCGGCCCTTCGTGCGTTTCCAGTCCCACGCCGTGCCCGAGGCCGTGCGTAAAGGCCTCCGCCACGCCGAGGGATTCGAAATGGGCCCGCGCGACCTTGTACACGTCGCACGCCAGCACGCCGGGATGGATGGCGCGGATGGCCTTCTCCTGCGCCGTCCGTACCGCTTCCAGCGTACGCTCGAAAATATCCGTGGGCTTTTCGCCGACCCAAAACGTGCGGGTCTGGTCGGAGCAGTATTCGTCCAGACGACAGCCCACGTCCACGAGCACCAGATTTTCCTGCTCAAGGAGCACGTCTTTCGAAGGCATGTAGTGCGGCAAGGCCGCGTTGCGCCCGTGTCCCACAATGCTGGAGAATGCAAGCTCGGTCGCGCCGTGGTGCCGGAAAAACATTTCGATGTCCCACGCGACGGCGGCTTCGCTCCGACCGGGGACGAGCACGCCGGGCAGCCATTCCATAAGCCGCTGGTTCAGGCGACAGGAAGCCTCCATGCGCCGGATTTCGTCTTCGTCCTTGATCACGCGAAGGCGTTCCACCAGCCCGTCGGCACGGGCGAACCGGCATCCGGACCCCGCCAGCGTTTCCGAAAACTTCTCGTAAAAGTCCAAGGTGACCGAACGGGCTTCAAATCCCACGGTCTTGCCGGGCACAAGGCCGAGCAACAGCCGGGCGATGTCCTGGGGAGCGTCAGCGCCGTAGATGCAGATACGCTCGTGGTCCCACAACCGGCGGGCCGCGTCCAGATAGCGGGAATCGGTGGCGATCCAGTCCTTGCCGTCGGCCATGACGACCAGACGCCCGGAGCTTTCGTTCAGTTGCGGATCGTGCAGCTCGAAACCGGAAAGGTAGTACCGGTTGGCGGCATGACTTACCAAAAGGGCCTCGATCCCCTGTTCCCGCATCAGCGCCCGCAGACGTTCGCGGCGCTGTTCGTATTTCCGTTCGGACATGACTGCATCCGTTTGTTTGGTAAACGCCTTATCGGCGTAGATTATTGAGAATATACAAAAAGAGAGGACAGCATATACGGGGAAACCCACCTTGTCCAGAAGCGCGCAGCATCCTGAAACCACAGGCTGTCTTACGCTCCGAAGGCATTCCCGGCAAACGGGTGACTCGCCGTGCGCCCCTGCCCGGCGTTGGCGAACCCCCTCTCGCAGCCGATCTGCGGCGTACTCTGCGTATCACATTGTTTCTTTTGAATCACCCTGCCGAGCGAGGAGTTCGGCCCGTTACCTCCAAGGCGACGTCTGGCTACCGGGAGACCATAATCGGAAACATGCTCATGTCAAAAGCCGGCAACAAAAAAATCACGCGGCACACGTCGCTCCCGCATGCTTCCCGCCCGCCGTTACGCTTCCTCGAACAGGTCCCCCAGAATGCTGTTGGACACCAGCATCCCCTCGGGAGTCAGGCGGAAACGTCCGTTGTCCAGACGGGCCAGCCCCGCTTCACACAAGCGCCGTGCGAATCTGCCGTGATCATCCGTAAAAGGACGCCCCGCCAGCCGTTCGTACGCCTCCAGCGGCAGGCCCTCTACGGTCCGCAGGCGCAGCATCATGCACTCCAGCGTCCGCGTCTCCTTATCCAGCGCCTCACGGTCCGAACAGGTCCGCCCTTCCGCGACCTGCGCCAGCCACTCAGGACCTTCCGGGTTGGTCCAGCGTTCCCCGCCGAGCGTGGACGTCGCCGCCGGACCGAGCCCCAGATACTCCCGGCCTTCCCAATACCCCAGATTGTGGCGACATCGGAATCCCTCGCGGGCGTAGTTGGAAATTTCATACTGGCGCAGCCCCGCCTCTCCGAACAGACGGATGCCCTCCAGATACATGGAGCACTGTACGTCCTCCGGCGGCAACGCGTCCTCTCCGCAGGCTTCCGCCAACGGCGTGCCCGGCTCCAACGTCAGGCCGTAGGCGGAAATGTGATCCGGCCCGAGCTCCAGCGCGGCGCGCACGTCCTCCCGCCACAGGTCCAGCGTCTGTCCCGGCAGGCCCCACATCAGATCGAGGCTCAGATTGCGGCAGCCCGCCTCCCGGATCGCCCGGAACGCCGTCCGGGCCGCATCCGCACGGTGCAGCCGTCCGAGCGCCGTCAGCATGCCGTCGTTCAGCGACTGCACGCCGAGCGAAATACGGTTGACGCCCGCGTCCAGATAGCCCCGCGCCCGTTCCGGGGTATGCAGCGAATCCGGGTTGGCCTCCATGCTGATCTCCGCGTCCGGCGCGACGGCGAACGTCCGGCGCACCCCGTCCAGCACGACGCCGAGCTGTTCCGGCTCCAGCAGGCTCGGCGTGCCGCCCCCGAAAAAAACGCTCTCCACAGGAACCCTGCCGAGCCGTCCGCCCCACAGCGCCAGTTCGGCGCACAACGCGGACACGTACCGCGACACCGAAAAGCCCCGTGTCCCCACGGGAGGCAACGGTACGGAATAAAAGGCGCAGTACCGACACTTGCGGCGGCAAAACGGGACATGGACGTAGAGCAACATGGCTTCCCCGGCGGATGCTGGTTTCGGAAAGGACGGAGGCCGTCCCGCCGCTCCGGGCGGCGTCCCTCCTTCTAGCGCGTTTTCGCCTTCGGCACAAAGGGCGCAAAAAAAACTTTACATACGTGGTCAGACCGCTTATTTTACCGTGTGGGCAAGCGCCCAAAAAACGTCGTCATTCCGAGAAGCCGCAATGCCAGCCATACCGTACCGCCCGCACCACGAAGCCACCCGAACCGGCATTGTCCGAATCTGTATCTATTCCCCGTTGTTCCAGCGGGGTTTTTTTTGAGCTTTTCCGTTTTCCGCCGATACCATCGGCCTGCCGAGACGACAGGCTCCAACGTCAACCACCGGGAACCGCCATGCAACAGGAAACGTTCCACTGGCTTCACAAAGACTTGCTGGATGTGGATCAGTTGACGCAGGATGAACTTTTCCACCTGCTCGATACCGCCGCAAACCTGCACGAAATCAACTCCCGCCCGGTCAAGAAGGTGCCCATTCTCAAGGGTAAAAGCGTCGTGCTGTTCTTCGCCGAACCGAGCACTCGCACCAAGACCTCCTTCGACATGGCGGGCAAACGCCTCTCCGCCGACACCTTCGGACTGGCGAAGTCCGGCTCCAGCCTGCAAAAAGGCGAGAGCATGAAGGATACGGCCCTGACCCTTCAGGCCATGAACCCCGACGTCATCGTCATCCGCCATTCCAGCAGCGGCGCGGCCCGGTTCCTCGCCGAACGCCTGCACTGCGGCGTGGTCAACGCGGGCGACGGCTGGCACGCGCACCCCACGCAGGCCCTGCTCGACGCCTTTTCCCTGCGTCAGGTCTGGGGCGGCGAGCGGGACGCCTTCAAGGGCAAGAACCTGCTCATCCTCGGCGACTGCGCCCACAGCCGCGTCTGCCGTTCCAACGTGCTGCTGCTCAACAAGCTCGGCGTGAACGTCAGCCTGTGCGCGCCGCGCACGCTCCTGCCCGCAGGCGTGGACAACTGGCCCGTCACCGTCTTTTCGGACAGCAAAAAGGCCGTGCGCGACATGGACGCCGTCATGTGCCTGCGCCTCCAGCTCGAACGCCAGCAGGCGGGCCTGCTTCCCGATCTGCGCGAATACTCGAAACGGTTCTGCCTCACCCCGGCGCACATGGAGCTTGCGAAGCCCGGCGCCAAGATCATGCATCCCGGACCCATCCTGCGCGGCCTCGACGTGTCCGACGACCTCGCGGATACGCCCCAGTCCCTGATCCTCGATCAGGTCGCCGCCGGGGTTTCGGTCCGCATGGCCGTGCTCTACCTCCTCGCCACCCGTCCCGACATCAAGGACAACCCTGAAGGAGAACGCTGATGTCTACCCTCCTCGTCAAAAACGCCCGCTCTCTGGGCGAATCCGTGGACCTGCTCGTCGTGGACGGCAAGGTGCGGACCCTGAACGCCTCCATTGAAGCGCCCGCCGACGCCGAAGTCGTGGACGCCGCCGGAAAAATCCTGTTCCCGAGCCTCATCGACGTGCATACGCATCTGCGCGAACCCGGCTACGAGTGGAAGGAAAACGTGGCGACCGGCCTTGCCGCCGCCGCGCACGGCGGGTTCGGCGGCATCATGTGCATGGCGAACACCGATCCGGTCAACGACGACGCCGCGGTCACGGAGCAGATTCTGGAAGCCGCCCGCCGCGCGTGGCCCGACGGTCCCCGCGTCTACCCCATCGGAGCCGCCACCGTCGGGCTCAAGGGCGAAGAGCTCGCCCGCATGTCCGAGCTCAAGGATGCGGGCTGCGTCGCCATTTCCAACGACGGCCGTCCCGTGGGCAACACGGAAATCTTCCGCCGGATGATGGAATACGCCGCCGACCTCGGCCTCATCGTCATCGACCACTGCGAGGACCCCTATCTCGCGGCCAAGTCGCACATGAACGAAGGCGTGACCAGCGGCCTGCTCGGCGTCAAGGGTCAGCCCGACGTGGCGGAAACCATTCAGGCGGCCCGCAGCATCCTCCTTGCCGAATACCTCGGCGTGCCGGTGCACATCGCCCACGTATCCGCCAAGCGCACGGTGGACATCATCGCGTGGGGCAAGTCGCGCGGCGTCAAGGTGACCGCCGAGACGACCCCGCACTATCTGACGCTCGACGAAACCGCCGTGAACGGCTACAACACCCTCGCCAAGGTGAACCCGCCCCTGCGTACGCCCGCCGACATCGCGGCTCTGCGCGAAGCGGTGAAAACCGGCGTCATCGACATGTTCTGCACGGATCACGCCCCGCACGCCGCGCACGAGAAGGAAACGCCCTTCGACGAAGCGCCCAACGGCTTTACGGGCATGGACCTTGCCCTGACCATCACCTACGGGCTGGTCCGGGAAGGCGTACTGACCGAGGCCGACCTCATCCGGCTCTGGGCCACGGAGCCCGCCCGCGTATTCAATCTCCCGGTGAACACCTTCCAGCCCGGCGCGCCCGCCGACTTCTTCCTGTTCGATCCCGATCTCGAATGGAAGGTGGCTCCCGATACCCTCTACTCCAAGAGCCACAACACCCCGTGGCTCGGTCAGCTCGTCAGGGGCCGCGTCGTCGCCCACTGGATCGGCGGCGTGAAGATCGTATAATAAAGGCATGGGAAAAAAGATTGGGGAGGGGAAACGTTCTCCCCTCCCCCGCTTCTTCATCCTACCCCTTCATCCTGATCACGACCTCACCGCCGGGGACCATGCCCTTGAGCGCGCCGAGCATGCCCTTGACCCCGCCGGAAAGCATTTGCGCCGTAAAGGGATTCAATCCGATGGCCTGCCCGTTGACCGTAACCTCGATGGACCCGCGAGCCGCCACGCAGTCGCCGGGCTTCTTTTCGCCGGCGACGATGCGCCGGACCATCGCGGCGCAGTCCGTTTCGCCGCAGGCTCCGCAGTCGAGCCCCGGCAGCATGAACGAACGCTCCTGAATCAAATCCACCAGCGCATCAAGCGTCTCCACCGTGAACGACGGCAGCCCCGGCAGCGTGTTGTCCCCGTAGGTCGCCAGCGCCAGTTCGGGGCGCAGCGCCCGGCACCCTTCGGAAAGCGCCGTCAAAAGCTCGGGCGTAGTCCGCAGACAGAGCACGCGCGGCAGCCAGCCGATGGCCTTCCCGCCTTCCACCAGCAGGATGTCCGCATCCAGCAGCGGCACGAGATCACGCAGAAAACAGGGATGTCCCCAGTGGATCATGGCTTCGCCCTTGCCGTCCTTCGTGTTGCTCAGGCCCACGATGGTCCGCTTGGGGCTCATCAGAAGCGCGGTATCCGTGTCCGGCTTGTCCAGCTCGTGGTGCGTATGCTTGGCGATGGCCACCCGGAGGCCGCGCGCCTCAAGACATTCGGAAAGGCGGGAAATAAGCGTGGTTTTTCCGGAGTTGCTGAACCCTATGATGCCGATGGCTTGCATGGCCGTTCTCCTGGTAAAAATTTTTGGTTTCCCCCCGCCGGATACCAAGGGGATATCCGGGCAGGTACAAATTATGACACCCCATGCCGGAGGGAGGATACATTGTCTCATCCCTAATAGGGTAAAACTATTGCCTAAACCAGAACAATCAAGAGAGACGAAAAATGGCACGGAGTTTGCTAAAGTTGAAGTAATTCCTTTCTTCTTTCTTCATCACTTTCTTCCTCCCACAACGGCCCGCTCACGCGGGCTGTTTTGGTTTCCGGGGCCTTGACTCCGGGGACGCGAAACCGTAACCAGTCAGCACATCATTCACGCGCAGGCCTCGCCTGTCTATTCCCGGAGGAACCTATGTCCCTGTGCCCCTGCGGCTCCGACCGCCCCTATGAAGAATGTTGCGAACCGTATATTGAAGGCCGCGAACCCGCCCCCACCGCCGAAGCGCTGATGCGTTCGCGTTATACCGCCCACACCCTCGGCAAGTACGACTACCTGAACGATACCGTGCATCCGAGCATCCGCGACGAGGCCGATCACGAGGAAATGAAGAAGTGGTCGGAAGCCGTCGAATGGGACGGCCTCGAAATCTTTTCCACTACGGACGGGGCCGAAACCGACGAGACGGGCGAAGTATCCTTTGAAGCCCGCTATTCTGTCAACGGCATGCCCCAGTCCCTGCGTGAAGACGCGTTCTTCCGCCGCGAGGACGGACGTTGGTTCTACGTGGACGGCAATGTCCACGGGCAGGACCCGTACCGCCGCGAAACGCCGAAAATCGGCCGCAACGAGCCCTGTCCCTGCGGCAGCGGCAAAAAGTACAAGAAGTGCTGCGGCAAATAAGCGTCACGGATATGAAAAAAGGGAACTTCGGTTCCCTTTTCCGTTTCATGACGCCGTGATCCGTTCCCGGAGGGGAACCTTTCCAAGACTGCCGGAGCCTCTTGCCGCCGAGGCGGCGGTATGCGGGGCCGTCCTCCGCGACGCATGGATGTTGTCGAAGACCGCGGCCTCCGGCGGAACACAGCCCCTCTTCAAGAGGAATCCGCTACAGGCCCAGCATGGAGGTTTCCAGTGCTTGCGGCTCGGGCGCGCCGCCCGTATTGGTGGAGTGCCCCGCAAGCTGTTCCGGCCCCGCCTTCGGGGCCAGCGGCTGACGGACTTCATGCACGTCGCCGGGCCGAATGAGCGCATCCGGCTCCTTCTCGGCGGCCTGCGAAGGCTGCGGTTCCGCCGGGGCGGCCTGCGAAGGCTGCGGTTCCGCCGGGGCGGCCTGCGGCGCGGGCTCCGCGACCTTGACGCCTTCCGGCAGCGCATCGCGGCGCAGGGCCGCAAGGTATTCGGAAACCGTCACAAACCGGCAGCCGTCCGCAATAAGCCGGTCGAGGATTTCCGGCAGCGCGTCTATGGTCTGCATGTGCGTATCGTGGAACAGGAACACGCCGCGCAGCTTCTGCCCGTTGATGAGCGTCTTCATGTTTTCGATGCTCGCCCGTTTGGACCAGTCCATGCTGTCGACGGACCAGAGCATGATGTCCGCGCCCTCTTCCCTGGCGATGGCGACGGTGTTGGCGTCGAAATTGCCGTACGGCGGACGGATGTAGCGCGAATGGACGCCGAGCTTCCGCAACGCTTCCTGAACGCTCAGGATTTCGCCGCGCTGAGCGTCGACGCCGAGATGGCGGAGCGAGCGGTGGGAAAACGTATGGTTGCCGATTTCATGCCCTTCCTGCTGGAGGCGCACGATGAGTTCCGGATGGTACTTCACCTGCTTGCCCACGACGAAGAAGGTGGCGTGGATGCCCCGTTCGCGCAGGATGTCCATCAACCGGGCCGTGTGCGTGCTCGGCCCGTCGTCGAACGTCAGCGCACAGAGATCGCTTCCCTTGCTCATCCTGAGGATGGCGCGGCCGTCCACAACCGTCCCCGCTCCGTTTGCGGAAGCGTTCTCGGCGGACAGCAACAGCCCCGCGCACAACAGCGCGGAGGCACAGACTCGAAACAAACGGGAAAAGCTCATGGCGCAGCCTCTGCAAAAGGGCAAGCAACGCTTGTCAAAAAAGTTATACGCAAGATGCGGGCCAAGCTCTAGCACGGAGGCGACATGCCCGCAAGATGTCATCATACGGAATTCAGAAGGAAAGCACAGTCCCTGATTCTCTCACGCCCGACGCCGCGCGGCTTCGCGGGGACACGGCGCGGGGAGCCTTTCCTGTGGACCGGGCACGTTCCGGGGGCGAAAAAAACAGGCGGGGCCGAAGCCCCGCCGTTGTTTCCGCAGCAATGGGAATCTTACTGTTTCTGTTCGATCTTGGCCCACGAATCCTTGAGCGTCACCGTCCGGTTGAAGACGGGCGCGCCGGGCTTGCTGTCGGGGTCCACGCAGAAATAGCCGAGACGTTCGAACTGCACCCGCGTTCCGGCGGGGAACGTCGCCAGCGCCGGTTCCAGCCGCGCGGTGATCACCCGCAGGGAGTCCGGGTTGAGAAGGTCCGTGAACTCCACGCCTTCGGGCGTATTGCCGGGCGTGGGGGAGGTGAACAGGTGATCGTACAGCCGCACTTCGGCGGGCACGGCATGCGGCACCGACACCCAGTGGATGGTGCCCTTGACCTTGCGGCCGTCGGGCGAGGAACCGCCCTTCGATTCGGGGTCATAGGTACAGCGCAGTTCCACGATGTTGCCGTCGGCGTCCTTCACCACGTCCCTGCAGGTGATGTAATAGGCGTAACGCAGCCGCACCTCGGAGCCGGGGAACAGGCGATGGAACTTCTTCGGCGGGTCTTCGCGGAAGTCGTCGCGCTCGATGTACAGTTCGCGGCTGAACGGCACCTTGCGGCTGCCTTCCACGCTGCCGTCCGGGCTGAACGGCATGTCGAACCATTCCACCTGCCCCTCGGGGTAGTTCTCGATGACCACCTTGATCGGATCGAGCACGGCCATGGTACGCGGCGTGATGGCGTTCAGGTGCTCGCGCACGCAGAATTCCAGCAGGCTGTATTCCACCAGATTTTCCGCGCGGGCCACGCCGATGCGGGCGCAGAAGTCGCGGATGGCCTCCGGGGTATACCCGCGGCGGCGCAGGCCGCAGATCGTGGGCATGCGGGGGTCGTCCCATCCGCGCACGTACCCGCCCTTCACGAGCTGGATGAGCTTGCGCTTGGACAGCACGGTGTAGGTCAGGCCGAGGCGGGCGAATTCGATCTGCTGCGGGTGGTACACGCCGAGCGCGTCCAGCACCCAGTCGTACAGCTCGCGGTTGTTGACGAATTCCAGCGTGCAGATGGAATGCGTGATGCCTTCCATCGAGTCGGACAGACAGTGCGTGAAGTCGTACATCGGATAGACGCACCACTTGTTGCCGGTCCGGTGGTGTTCGGCGTGCCGGATACGGTACAGCGTGGGATCGCGCATGACCACATTGGGCGAGGCCATGTCGATCTTGGCGCGGAGCACATGCTCCCCGTCCGCGAATTCGCCGTCGCGCATCCGGTGGAACAGATCGAGGTTTTCCTCGACGGACCGGTTGCGGTAGGGGCTTTCCGTGCCGGGCTGCGTCAGCGTGCCCCGGCTGGCGCGGATCGCCTCGGCGCTCTGGCTGTCCACATAGGCCTTGCCGTCCCGGATGAGCTGTTCGGCATAGGCATACAGCCGATCAAAGTAGTCGGACGCGTAGAATTCGCGGTCGTCCCACTCGCCGCCGAGCCAATGCACGTCCTCGCGGATGGAATCCACGTATTCGGTATCTTCTTTCACCGGGTTGGTGTCGTCGAAGCGCAGGTTGCACAGCCCGCCGTATTCCTTCGCCAACCCGAAGTTGATGCAGATGGATTTGGCGTGGCCGATGTGCAGATAGCCGTTCGGTTCCGGTGGGAACCGGGTATGGACCTTGCCCTCGAAACGTCCCGAGGCGTTGTCCTGATTGATGCGGACGTGCAGAAAGTCCAATCCGGCGGCGTTTTCCGACGCGGAAGCAACCGTTTCCGTGGAGGAAGCATCCTTGTTCATGAAGGAATCCTTTGCTGCCGCCTTCAGAGGGCGGCTGGCGTTTATGAAACCGTGCGGTCTCGTTGGCAAAAGGCTAGTTTTTGGCCGGAGCGGCATCCTGCTGCGCCGGAGGCTGGATCAGGGGCATGCCCGTCTTGCCGCCCATACCCTCGGGAGGCATCTTCCCCATTCCGGCGGGCGGCATCTTGCCCATGCCCATCCCGGCCGGGGGCATCTTCTGCCCGCCCATGTGGGACTTCATGAAGGCATCCCACTCCTCGCGGGAAATGCCGCCGCTCTTGTCGGCGTCGATGGTGTCGAAGGCCGGGCGCTTCATGCCCGGGATGGCGGCCTGAAATTCTTCCCAGTCCACCTGACCGTTGCCGTCCTTGTCCATCTGGGCGAAGCGATCGGGAGCCGCGTAGGCGGGCGAGGCGCACAGCGCCAGCGCCGCCAGCAAAAGCATCTTTTTCATAGGAAATCTCCTCAGGCGAACGCCTGACGGTTAATGGCATGTTTTCTCAGTGTAACCACTCTCCTCCCGCCGCGCAAGCCGGGAAAAAGGGCGGAACGCCCGTTCCGGCTGCCGCAGGATACAAAGCATTCCGCCGCCGGACACAAGAGCGGACTCCGCAGGCCTGCGGAATCCGCTCTTGTGACGGGTGTCCCTACCGCACGGCCCGGATGGAACGCGAGCGGGGGTCGATACCCTCAAACATCATCGAAAAAAGATGGGACATGCCCCACCGACGGATCGGGAAAAGGGAGGAGCTCCGAAGAACGGCTTCGCGGACACGGGCCCGTCAGGCGGGTTTCGGACCTTGCGGGCAGCGGCGGCAGCGCGGCCCCGCTTCGGGAGCGTCCTCCCCCGATCCTTCGTTATTCTTCAACCTTGCGGCGTTTTTCCCACAGCTTCATGTCCTTCATCTTCTTGCGGCGTTCGCGCTGAAGCCCCTTGCAGACGAGCGGGGTATCCTTCTTGAGGCCCCACTTTTCGCGGTACTCGACGGCGTCGAGGCCGTGGCTGGCGAGATGCTTGCGGGTCAGAATCTTGAAGGTCTTCCCGCACTCCAGACATGTGATGGACTTTTCTTTGATGGACTTGCGGGGATCGCTCTGCACGTCGGCACTGACAAGTTCCTCCACGCAGCTTTCGCCTTCGGCGACGTTCTTGATGTCGGAAGAAAGACGACGCACCATGGAAATGATTTCATCTTCCGCCATGATGCGTACACTGGCCTGTGCCTTGACGATGTCCAATGCCTCTTTCAAATAATCATCCATCAGGATGCCTCCTCGGAACAACGGTGTCCAAAAAGGTTGTGCCTGAACGCGGGAACCTCTCCCGCATTCACTCCCCCCGAGTTTCCCCGTACGCCCATTCACCATCCGCGCCCCCACCCCTTGGGATTCGCGGATGCTCCGGGAACAGGAGGAACGCATGTTCTTCCGGCGGGCACCCCTACCCTCCGGCTCCTGTTTTCGATACCGTGATGCGGTATCTCACTTCCCTGTATTTCGTACGCGGACTCTCTGCACAACAAGCCACTCAAAAACATATTTTGTCCAGTATTGCACGAGGGCATGGTCAATGCAACTGCTTTTCGCACACTTTCATGATATCCCTGCCGTCGTTGCGACGCGGAACACGCCGTTTTTATGCAAGGGTTTCCGGCATCCTCCGTACCGCGAAACGCGTTCGCGAACCGAAGAGACGGCGGCACGACCGCAGCGCAGGACAACACGCCGCGTCCCCCTTCATTCCGGCAATACCATGTCGGCAAGAGAACAGTAAACTAGAGTCTCCTGTTTTCTAAGCAAGATAACGAAACGCATCAGAGCGCGGCTCCGCCGCAAAAACGCCGGGCGCACGGGATGTCCCCGCGCGCACCGGCGAATGTGAAAAGCGGAGCCCTACACCGAATCAGGCGTAGGATCGCGGATCAATGTTGTATTTCTTCACCTTGTAGTTGACGATTCGATAGCTGACCTGCAAATCGCGGGCGGCCTGCAACATGTTGCCGTGCGCGTGTTGAAGAGCGTCCACCAGAAGTTCCTGTTCGAACCGCGCCACCGCATCGTTGAACGGCAGGGCCGTCCGCTTGTCGTCGGAAGTCTGGAGAGCCTGCGGCAGATGCGCGGCCCGCAGGACGAGATCGTCGCAGACCTGCACGGCCTGCTCCATGCATTGCGCCAGTTCCTCGGCATTCCCGGGCCAGGGATACTGGGCCAGCAATTCCTGCGCGGGCGTGGAAATGCGTTCCACCGTGCGCCCCGCCGCTTCGGCGGACGCCTTGAGAAAGAGATCGGCCAACGGCAGAATGTCTTCGGTCCGTTCGCGCAGCGGGGCCAGCGTGATCGGGAACACCGCGATGCGGTTATACAGGTCCTCAAGGAACTGCCCCTTGGCGACCAGTTCCTCCAGATCAGCCGAAGAGGAGCACACCAGCCGGACGTCCACGTCCACCGGCTGTCCCCCGCCCACACGCACGACCGCCTGATCCTGAAGCACATGGAGCAGTTGCGTCTGGAGCGACAGGGAAAGGCAGTCGATGTCCTCGATGAACAGCGTACTGCAATTGGCAAGCTCGAACAGCCCTTTGCGCGTCTGCACCGCGCCGGGGAACGCGCCCTTGCGGTAGCCGAGCAGTTCCCGCTCGGCCTGTTCCCCGGTGAGGGCGTCCGGCCCGGACTCCCGGAGACGCGAGGCGTAGAAGCGCACCAGCGGCAGTTCGTTCCGCACGCTCGCGGCATGGATGAACGCCGCCACGCGGGACTTTCCCGTGCCCGGTTCGCCGCGCAGCAGCACCGGGCCACGTCCGTGCCCGGCGTAGCTGGCCTGTTTCAGCGCCTCGCACATGCTTTCGGACACCGCGATCATCCCGCCGTCCAGATCGCCCGGCACATGCGGCCTGTCCCCGCGCCGTTCGGCGAGCCGCTGCTGCCGGGCCATGTCGTCCTGCAAATAGGTGGCCTGCGCCGCGATCATGCCCGCGACGACCTCCAGAAAGCAACGGTGCCGCTCCAGCACGTCACGCGACGCCCGGGGCGTATCCACGCTCAGGACGCCGATGACCTTACGGGCGGCCTGCTCCCGTCCCGGCTCCCAGCCCAACTGCGGGGCCAGCACCGGCACGCTGAGGAAGGCCAGCGAAGACAGTTCCTCCTCGGTACGGACAAAAAACTTGCTCAGAAAAACCGGATGCCCCTTAAGACATTCCACGATGACGGGCTTGCCCGTCACGAACACCTGCCCGGTCACGCCCATGCCCGGCTCGTACACCACCTGCCCGCTGCGCGGCGCGCCGTCGGCGACGCATAACCGCAGGGTCCGCGTTTCCGGGTCGAAGATGACCAGATGGGGACGGAGAAAACCGTGCCGCTCCGCCAGAAGCGCCAACAGAGATTTGAGCGAAGACTGAAACCCCCGCTGCGGCCCCATTCCGGCGGCGATGCGCTGCAAGGTTTCCATGTACGGGACAGGATTCATCATATCGGAAACGGTCTGTTCGGACATAAGCTCATAAAGGCAAAAAGGGGCGAAGCCAAACCTCTCCCCCCATGCGGTCTTGGGGCCTTTTGCGGCCCTGTTGTCAAGCCGGGGACCCCGGCGCCCCGGAACCGCAACAGGCGCGGCCTTTCCGAAAAACGCCGCGGGGAAACCCCCGACGTTTCCGCTTCCGAGGAGGTCCGGGGGAAACCTTCCCCCGGCGTCCGGAGGCGTCCCCGCTCCCGCAGGAACGTCCCCGGACTCAAAAAGGGGCGGAAACCCGCCCCCAACAATCAGTTAAAACAACCGCGAAGCGTCGAGGATTTCACGCCCCCGCGCCACGGCCTTGAGGTTCACGTCCACCAGCTTGGCGGGGAGGAACTTGCGGATGCCGTCCTCCAGCGCCTCGACCCCGAAGGGCAGCAGGCCGGAAGCGCACAGCGCGCCGAGCAGGATGTTGTTGCCGCTCTGCGCCGTGCCGAGCTCAATGCCCATGCTGCGGCAGGGGAAGAACCACGCGGCGGACGCGCAATCGCGCACGGCCTGTTCCACGGCGTCCAGTCCCGGAGCCGTTTCGCGGCCCGCGGACACCGCCAGAGGCGGGATGACGTCCGTGCTGCCGAAGACCACGCCGCCCTGTTTCAGGTAACGCAGGCCACGGAGCGTTTCCAGCGGCTCGAACCCGAGCACGATGTCGGCTTCGCCGAAGCCCAGCTTGGGGCTCTTCCAGCCGCCGAGCAGTACGGTGGATTCCACCACGCCGCCGCGTTGGGCCATGCCGTGAATTTCGCCCGCGACCACCTCGACGCCCTGCTCCACGGCCACGCGGGCCAGCAGGGTCGTGGCGGTAAGCGTACCCTGTCCGCCCACACCTGTCATATAGATACGAATGCGCTTGCTCATTTTCAGCTCCGCTTGCGGGCCCGGAAGGCGGGCGTTACCTGGAGACACACCATGCAGCCGGAACACTGCGATTCATCCACGCTGACGATCGGGGCCTCGGCGGTCCCGCTCCTGCGGAACGCGGGACAGGCCAGTTCGGTCAGGCACCGCAGGGCTTCCTCGCCCTGCGTCGCGACTTCGGCCACCTGCGGGCGGACCTGCTTCAGGGTCCGGCGCGCGAACAGCATGCAGGGTTCTTCCGAAATGACCACGCGGACGCCGGAACGGGCCTTCATGTCTTCAAGCGCCTTCAGCGTGCCGCGCAGGTTGAAGGGCTTCACCTTGACCACGTCCGTCACGCCGATGCCGCGGACCACGCTCTCGATGTCGAGATGCTCGCAGTCCTGTCCGAGCACGGTGGGGGCGACGCCGGGGTTGGGCTGGTGTCCGGTCATGGCGGTGGTGCCGTTGTCGAGGATCACCAGCAGCATGTCGTGCTTGTTGAACACGGCGTTGGCGAGGCCGGTCATGCCGGAATGGAAGAAGGTGGAGTCGCCGATGAAACCGATCACCGGACGATCCGACACCATCGAGAAGCCGCTTCCGGCGGAGATGGACGACCCCATGCAGAACAGGAAGTCGGCGGCGCGCAGCGGGGGCACCATGCCGAGGGTGTAGCAGCCGATGTCGCTGGAATAGACGGCCTCGTCGCCGAAGACCTTGCGGACGGCGTAGTACATGGCGCGGTGCGAGCATCCGGCGCAGAGGTTCGGGGGACGGCCCGGCAGCCTGGAGACGTCCACGGCGGAAGCGGCGGCGCAGGTCGGTTCCTTGCCGAGCACGGAAGCCAGCGCGCGGGCCACGGCGCCCGTGGAATATTCGCCGAAGACGGTCAGATCGGGCCCCTTGCCCACGATGGACACGTTGATGTCGCGTTCCTGCGCCAGCGCGCGCAGGTCCTGTTCGAGCAGCGGCTGGAGTTCTTCAAGCACCAGCACGGTGTCGCAACCGGACAGGAAGTCGGTCAGCAGGGTTTCCGGCAGCGGCCACGAGAACCCGAGCTCCAGCACCTTGACCTCGTTCTCCCAGCCGTTTTCGGCGAGGGCGTCGGCGAGATAGGCGCGGCTGATGCCGCTGGCGATGACGCCGATGCGGCCTTCGCCGGTGATCCGGTTCCACGGAGAGGACTCGGCCTTGGCCCGGGCGTTCTCCAGATGCTCGACGAGCACCTTGTGGCGGTTCTGGGCCACGGCGGGAACGGGCACGAAGCGCATGGGATTGCGCTCGAAGGGCACGATGGGGGCCGGTTCGCCGAGGGGGCCGAAGGTGACCGGGCCGCGGAGATGGTTGACGCGGGTGGTCGTACGCAGCATCACGGGCTGCTGGAGTTCGCGGGAAAGCAGCAGGGCGTCGCGGGCCATGTCCTTGGCTTCCTGCGCGGTGGCGGGCTCGAAGCAGGGCATGCCCATGAACCGGGCGTAGGTCCGGTTGTCCTGCTCGTTCTGGCTGGAATGGCACAACGGATCGTCGGCGCTCACCAGCATGTAGCCGCCGGGAAGGCCCACGTAGGCCGCGGTGAACAGCGGATCGGCCGCCACGTTGACGCCCACGTGTTTCATGGTGGTCATGCTCATGGCGCCCGCAAGCGACGCGCCCGCCCCCACTTCCACGGCCACTTTCTCGTTCACGGAATATTCCATGCGGAATCTTCCGCACGAGGCGATGTGGTGGAACGTATCCGGTATTTCGGATGAAGGAGTGCCCGGATAGCAGGTCACCACATTGATCCCTGCTTCCAACGCCCCCCGGACGATGGCCTCGTTGCCAAGAAGCAGGTGCCGCACACCCGCTTCAGCAGCCAGTAACGGATGACTCATGAAAACCTTCCTCGTGTTTGAAGCGCGGCAGGAACGGGTCCTGAAACGCACGGTTTTCCGAAAGAAACGGCCTCTGCGGAAACGGGCTGAGGCCTTGCGGCAACAGCCCGTTTACTCCCGGGCGGACCGGGTACCGACAGGACGACGGCGAGCCGTTCCCCTTGTAGGTAGAGATCAGGAGCGGGCCATGCGCGCCTTCAGTTCGGCGATCTTGGCCTGAAAATAGCCGGTGTTTCCGGCGTCTCCGAGATTTGTGGCGATGCTTTCGTAGGCGGCGAGCGCGCGATCCAGCTTGCCCGCCTGCTCGGCGGACAGGGCCTGCCCTTCGAGAATGGAAGGACGCAGGGATTCGGGAGCGCTCTTTTCCAGAGCGTCAAAAATGACGAGCGCCTCGGCGTACTTGCCCTCGCGCTGGAGCACGTCGGCCTGATTCATGGCCGCCATCAGGCCCATCGCGCCCTTGGGATCGGCGGCGGCGACGGCGCCGTAGGCTTCGGCGGCCTTGGCGTACTGTTCGAGGCCGATTGCGGCAACGGCGATTTCAAGCTGCACGCCGGGCCTCATGGACTCCGGAACGGAGGGCAGGAAGGTTTCCAGCGCGGCGATGCGTCCGGCCCCTTCCGTGCCGACGAGGATGCGTCCGAGCTCAAGATGGGCGTCGCGCTCCACGCGGGACTGATGCCACTGCCAGCCGCCGACGCCGATGATGACGAGCAGCAGCACGACGACGCACGAAACGATGATGCGGCTTTTCTCAATCACGAAACGCAGCAGGGGCGTGGCTTCCACGGCCACTTCGGACTGGATTTCGCCCATCAGACTGTCGGGAATCTGAGGCCCGGACGGGCGGAGAGGGTCTGCCATGCTAAACTCCTTAAACGCTTCCACACGCTTTCAGTAAATGCCGGAGCTCCGGCGCACGCAAAACGGGCTTGCGGCGGCAAGCCTTCCGGAAGCCCCACCGTAACGGCATGACTTCTGGGAATCATGACGCCAAAACATAGGTTGGAACGACAGGAATGTCAAAAGAAATGTCCCGGTCCGGGCTTGCGGGAACCGGCCCGGAACCTTATATATACGGGTCTACAGGAGAACGGTTCATCCCCCACCGCGCAACAGAAGGAACGACCATGACCGCCTCACTCGAACTTCAGATGGAACACATGGGGCAGCGCGCCAAAAGCGCCGCCCGGACCCTCGCGGCCGCCTCGCCCGCGGCCAAGACGCTGGCCCTGCGGACGCTCGCGGAGCTGCTCAGGAAATGCGGCCCCGACATGCTCAAGGCCAACGCCCTCGACGTCGAGGCGGCCAGAGCCGCGAACATGGACGCGCCGCGCCTCGACCGCCTTACCCTCACCCCGCGCATCATCGAGGACATGGCGCTGGCCTGCCTGCATGTCGCCGACATGCCTGACGAAGTGGGCGTCATCGAGCGGCAGTGGCAGCGCCCCAACGGGCTCATGGTCGGCAAGATGCGCATCCCGCTCGGCGTCATCGCCATGATTTTCGAATCCCGCCCCAACGTCACCATCGACGCGGCCATCCTGTGCCTCAAGGCCGGGGACGCCGTAATCCTGCGCGGCGGATCGGAGGCCATCCGGTCCAACCTCGCGCTGGCGGGCCTGCTCCACGAGGCGCTGGAGAGCGCCGGCCTGCCCGCCGACGCCGTGCAGGTGGTGGAGACCACCGACCGCGCCGCCGTCGCCGCGCTGTGCAAACTTGACAAATATGTGGACGTGATGATCCCCCGCGGCGGCGAGTCGCTGGTGCGCGCCGTCTGCGAAGCCGCCACCATGCCCGTGCTCAAGCACTACATGGGCGTGTGCCATCTGTATGTGGACGAAGGCGCCGATCTCGGCATGGCGCTGCGGCTGGCCCGTAACGGCAAGGTGCAGCGACCCGGCGTGTGCAACGCGCTGGAATGTCTCCTCGTCCACCAAAGCGAGGCGGAAGCCTTCCTGCCCAAGCTCGGCGAGACGCTCGGCGGCGACGGCGTGACCTTCCGGGCCTGCCCGCGCGCCCTTCCCCTGCTCCGCTCCGACAGGGCCGTGCCCGCGCAGCCCGGCGACTTCGGGCAGGAATTCCACGACCTCATCCTCGCGGTCCGCGTCGTGGATTCGCTGGACGAGGCGCTGGACCATATCGCCCGCTACGGCTCCAACCATACCGAAGTGATCTGCACCAACAACCACGCCAACGCCACCCGGTTCCTGCGCGAAGCCGACGCGTCCCTCACCGCCGTCAACGCCTCCACCCGCTTCAACGACGGCGGACAGCTCGGGCTCGGGGCCGAAATCGGCATCTCCACCTCCAAGCTCCACTCCTACGGCGCGATGGGCGTGCGCGAGCTGACGACGACCAAATTCGTGGCCCTCGGGACGGGCCAAATCCGGGAGTAGCCATGACTCCGGCACAGATGATCGGCATTCTCGGCGGCACGTTCAATCCCGTGCACATCGGGCACCTGCGGCTGGCGACCGCCGTGGCCGAAGCCCTGCACCTCAAGCATGTGGACCTCATGCCCTGCGCCGTTCCGCCGCACAAGGCCGACTCCGGGCTCCTGCCCTTCGAAATGCGCGTTTCCCTGCTGAACGGCGCGCTGGAATCGGCCCCCAACGCGGTGGAGGCCGATTCCCGGCTGAGCGTCAGCACGCTTGAGGGCGAACTGACGCACCCTTCCTATACATGGAACCTGATCACGGAATGGCGGAAGCGCCACCCATCCGAAGCGCCGGTGTTCATCGTCGGCGGCGAAGACTTCATGCACCTCGACACCTGGTACAAGGGGCTGGAGCTTCCGCATATCACCAACTTCGTGGTGGTGCCCCGTTCCAAGGCGGACGAGGAGGCCTTCCGGTCCACCGTCGCCCGGCACTGGCCCAAGGCCGAACTCACCGAACCGGACGGCAACCGGCTCCTCTCCGCCGCGATTTCGGATGAAACCTCCTGCCTCTACCTTCCCCTCCCGCATCTGGACATCAGCGCCTCGCTCATCCGCGCCAAATGGCTGCTTGGCGAGAGCATCCGCTATCTGACCCCCGATCCGGTCATCGGACTGCTGGACACCTATAAAGACGACGTGCGCCACTGCTGGCGCTGACGCGGCGGCCTTCCTCACCTGTGGGGAAGGCTCGCGGCGTTGATGCGGCCCGTATGCGAAACGCGACTGGAGCCATACGGGCAATACGGCAATAGGGCTTTTCAACCGTCTTGCTGCGGCATTTCGTCGTTCAAGCACGGGAAAAGGCGTACGTACATCCCGCAATACTGTTTTCCGTGGGGCAACAGGATGCTTTTGCACGGCACCCACTCAATCTTTCTGTATAAACCATCTGGTTGAACCGTTTTTCAAAAAACGGCGCATGTGCAACAGCATTGCAAGTTCCGCTCGGGCTGCGTTCACACGCTGCGACCTTTCTGCATTTTCTTTTTGTTTATATAAACAAATCAATATTTACACCATGTTATAGTGTTCACCTATCCATATGACGGTATCCGCAGTCTGCCCTGATCTCGCTATGTTCCTTCTTTCTCATTTATATATGATTCATATACAACTTAATAATGCAAAAAAGACTTGTTTTATAATATAGAGGAATACTTTTTCTTTTTTAAAAATCCAAGTTGTTTTTGCATTAAAAATGCCCATTTCAGCCCAAAGCGATAGAGTGTTCTGAGCAACATACGGGAATCGTACGGAATGAGAATCAGGGTATACCCCTTGCATGGTGCTTTTTGGAACAAGCACGGGCAGTCTTTTGTCCGTTTCCGGTTCCTCAAGAACCTCCCGCAACAAGAGCTGTCCCTTTGACGTATCCGCCTTGTCCCCATATTTCCCCCTCCCTCCGGACCGGCTGCATCCGATTGCAGGCATGCCGTCGTGCCGTTCCCGCCTTTTCTCCCCTCCCCATCGTACAGAACGGTCGGCCCCTCCGCGTTTCAGGAAACGCGCGCATGACCGGCTTTTTTGTTAGCCGGAAGGCGAAAGATCGTCTTTCCCTTCCTCCCCGGCCGTTCGTAAACGTTTTTTGCGGAACGGCCTTCCTGCAACGGTTCTTATCAGGAGGAGCACCATGAGGAACCATATGAAGCGGCATGCGCTGTCCTTTGCGGCGGCCGTAGCCCTGGTTCTTGGAGGAGGCATGCAGTTGTGCGCGGCTGAAAAGCTGGCCACTACTGTTTACCACAACGGCACCATCTACACCGTGACGGAAGATTTCCACAAACCGTCGCAGCTAGACAAGCCCGACACCGCTGAGGTCGTCGCTACGCTGGACGGGAAAATCGTCTTTGTGGGCAGCGAATCCGAAGCCAGGGCCAAAGGACTGCTCAACGCCGCCAATGTGGGCAACATAGTCGACCTCAAGGGAAAAACCATGCTGCCCGGCTTCATCGACGGGCACAGCCACTTCCCCGAACAGGGCAAGGTCGATCTGTTTCAGGCCAACCTGAACAGCGCCCCTATCGGCAAGATGAACAGCATTGAAGACTATATCGTCGCCCTCAAAGAACGCGCCGACAAGACCCCGGAAGGCATGCTGGTTTCCGGGTGGGGCTATGACGATACCCTGGTGGCCGAACGTACCCATCCCACCAAGGAAGACCTCGACCGCGCCAGCTCCGTGCACCCGATCATCATCAAGCACACCTCCGACCACCTGAGCGCCGGCAACTCGATGGCGTTCAAGCTCGCCGACTTCGACGCCGGAGACATCAACGCCGACGGTATCTATGTGCGCAACGGTGTGGAATATCCCGGTGTCCGTACGGTCAAAAAGGCCGACGGTACATGGGACTTCACCGGCGTCTGCGCCGAAACCGAGGCTATGGGCCTGCTGGATGTTCCCCAAACCGCCAAGGAAACAATTCCCAAAGAAGGTGTCCGCAGCGTGGCTCGAGCTTCCCAAATTTATGCCGCCGCCGGCGTGACCACCGTGGACCAGGGCGGCAGTGCGATCGCCATGCCCACAGCCTACGGGAACTATGGCTACGCGCTGAACGAAATCCAAATGGGCCTCAAGCACGGCGTGCTCGGCAACCGTACCATCATGCATCCTTTCGGCTATATGATGCTCGGTACGGCTGAACTCGGCAAGGCCAACCGAGAGGTGCTCGGTTGGACGGGCGACAATCTCGATCAACCCGGCGATACGCCCGTGATGGGCGCGGACATCACCAGCCTCGACCTCAAGGGCGTTCCCGCACAGATGAACGGCAAGGCCCCCGAGGGCTTGCCCGCCGAACGCATTTTCATGGGCGCATGGAAGATCATCTATGACGGTTCCAATCAGGCGTATACCGGTTACTTCAAGACCCCCGGCTACTACGATCCGTCTTTCGGTGACCATCCCGCCGGGTACACGGTCGCACCCGGTACCTCCAAGGAAACGCTCGAAAAGATGATCGATCTGTATCACGGCGCGTCTCAGTCCGTCGAAGTGCATACCAACGGCAGTTGGGCGGCCGAAAATTATGTGACGGCACTCGAAAAGGCCGTCGCGGCCCATCCCAAAGTCACGGATACGCGCGACTGCGCCATCCATGCCCAGATGATGGAACGCCAGCATATCGAACGTCTCGTGGGCGACTACTCCAAGCTCGACGCCACGCAGCATATGTACAACGATCTGGACGGAGCCGCCGTGGACACCGATCTGCGCGCCAAGCTCCAGGCCAACGATCTGATGAAGAAGCAGAACACCATCAACTCCTACTTCGTCAACCATGCGTATTACTGGGGCGACCGCCACATGGACATTTTCATGGGCCCCGGCCGCGCCAAGAACATGAACCCCTGCGGCTGGAGCGTGGCGTATGATCAGCCCTTCTCCGTGCACAACGACACCAAGGTGACCCCGATCTCCCCGCTCCGCAGTATGGAAGACGCCGTGACCCGCATCTCCGCGCCCACGTCGTTGGGTTCGGGCGGCAACCTGATCAGCGGCGAAGGCAAGGACCTCGACGCCCAGCGTTCCTATCCGGAAACCAAGGACGGCGAACAGAAGCCTTTCTGGAACTACGATCAGCGCGTCAACGTGTTGCAGGCGCTCCACGCCACCACGATCGTACCCGCATTCCAGAACCATATGGACACCAAGATCGGTTCCATCGCTCCCACAAAGTTCGCCGACTTCACTATTCTGGATCAGGACCCCTTCAAGATCGATCCTTCCGGCATCGCGGAAATCCGTGTGATGACGACCATTGTGGACGACAAGCCGATCTATGGTTTCCTGCCCGACACCGACACCTTCGCCGGGCAGATCGCCGCCGGCTTCGAGCAGCCTTCCGGCGTAAGCGTCAACACGTTCACCGGCAACGCGATTGAGCACGCTACGGCCGAAGAGGAGTACGCGTCCCTACCGAAGGGCAGCAAGCGTCTCGGTACCTTCGAGTTTACGGCCGAAATAGCGGGCGGCGCCAACGCCATCTTCCAGATGAACTTCCTCGGAAACGGCGCCTCCGTAAGCGAGCTGGGCCTCTACAAGCTGCACGCCACCAAGGTGGTTCCCTACGCCTACGGCAGACCTTCCACTGACGAAATGAAGACCGCCTCCGGCAAGTGGTGGATCGCCGACATCGACGATCCGACGGTTGCTCTGAAGGCGTCCGATACGCTTGCGCCGAACCACACATATATGGCATTCTTCATCATCGCCGACAACGACGAAGACTTCGACGTTGAGACCGCCGACGGCGTGATCAAGGACCCGGTTTCTCTCGCCACCACGGGCGCACTGCCCGACAACGGCGTTTCCAGCGACGGCGGCGGAAGCAGCGGCGGCGGCTGCACCGTGGGTTCGGCCCCGGCGTATGACCTGCTCGCGCTGTTCCTCGCCTTCTCGGCCGTCGCCGTCGTTCGCGTCGTGCGTCGCCGTGAAGACTAACCCTTAACCATCCGGGGAACCCCCGTTCGCGGGGGTTCCCGTTGCCTCGGGACGCACATGGCGAATTTTTGCTACAAGGCCATTTCCGCGAACGGGAAAACCGTGCGGGGAGTGGTTGAAGCCGACACCGAACGGCAGGCCATCGCCTCCGTACGGGAAAAGGGCCTTGTGCCGCTCTCGGTGGAATCCGCCTCCGCCGCCGTTTACCAACCCGGATCGCCCGCCTCC
>PPYF01411347.1_pt1 | contig 31734 bp, 28 predicted proteins | sample 1559871 | NCBI WGS metagenome assembly PPYF01 (sample SAMN08240021, study PRJNA423297) | Human gut metagenome, whole genome shotgun sequencing project.
AACTACAACTACATCTTCTAACTAAAGATTAAGACTCTATCTTTCTATTAAGAAAGATAGAGTTTTTTCATATGCAGTCAAAAATCTCTAGGCAATACTAAATAAGATTTAAGAGAACGCTCAATAATCATAAATTAAGCTCATTAAAGGGTAAGAGTTTTTTTCTAAGTTAAAAAATGGTATAATAGCTAGAAAACTAGAATTAATAAATAATTAGATTTTGATAGATGGTGAAGTATGAAAATTAGTAAAAGGCACCTGTTGAATTATTCTATTTTAGTGCCCTATATTCTCTTGTCCGTTTTGGGCTTGATAGTGGTATATTCAACAACGAGTGCGTCCTTAATCCAAGAAGGGCAGAGCGCCTTTCAATTAGTTCGAAACCAAGGTATATTTTGGATTGTTAGTTTGCTTTTGATAGCTGTTATTTATAAGTTGAAGTTAGGATTTTTACGAAACGAACGCTTGTTGTTCATCGTGATGTTTTCAGAGTTAGTGTTGCTTGCTCTAGCGCGTTTGATTGGGATTCCTATTAATGGTGCTTATGGTTGGATCAAGGTTGGTCCTATTACCATTCAACCTGCTGAGTACTTGAAAATCATTATTATTTGGTACTTAGCTCAACGTTTTTCAAAACAACAAGAAGAAATTGGTGTCTATGACTTTCAAGTTTTAACTCAAAACCAATGGTTACCAAGGTCTTTTAATGATTGGAGATTTGTGCTCATAGTCATGATAGGTAGCTTGGCTATTTTCCCTGACCTTGGAAATGCGACAATCCTTTTCTTGGTAGCTTTACTGATGTACTCAATCAGTGGAATTGCTCATCGGTGGTTTGCAACCATTCTTGGTATACTGACCAGTGTTTCCTTTGTGTCATTGACGGCCATTAAATTGATTGGTGTTGATAAGGTTTCAAAGATTCCTGTCTTTGGTTATGTAGCGAAACGCTTTAGTGCCTTCTTTAATCCATTTGATGACGTCGCTGGTGCCGGACACCAATTAGCCAATTCGTACTATGCAATGGTTAATGGTGGCTGGTTTGGCTTAGGTTTAGGTAATTCTATCGAGAAGCGCGGTTATCTACCTGAAGCACACACGGATTTTGTGTTCTCGATTGTTATTGAAGAATTTGGTTTTGTCGGAGCAAGTCTTATTTTAGCTCTCTTATTCTTCTTAATCCTCCGCATTATCTTGGTAGGTGTTCGAGCAAAAGATCCATTTAACTCAATGGTAGCGATTGGTATTGGTGGAATGATATTGATTCAGGTATTCGTCAATATCGGTGGAATCTCAGGCTTGATTCCGTCTACAGGTGTAACCTTCCCATTCCTTTCACAAGGGGGTAATAGTCTATTGGTTCTGTCTGTAGCCATTGCCTTTGTGTTGAATATCGATGCTAGTGAAAAACGTGCAAAACTGTACAGCGAATATGAAGCGCAGCTTTAAGAAAAAGTAATAAGGAGAAAAATATGTCTCTTCAAAAACTAGAAAATAACAGAAACAAAACTGTCGTGCAAGAAGAAGTTCAAATTTTGACAGATTTGCTTGAAGATATTACTAAAAATATGCTTCCCGCTGAGACCTTTGACAAGATTATGCAGTTGAAGGAGCTATCATCAAAATTAGACTATCAAGGTTTGGATAAAGTAGTAAGAGGTCTTTCTAATGATGAAATGGTCTACATTTCTAGATATTTCTCTATTTTGCCACTTTTGATTAATATTTCTGAAGATGTTGACTTGGCATACGAAATCAACCATCTAAATAATATTGGCCAAGATTATCTCGGTAAATTATCAACAACCATTGAAATGGTCGCTGAAAAAGAAAATGCCGCTGAAATTCTTGAACATCTGAACGTTGTTCCAGTATTAACAGCCCACCCAACACAAGTGCAACGGAAGAGTATGTTGGATTTGACCACACATATTCATACTCTCTTGCGTAAATACCGTGACGTAAGAATGGGCCTTATTAACGAGGAAAAATGGCACAATGATCTTCGCCGCTATGTTGAGATTATCATGCAGACGGATATGATTCGTGAGAAGAAACTAAAAGTAACCAACGAAATCACTAACGTGATGGAATACTACAATAGTTCCTTCCTTCAAGCAGTACCAAATCTAATGCTAGAATATAAACGTCTTGCGAAAGAACAAGGACTTGACCTAAAACAAGCTAAACCTATTACTATGGGAATGTGGATTGGTGGAGATCGAGATGGAAATCCATTTGTAACGGCTGAAACACTCATGCGTTCAGCAACCATTCAAAGTGAAGTCATCTTCAACTACTATATCAGCAAGATTTCTAGTCTCTATCGAACTTTCTCTCTTTCTACTAATTTATCCAAAACAAGCAAGGCTGTTGAAGAAATGGCTGCGCAATCTAGTGATACATCTGTCTTCCGTGAAAAAGAACCTTACCGTCGTGCTTTTCACTTTATCCAATCTAAATTAATTCAAACGCTTTTGAATTTAAAAGAGTGGGCTCTTATTGGTTCATCAGCAGATGAACGACATCATGTTGAACGTCTCCTTGGTGCTCAAGGATACCAACAGGGAGAGATAACAGACTATATCAGTAGCCGACTTACAGGTGCTATCCAAGACTTAGCAGATGAGCGCCCACCCTACTATGAAACGATTGAAGAGTTTAAGCATGATTTAAATGTTATTAAGGATTCATTGCTTGAGAATAAAGCAGAAGCATTGTTGACTGGTGAGTTTGCAGAATTACTAGAAGCAGTTGAGGTCTTCGGTTTCTACTTGGCATCAATTGATATGCGTCAAGACTCAAGTGTCCACGAAGCCTGTGTTGCTGAATTGTTAGCATCTGCTGGAATCAATGACCACTATAGCGATTTGTCAGAAGATGAAAAGTGCGAGTTGCTTTTACATGAATTGTTAGAAGATCCTCGCATCTTGTCTGCAACTCATGCTGAGAAGTCTGAACTGCTCGAAAAAGAATTGGCTATTTTCCAAACTGCTCGTGAATTAAAAGATCGTTTGGGAGAAGATGTTATTCGTCAAACAATTATCTCTCACGCAACTAGCGTATCTGATATGCTGGAATTGGCCATCATGCTCAAAGAAGTCGGTCTGGTGGATGCTGAAAAAGCTCGTGTTCAAATCGTTCCTCTTTTTGAAACGATTGAGGACTTAGATCATTCTGAAGAAACAATGAGAAAGTATTTCTCTTTACCACTTGCTAAGAAGTGGATTGCTTCTAGAGATAATTACCAGGAAATCATGCTTGGCTACTCTGATAGTAACAAAGATGGTGGATATCTCTCATCTTGTTGGACACTCTATAAGGCTCAAAAACAATTGACCGCTATTGGTGATGAATACGGAGTCAAAGTAACCTTCTTCCATGGTCGTGGTGGTACCGTTGGCCGTGGTGGTGGACCAACTTATGATGCCATTGCTTCTCAACCGCTCAAATCAATCAAAGATCGTATTCGATTGACTGAACAAGGTGAAGTTATCGGAAATAAATACGGAAACAAGGATGCAGCCTACTATAACCTTGAAATGTTGGTTTCAGCGGCTATCAACCGTATGATCACTAAAAAGAAGAGCGATACCAATACTTCAAATCGCTATGAAGCTATCATGGATCAAGTGGTGGAACGCAGTTACGATATCTACCGTGAGCTTGTATTTGGAAATGAACATTTCTATGATTATTTCTTTGAATCTAGTCCAATCAAGGCTATCTCAAGTTTCAATATCGGTTCTCGTCCAGCAGCTCGTAAAACGATTACTGAAATTGGTGGTCTACGCGCCATCCCTTGGGTATTCTCATGGTCACAAAGTCGTGTTATGTTCCCAGGTTGGTATGGAGTGGGTTCTAGCTTTAAGGAATTTATCGTTCAAGATCCTAAAAATATCGAAACGCTTAGAGAAATGTATCAAAACTGGCCATTCTTCCAGTCTCTTCTCTCTAACGTAGATATGGTTTTGTCAAAATCTAACATGAATATTGCCTTTGAGTACGCTAAACTATGTGAAAGTGAAGAAGTACAAGCAGTCTTCTATACTATCTTAGATGAATGGCAATTGACTAAGAATGTTATCTTGGCCATCGAAGGCTACGATGAACTTCTGGCAGAAAATACATACTTGAAAGACAGTTTGAACTACCGTATGCCTTATTTCAACATTCTGAACTATATCCAATTGGAGTTGATTAAGCGTCAACGTCGTGGTGAGCTTTCTTCAGATGAAGAAAGATTAATTCATACAACTATTAACGGAATTGCTACAGGATTACGTAATTCAGGTTGATATAAGCCCCATTTTCCAAAAACCGTAGGAATTTTTGTAATTTTTAAAAATAATTCATGAAAACCCTTGACAAGCTTTAGGAAAATGATATAATTTAAGCATTCAGAAAGTAATCATCGAATTTTTCTAGCGAGTCTGTGGTTGGTGAAAACAGGCAGATGAAGATGATGAAATTGGGCTGGATGTTATTAAGAATTTGAAATCATAAGAATTCGGTGAGCACACCTTACAGTGCAACTCGTGAAGCGAGTAAGAGCGATAGGACAAGTTCCTATAATTGAGGTGGCACCGCGCATCGACGTCCTCACACAAGTTTTTTGTGTGAGGACTTTTTCTATGAGGAGGAAAAAATTATGGAAATCAAACGATGGCGACGCTTGGTAAAGTTATATTGAAAGTGAAATGAACATTACTAAGTTTAATAAAATAAGGAGAAATAGATATGAATAAACGTTTAATTGGTATTATCGCAGCATTAGCACTTGTAGTTGGAGGAAGCTTGGTTTACTCTAACTTGACGAAACAAGAAACTAAAACAGAGACAGCTAACAAGACAGCTAAAGTTGGTGTCCTACAATTTGTCAGCCATCCATCGCTCGACTTGATTTACCAAGGAATCCAGGATGGTCTTGCTGAAGAAGGTTATAAAGGCGACAAAGTTAAAATCGACTTTATGAACTCAGAAGGTGACCAAAGTAAGGTTGCGACAATGAGTAAACAATTGGTGTCAAATGGAAATGATGTTGTTGTCGGAATTGCGACACCTGCAGCTCAAGGTCTAGCAAGTGCAACAAAAGACCTACCTGTTATCATGGCAGCTATTACAGACCCAGTTGGAGCTAACCTTGTACAAAACTTGGAAAAACCAGGTGGAAACATCACAGGGGTATCTGACCATAACCCTGCTGAACAACAGGTTGAATTGATCAAAACATTGACTCCTGATGTCAAGACAGTTGGAGCTCTTTACTCAAGTAGTGAAGATAACTCAAAATCACAAGTTGAAGAATTCAAAGCTTACGCTGAAAAAGCTGGTTTGAAAGTAGAAACTTTTGCAGTACCTTCAACGAACGAAATTGCTTCAACAGTGAACGTTATGACTGGTAAAGTTGATGCAATCTGGGTTCCAATTGATAACACAATCGCATCTGCATTTTCAACTGTAGTATCAAGTAATCAAACAGCTAAAAAACCAATCTACCCAAGTGCGACGGCCATGGTAGAAGCTGGAGGTTTGGCATCAGTCGTTGTGGACCAACACGATCTTGGTGTTGCTACTGGTAAAATGATTGCAAAAGTCTTGAAGGGTGAAAAGCCTGCAGATACACCAGTTAATGTCTTCTCAACTGGTAAATCAGTTATCAACAAGAAAGTTGCTCAAGAACTTGGAATTACTATTCCTGAATCAGTTATCAAAGAAGCTGGTCAAGTAATCGAATAAGAATAAAGGAGGAGTTGGAGACATCTCCTCCAATTTTTAGAATAAAGGAAACGAATCAAACATGCTAATATCTATTATTTCACAGGGATTGGTCTGGGCTATCCTAGGTTTGGGAATCTTTATGACCTTTCGAATCCTGAATTTTCCAGATATGACAACTGAGGGTTCCTTCCCTTTGGGAGGAGCAGTAGCAGTTACTCTCATTACCCAAGGTGTTAATCCTTTTCTTGCGACTTTAGCAGCTGTAGGAGCGGGTTGTCTTGCTGGTTTAGCAGCGGGTCTTCTTTATACGAAAGGGAAGATTCCAACTCTTTTATCAGGAATTTTAGTCATGACTTCTTGTCATTCTATCATGCTCATGATTATGGGACGGGCTAACCTTGGACTCTTAAACACCAAGCAAATCCAAGATGTTCTTCCTTTTTCATCTGAGATTAATCAATTACTGACAGGTTTGATTTTTGTTACTTTGGTCATTTTACTCATGCTTTTCTTCCTAGATACCAAACTTGGACAGGCCTATATTGCTACAGGAGATAATCCAGATATGGCTCGTAGTTTTGGTATCAATACAGGACGTATGGAGCTTATGGGTCTGGTTTTATCAAACGGTGTCATTGCCCTTGCAGGTGCCCTTATCGCTCAACAAGAAGGCTATGCCGATGTCTCTCGTGGTATCGGAGTTATCGTAGTTGGTCTTGCTAGCTTGATTATCGGTGAAGTCCTCTTCAAGAGTCTTACCCTAGCAGAGCGTTTGGTTACTATAGTTGTTGGTTCTATTAGTTACCAATTCTTAGTATGGGGAGTCATTGCACTCGGCTTTAACACTAGCTACCTCCGTTTGTACAGTGCTCTTATCCTGGCAACTTGCTTGGTAATTCCAACCCTTAAGGATAAATACTTGAAAGGAGTCAAATTAAGCAAATGACAGCAATTGTAGAATTAAAAAATGCCACAAAAATTGTGAAAAATGGCTTCGACGAGGAAAAAATTATCCTAAACGATGTTTCACTTGAAATTTTTGAACATGACTTCATCACAATCTTGGGTGGAAATGGAGCAGGGAAGTCAACCCTCTTTAATAGCATTGCGGGAACTCTACCATTGACAAGTGGTAGTATTCGTATCATGGGCGAAGATGTAACTCATTTTAGCCCTGAAAAGCGTGCCAAGTATCTCTCACGTGTCTTTCAGGATCCAAAAATGGGAACCGCCCCCCGTATGACGGTAGCAGAAAATCTTTTGATTGCTAAGTTCCGCGGAGAAAAACGTGGACTTTTCCCAAGAAAATTGACATCCTATAAGGAAGAATTTCAAGCAACTATTGAGAAGGTTGGAAATGGTCTTGAGAAGCACTTAGATACACCAATAGAATTTTTGTCAGGTGGACAAAGACAGGCCTTGAGTCTCTTGATGGCAACCTTGAAGCGTCCAGAACTACTTTTGTTAGATGAACACACGGCTGCACTTGACCCTAAAACAAGTGTTGCTTTGATGGAATTGACAAATGACTTTGTTAACAAGGACCATCTAACAGCTTTGATGATTACCCACCATATGGAAGATGCTCTCAAGTATGGAAATCGTTTGATTGTTATGAAAGATGGACAAATCATCCAAGATTTGAATAAGAATGAAAAAGCTAAGATGAAGATTTCCGATTACTATCAACTGTTTGATTAGGAGTTCATATTTACAATAAGCTTAGAGATAATTTTCACCTCTAAGTTTTTTGTTTTTGAAACGAATGGAAAATTTTAACTATGAGTTTTTATTTTCAAGGTTATTTGCTTTTAAATGAAATTTTACTTTAAAAAAGTTCATAATCTCTGAAATAGGAGTATGTAAAGGGGATGAAATGGTTTACTTTTTTTCAGAAATAAAGTATACTATATAAAGTAAACTGTGATAAAATGGAGGTATTGTCTATGGTTGACAAGAGAGTCATCGAAGAAATCAAAAACAATACCAATATTGTCGAAATCATAGGAGAAGTAATTTCCTTACAAAAATCTGGACGGAACTTTTTAGGGCTCTGTCCTTTTCATGGTGAAAAGACCCCTTCCTTTAACGTAGTTGAAGATAAGCAGTTTTACCACTGTTTTGGTTGTGGCCGTTCTGGAGATGTCTTTAAATTCATTGAAGAATATCAACATGTAACCTTTGCCGATGCCGTGAGGATTCTAGGTGAACGTCTTGGGATGCACCTTGAAACTCCTGTACACAATACCGCTCAATATACGTCCCCTCATCAAAATCTTTATGAGATGCATGATAAAGCTGCACGCTTTTATCATGCTATTCTCATGACAACAAAAATGGGTGAGGAAGCAAGAAACTATCTCTATAAACGTGGTTTGACCGATGATATCATTAAACATTTTATGATTGGTTTAGCCCCTGCTGAACGTTCTTATCTCTACCAACGTTTAGCTGATGATTATAGTGAGAAGGACTTGCTGGATTCAGGTCTGTTTTATCTTTCTGAGAGTAATCAATTTTTTGATACCTTCCATAACCGGATTATATTTCCACTCTCTAACGATCAAGGAAAGGTAATTGCTTTTTCTGGTCGTGTTTGGCAAGAGACAGATTCTCAAACTGCTAAGTATAAAAATAGTCGCGCGACGGCAATTTTTAACAAGAGTTACGAATTATATCATTTGGATAGAGTAAAAAAAGGGTCTGGTAAAGCTCTTGAAATTTATCTGATGGAAGGTTTTATGGATGTTATTGCAGCCTACCGTGCTGGTATTGAAAATGCTGTAGCTTCTATGGGAACAGCCTTGACTGCTGAACACGTTGAGCATCTCAAACGCTTTACAAAAAAAGTGATTATCACTTATGATGGTGATAAGGCAGGACAAGCAGCAACTGCTAAAGCTCTAGAGGAACTTGGTGATTTACCAGTTCAAATTGTTCAGATTCCTGATGCAATGGACCCTGATGAGTATTTACAAAAGAATTCTCCAGAGGATTTGGCTTATCTTTTATCCAATACTCGAATCAGTCCGATTGAGTTTTACATTCACCATTACAAACCAAGTAATAGTGAAAATCTTCAAGCACAGATTGATTTCATCGAGAAAATTGCACCTCTTATCGTCAAAGAACCTTCTATCACAGCCCAGAACACCTATATTCATTTGTTGACGGATCATTTACCATCTTTTGATTATCAACAAGTTGAGCACATTATCAATGAAAGTCGAGTTAGACAGAGACAAGAGAAGGTTAAGCAAGTCGTTAATCCAACACCTGTCACCATGTCAGTTTCTAAACAACTGACAGCAGTTATGCGGGCTGAAGCACATATTCTTTACCGTATGATGGAACATCCTTTGGTGCTCAATGATTATCGTTTGAGAGATGATTTTGTATTTGAAACTCCAGAGTTTCAGACCTTGTATGGACTCTTGATTGATAATGGTTCGATATCTTCTGAAGACTTAGCAAATCAGACTAGAGAAGTGGAAAATGCTTGGTACCAAGTGTTAACCTTGGATCTACCTTCTGAAATGTCTCCAGAAGAACTAAAAGAAGTGGAAGAGTCGAGAAATCGTGCTCTGTTGAATCAACAAAATCTGCAAATCAAAAAGAAGGTTCAGGAAGCTAGTCATGTAGGTGATACTGATACTGCTTTAGAAGAGCTTGAACGCTTAATTGCCCAAAAAAGAAGAATGGAGTAAGAATGGCAAAAAAACAAAAAGAAGTAACAACTTTTGATGTCCAAGTCGCTGAGTTTATTCGTAATCATAAGAAAACTGGTACTGCGACAGATGACGAAATCAACAATGTCCTAGTAATTCCTTTTGCACTTGATGTTGAAGGAATTGAAAATCTGTTGCAACGTATTCAAGATGCTGGGATTGCAATCACTGATAACGAAGGAAACCCAAGTGAGCGTGTTCTAAGTACAGAAGAAGAACCAGAACTTAGTGATGAGGATTTAATTGGTTCTACATCTGCAAAGGTTAACGATCCTGTTCGCATGTATTTGAAAGAAATTGGGGTTGTACCTCTTCTTACAAACGAAGAAGAAAAAGAGTTGGCCCTTGCTGTTGAGGCTGGCGATGTTGAAGCTAAGCAACGTCTAGCAGAAGCTAACCTTCGTTTGGTAGTATCTATCGCGAAACGCTATGTTGGACGTGGAATGCAATTCCTTGACTTAATCCAAGAAGGTAACATGGGGCTTATGAAAGCCGTTGATAAATTCGACTACTCTAAAGGGTTCAAATTCTCAACTTATGCAACTTGGTGGATCCGTCAGGCCATTACTCGTGCCATTGCTGACCAAGCTCGTACCATCCGTATCCCAGTTCACATGGTGGAAACTATCAACAAGCTTGTTCGTGAACAACGTAATCTTCTTCAAGAGTTGGGACAAGACCCTACTCCTGAACAAATTGCAGAACGTATGGATATGACACCTGATAAGGTTCGTGAAATCCTTAAGATTGCTCAAGAACCAGTTTCTCTTGAAACACCTATTGGTGAAGAAGATGATAGCCATCTTGGTGACTTTATCGAAGATGAAGTGATTGAAAATCCAGTTGATTACACAACTCGTATTGTTTTGCGTGAACAGTTGGATGAAGTTCTAGATACCTTGACTGATAGAGAAGAAAATGTTCTTCGTCTTCGTTTTGGTCTCGATGATGGGAAAATGCGTACTCTAGAAGATGTGGGTAAAGTCTTTAATGTTACTCGTGAGCGTATTCGTCAGATTGAGGCAAAAGCTTTGAGAAAACTACGCCAACCAAGTCGAAGCAAACCGCTTCGTGACTTTATCGAGGATTAAGATAGAGGAGACTGAATATGGCTTACACAGAAGAGCAAATTGAAAACATCAAAACACGGATTTTGACCGCTTTAGAAGAAGTTATCGACCCAGAATTAGGAATCGATATCGTCAACTTAGGTCTTATTTATGAGATTCGTTTTGATGGTGATACAGGTGAGACAGAGATTGATATGACTTTGACAACTATGGGTTGTCCTTTGGCAGATCTCTTGACCGATCAAATCTATGATGCAATGACAGATGTTCCAGAGGTTACCAACGTCGAAGTTAAATTAGTTTGGTATCCAGCTTGGACGGTTGAAAAAATGAGTCGCTATGCACGTATTGCTTTAGGAATTAAGTAGAAACATATCAAAAAGAGAAATAGTATAATTGTTAGGAATTTCCCTAGCTTTTATGCTATCTCTTTTTTAATTTGCTGATTTTCTTTCAAGAAAATGATATAATGGATAGTATGGAAAAAGAGAAATTACGCATCAATATGCTAAGTTCAAGTGAAAAGGTAGCAGGCCAAGGTGTTTCTGGAGCTTACCGTGAACTTGTGCAACTTTTGAAACGTGATGCGAAAGACCAACTAATTGTAACGGAGAATCTTCCTGTAGAAGCTGATGTTACTCATTTTCATACAATCGATCTTCCTTATTATTTGTCAACATTCCAAAAGAAGCGTTCTGGTCGTAGAATTGGTTATGTCCACTTCTTGCCGGATACCTTAGAAGGTAGCTTGAAGATACCATTCTTCCTAAAAGGAATCGTGAAGCGATATGTATTTTCCTTTTATGACCGTATGGAACATTTGGTTGTGGTCAATCCTACTTTCATCGAAGATTTGGTTGCGGCTGGGATTCCCCGTGAAAAAGTAACCTATATCCCTAACTTTGTGAATAAAGAAAAATGGCATCCACTTCCTGCAGAAGAAGTAAGTAAACTTCGACATGACATGGGGTTGAGCGAAAATCAATTCGTCGTCGTAGGAGCAGGGCAAGTTCAGAAGCGTAAGGGAATTGATGATTTCATTACACTTGCTGAAGCGTTACCTGAGATTACCTTTATTTGGGCTGGTGGCTTCTCTTTTGGTGGTATCACAGATGGTTATGAGCGTTATAAAAAAATCATGGATAATCCTCCAAAAAATTTAATTTTCCCCGGGATTGTTGAGCCAGAACGGATGAGAGAACTCTATGCTTTGGCAGATTTGTTCTTACTTCCTAGTTATAACGAGCTCTTTCCAATGACCATTCTAGAAGCTGCGAGTTGTGAAGCACCCATTATGCTTCGTGATTTAGATCTTTATAAAGTCATTTTAGAAGGAAATTATCGTCCAACTACTGATGTAGAAGAAATGAAAGAAGCTATTTTGGAATACCGAGAGCATCCAGAAGCTCTAAGAGAGTTGAAAGAGAGGGCTAAGGCTATTTCAAAAGAATACTCCGAAGAGCATCTTTTAGAAATCTGGCTTAAATTCTATCGGGAGCAAGCAGCTTTAGGAAAAAAATGAGGTAGTATATGCGAATTGGATTATTTACAGATACTTATTTCCCACAGGTTTCGGGTGTTGCAACTAGTATTCGAACCTTAAAAACTGAGCTTGAAAAGCAAGGGCATGCAGTCTTTATCTTTACGACAACTGATAAGGATGTTAATCGCTATGAAGACTGGCAAATTATCCGTATTCCTAGTGTTCCATTCTTTGCCTTCAAAGATCGTCGTTTTGCTTACCGTGGATTTACAAAAGCTCTTGAGATTGCGAAACAATATCAGTTAGACATTATTCATACCCAGACAGAGTTTTCTCTTGGTTTATTGGGAATATGGATTGCACGAGAACTGAAAATTCCAGTTATTCATACCTATCATACCCAGTATGAAGATTATGTTCATTATATTGCTAAGGGGATGTTGATTCGTCCAGGTATGGTCAAATACCTAGTCCGTGGTTTTCTACATGATGTCGACGGAGTTATTTGTCCTAGTGAGATAGTCCGTGATCTTTTATCCGATTATAAGGTAAAGGTTGAAAAGCGTGTCATTCCTACAGGTATTGAACTCGCCAAGTTTGAACGGCCCGAGATTGGTCCTGAGCACATCAGTGACCTCCGAGATAAACTTGGTATCAAGAAAAATGAAAAGATGCTTCTAAGTCTCTCCCGTGTTTCGTACGAGAAGAACATTCAAGCAGTTCTGGCAGCTTTACCAGATGTTTTAAAAGAAGAACAAAATGTTAAATTGGTTGTAGCTGGTGATGGTCCTTATTTGAAAAATCTTAAGGAGCAAGCAGAAGACTTACAGATTCAAGATTCTGTTATCTTTACAGGTATGATTCCGCCAAATGAGACGGCACTCTATTATATGGCAGCTGATTTCTTCATATCGGCTTCTACAAGTGAAACTCAGGGATTGACTTATCTGGAAAGTTTAGCTAGTAAGACACCTGTTATTGCCCATGGTAATCCTTATTTGGATAATCTCATCAATGATAAAATGTTTGGAACCCTTTATTATGAGGAAAGAGACCTAGCTGGTGCAATTATCGAGGCCTTACTTGCTACACCGCCAATGGATGAAAAACATTTGTCTGAAAAATTATATGAAATCTCAGCTGAGAATTTTGGTAAAAGAGTTCATGAATTCTATCTAGATGTCATTATTTCAAATAATTTTGCCAAAGAAACAAGAACTGACGAACCCGTTACAAAACGTATTTTAAAGACAGTCTTTTATATTCCGCAACAGGCAGTTAAGATGCCAGTTAAAGGTTCTAGACGTATGCTTAAGGCATCAAGAAAACAATTAAGAAATTTAAGAAAATATTTGAATGATTAAATTCTTCCGATGAAAGGATAAAACAATGAATAAGAAATTGATGAGAAGTGGTAGAGATCAAAAAATTGGTGGTGTCTGCGCAGGAGTAGCACATTATTTTAATATCGACCCTACCATTGTTCGTGTTATTTGGGGAGTTTTGGCTTTCTGTTATGGAGCTGGAATCGTTGCTTACTTGATTTTGTGGGCAATTGCTCCTGTATCAGATGAATTTTAAGAAAAAGATTAGAGTAAAAGCGAGACTGATAATATTCAATGATTTGAAACTTCAAATCGGTGAAATGGGATTCATTTGGGGTTGATTTCTGGTGCGGGATATTAAATTTCATTAAATTGATTTGATCGTTAAAGGAGTTGAGATAATGAAAAAGAAAAGATGGGCCCAAATCAGTGCGCTGGTAGGTATTGTAGGAGGGCCCTTATCGTTCTTCTTTATATGTGCGTTATTGGCTGCTGGGATTGGTGCTAGTCGTTCGGGGGTACTGATGTCTCTTGCTTTAGCAGTAGTGACATTTGCCATTATCTTTTTCGTAGCATTGAAAAGTGCATGCTATTATAAAAAAGACGAACGTGTGAATCAGGTGATTGCGAATTTATTTGTAGCTTCAAGTGGGGTAGGATTCGTTGTAACCTTACTGATTGCCTTGGCAAATATTCCGATGATTAGCGGACTCTTTGAATTGATAATGGATGCCTTGTTCGACGGAAGCGATGGCTTTGCACGTGCACTCGGTTTCATGTTTCTATCAGCGATTTTATCCGTTGTCTGGGGCATTTATTATGCTATGAGCCTAAGGAAATTTGAGGACTAACACTTAAGGGAGACGAGAACATGCAAAGTAAGAAATGGGCAATCTGGTGTGTTTTTGTGGGCATTGTTGGAGGAGCATTTTTAATGGTATCTCCCGTGGGATTACTCGCGGCAGGAATCGGAGCAAATGGCCAGATGTTTGGTTCTATATTAATTCTAATACTGTGTACGTATTTGGCGATTTTCTGTGTAGCTTTGAAGAGTAAGCTTTACTATAAAGGCGATGATAGAGTCTCTAAATTCGTAACCAATACGTTTTTAATAGCAGGGACGATTGGATATGCCCCAATCTTTATTTGGTTTATAGGCTACATTCCCTTCTTATATGACTTGTTTGGTGCGGTTTTTTCTGGACAAGATGCCTTCTCTCTATTGTTTCTAGTGGTAGAGTTTGTCGCGTTTCTATCGATTGTCAGTGGCATCGGATATGCGGTCAGCTTGAAAAACTTCAGAAAATAATGTAATGCGGATTTTTCGAGTCTTTTATTGATGAGATTTTCGGAAATTACAAATAGAGAGGAAATAAGAATTTGACAGATATAAAATAGGGAATCTGATGTGTTTTTGTTGGCGATACATTTGTATCAAATGAATTTTAAAATTATAGAAAAATAATAAAGGAGAGATTATGGCATTCGGTGATAATGGTAAACGTAAAAAAACATTCTTTGAAAAACTTACAATGTTTGTCGTATTAATCATGTTGTTTGTTACTTTAGCAGGTATTTTTGCGACTGCAATTGGTGTATTCAGCAGATTTTAAAATACTTGTTGTAGGATCAAATTGTAATAGTTGGTGACTGGGATTTTCCCAGCCCTTTTTAAAGTGAGAAGAGAATATGAGTATGTTTTTAGACACAGCCAAGATTAAAGTAAAGGCTGGTAATGGTGGCGATGGCATGGTTGCCTTTCGTCGTGAAAAATATGTCCCTAACGGTGGACCATGGGGGGGTGATGGAGGACGTGGTGGTAACGTTGTTTTCGTTGTAGACGAAGGCTTGCGTACCCTTATGGACTTCCGTTACAATCGTCATTTCAAAGCCCAATCTGGTGAGAAAGGAATGACAAAAGGAATGCATGGTAGAGGAGCTGAGGATTTGATTGTACGTGTACCTCAAGGGACAACTGTGCGTGATGCTGAGACTGGAAAAGTCATCACTGATTTAATTGAGAATGGTCAAGAGTTTATTGTAGCTCATGGTGGACGTGGTGGACGTGGAAATATCCGTTTTGCAACACCAAAAAATCCTGCGCCAGAAATCTCAGAAAATGGAGAACCAGGTCAGGAACGTGAATTACAGTTAGAACTTAAAATTCTAGCGGATGTTGGTTTGGTTGGCTTCCCATCTGTCGGTAAATCAACTTTGTTAAGTGTTATTACTTCTGCAAAACCAAAAATTGGAGCTTACCATTTTACAACAATTGTTCCTAATCTTGGTATGGTCCGGACTCAATCAGGGGAGTCCTTTGCAGTAGCAGACCTTCCTGGATTGATTGAAGGTGCTAGTCAAGGTGTCGGCCTAGGAACTCAGTTCTTGCGTCATATTGAGCGTACCCGCGTTATCTTGCATATCATTGATATGTCTGCCAGTGAAGGACGTGATCCTTACGAGGATTATCTAGCGATTAATAAGGAACTTGAATCTTACAATCTTCGTCTGATGGAGCGTCCACAAATCATTGTTGCCAACAAGATGGATATGCCAGATAGTCAGGAAAACCTTGAAGAGTTCAAGAAAAAATTGGCTGCAAATTATGATGAATTTGAGGAATTACCGCCAATCTTCCCAATCTCAGGTTTGACCAAGCAAGGCCTTGCACCTTTATTAGATGCAACGGCAGAACTTCTTGATAAGACGCCAGAATTTCCAATTTACGATGAATCTGAAATGGAAGAAGAAGCATATTATGGCTTTGATGAAGAAGAAAAACCATTTGAGATTGGTCGTGATGATGATGCAACATGGGTTCTTTCCGGTGAAAAACTCATGAAACTCTTTAATATGACTAATTTTGACCGAGATGAGTCTGTTATGAAGTTTGCCCGTCAGTTGCGTGGAATGGGAGTTGATGAAGCTCTGCGTGCTCGCGGTGCTAAGGATGGTGACCTTGTTCGTATTGGTAAATTTGAGTTTGAATTTGTAGACTAGGAGATAGCTATGGGTGATAAACCAATATCTTTCCGAGATGCTGACGGAAATTTTGTTTCAGCTGCTGATGTGTGGAATGAAAAGAAGTTAGAAGAACTTTTTAATCGACTCAATCCAAATAGGGCTCTGAGACTAGCTAGAACCAAGAAACAAGCAGAAGGAAAAAAATCAGAATAAAAGAACCCGTGATATTCGTATCACGGGTTTTCTGGTTTACTAACTATTTTTGATAAGGTAGTTCTAGACTTGATTGTGAAAGGTCCACAGTTAATTGATAGTCTGTATTGTCACGTATAGTGATCTCAAAGTCAGTAGTATAAAGAACGAGTCGAATTGTATCGCCTTTTCTTAGTTTGTAAATTGTTGGTTGGAGTTCAAATTGGAATTCCATCCATTCATCTGGCTTAACTTCTTTAATTTTCAATAAATCATGACGATTTTGGAGATTGAGGTAGCCTTTGGTAATAACACGCTGTGCATTTGGGCTAAATGGTAGTTCACAAAGATTTTCCAGCATGTGATAACGGCCATTATCGATTGTACGGACTGATAAGATTCCTGGATACGGTTGTAGGTATTTCTTTTGACCAAGTTCAAGAAGTTGAGCAGAAAGTAAGCCTTTATTGGTACTTGATTTAAGATGGAGGTTTAGTTTGACACGACCATTAAGATGAAGGTCTTCCGTCACTGGAATGTCAATGGTTACCTGATTGACTTTCCCTTGATAGAGTTCATTGTTAAAGGTTTGGTAGGTTTTTCCAAAACGTTCAAAGTCAGAATCTTGGTAATGATTTTCAATGATAGCTTCTTCAGTACCCAAAGAGAAAGTTTTATGTTCAGCTTGATTTCCAAAGTCATTTAGTTTATGCCAGGTTTGTGGACTAGTATTGTCTTGCCAAACGACTCTTGGAAGTTGGTAGTCAGTTTCTTGCCCCAATAATTTATGTGTCAAAAGGGCATTCATAGATTCACGGAAATCAATAGACTGCCAGTTGTTCATATAAACATGAGCCCCGTTATGATAAAAGAGGTGCTTATTAATATGACTTGGAAGAGCATTAAACATTTGATAGACGTGAAGTGGTTTGACATTCCAGTCTTGCGAACCGTGGGTAAAAACAACTTCAGCCTTAACTTTTTCAGCATTAAGGAGGTAATTTCTGTCATGCCAAAATTGGTTATAATCTCCAGTTTTACGGTCTAGATTATTCTTCAGTTCTTCTATGGATTTTTTATGAGCCTCGTTTCCACGAATATAGTCACCAGCTAAGAGATTACGAGAATAAGTTAATTCATCTAATGAATCGAAGTCCTCCCCTGGATAGCCACCTGGGCTTGTCACAAGACCATTTTCACGGTAATAGTTGTACCATGATGAGATACCTGCTTCAGCAATAATGACTTCTAAACCATCAACTCCTGTAGTAGCCAGACCATTAGACATTGTTCCTAGGTAAGAAAGTCCAGTAGTTGCTACTTTACCATTTGACCAGTCAGCATTTACTTGACGTTCACGACTATGGTCTGTGAAGGCACGGCATCGACCATTGAGCCAATCAATGACATTTTTATAAGCTTCGACTTGTCGGTAGTCACCATTGGTCATTTGACCTTGAGAATCCTTGGTACCAAGACCAGATACATAGATATTTGCAAATCCTCTTGGGAGGAAGTAGTCGTTAAGTGTGTAGCTGCTATTGATATGAGTGAGTTTTTCTTCAGCATCAGAAACGAGTGTTGCGTCCCCAACTGGTTCAACCAAGTCTAGGGTTGGCTTATCTAGTGTAATTTCATGTGGTTCCTTGACTTCTAGTTCGGCTTCCATTTTATAGAGAGCCTTATCGCTTGCCTTATTATTGGTTCCTTGATGGTATGGGCTTGCTGTCATGACAGCAGGAATCTTTCCATGGTATGTTGGTCGGATTATGCTCACCTTAATGAGATCAGGCAGACCATCCTTATCAGAATCAACACGAGTTTCTACATAAACTACTTCACGAATGACATTGTTAGTATTGAAGGTTGGCAAACTCTTACCATTGAAGTAATGATAGTCATTGTCCTCAGGAATGAGACCATCACTAACTAGCTGATCAATCAAGGTATTTCCCTTTTTAGTGCGCGTATTAAGAAGTTGGTAGAGGTTATCAATCAAATTACCGTAAACAATTGGGAATGCTGTTTCTTTATGAAAAGCAAGACTATCTTCAAAGTCTACTAAGTAACTGAATCCAAGTAACTGGAATGCTACAGTATAGAAAATCTCTGCAGTTAATTCACGTTCTGAATTGAAGAAGGTTAACAGGTCAGTCTCCTTATCAACTGCTAAAGCGGAAAGTGGATAGTCGGTATTTTTGTAATTGAAGAAACACTTTCTGACGAAAGATTCAAACTGCTCTTTGGCTGATGCTGATAGGTCAAGATTGAAGCCAAGGTCAGATAATTCCTTTAGAGCTTGTTGATTTGTAACGGGATAATAACTAAATTGATTAAAACGCATTAATATCTCCTTTAAAGATTCATTCAAAAGTCATTATATCAAAAAAAGATAGAAAATAACAGAAATAGTAGAGTATGTCTGATAGTCAGGCATGATAAGAGAGTCGATACTAAAACAAGGACAATTTTCATTTTTTGAGTATCCTATAAGGATATGCTATACTAGATATATGTTAGATTTGGAGAAATATGGCGTGTCCATGTGGGAAGAAGATAAAATTCGCTCTTTACGAAATAAATTATTAGCCTGGTATGATGAGAATAAGCGAGATTTACCTTGGAGAAGAAGTAAGAATCCTTACCATATCTGGGTGTCTGAAATTATGTTGCAGCAAACAAGAGTTGATACTGTCATTCCCTATTACGAGCGTTTCCTAGAATGGTTTCCGACTGTAGAGAGTTTAGCAATCGCACCTGAAGAACGTTTATTAAAAGCATGGGAAGGACTTGGTTATTATTCTCGTGTTCGTAATATGCAAATAGCAGCTCAACAGATTATGAATGAGTTTAAAGGAGAATTTCCATCCACTTATGAAGGAATTTCAAGTCTAAAGGGGATTGGTCCCTATACGGCTGGAGCTATTTCAAGCATTGCTTTTAATCTTCCACAACCAGCAGTCGATGGGAATGTCATGCGAGTTTTAGCGCGTCTATTTGAAGTCAATCATGATATTGGAAATCCTAGCAATCGGAAAATATTTCAGGCTATGATGGAAATCTTGATTGATCCAGATCGTCCAGGTGATTTTAATCAGGCCTTGATGGATTTAGGTTCAGATATTGAGGCTCCTGTTAATCCAAGACCGGAGGAGAGTCCTGTTAAGGATTTCAGTGCTGCTTACCAACATGGGACTATGAATCGCTATCCCATTAAGGCTCCCAAGAAAAAGCCAATCCCTATTTATCTAAAGGCTCTTGTAGTGCAAAATAGTCAGGGTCAGTTTCTATTAGAGAAGAATGAGAGTGAAAAACTCTTGGCTGGATTTTGGCATTTCCCCTTGATTGAGGTAGAGGAATTTTCAAAAGACGAAGAATTAAATCTCTTTAGTCAAGTGGCTGAATCATTTCAGCAGCTCGGTCCTTCACCTCAAGAAAGTTTTGAGCAGGATTATGATTTAGAGGTCGACTGGCAAGATATCTTTTTTGAAGAGGTTAAACATGTCTTTAGCCATCGGAAATGGCATATTCGGTTAATAGCAGGGAAAGTAGCTGATACTAAGGAATATACAGATAAAGAAATCGTTTGGTTAACTCCAGAAGAGTTTGACCTCTACCCACTAGCAAAACCTCAACAAAAAATTTGGCAAGAGTATGCAAAAAGATGCTGATAATACCAGTCTTTAGTGTCTTCTTTGTATTTTTTTGGTATAATTGATATAAGGAAAAAGGTGACTATATGAAAAAAATATTGATTGTTGATGATGAAAAACCAATCTCAGATATTATTAAGTTTAATATGACCAAGGAAGGCTATGAAGTTGTAACAGCCTTTAATGGACGTGAAGCAATTGAATTGTTCGAATCTGAAAAACCAGATATCATCATTTTGGACTTGATGCTCCCGGAAATAGATGGACTCGAAGTTGCTAAAACTGTTCGCAAGACAAGTAGCGTTCCAATTATCATGCTCTCTGCGAAAGATAGCGAGTTTGATAAGGTTATCGGTCTTGAACTTGGTGCAGATGATTATGTGACTAAGCCGTTTTCAAATCGTGAGCTACAAGCGCGTGTTAAGGCTCTTCTTCGTCGCACTGAGTTAATAGCTGTAGATAACCAAGAAGAAGATACAAAATTACAAAGTCTTCAAATCGGGGATTTAGAGATTCTTCCTGATGCTTATGTGGCAAAAAAATATGGTGAAGAATTGGATTTAACTCATAGAGAGTTTGAGTTATTGCATCACTTAGCTTCTCACCTTGGTCAAGTTATTACCCGTGAACACCTTCTTGAAACTGTTTGGGGTTATGATTATTTCGGTGATGTTCGTACTGTTGATGTTACCATTAGACGTCTACGTGAGAAGATTGAAGACACACCAAGCAGACCTGAGTATATCTTGACTCGTCGTGGTGTGGGTTATTACATGAGAAATAATGATTAATATAATTAAACAAACGATTCTGACAAGAGATTTTATCTTTGTTCTCATTTTAATTGGATTTATCATGCTCGTGAGTTTCCTTTTGCTTGAAGGCCGAAGAGATAATATTCGTCTCAAACAGTTAAATCAAAAGGTTAAAGATTTAATTGCCGGAGATTATTCCCAAGTACTGGATATGCAGGGGAATAGTGAAATTACTAATATCACGAATAACTTAAATGATTTGTCAGAAGTTATTCGTCTGACCCAGGAAAACTTAGAGCAAGAAAGCAAAAGGTTGCACAGTATCTTGTCATACATGACTGATGGTGTCCTTGCAACCAACCGTCGAGGCCAAATCACTATGATTAATGATATGGCTAAAAGACAACTTGGGGTAGAAAGTGATGAAGCTCTAAATCAGAATATACTTGAGTTGCTTAAGATTGAGGATGAGTACGAACTTAGAGACTTGATTACACAGAGTCCAGAATTGATGATTTATTCTCAAAATGTCAATGGAGAGTATATCAGTTTACGTGTTCGTTTTGCCCTCATACGAAGAGAATCAGGCTTTATTTCAGGGCTTGTAGCTGTGCTTCATGATACGACTGAGCAAGAAAAAGAAGAGCGTGAGAGAAGACTCTTCGTTTCAAACGTTAGTCATGAGTTACGGACTCCATTGACTAGTGTAAAATCTTATCTGGAAGCCTTGGATGAAGGAGCTCTTTCAGAACCAGTTGCACCAGACTTTATTAGGGTCTCGCTTGATGAGACCAATCGTATGATGCGAATGGTGACAGACCTCTTACATCTATCACGTATTGATAATGCTACCAGTCATTTGGATGTTGAATTGATTAACTTTACCGCTTTCATTACTTTCATCCTGAACCGTTTTGATAAGATACGAGCCCAGGATGAGGAGAAGAAATATGAGATTGTTCGAGACTATCCGATTACTTCTGTATGGATTGAGATTGACACCGATAAGATGACGCAGGTGATTGATAATATTCTCAACAACGCTATCAAATATTCTCCAGATGGTGGGAAAATTACGGTCAGCATGAAGACAACTGATGATCAGATGATTTTATCTATTTCGGATCAAGGACTTGGGATTCCTAAAGAAGATTTACCAAAGATTTTTGACCGTTTTTATCGTGTTGACAAGGCAAGAAGTCGTGCGCAAGGTGGTACTGGTCTAGGACTTGCTATTGCAAAAGAAATCGTCAAACAACATAATGGTTTTATCTGGGCTAAGAGTGAATACGGTAAGGGTTCAACCTTTACCATTGTACTTCCTTATGATAGAGATGCTGTGAAGGAAGAAGTATGGGAGGATGAAGTAGAAGACTAGAATGAGTGAAACAGGCTTTAAATATAGTATTTTAGCATCGGGTTCTAGTGGAAATTCCTTCTATCTAGAAACCCCTAAGAAAAAGATTTTAGTAGATGCCGGCTTATCCGGTAAAAAAATTACAAGTTTATTAGGTGAAATCAATCGTAAACCAGAAGATTTGGATGCGATATTAATCACACATGAACACACGGATCACATACATGGTGTTGGAGTTTTAGCACGTAAATATGGTATGGAGCTTTATGCTAATGAGAAGACTTGGCAAGCTATGGAGAATAGTAAGTACTTGGGTAAAGTCGATTCTTCTCAAAAGCATATTTTTGAAATGGGAAAAACTAAAACCTTTGGCGATATTGATATCGAGAGTTTTGGTGTTAGTCATGATGCAGCGGCTCCACAGTTTTATCGTTTTATGAAGGACGATAAAAGTTTCGTCATGCTGACAGATACAGGCTATGTCAGTGACCGTATGGCTGGTATTGTTGAAAATGCAGATGGTTACCTTATCGAGTCAAATCATGATGTAGAAATTTTGCGATCTGGATCTTATGCTTGGCGACTCAAACAACGGATTCTTTCTGACCTCGGTCACCTTTCGAATGAAGATGGTGCAGATGCCATGATACGTACACTTGGTAATCGTACAAAAAAAATCTACCTGGGCCATTTATCTAAGGAAAATAATATCAAGGAGCTTGCCCACATGACCATGGTCAATCAGCTAGCTCAAGCGGATCTCGGTGTAGGAGTAGATTTTCAAGTTTATGATACCTCCCCTGACACCGCAACACCATTGACAGATATATAAAAAAGAAGGCAAATGCCTTCTTTTTATTATGCTTTTTACAAACCAGCAAATTCTTTGATTTCTTGTGCAGACATAGAAGAATCACAAAGAACCTTGATTTCTCCATTAGTAACATGTACGAATCCAGGTACTGTAGGGATTTCATAACGTGAGCGGAAGTCTTGTAATGCATCGAGCTGACTTGGTTCTTCGCTGTTGATGAAGTAGATGTGTGCTTTTGTTTCGGCAACGACACCAGCTAAAGTTCCGGCAAATTTACGGCAGTAAGGACAAGTTTTACGGCCGATAAAGAAAGTTGCAGTTTCTTTTTTATCAAGGGCTTCTTGAGCACGCGCTACAGTTGTAACTTCGAGATCTTTAATATCTTCTAAGAATTGTTCCATGAGTTTACCTCGCTTTCATTGATAAATCTAGTATGCCATAAAGTTTTTAAAAATGCTTAGATTTGATACGAAAAAAGATGAGATAGACCATCTCATCTTTTTAACTTGTTATTTTACAAAAGCGTTGATTTCAGCTTCAATGTTTGCAATTTTAGTTTGTGAATCTTCATTGCTTTCACCAACCACTGCAATATAGAATTTAATTTTTGGTTCAGTACCTGAAGGACGAACAGCAATCCAAGAACCATCCGCAAGTGTGTATTTCAAGACATCACTTGGAGGAGTTGTCAAGGCTGTTACAGTGCCATCTGCAGCAGTAGATGTTTGAGCTTTAAAGTCTTCAACAACAGTAATTGCTGTATTATTGAATTCTTTTGGACCATTGTCACGGAATTTAGCCATGATTGCCTTGATCTGCTCAGCACCATCAACACCTGAAAGGGTAACAGAGATTGTCTTTTCTGCGTAGTAGCCGTACTCTTTGTAGATTTCTTCAATACCATCAGCAAGAGTCAAACCACGAGAGCGGTAGTAGGCAGCAAGTTCAGCAACGACTAGAACAGCTTGAATCGCATCTTTATCACGTACGAATGGTTTGATCAAGTAACCGAAGCTTTCTTCAAATCCCATCATGTAAGTGTGATTGTGTTTTTCTTCGAATTCTTGAATCTTTTCAGCGATAAATTTGAAACCAGTCAAAACGTTAAACATAGTTGCGCCGTAGCTTTCAGCAATCATAGTAACCAAGTCAGTTGAAACGATTGATTTGCAAAGGGCTGCATTTTCTGGAAGGGTTCCAGCGTTCTTGTGAGCTTCCAAGATATACTTAGCCATGATAGCACCGATTTGGTTACCTGAAAGGTTGAGGTAGCTACCGTCTTTTTGAAGGACTTCAACACCAACACGGTCAGCGTCAGGGTCAGTCGCAACAAGAACATCAGCTCCAACTTGACGACCAAGCTCTTCAGCAAGGGCAAATGCTGCTTGATTTTCAGGGTTTGGAGATTTAACAGTAGAGAAATCTGGATCTGGAGTTGCTTGAGCTTCAACAACCTGAACAGAGTCAAATCCTGCTTGAGCAAGAGCGCGACGAGCCAACATTTCACCAGTACCGTGAAGAGGAGTATAGACAATCTTCATATCTTTACCAAACTCTTCAATCAAGGATGGGTTGATGTTTACATCTTTAACTTCTTTAAGGTACTCTGCATCAACTGCTTCACCAATGACCTCAATCAAACCAGAAGCTTTTTCAGCTTCAACATCAGCAACCTCAATAGCAAATGGATTTTCAATAGCTCGGATGTAAGTTGTCAATGCGTCAGCATCGTGTGGAGGCATTTGACCACCATCTTCACCGTAAACCTTGTATCCATTAAATGGAGCAGGGTTGTGGCTAGCCGTAATCATGATACCTGCAAAGCAGTTGAGGTGACGAACAGCAAATGAAAGTTCTGGAGTTGGACGGAGACTTTCAAAGACATAAGATTTAATACCGTGTTTAGCAAGAACTGCTGCAGATTCAAAGGCAAACTCTGGAGAGAAGTGACGGCTATCATAAGCAATAGCAACCCCCCGTTCTTTTTCATTTCCGCCTTTAGATTCAATCAAACGAGCCAAACCTTCAGTCGCTTGACGGACTACATAGATGTTAATGCGGTTTGTACCTGCACCAATCAATCCGCGCATACCAGCTGTACCGAATTCAAGATTAGTATAGAAGGCGTCTTCCTTTGTTTTCTCATCCATATTTTCTAAATCTTGACGGAGGTAGTCAGGAAGTTCTGCAAAATCTACCCATTTTTGGTAATTTTCTTGATAAGTCATTGAAGTTCTCCTTTTTTTGTTATTATTATTAACCGTTTACATTATAGCATTTTTTAAAGTTTTAGTAAAACGTTAGCATGAACAATTTATATGAATTCATGATATCATTTTTTGTAAAAATAGGTAGTTTTTTATCATTTTTTTAAAAATATATAATATTTTTAAAGCGATTTCCCGTTTCTAGTTTGAAATTTTTAGATGGTATGGTACAATATAGTAAATAATAAAAGGAGATTTTCTATTATGAAAAAAGTTCTTAAGCATTCTGCTTTGCTTTTAACTGCTTTAGCATTAGTAGCTTGTGGAAATAGTAAAAAAGCAAGTGACAATGGTACTGCATCTAATTCAAACTTTGAAGTTTCTGTTAAAGACGGTATGTATGTTCTTCCAAAAGATGAAGATTCAAACTCACACTACCTTGCTCTTCAAGTAGAAATCAAAAACAATCGTGATAAACAGTTTAGTTTTACTAGCCATGATATCACGCTTTATAACGAAAAAGACGAAAAAGTTGAACCGATTCAAATCTATGAGTCAGACAGTAAAACAAAATTTATGTCTTATGGAGACAGCCTCTCTAAAGGTAAGAGTGTAGCTGGTTACGTTGTATATGAAGTTGATAAAGACGCTAAGTATGAACTTCACTTTGCACCAAGCTTTTACGATGATGTAAAAGAAAACTCAAAAGATAAAAACGATGTAGCGATTAAGGTTGATCCTAGCCAATACGAAGACAATATTGATGAAGCCAAAGAAGCTTTGAAAAAATATGTAGATGCTGTTTACCTTGATGGAGAAAACACTGGTGGAGCTTCTAATGTAAGTTTTACTAATGACAAATCTCAAATCGTTGCACTTGAAGACAAAAAATCTGATAAGAAATCAGATGATAAGAAATCAGATGATAAGAAATCAGATGATAAGAAATCAGATGACAAGAAGTCAGATGACAAGAAGTCAGATGACAAGAAATCAGATGACAAGAAATCTTCTAATGATTCAGATGTTATCACAAATGATGTGAAAGCTGACAGAGAAGAATTCATCAAAAAATTCATCGAATCATTTGGTAAAGGTTTCTACAACTACAAACCTTCTGATTCTGAACTTCGTACATTTGCAGAAGCATACATCAAAGCGAATGCTAAACGTGCAAAAGTAGATTATAAAGTTAAAACATACCTTCCAGACTACGCTGTTGTCTATGTCCGTCCTGAAACAATTGATTTGGATAACTTGAATGTTTACGAATTGAGCCGTAAGTTCTACAACGAGAACAAAGGGAAATACAGCAGCTATTCAGAAGCTATGAAAGCTGGTGAGAAATACATTTTAGAAAATGCACCAAGTCAATTTGATTCAACACCGCTTGATACTAGCGATAATATGCAAAAAGAAGGTTACGAAATCAAAATGACCAAGAAAGACGGAAAATGGACAATCGACACATCTTCTAAGAACTATAACTTAAAAGATATGGCGCGTACATTCCGTGGTGGTATCGGTTATTAACATTTAAAAGTTCGAGTGTTAAACTCGAACTTTTTTTATTTGAATTGTTAAAAATAGAAAAAGATAGTAAAATAGTTACATGATTATATTACAAGCAAATAAAATCGAACGCTCTTTTGCAGGAGAAGTTCTATTTGAAAATATTAACTTACAAGTCGATGAAAGAGACCGTATTGCCCTGGTTGGGAGAAATGGTGCAGGAAAGTCTACACTTTTAAAAATCTTGGTAGGAGAAGAAGAACCAAGCTCTGGAGAGATTAATAAGAAAAAAGATATTTCTCTGTCTTATCTAGCACAAGATAGTCGTTTTGAGTCAGAAAATACTATCTATGATGAGATGTTGCACGTCTTTGATGGCTTGCGCATGACTGAAAAACAGCTTCGTCAAATGGAGCTAGAGATGGGTGAAAAGTCAGGTGCGGATTTAGAAAAACTAATGGCTGACTACGATCGTTTTTCAGAAAACTTCCGTCAGGCCGGAGGTTTCACCTACGAAGCGGATATTCGGGCTATTTTAAACGGATTTAAATTCGATGAATCGATGTGGCAGATGAAGATTGCCGAGCTCTCTGGTGGTCAAAATACTCGTCTCGCACTGGCAAAAATGCTCCTTGAAAAACCCAATCTCTTGGTTTTGGATGAACCAACAAACCACTTAGATATTGAAACGATTGCCTGGCTTGAAAATTACCTCGTAAACTATAATGGTGCCCTTATTATCGTCAGTCACGACCGCTATTTCCTCGATAAGGTAGCAACTATAACGCTCGATTTAACCAAACATTCTTTAGATCGATATGTAGGAAATTACTCTAGTTTTGTTGAGCAAAAAGAACAGAAGTTACTGACTGAAGCTAAGAACTATGAAAAGCAGCAGAAGGAAATTGCTGCTCTAGAAGATTTCGTAAATCGCAATCTTGTTCGAGCTTCGACAACAAAACGTGCGCAATCGCGACGCAAACAACTAGAAAAAATGGAACGTTTGGACAAGCCTGAAGCTGGAACTAAATCAGCTAATATGACCTTCCACTCTGATAAAACATCTGGTAATATTGTTTTAACTGTTGAAAATGCTGCGATTGGCTATAATGGAGAAATATTATCAGAGCCTATCGACCTTGACCTTCGTAAGATGAATGCCGTTGCAATAGTAGGTCCAAATGGTATTGGAAAGACTACCTTTATCAAGTCCGTTGTGGATCAAATTCCTTTTATTAAGGGAGAAAAGCGTTTCGGTGCAAATGTTGAAGTTGGTTACTATGACCAAACTCAAAGTAAGTTAACACCAAGCAATACTGTTTTGGATGAACTCTGGAATGATTTTAGATTAACGCCAGAAGTAGAAATCCGTAATCGCTTGGGTGCATTCCTTTTTTCAGGGGACGATGTTAAGAAATCAGTTGGCATGCTTTCAGGTGGAGAAAAAGCTCGCTTGCTCTTAGCTAAACTTTCTATGGAAAACAATAACTTTCTGATACTCGATGAGCCGACAAACCATTTGGATATCGATAGCAAGGAAGTCTTGGAAAATGCCCTGATTGACTTTGATGGGACTCTTCTATTTGTCAGCCATGACCGTTACTTTATTAATCGTGTAGCGACTCATGTGCTAGAATTGTCAGAGAATGGATCAGCCCTCTATCTGGGTGATTATGACTATTATGTTGAAAAGAAAACAGAGCTAGTAGCTAGCCAAGCGGAAGAATCGGCAGTTGTTAACCAAGAAAAAGAAGTTTCTCCAATTAATGACTATCAAGCCCAAAAAGAGAGTCAAAAAGAACTTCGTAAGTTGATGAGACAAATTGAAAGTCTTGAGGCAGAAATCGAAGAACTGGAAACTCAGTCCCAAGCCATTTCTGAACAAATGCATACTACTAATGATGCTGATGAACTGATGCAATTACAAGCAGAACTGGATAAAATTAGCCATCGTCAAGAAGAAGCTATGCTCGAGTGGGAAGAGTTGTCAGAACAGGTATAAAAAAAACAGCGATTGACGCTGTTTTTTTATTCTAGCTATCCACCCTGAGGGAATCGAACCCCCATCTCAAGAACCGGAATCTTACGTGATATCCATTACACTAAGGGTGGAAACTCTCATCATTATATCAAAAATAGGAGTTTTACTCAAGACCAATATAATGCTAAATAAAAGTAAAAAAAGGATTTAGACAAATCTAAATCCTTTTACATTCTTAGTTTTTTTCAAGAAGTGCTTTGATTTCTTGAAGAACTTCCAATTCAGTTGGACCAGCTGGAGCTGCTTCAACTTCTTCTTTCTTACGAAGGTTTTGAGCTTTCTCAATTCCTTTAACTACAAAGAAAAGAACAGTACCAACTACTACGAAGTTGATGATAGCGCTCAAGAAGTTACCGTAAGCAACACCGTTCCATGAAAGTTCAGCAATGCGGTCGACTTTCGCAGCTTTCAAAGCTGGGTTCAATAGTAGTGGAGTGATGATATCGTTAACGAATGAAGTTACAATAGCACCAAAAGCAGTAGCGATGATCACACCGACAGCAAGGTCTACGACGTTACCGCGGAGCAAGAAATCTTTAAGATCCTTTAACATAATCTTTTTCCTTTCAAAATTTTATCAAATTTTTACAGGAAACATTATATCGTAAATTTGTGGGGGAAGCAAGAAAAGTGCTCAATGATTTTTAAAAACAAAAAGCTTGCTAAATAAGTAGTTTAGAACGACTATTGTAACCTGTGCAAAAATGATTTCTATGGTGTTAATCCTGTTGATGTCATCACCAACAAATTGACCGATAATATGAGGAAATTCAGTAACAAAGATAAAGGTTAAAGCCATATCAAGTAAGAAGGTAAAAGCTCTAGCTCCAGAGAATTTAATGAGACGCCCAAACCAATTTTCTCGTTTTTGTTTAAAAACAATAGTGTCATTGGTGAAAAAAGCAAACAAAATTCCTGTTATATTTCCTAAAGCAGTTGCTAGCAACTCTTGTCTCGTTAGAAAAAAAATAATCATGCGGGTTCCTACGGAAACAATCGTAGTAGCAACTCCAAAAAATAAATAGGATAGAATTTCGTTATCGAAGAATTTTTTAATGTATCTTTTCATAAGATTAGTATAGCATAAAGCCAATATTTGTGCTATACTTATAAAGTTGACTTGATCAACCCTTGGTGCTTAGCTTCTTTCACCAAGCATATTATACGCGGGATAGCCGCTAAAGGAGAAAATATGAAAAAACTAACTGTTCGTGATTTGGCAGATATTGCCATTGTCGCAGCTATTTATGTGGTTTTGACAATCACACCACCACTTAATGCTATCAGCTACGGTGCTTATCAGTTCCGTATTTCTGAAATGATGAATTTTCTAGCATTTTACAATCCTAAGTACATTATCGGTGTTACTCTTGGATGTATGATTGCTAACTTCTTCAGTTTTGGACTCATTGATGTCGCTGTCGGTGGAGGTTCAACACTTGTCTTCTTAAGTTTAGGAGTCTTGTTGTTTAGCAAATACAGTAAAGATTATCTTTTTAATGGATTGATTCGTAAAGATCATTTCTTCTTTTCAATTCTATTTTCAATTTCAATGGTAACAATCGCTGCTGAATTGCACATCGTAGCAGAAGCACCATTCTTCTTTACATGGTTCACTACTGGTATCGGAGAATTTGCTTCACTCATTGTAGGAGCTATTATCATTGGTAAAATTGGGCAACGTATCGATTTGACGAGATAAGTATCCAATATTTAAATCTGATGAATGGACTGAACTTTGTTCAGTCTTTTTTTATGAATTAATATCCTATAAAAGTGGTATAATGAAGAAAAATGAAGAGAGTCGGTTTTTATGTTTGATTATTTTTGGATTGGATTTAAATCATTGTCGAAAAGTCCTGTTATTACATCGGCAATTTACTTTCTAGCCTTCATTCTTTTACTGATACTTTGGCGTCGGTATAGTATAGCCAAAAGGAGTGGCGGAAATTTTTTATCACCATTTCAAATTGCACAGGGGAATTTTTATATCCATAATGCTTTTGTCTTTAGAAATCGCATTATACCTCTAAATGATATTAAAATGATTGAGGTCAATTTTATTCCAAGTGTTAAATTGAATGGAGCCAGATATCTTTTGTGTATCCAACAAAAGAGTGGAAAAGCTCTGGCCTTTTTCTTTGGCCAATCAAAAGAGTCTGAACAATTAGTGAAGAATTTAAAAAATGAAACAAAAAAATACAATATTAAGATCCGAATTTTAGAAACATAGGTTTTAATTTTTTTAAAATTTCAGAAAGCCTTTCCATAAAGTCGATTTTATGTTATAATATTCACAAATAAAAGTTTTAGGAGTTTATATGGTTTCATCAGAATTTATCTCAAAAATTGAATTTGCTTGTAAAAAGAAAGAAAGTCTTTATTCAAATAGCAAATTCAAGTATGCTATCCGTTCAATGTTTGCAGGTGCATTCCTTACCTTCAGTACAGCAGCTGGTGCGGTTGGTGCTGATTTGATTAATAAGATTGCACCAGGTAGTGGACGCTTCCTTTTCCCCTTTGTTTTTGCTTGGGGATTGGCCTACATTGTCTTCTTGAATGCTGAGTTGGTTACATCAAATATGATGTTCCTTACAGCGGGTAGCTTTTTGAAAAAAATTAGCTGGAGAAAGACTGTTGAAATTCTTTTGTATTGTACACTTTTTAACATAATTGGTGCGCTTATCGCTGGTTGGGGATTCGCACACTCAGCAGCTTACGCAAACTTAACACATGATAGCTTTATTTCCGGCGTTGTAGAAATGAAGTTAGCACGTTCGAATGAATTGGTATTACTTGAAGGTATTTTAGCGAATATCTTTGTAAATATCGCAATTCTATCATTTGTTTTGGTGAAAGATGGTGGAGCTAAACTTTGGTTGGTTCTTTCAGCTATTTACATGTTTGTATTC
>PPYF01188196.1_pt1 | contig 31715 bp, 24 predicted proteins | sample 1559871 | NCBI WGS metagenome assembly PPYF01 (sample SAMN08240021, study PRJNA423297) | Human gut metagenome, whole genome shotgun sequencing project.
GCTTAGGCATCAGGCGATAGCGTAACGTGAGCGTCGCTAACGAGTCAAAGATCCCAACGCCATATTTCACCTGCAGACCTGGCAATACGTATCCGCTGACCACCACCTGGGAAGAATCGCCCACCCCCTGGGTATCCAGCGCCAGATTACTTACGCCAAACGTCTCGCCGATTTTACCCACAACCTGACCACTTTGTGCAACCCCCATGCCAATAAGCATTGAGGTCATCGCAGCGCTGTCGCTCTGACCGCTTTCCAATCCCTGTCCGCGAACGAGGTAAGAGAGCGCTTCCTGCTGCGACATCGCCGGGTCAGAGAAGACTTCCGCCTTTGGCTGATCCGCCGTGCCGGTAACACGAACGCCAGCGATAACATCGTTTTCGGTAGCATCCGGGTTGCGAATCGCTTCGATATTCAACAGCGGCTGATCCGGCGGGCCAGAGAACAGCAGCTCGCCTTTACGCACGATCAGATCCTGACCGTAGGCATGGAAGCGCCCTTCCGGGATATTGATCTGCCCGTTAAGCCCCAGTCCCTGTTTATCCTGCGCCACCTTCAGGTCGCCGGTCAGACGCGCTTTCAGGCCGAACGCATCCAGACGAACGTTATTGCCGACGTGGATGGTCAGGTTGCTGTTGATTGGAATCGAAGCCGATTTCGTCTCTTTCGGCTGGAGATCGTTATTCAGCAGCACTTCATCGCTGGAAACGCCCACCGCGCTTTCCGGCACCTCTTTCACCACGATACGCGCCCACGGCACATCGACGCTACCGTCAAGGGTAAACAGACTCGGCGTGGCGTTAAACACAACGTCAGGCGAGACGTCGAGACGCACCATCGGCGGCACGGTAATCCGCACGCGAGAGCCCTTCGCCGCAATACGCGCGCGCCAGTTTTCAATCTGCCGCCAGTCAGCGTCACCGTTCAGGCTGATCTGCCCCTGTGAGGTTCGCACTTCCCCCTGCAACGTCGAGGTGGCGCCGTTGAAGTTCATCGTCAGCTGGCTTGGCTGCATATCAAACGGCATAAAGTTACCGTCAACATCAAGGCCGCTAAGCTGAAGTTGACCGAACATCAGCGGGCTCTGGAGATCGCCGCCGAGGCGCAAATTCGCGTTCAGCTTGCCGTCCGCCTTTTCACCGCGCGAGAAGATCGGGTTAACCATCGCCAGCGAGAAGTTACGAATGTTGACGTTGCCGCCGAGATTACGCCGCCCCTGTGGGTCGGTCACCTGCACCTGCCCGTCTAACTGCCCGTTGTTGGTCAGACGAATCAACCAGCCTAGCTCGGCGCGGTTATTATGCAGGTCAGCGCTGAGGTTCAACGTATCGAAAGCCACCGGCAGCGGCGCGTTGTTGACGGTCTGAGTGACCTTAACGTTGCGCCCGGAGAGCATCACTTTACCCTGTGGCAACCCTTCTTTGGTGGTGTCCCAGGAGACGTCCGCGTTACCGCTAAACACGCCGCTAGCCTGAGTTTCCTCCGGCATAAACGGTTTGAGCATCGCCAGGTCGAAACGGTTGAGGTTGACCACCGCACGCCCCGCCGCGCCCGCGTCAATCGTCTGCGGCACGCACAGTTCGGCGTTCGGGTTCACCCAACAGTGCGGCCCGATGCTGATTTTCTGCTCCAGGTTACGGTAGTCCAGCGCAATATCGCGGTTGATGGACCACGGGCCGACCGGCGTCTTGAAACGGGTATTGCTTAACGCCCCCTTCCAGCGCTCTTCTTTACGATCGAAGCTGCCCGCCAGCGCCAGCTGACCAGAGACCGGCTCGCCCTGAATTTGCAACTGTAGCGAATGCTGTTTTTCGTTGCCCTTCGCCGCCAGATGCACCAGCCCGATATTCACATCCGGCTGCACGATGCGTTCAACGCGGACGTCGAGATTACCGCCAATCTGATCGGTGGATTTCACGTCGCCGTCGACGCGCACCTGGCCAATCGACAGCTCCTGCCAGCGCAGACCGCGTGCAGTAACGTCTGCCAGCAGCTGCGGCGCATCAACCGTACCGCGAATCTTCACCAGCCCTTTCGCCGTGCCGCCTAATCCCGGCAGCATGTTGTCGAGCTTCGGCGCGTCGATATTGGCATCGAGCTCCAGGTCTTTCACCCCCAGCTCGCCCTTCACGTCGGCGGTGTTATTGCCCAGCGCCACGTGTAGCCCCGGAATGGTCCATTGCAGGTAGCTGTTACCGCGCAGCGAGCCGTCGACGTTCACTTTGTTCTGCTTCACGTTGCCGGTGATTTTCATCTCCGGCACGTTCATCTGCCAGCTGCCGCCGTACAGACTGCCGTTAGTTTTGATCAGGCCATCCAGCTTCGATGGCCAGTCCGGCGCCAGCTTCCCGGTGTTAAGCCCGCGTAGAGCCAGTTCGCCGCGCCAGCTGATCGCCTGCTGCCAGTCAAGCAGCGCGGTCAACTCGGTTTTGCCTTCCAGCGCCGCGACGGTGAGTTTGTCGAGGCTCACCTGACGCTCGTTGCCTTTGGCATCGAGGGTGATATCCGCAGGCGGCACATCCTGCCCTTTCACCGCAGTGCGGAACGACAGCGTGTAATCGGTCATCTTGCCGCCGAGTTTCAGCTTCAGGTCATCGGCCTGGAACTGTTTCTCACCGCTAAACGGCCAATAAAGCTGTTTGCTGTTCACCTCAAGGTTGAACGGCAGCCCGGCTTCCGCCAGCTGCGCCTGCGCCCGAATGCCCAAATCCACCGGGCCGGAAAGGTTAACGCCCACTTCAAGCTGCTTACGCACCGCGCCGCCCACCTTGAGCTTCACTTTCTCGCCCTTCAGCGGGTCGATATTCAGGGTGCTGTTGAGCGTGAGATCCACCGGCCAGTCGTTGATGAGCGTGGCGGTACCGCTGGCGTTCACCGTGCCCTGGCTGGAGTCAATATCCAGCGCGTCGAGCTTCATGTTGCCGTCGATGCTGCTGACCTTCAGCAGCATTTTATAGACCGTCAGATCGGTATCGCCGGTAATACGCAGCTGCTCACCGCTGAAGGATTCGATATTCAGGTTCAGCGGCAGATGGACATCGGTCATCTCCGGCAGGACCGGCTTCGAAAACAGCTCGGTCATGGTTTCGCCAAGCGGTTTTTCCTGCGGCCGTGGGTTATCTATCTTCGGCTCCACCACCTCTTTCTGCGCCACGTCGGCGACTTTCGGCAAAGCGATAAGCAACCCTTGCAGCGTCGTTGGCGTCAGCGTCAGGTTCTTCTCCTGCCACGTCAGGCCGCTGCTGAAGTCCATCACCGATACCGTCGTGTCATCAATCTTAATATTGACGTTGTTGAGCGCGAACCGCTTCAAGGTGATTGGGTACGGCGTCGAGAGGTTCAACGGACCGCTGTCTTCTTCCTCTACCGGCGCGGCAGGCGGCATTTTACTGCTGTCGATTGCCACGTTGATATTGCTGAGCGCAACATCGTTAACGCACACGCTGCTGTGCCACAGGCATTTCAGGTCGACGGCCAGGTGAAGCTCACCGGCATCGACCGCGACGCCCGGCTGGGTATAGCGGACGTTTTTCAGCGAAAGATCGCGCCAGCCGCCGGTGACCTGACCTATCTCCAGCCCGGGAACCCAGCGGTTCGCCGCGTTAAACAGCAGATGCAGCCCCGTGGTGGTGCCAATCAGAAATCCCACGATGCCCAGCAGCAGCACGACAAAAATCAGTACGCCGAGGCTTATTTTTTTCCATAACGTCATAGCTCAGGCCCCAGACCGATGTAAAACTGTAATCCATGTTCATCTTTGTCGCCCACCGGGACGGCAAAGTCGAGCTTGATAGGCCCGACCGGCGACTGCCAGCGTACCCCTACCCCTGCGCCGGTTTTCCAGTCGCTCTGACGAATATCGCTGACCGCTTCACCGCCGTCCATGAACACGGCGCCCCACCATTTTCCGGTCACGTTGTACTGATATTCCAGCGAGCCGGTGGCCAGTTTTGATGCCCCGATAAGTTTGCCTTTACTGTCTTCCGGGGAGATCGATTTGTACTTATAGCCGCGAATACTGCGGTCACCACCGGCAAAGAAGCGAAGATCGGGCGGAACGCGGTCAAAGTCGCCTGTTTCGATCCAGCCGAGGTTGCCACGAAACACAAAGCGATGGCGATCGTAAAGGGTACGGATCCAGACGTTTTGCGCCTGGAAAACCGAGAAGTCGACGTCTGAACCCCAGGCGGTGTTCGAGTAGTCGATCGAGTAACGCTGAGAGTCGCCCCAGGTTGGCATCAGACCGCCGCGTGAGCGGGTACGGCTGATAGAGACGCCCGGATAGAACAGCATGGTGGTGTTGGTGACGTCAGCCTGCGTAAAGTGGTCAAGACTCCAGCGTAGGTTAATTGCCCGCTGCCAGCCGCTGGAAAGGTCCCAGAAACGTGAAACGGCAAGCGTGGTGGAGTCAGACTTGGTATCGTTGAGGTCGGTACTTTTGAAACCGCCCTGCACCAGGTAGTACTGCTCAAGCGGATTTTTCAGCAGCGGCATCTTATAGCTGAAGTCCAACTGCTGTTCCGGTGCCGAGACGCTGAGACTGGTCGTCAGGCTGTGGCCGTAAGAGTTCACCCACGGTTTTTTCCATGATGCTTTCACCCGCGGGCCAACATCGGTGGAGTAACCGCCCCCCAGTTCTACGGTATTTTCGCTGCGCGGCGATACCACACCATGCAGCGGTAACACCTTAGTTTTCCGCGATTTATCAAACTCCGGCGCCACGACCACCGAGTTAAACCAGCCGGTTGCCGACAGACGCCGGTTCAGTTCCGCCAGATCGCTGGACTGGTAATAGTCACCTTTTTTGAACGGGACCAGATGCTGCAAATACTCTTCGCGGATCTGCGATCCTTCAAAGGTAACGTCACCAAAGCGGTAGCGCTCGCCGCTGTCATAATCGATATCCCAGAACGCCTGGTGACGATCGACCGCTACGCCAAGCTGACTCTTTTTGAACTCGCTATCAAAATAGCCCTTACGCAGCGCCACGCTGGTTAACGACCCTTTGAAATGGTCGTAATCGCTATGATTGAGCACCGTCCCGATTTTAGGGCGCGTCTTGAGTAGCGCCAGATAGTCGCTGTCGGTACGCGCCCCACCGCGCAGGATCACATCGGTACCGCCAATGCGCACCGGTTCACCCGGCGTCACTTTGGCCAGCAGTACCTGACGCCCCTTAGCCGGCGGCGGCTTAAGTTCAAAATCGATGGTCGGTTCGTAATAGCCAAGGGCTTTCAACCCCTCGCGAATGGCATCATCCACGCGTGCGCGGAAACGGCGATCCGGCGAAACTTCGTCGCTGTCGATGGTCGATAGCTGGGCTCGAACGTTTTTTTGTAGTTCGCCTGAGAGCCCTTCAACCTGTAGTCGGATGTTTGCTGCACTGGCAACACCGCTGGTCAGCAGTAAGCTCACCACACATAACTGGCGGATTTGTCGCACGTTTTCTCCTGAATATCCTTGTTTCCACCCCAAAAGGGAAACGAAAGTCCGCTCCGCGGCCATGACTGCGTTGTGACCTTTTTCGCGCCCTGATGGCGCGCGGTATTCAACGTCAGCTTAAAAAAAACCCACTCTTTGTCGGGTTGAAATAAAGACAGAGCCCCAAATTATTCTTATGTTTAAATTTAGACGTATTCGGCGTGTTTATTGTGTTAAAAGACACGCCCGGTTACAACCTTAACGGAAATTACTGTTCCCCGGAGGCGGTCCTTATGAGCTTGTTCGACAAAAAATATATTGTATCTCAATCGGATGCACTACCCGGAAGAAATACACCCATGCCGGTTGCAACGCTCAATGTTGTGACGGAACACTCAATGACCCACGTGCCGGAAGGCATGGAGGTCGCGCTGTTTGCGATGGGCTGTTTCTGGGGCGTAGAGCGGCTGTACTGGCAGCTTCCCGGCGTTTACAGCACCGCGGCAGGCTACACCGGGGGCTATACGCCGAACCCGACATACCGCGAAGTCTGCAGCGGACAGACCGGACACGCCGAGGCCGTACGCGTCGTGTATGATCCGGCGGTCATTAGCTATGGCGAACTGCTCAAAGTGTTCTGGGAGAATCATGACCCGGCTCAGGGTATGCGTCAGGGCAATGACCACGGTACGCAGTATCGTTCAGCTATCTATCCGTTGACCCCAGAGCAGGAACAGGAAGCGCACGCCAGCCTGCAGCAGTTCCAGGAAGCCATGCGCAGCGCGGGTGACGCACGCGACATCACTACCGAAATCGCCATCGCGAAACCGTTCTACTACGCGGAAGATGAACACCAGCAGTATCTACACAAAAACCCGTACGGCTACTGCGGCATCGGCGGGATAGGCGTGTGCCTGCCGCCACAGGCCTGAAAAATTAACGAGAGACCGAGACGCGCGCAGCGTGGCGCGTGGCGTGCGTCACGCTGCCCAAATCATACACTTTCCCTTGCAGCAGCAGGTTAAACACCGGGGCATTGGGGCGGTTTAGCCGCGTTTGCAAAAGATGGACAGCCTCGATACCCAGCGCCCGGCAGGGAATGGCGATACCCGTGGTTTCATTACGCATTGGCGCGTCGAGTTCCCAGACATAGGTGGTCATCAGGGAGATATCCTGCGGCACCCGCACGCCCCGTTTTTGCAGCACGTGATAGATACCCACGGACATCGGCAGCCCCGCGCAAAAAACCACTTCCGGCCATGCCGACGGCGGCGTTGAAGCAAACCAGTCTGCAAAGGCCCGCTCGGTTTCCTCTTCAGAGAAGCCCTCGGTCACCAGCAGATCGCGCTGGGCATCGAACGGCAGCTGGTACTGTCGATAAACCTCTTTAATCCCCTCCAGCCGCCAGTACATCGTCTCCCGCCGCAGGCTGGTGACGTTCAAAATCCGCCGATGGCCTTGTTCAAACAGATAGTTCGCCGCGCTGTAGCCAATCGCCCGATGATCTGGCGAGACGGAATCCAACAGTCCTTCTTTATCACGTGAGTTAATCAGCACGCACGGCTTATCCAACGACTGCGCCAGCTTGTGGATGGTCGGATCATCAATACCAATAATAATGATGGCGTTGATATTCTTGTGGCCGGCCTTTTCCAGAAACACTTTGATATCAGCGCGTTGTTCATCCAGCCCGCAGTAGCTGACGTACACATCGTGCGGTGCCACCGCTTCCGCGATGCCGCGCGTCACTTCCAGATAGTAGGTATCCCCCTGGGCGATAAACGTGCGCTGCGGTGCGAATACGGCGATGCCGTTGATGAGCAGGCGACCGCTCGCCAAATCATCCAGCACGCCAAGCTGACGCGCGCAGCTGACGATCGCCTCGCGCGCCTTATCGCTGGTATATGACTTGCCGCTTAACACCCGTGATACGGTACTGACGGAGTAGCCGGTTCGGGCGGCAATTTCATCCATTTTGAGCTTGCCAGACATAGTGTGACCTCTGTCGCAATCATCTTTTGCAAATTTTTGCAGATGCAGTTCGATGATTTTAAAACCTATTTTTATTTTTCCGCGCAAATTCCTTTCCTGGCTGCGAGCATTCTCACAAATTCCATTTGTCCCCCCTCACCTCCTTCCCTATTTTCAGATTTCAGTCATTTCTATTACGTTAAGGTGCGACATGGATAAGGTGCGTTTTGGCATTATCGGCGTAGGCAATATCGGAACCGTTCACGCCCGATACCTGCTGGCGGGTACGGTAAAAGAGGCCTGCCTGACGGCAGTGTGTGACAACAATCCCGACAAACATTCCGCCATTCGCCAGCTGGTTGGCAATGACGTGGCTCTCTTCAGCGACGCCGAAGAGATGCTGAAAAGCGGGCTGATTGACGCGGTCATCGTCTCCACGCCGCACTATGACCATCCAGGTCTCTCCATGCTAGCCATGCGTCACGGCATTCATACCCTGTGCGAGAAACCGGCTGGCGTCTACACCGCGCAGGTGCGCGAAATGAACGAATTCGCCCGCGGCTGCAACGTGGTGTTCGGCATGATGTTTAACCAACGCCCTAACCCGCTGTATCAGAAAGTGAAAGATCTGATCGACAGCGGTGAGCTGGGCGAACTGCGTCGCTCCAACTGGATCATCACCAACTGGTATCGTTCGCAGAGCTACTACAACTCCGGCGGCTGGCGCGCCACCTGGAAGGGCGAAGGCGGCGGGGTGCTGCTGAACCAGGACCCGCACCAGCTGGATTTATGGCAGTGGTTGGTGGGTATGCCGGTGCGGATGCGCGCTTTCTGCCAGTTCGGTAAGCATCGCGATATCGAAGTGGAAAACGAGGTCACCGCCTATGCCGAGTATGCCAACGGTGCGACCGGCGTCTTTATTACCACCACCGCCGAAGCACCGGGCACTAACCGTCTGGAGATCGCCGGCGATCGCGGCAAAGTGGTGGTGGAAGATGGCAAGCTGCGCTTCTGGCGGCTGCGCGAATCGGAAACCGAATTTAATGCCCGCTGGGAGAACGGCTTTGGTGAACCGGAGTGCTGGGAGGTGACCATTCCGGTTGCGCCGGAGTGTAGCGATCACCATGTCATCACCGCCAACTTCGCCGCCGCGGTGCTGCACGGCACACCGCTACTGGCCCCGGGTGCCGAGGGCATTCACGGCCTGACGCTGTCAAACGCCATGCACCTCTCCACGTGGACCGATGACTGGGTTGACCTGCCGTTCGACGAAGCGCTGTTTAAAAAGCTGCTCGATGAGCGCATCGCCACCTCCATTGATAAACAGGTGGTCAGTAAAACGCTCGATGCCTCCGGCACCTGGTAATCCACAGCAGGAGAACACCATGTTACGCATTGCGATTGTGGGAACCGGCAACATCTCCCACAGCCATATTCAGGGCTATCAGGAATTTGCCGACCGCTGCCAGATTGTGGCGCTGGTCGATATTTACCCGGAAAAGGCGCAGGAAAAGAAAACACGCTACGGGCTGAGTCACGCCACCGTGTTCAGCAGCCATCAGGCGCTGCTGGAGTCCGGCCTTGAGGTGGATATCGTCGACGTCTGCACCCCGCCCTACGTACACGCCGAAATCAGCATTGACGCGCTCAACGCCGGCAAGCACGTGCTGTGCGAAAAGCCGATGGCGGCCTCGCTGGAAGAGTGTGACGCGATGATCGCCGCCCAGCGTGCCAGCGGCAAAATTCTCTCCATCATCGCCCAGAACCGCTTTACCGACGCCTTCTGGCGCTTAAAGCAGGTTGTCGATTCCGGCGAACTGGGCAAAATCTGCCACGCGCAGGTGGACTCGTTCTGGTGGCGCGGCCACTGCTACTACGACCTGTGGTGGCGCGGGACGTGGGAGAAAGAGGGCGGCGGCTGCACGCTTAACCATGCGGTGCACCACATTGACGCCATCCAGTGGATGCTCGGCTTCCCGAAAGAGGTGGTGGCAATGATGACTAACGTCGCCCACGATAACGCCGAAGTGGAAGATCTTTCCGCCGCCATTTTCCGCTACGACAGCGGCGCGCTGACGCAATTGACCGCCTCGGTAGTCCATCACGGTGAAGACCAGAAAATCGTGATTCAGGGCGATAAAGCGCGCATCTCCGCACCTTGGGACGTGTGGGCCAGCGTCTCTGCCGACAACGGCTTCCCGCAAGAACAGCACGATAGCGAACGTGAGGCGCGGCTGGATGCGCTGTTCCGCCATACGCCGCCGCTGAAATACACGCTACACGCCGGGCAGATTCACGACCTGCTCAACGCCGTTGAACAGCACGGTGAACCGCTGATTGATGGCGTGCAGGGCAAACGCTCGCTGGAGCTGATTACCGCAATTTATCAATCGTCAATGACCGGACGGGTAGTGACGCTTCCCGTCAGCCCGAATGAGCCCTGGTACAAAACCGGCGGCCTGGTTTCCCTCGCCCCGCACTTCTATGAGAAGGCCGCCTCGGTGGAGAACTTCTCGGAAGTGGGCGCAATTCCGTTGGGTAAAAATTTGGATAAAGGAGCATAAGCATGAGCATCAAAGACGGTATGAACTACGCCCCGGTGGGTAAACCGCAACCGGTCGTCGGCGAGGGCGAGTTTATTATTGCCGCCGCCGCGTTGGACCACGGTCATATCTATGGCATGTGCAACGGCCTGATTGAAGCTGGGGCGACGCTGAAATGGGTTTATGACCCCGATCCAGCCAAAGTCGACAAGTTCGTCCAGCAGTATCCGCAGGCGCAGATTGCGCCGTCGCTGGAAACCATACTCAACGACAGCAGCGTGCAGCTGGTCGCGGGTGCCGCCGTGCCTTCTGAGCGCTGTGCGTTGGGGCTGAAGGTGATGGACGCAGGTAAAGATTACTTCACCGATAAAGCGCCGCTGACCACGCTGGCGCAGCTGGAGGCCGCTAAACGTAAGGTGGCGGCAACCGGGCGCAAATACGCGGTTTATTACAGCGAACGTCTGCACGTTGAAAGCGCCGTGTTCGCCGGGCAACTGGTGCAGCAAGGCGCAATTGGCCGCGTAATGCAGACGCTCGGCGTCGGCCCGCACCGCGAAGGCGAAGGTCGCCCGGGCTGGTTCTACGAGAAGGAATTCTTCGGCGGCATCCTGTGCGATATCGGCAGCCATCAGATTGAACAGTTCCTGTTTTACACCGGCAACGCTGACGCGCGCATCGTGGCAAGCCAGGTACGCAACGTTAACCATCCGCAGTATCCGCAGTTCGAAGATTTCGGCGACGCGATGCTGGCCGGGGAGAACGGCGCGACCGGCTACTTCCGCTGCGACTGGTTTACCCCGGATGGCCTCTCCAGCTGGGGCGACGGTCGCCTGACCCTGCTCGGCACCGACGGTTATATCGAAATCCGCAAATACGTCGATATCACTCGCGGCGAGCAGGACGTGGTGTACCTGGTCAACAAAGAGGGCGAGTTCCGCTATCCGGTCGCCGGTCAGGTGGGCTTCCCGTACTTCGGCCAGCTGATTCTGGACTGCCTGAACCGTACGGAAAACGCCATGACCCAGGCTCACACCTTTAAAGCCGCCGAACTGTGCGTGAAAGCGCAGATGCTGGCGAACGCGGTGGAATAACAGGAGGCGGCGATGAAAACACGTCAGGCGGCAATTATCGGCTGCGGCGCCATTCACACCTGCCATGTGGACGCGCTGCGTCATGTACCGGGCGCGGTCCTGCGAGCCGTCGTCGATATCGATAGCGAAAAGGGCAGCCGGCTCGCTGCCGACTATGGCTGTGATTTTTATCAGGACTATCGCGAGATGCTGCTGGATGACGCCATTGACGTGGTGCATATCTGTACGCCGCATTACCTGCATAAGCCGATGATCCTTGCCGCGCTCGCGGCAGGGAAGCAGGTGTTCTGCGAGAAGCCGGTGGTCATGAACCCACAGGAGGTAGACGAAATTCAGGCTGCCGCCGCGCTTGCCCAACGTCACGTTGGCGTTTGCTATCAGAACCGCCTCAACCCGACCAGTCTGGCGATTCAGCGCTGCATCGAGGCGGGCTCGCTTGGCACAATGCACGCCATAAAAGCGGTGCTCACCTGGTCACGTTCCGGCAACTACTATGCCGCAAGCCCGTGGCGCGGCAATTTCGCCACAGAGGGTGGCAGCCTGTTGATCAACCAGGCCATTCATACCCTGGACCTGATGCAGTGGTTTGGCGAGGGCGTTCGTCGTCTTAAAGGGGTTGTCGACAGCACCCTGCTGGCCGACGAAATCGAGACTGAAGACAGCGCGATGGTCACGTTGTGCTTTAACAACGGCGCGCGCGGCCTGTTTTATGCCAGTAACTGCTATGCCAGCGACTCCCCGCTGCTGCTGGAAATTGAGTTCGAACGCGGCATGCTGCGGCTGCATGACAACGCGCTGTGGCAAATTTGCGGCGATGAACGCGTTCTGCTGGCCAGCGACGCCTCGCCAGACGGCGTGGGTAAAAGCTATTGGGGCATCGGTCATCAGCAAGCCGTACTGCATTTTTACCAGGCGTTAGACAACGCCGCAACCGCCAGCTTTTGCGATATTCGCGAAGCAGCAAAATCATTACAGATGGTTAATACCATTTACCAATCGTCACTATTGAGGAAATGGGTGAATATAACCGAGTGATCGTCATCCGATTTTTCCTGCTGTCAATATTATAAGGTGCAGAGGTGACTCTGCACCGACACCCTACCAGTACAGGAATAATAATATTATGGTGAAACCAACCGAACGTCGCGTTGGCTATGGCATTGCTATTGGCTACGGAGTCACTGATTTATTTGGCGGCGGCGCCTTTGCCGTTATCGGAACATGGCTTTTATTTTTTTACACTACCTATTGCGGTTTATCCGTATTAGAAGCCGGTTCAATATTTGCCATCGCCCGTATTATCGACGCCATTTTAAGCCCGGTAATGGGATACATTACTGATAACTTTGGTAATACCTGGCTTGGCCGTAAATTTGGCCGCCGCCGTTTCTTCTTGTTGATTAGTTCTCCGCTGATGTTTCTCTACGCGCTCGTCTGGCTGACCGATATGAACTATTGGTACTACCTGGGCACCTACCTCTCCATCGAACTGCTGTCAGCGATGGTGCTGGTTCCCTGGGAGACGCTGGCGGCTGAAATGACCAACCGCTTCAGCGAGCGGACGCGGCTTTCCGGCGTACGCATGATGTGTTCCGCCCTCGGCGGTTTTCTGGCAGTCTCCGTCCCCGGAATTATTATGCAATATACCGGCAAGGATAATTCCTTTACCTACACCCTGACCGGGATTGTTTTTGCTGTTATTTATTGCGTCGCGATATTTACCACCTGGGCCTGCACCTGGGAAGCCAAAGACGTTCGCGAAGAGTATGAATTTCAGCCCGATAACCAACGCAGCAGCGGTCTTTTAAACCATTTAAAATATCTGGTTATCGATCTTATATCCTCATTCAAAATCAGAATATTTCGTCAACATATTTTAATTTATATTTGTTCTTTCACCGCCATGGATGTCTTTGGCTCGGTATTTACCTATTACGTGGTTTATGCTCTGCACCACGACGCCGAAATGGTTTCCGGTTTATTAAGTATTGCCGCTTTTGTCTCTATTCCCGGTACTTTCGGTTTTATGATGCTGATGAATAAATTCAACCTCACCCCCTCCGGGGCGCTACGGCTCTCCTATGGCAGTATTCTGCTGGTGCTGGCGTTTCTGTTTACCGTCTATATCGGTAATTTCCAGGTCCCGACGCTGCTGTTTTCTTCGGTCTTTGTCCTACTGGGCCTCGCCAAAGCCGGGCTGTATTACATCCCGTGGAACATCTACAGCTTCATTCCGGACGTTGATGAAATCGTCACGCGCCAGCGTCGCGAGGGCATTTTCGCGGGCGTGATGGTCCTGACCCGCAAAAGCACCGTCGCATTAGCGATTATGCTGATTGGCATCGTGCTCGAAGAGAGTGGCTTCGTCAAAGGCGGCGGCGCGCAGCCGGCCAGCGCCCTGCACGCGATTATTGGCCTGATGATTTTCGCCACCGCCGGGCTACTGGCTATCAGTTTCTACATCACCTACCGCTTTAAGCTGACGCAGAAAACTCACAGCCTGTTGGTTAAAGAAGTGGCCCGCCGTAAGCTTGGCGGCAACGCCGAAGACTGCGACGAGGAGACCCGTGATGTCATCCGCGCGCTGACGGGCTATGCCTATAATGAGGTCTGGGATGCGACACCGAAGCGTCGCGCAAAAACCACACCGTTACCGACTAACGGTTAACCTCTGGCAGCTTTACAGTCCCTTACGCTATACTAACCCCTGAAATTGCCGGCCCAACGCCTTCGGGCCGGTTTTCAATGTGTATTTCACACGGATTTATCAACTTCCCTTCCGAGGATCTGGCCCCACGGGTTAGATAAGATATGTTAAACAGTATATTCATCATACTTTGCCTGATCGCCGTCAGTGCGTTCTTCTCAATATCTGAGATTTCACTTGCCGCATCGCGCAAAATCAAACTGAAACTGCTTGCCGATGAAGGCAACATCAACGCCCAACGCGTGCTGAAAATGCAGGAAAACCCGGGGATGTTCTTCACCGTGGTGCAAATTGGCCTCAACGCGGTTGCCATTCTCGGCGGTATCGTCGGCGACGCGGCGTTCTCTCCGGCGTTTCACTCGCTGTTCTCCAACTATATGTCAGCGGAACTCTCCGAGCAGTTGAGCTTTATTCTCTCCTTCTCGCTGGTCACCGGCCTGTTTATCCTGTTTGCGGACTTAACTCCGAAACGCATCGGTATGATTGCGCCTGAAGTGGTGGCTTTGCGTATCATCAACCCGATGCGCTTCTGCCTGCTGGTCTTCCGGCCGCTGGTGTGGTTCTTCAACGGCATGGCTAACATCATTTTCCGTATCTTCAAGCTGCCGATGGTGCGTAAAGACGACATTACCTCCGACGATATCTACGCGGTGGTGGAAGCCGGGGCGCTGGCGGGCGTGCTGCGTAAACAAGAGCACGAGCTTATTGAAAACGTTTTTGAGCTGGAGTCCCGTACCGTGCCGTCATCAATGACGCCGCGTGAAAACGTCATCTGGTTCGATCTGCATGAAGACGAGCAGAGCCTGAAAAACAAAGTGGCCGAGCATCCGCACTCCAAGTTCCTGGTGTGTAACGAAGATATCGACCACATCATCGGCTACGTCGATTCCAAAGACCTGCTGAACCGCGTACTGGCCAACCAGAGCATGGCGCTGAACAGCGGCGTGCAGATTCGTAACACGCTGATCGTGCCGGATACGCTGACGCTGTCCGAAGCGCTGGAAAGCTTTAAAACCGCCGGTGAAGACTTCGCCGTGATCATGAACGAGTACGCGTTGGTGGTGGGGATTATCACCCTCAACGACGTGATGACCACCCTGATGGGCGACCTGGTCGGCCAGGGGCTGGAAGAGCAGATTGTCGCCCGTGACGAGAACTCCTGGCTGATTGACGGCGGTACGCCGATCGATGATGTCATGCGCGTACTGGATATCGACGATTTCCCGCAGTCGGATAACTATGAAACCATCGGCGGTTTCATGATGTTTATGCTGCGAAAAATCCCGAAACGCACCGACTCGGTGAAGTTCTCCGGCTATAAGTTTGAAGTGGTGGATATCGATAACTACCGTATCGATCAGCTGCTGGTGACCCGCATCGACAACAAACCCACGGTGCTGGTACCGAAGCAGACAGAAATCGCCGAACGCGAACAGGGCGCCGCCTGATCCCCTTGCTGGGCTACGCCTGTAGCCCGGCAAATCCCCCTTCCCCGCAGAATGTGAAGCGGCTCACGCCCATCTCGCCGTAGCAGATTAGTACTGGTCGATAGCGGAACATTTATGACTCCCCGTGGCGCGAAACGGTAACGTTGCTCGCGTCTCTACAACAAGATTCCTGGAAAAGGAAACGAGGGTATCATGAATAAAAATTACTCTATGAGCTGCCTGTTCTTCCTGTTTTTCTTTATCGGCTGGGGCTGCTGCTACCCCTATCTGTCGTTGTGGCTGACCGAAACCATCGGTATCAGCTATACCGACGTAGGTCTGGTTTATTCGTTTACCGCCATCATCGCGGTGTGCGTGCAGCCGCTGTTCGGTTTTATCTCCGACAAGCTGGTCTACCGTAAACATCTGATGTGGATGCTGGCCATCATCATCACGCTGTTTGCCCCCTGGTGGATCTACGTTTTCGCCCCGCTGCTGAAATACAACGTTATTCTCGGCGCGCTGGCGGGCGGAGTGTACATCGGCATGGCCTACGGCGCGGGCTGCGGTATCTGTGAAGCCTATATAGATAAAGTCAGCCGCGCCTCCGGCTTCGAGTTTGGCCGCGCGCGCATGTTTGGCGGTATTGGCGCCGCCATCGGCACCTTTGCCGCCGGCAAGCTCTACGGTATCGACCAGAACATGATTTTCTGGCTGGCCAGCGCCGCTGGCGTCTGCCTGCTGCTGATCGTCTGGAAAACCCAGGTGGATACCTCCAGCACAGCCGGTCAACAGCAAATGAAAACCACCCCCGTCACCTTTCACGACGCGGTGGCGCTGCTGAAGCTGAAAAAGTTCTGGTTCTTCGCCATCTATACGATCGGCGTCGGCGCGGTCTATGAAACCTACGACCAGCAGTTTGCCATCTACTACAGCCACTTCTTTGAGAGTAAAGCGCGCGGTGCGGAAGTCTTCGGCTACCTCACCACCGGGCAGATCTTCCTCGATGCGGTAGTGATGTTCTTTGCCCCGTGGTTCGTCAACAAAATCGGCCCGAAAAACGCCCTGCTGTACTGCGGCATGATCATGAGCCTGCGCATCATCGGCTCGGCCTGGGCGGTTGGCCCGGTCTCCATCAGCCTGATCAAACTGCTGCACGGCTTCGAAAGTTCGGTGCTGCTGGTGGCCGCGCTGAAGTATATCGCCGCCAACTTCAATCCGCTGCTTTCCGCCACCGTTTATCTGATTGGCTTCCAGTTCGCCAAGAGCTTTAGCTCGATTTTCCTCTCCACCGGGATTGGCCATATGTACCAGAGCATGGGTTTCACCAGCAGCTACATCGTGCTGGGCGGCATCGCCCTGTGCTTCACCCTGCTCTCCTTTATCACATTGGATAAGGCGCGATTTTTCGCCCCGCAGACCGCAACCACACACTAATGACACGAGGTAACCGCATGTCTGATTTATATTACGGTGTCGCTTATTACGACGAATATATGCCGGAGGATCGCCTTGCTCAGGACATCGCGTTAATGCGCGAGACAGGCATCAACGTGGTGCGCATCGCGGAATCTACCTGGAGTACGCTGGAGCCGCAGGAAGGCGAATACCATTTCTACCACATCGACCGCGTGCTGAACGCCATGCACCAGGCGGGGATCGCGGTGATTATCGGTACACCGACCTACGCGGTACCGGCATGGCTGGTGGCGAAGCACCCTGACATTCTGGTGACCACCGCCGAAGGCCAGCAAAAGTACGGCCCGCGGCAGATTATGGACATCGTGAACCCCACTTTTCGCCGCTATGCAGAGAACATAATCCGCACGTTGATGGCCCATGTGCAGAATCATCCGGCGATTATCGGCTGGCAGTTGGATAACGAAACCAAGCACTACGACAACGTCGGGCGCTATATGCAGGAAGGCTTTGTGCGCAGCTTGCAGGAAAAATATCCCAGCCTCGATCGGTTGAACCACGACTTCGGGCTCGACTACTGGAGCAACCGCATCGACAGCTGGGATGATTTCCCGCCGGTAGAAAACACCATCAATGCCAGCCTCGCCTGCGCTTTCTCGCGCTATCAGCGCCAGCAGGTCACGGAGTATCTGGCGTGGCAGGCGGAGATCGTGCGCGAGTACGCGCAACCGCACCAGTTCGTCACCCACAACTTTGATTTCGAATGGCGCGGCTATTCGTTTGGCGTCCAGCCGCGCGTGGACCACTTCGCTGCGGCCAAAGCGCTGGATATTGCCGGGGTCGATATTTATCACCCCAGCCAGAAGCATTTAACCGGACGAGAAATTGCCTTTGGCGGCGCCATTACCCGCGCGCTAAAAGGCGGCAATAACTACTTCGTGCTGGAAACCCAGGCGCAAGGCTTTGCCCAGTGGACGCCATTCCCCGGCCAGTTGCGGCTCCAGGCTTTTAGCCACGTGGCGTCGGGCGCGGCGATGGTCTCGTACTGGCACTGGCACTCTATCCACAATTCATTTGAAACCTACTGGAAGGGGCTGCTGAGCCATGACTTTTCCCGCAACGCGACCTGGCAGGAAGCGACCACCATCGGCGCTGATTTCGCCCGACTGTCGCCTCAGCTAGCCGGGCTGCGCGCGGAAAACGACGTGGCGCTGCTGATTAACAATGAAGCCATGGATGCGCTCAATCAGTTCCGCCCCGGCGACGCGCAGGGCAACGTCTATAACGATATCTTCCGCCGCTTCCACGATGCGCTGTATGACCACAATATCGCGCTGGATATCATCAACGACGTCACCGAGGAGACGTCGCGCTATAAAACATTGATCGTACCCGGCCTGTACGCCGCCGATGACGGTCTGCTCACGCGGATTAACCGCTACGTTGAGCAAGGAGGACGGGCGCTGATTGGCTTTAAGTCCGGCTTCAGCGATGAAAACGTGAAGGTGCGCAGCAGCGTGCAGCCGGGCATTCTGCACAGCGCATGTGGCGTCACCTACAGCCAGTTCACCCTGCCGGAGGACGTGACCGTTGCCGCCTGTACTTCAGCCCTGGACTGCCGCGAACACAACGCCGCCGAGCTGTGGATGGAGCTGCTAACGCCTGCGCCGGGTACCCGCACGCTGCTGCGCTATCAGCATCCGGCCTGGCGCGAGTATGCGGCGGCGACCGAAGCGGACTACGGCAAAGGCCGGGCGCTGTACGTTGGCTTCCTGCCGCAAAAGACGCTGATTAGCCAGCTGTTTGACACCCTGACCGATGGGCTGGAACTCCGTTCGCGCACGTCGGCCTACCGCTATCCGTTAATTACCAGGACCCTGCGTAACCGCGACGGCAAACGCATTCACTTCCTGTTTAACTACAGCGGCGATAGTCAGGAGATGCTCGCCGAAACCAGCGGCACCGAGCTGCTAAGCGGTAAATCGGTGACGCTCGGCGAGCCATTGCGTCTCAGAGGCTGGGAATTTAGTATCATCGAAAGTTAACGGCAACGGGCGGAGGAGTTATGGAGTTAGATATCAATGCGCTTTTGCACTTCTCACCATTGATAAAAACCTTCACCTTCAACGCCTGGGTCGTCGCCGGCTTTACGCCGATTACTCGCGGTTCAAAGCTCGACTATTACATCAACCGCCCGCAGGGGATGAAGGGTTATATTATCAACCTGACCCTGCGCGGCCAGGCGCGCGCGAAAGCGGGAGAAGGGTCGCTGCTGTTTGGCGAAAACGAACTGCTGCTGTTCCCCCCTGGCGTGCCACACCACTACGGGCGCGATGAGCACAGCGAACATTGGGACCACCTGTGGATCTACTTTATTCCACGTCCTTACTGGGTCGACTGGCTGAAGTGGGACCACACGACCCATAGTATTGGCAAAACCACGGTGAACGATCCCCAGCAGCAGCAGGCGCTACGCGATCTTTTTTATGAGGTTATCCATCACCACAACGATACCGCCCCGCTCGCCGAAGCGCTGGCGATGAACGCGCTTGAGAGGCTTATTTTGAGCTGCTTCCAGCTACAGCCGATCAGCAACCGCCACGCCCACGACCCGCGCATCAACGCCATCTGTGATTACCTGAACGAAAATATTGCCCAGGAGATGAAAATTGAGACGCTGGCAGCGATGGTTTTCCTGTCGCCTTCCAGACTGGCGCACCTGTTTAAGAATGAGTTAGGGCAGACCATCTACGCCTGGCGCGAGATGCAGCGGGTGAATCGGGCAAAGTGGCTACTGCAGACCACCACGCTGCCGCTGAATAAAGTAGCGCTGTCGGTCGGCTATAGCGACCCGGTCTATTTCACGAAGGTGTTCCGCAAACACAACGGCATTCCGCCGGGGGAGTACCGCAAGCGCTATGCGGCGATGAAGGGCTAAAAACATCAACGGCTCCCATAAGGAGCCGTTTTTAATTCTACCGCGTGGTATCTACGTTAGGCCATTTCGGTCTGAAGACGCAGTACGTGACGGTTTACTTCAGACATCACAGAAAGGTGCTGGATGTCTCTAACTTTTGGGATAAGAATTTTACCCTTATCAAATTCAAAAGCGCCAACGTCCTTGATATACAACCGTCCACGAAACAGGGTCTTAACATACTTCGCAACCTGAAGCGGGTTGTAGCGTTGGAAAATTTTCATTCTAATCTCCTGCGAGTACTACGCCCTAGTTGATCCACATTTGGCTTCAACGCTCCGGGGCGCAAAGTGAAGTACTCGTTAACTATAGTCCATAACAACAGAGGTCCTCTATCATAGAGGTCCTAATTTACTTTTTTATTACAATAATTCAGAACATTCTTTTCAGCTATACGACGAAGACAGTATAAGGCTTCATTTTCATGAGATTGTGTGCGTTCCTCCACAAACTGGCACCGCCTTTGCGGGAAAACTCCATTAATCGCACTTATGATTAAAAGCATCGGCCAAGTGGTCGGATCACCTGCACATAAAAAGGAAAAACCATGACCCTACGTACGCTTCTGGCGGTTTCATGCCTGTTAATGCCGTTAATGGCAACCGCCCACAATTTCACAAATGGACAACGCGTGGCCCCCGTCGGCGTAGCCGATCGCGGTGAACTCATACTTGATAAGGATAAGTTTAGCTATAAAAGCTGGAATAGCGCGCAGCTCCCGGGCAAAGTACGCGTGGTGCAGCATATTGCCGGACGCTCATCGGCAAAAGAGAAAAACGCCTCGTTGATTGAAGCCATTAAAGCCGCCAATCTGCCGCACGATCGCTACCAGACCACCACCATCGTGAACACCGATGACGCCATTCCGGGTTCATCAATGTTTGTGCGCAGCAGCATTGAAAGCAATAAGAAGCTGTTCCCGTGGTCGCAGTTTGTCGTTGATAGCGACGGCGTAGTGCGCAAAGCCTGGCAGCTTGATGAAGGCAGTTCAGCGATTGTGGTGCTGGATAAAGACGGCCGCGTGCAATGGGCAAAAGACGGTGGCCTGACGGCGGCAGAAGTGCAGCAGGTCGTCGCCCTGCTGCACAAGCTGTTGAATTAAAAAATCGAAACGCGGAAGCCGGGGTTAAGGAACGATTCGCGCGGGGTGTAATCCAGCGTTTTACCCTGCCAGTCGTTGACGTGCGCGCCGGCAGCGGCGGCGACAGCGTGTCCCGCCGCGGTATCCCAGATGTTGGTTGGCCCGAAGCGCGGGTAAAGCTGCGCTTCGCCTTCCGCCACCAGGCAGAACTTCAGCGACGAACCAATCGACGCCGTATCATGCTCGCCTAACTGTTGCAGATACTCTTTCAGCTCGTCATCGTTGGCATAGTGCGAACGACTGACCACCACTTTCGGCGGATTAGCGTCGCGCACCTGAATTTGCTTACGCACGCCGCACTCTTCTTTCCACGCCTTGCCGTTAGCGGCGCTATACATCACCTTCAACACCGGCGCGTAGACCACGCCCAGCACCGCTTTACCGTTCTCAATTAGCGCGATGTTAACGGTGAATTCACCGTTGCGTTTGATGAACTCCTTGGTGCCGTCCAGCGGGTCCACCAGCCAGTAGCGCTGCCAGTGCTGACGCACCTCCCAGCCCGGCGGATCTTCTTCGGAGAGAATCGGGATTTCCGGCGTCATCGCCTTCAGACCGTTGATAATCACATGATGAGCGGCGATGTCGGCCGCGGTGACCGGCGAATCATCTTGCTTGCTGGCGATGTCTAACGGCTGCTTGCCATCGTACACGTCCATGATGGCATCGCCCGCATCGCGCGCAAGCTGACAGACTTGTTCTAACATTTTCCACCTCGTTAAAATTACAGTGGTGTTAACTTATTGTTTTATTTATATCGTATTGCCGCTTAATCCGCTATTCCCATCATCGTTCCGGATAACTGTGAACCGCTGCCGATTTCCCGTCATGATTTTCTGGCATGATTCACATCCTTGTAAGCAACAGAAAACAAATACATTTAAATCTGTGTCTTAGATCGAAAAAAAGGATGCCTCTGATGATCAAGTTTAGCGCAACGCTTCTGGCCACGCTGATCGCCGCCAGCGTCAATGCGGCAACGGTGGACCTCCGAATCATGGAAACCACCGATCTTCATAGCAATATGATGGATTTTGATTACTACAAAGATACCGCCACCGAGAAGTTCGGCCTGGTCCGCACGGCGAGCCTGATTAACGCCGCTCGCGGAGAGGTGAAGAACAGCGTGCTGGTGGATAACGGCGACGTTATTCAGGGCAGCCCAATGGGTGACTACGCGGCAGCCAAAGGGCTGAAACAGGGCGATACGCACCCGGTGTATAAAGCCATGAACCTGCTCGACTACACGGTGGGCAACCTCGGCAACCACGAGTTCAACTACGGCCTGGATTATCTGCACAAAGCGCTGGCAGGTGCGAAGTTCCCCTACATTAACGCCAATATCATCGACGTTAAGACCCAAAAACCGATGTTTACTCCGTATCTGATCAAAGAAACGGAAGTGGTCGATAAAGACGGCAGCAAGCACACGCTGAAAATTGGCTATATCGGCTTTGTACCGCCGCAGATCATGACCTGGGATAAGGCCAATCTCAGCGGCAAAGTCACCGTTAACGACATCACCGAAACCGCCCGCAAGTACGTGCCGGAAATGCGCGCCAACGGTGCGGACGTGGTGGTGGTGATTGCCCACTCCGGCCTCTCTGCCGATCCCTACCAGGCGATGGCGGAAAACTCGGTCTACTACTTAAGCCAGGTCCCGGGCGTTGACGCCATTATGTTCGGCCACGCCCACGCGGTGTTCCCGAGCAAAGACTTCGCCACCATTAAAGGCGCGGATATCGCCAAGGGTACCCTCAACGGCGTTCCAGCAGTGATGCCGGGCATGTGGGGCGATCACTTGGGCGTGGTCGATCTGGTGCTGAACAATGACAGCGGTAAATGGCAGGTCACCTCGGCACAGGCGCAGGCGCGCCCGATTTACGATGCGGCGGCGAAGAAATCGCTGGCGGCAGAAGACAGGAAGCTGGTCGATGCGCTGAAAGCCGACCACGATGCGACGCGTGAATTCGTCAGCAAGCCGATCGGGAAATCCTCCGACAACATGTACAGCTACCTGTCGCTGGTGCAGGACGACCCAACCGTCCAGGTAGTTAACATGGCGCAGAAGGCCTACGTTGAACACTATATTCAGGGCGATCCGGATCTGGCGAAGCTGCCGGTGCTGTCTGCCGCCGCACCGTTTAAAGTGGGTGGACGTAAGAACGATCCGGCCAGCTATGTCGAAGTGGAAAAAGGCCAGTTAACCTTCCGTAACGCCGCCGATCTTTATCTCTATCCGAACACCCTGGTGGTCGTCAAAGCCAGCGGCAAAGAGGTGAAAGAGTGGCTGGAGTGTTCTGCCGGGCAGTTCAACCAGATCGATCCACACAGCAGCAAGCCGCAGTCTCTGATCAACTGGGACGGCTTCCGCACCTATAACTTCGACGTAATTGACGGTGTGAACTATCAGGTTGATGTGACTCAGCCAGCACGTTACGACGGTGAATGTCAGGTCGTTAATCCGAAGGCCGAGCGTATTAAGCATCTGACCTTCAACGGCAAGCCGATTGATCCAAACGCCACGTTCCTTGTCGCCACCAACAACTACCGCGCCTACGGCGGTAAGTTCGCAGGCACGGGTGACAGCCACATTGCCTTCGCCTCGCCGGATGAAAACCGCTCGGTGCTGGCGGCCTGGATTGGCGCCGAGTCGAAGAAAGCCGGCGAAATCCACCCGGCGGCGGACAACAACTGGCGTTTAGCGCCGATTCACAGCGACACCAAACTGGATATTCGCTTTGAAACCTCGCCGTCAGAAAAAGCGGCAGCGTTTATTAAAGAGAAAGCGCAGTATCCGATGAAGCAGGTGGCGACCGATGATATTGGCTTCGCGATTTATCAGCTGGATTTGAGCAAGTAAACAACGTGCCGACACAGGCGTTTTACGCCTGTGTCGGGCTCTGTTGCGCCATCACCATCGGCAAGTTCACCTCAATCCAGTCCGCCAGCGCCGCCACCTTTTCGCTCACCTCTTCTCCCAACGGGGTCAGGCTATACTCTACATGCGGCGGCACCACCGGGTAGGAAACGCGGTTAATAAAGCCGTCTTGCTCAAGCGCCTGCAGCGACTGGGCGAGCATTTTTTCACTCACGCCGCCCATTTTACGCCGCAGGTCGCTGAATCGGTGCGTGCCCTCGCGCAGCGCCACCAGAATCAGTACGCCCCAGCGGCTGGTCACATGTTTGAGTACGTCTCGCGAGGGGCAGCGCTCGGCAAATAAATTGCCGTTACGCATCTTTTGCGTCAGCGTCGGATTATTTTCTTTCATACTTACCTTTCTGTACGTACTTACTAAAAGTTAGTTATGGTGTTAGCTTACCACAACACCCTACGAACACGAAGGAGAATACCCATGATCGCGATTACCGGAGCCACCGGCCAGCTTGGCCAGCATGTTTTTGCTAACCTGCTCAACACCACTGCCGCTAACCAACTCGTTGCCGTTGTCCGTAACCCGGCAAAAGCCGAAGCGCTAAGCCAGAAAGGCGTCGTTATTCGTCAGGCCGACTACGGCGACGAAGCGGCGTTAACCAAAGCCCTACAGAGTGTCGATAAGCTGCTGATTATCTCCTCCAGCGAAGTCGGCCAGCGTGCGCCGCAGCACCGCAATATCATCAACGCCGCGAAAGCCGCAGGCGTAAAATTCATCGCCTATACCAGCCTGCTGCACGCCGACACTTCTCCGCTGGGGCTGGCCGACGAGCACGTCGCCACGGAAAAAATGCTGGCCGACTCCGGCATTCCTTTCGCGCTGCTGCGCAACGGCTGGTATACCGAAAACTATCTGGCAAGCGCACCTGCCGCGCTGGAACACGGTGTGTTTATCGGGGCTGCCGGTGAAGGCAAAATAGCCTCCGCGACCCGCGCCGATTACGCCGCTGCCGCCGCGCGCGTGATAGCCGAAGACGGTCATGCCGGGAAGGTATATGAACTGGCGGGCGACCACGGCTGGACGCTGAGTGAACTGGCCGCGGAACTGGCAAAACAGAGCGGTAAGAACGTGGTTTACCAGAACCTGAGCCAGGCGGATTTTGCCGCCGCGCTGAAAAGCGTTGGCCTGCCTGCCGGACTGGCTGACATGCTCGCAGACTCGGACATCGGCGCCTCGAAAGGCGGCCTGTTTGACGACAGCCATACGCTCAGCAAGCTGATCGGTCGCCCGAGCACGTCCCTTGCCGAGAGCGTAAAAGGTATCCTGTAAGCGTTAAGAATACGTTAAATGGGGTAGCGCCTCGGCGGGTCATCTCTGATAATGAAGGAATGACCCAGAGGGAGAAGTGACGTGCAAGGCGTACCGGAACAGTTCAACGACGAGAAAGACAGCGCGCGCTTTCGCCATCTGGCGCAGCTGCCGGGCGTAGAGCTGTACCATGCCCATATTTCACGTTACGCCTTTGAACCCCATACCCACGAAGCGTTTGGTATCGGCGTGATTGAAGCCGGGGCCGAACGCTTTCGTTATCGTGGTACCCAGCACGTCGCGCCCACTCACTCTATCGTCACCATGAATCCGGACGAGCTACATACCGGCGAAGCGGAAACCGCCGACGGCTGGCGTTACCGGATGATTTATCTCGACCCCAGTCTGCTTGAGCGCGTCACCGGCATTCGCCACTGGTGGTTTGCCGACGCCACACGCCACGACCCGCAGCGATCGCTGCAAATCGGTCGTCAGATCCATGCGCTGTGGCACACCGACGATCCGCTAGCGCAGAAAGGACTGCTGCTGGATTTAATCGACACCTTCCAGCCGCTCGCCTGTCACGCGCCGGTTCTGGCCGAAGGGGCGCACCGCTTTGCCCACGTCCGCGACTATCTGTACGACAACTATATGCATCCGATCACGCTCGATGAGCTGGCGAACGTCGCGGCGCTCAGCCCGTGGCACTTTCAGCGTCAGTTTAAGTCCCACTTCCACGTCACGCCGCACCAGATGCTGATGGCGGTGCGCCTGTGGCGCGCCAAAGAGTTTCTCACCCGTGGCATGCCTGCTGCCGAAGTGGCTGCGGCCACCGGTCTGACCGACCAGTCGCATCTCACCCGCGCCTTTACCCAGCGCTATGGCATTACACCCGTGCGTTATCAAAAACAGGTCATCCGTCGCTAATCAGCAATCTCGTACAATACTGAACCCATTTCCCCTCCTACACTTTGCGCATGTTTAACCGAAGTGGATGTCACGATGATAAGCGGTGTGCTGTATGCCCTGTTAGCGGGTTTGATGTGGGGGCTGATTTTTGTGGGGCCGCTTATCGTGCCGGATTATCCGGCGGTATTGCAGTCGATGGGGCGCTATCTGGCGCTGGGGCTAATCGCCCTGCCGCTGGCCTGGCTGGGCCGCGCACGTCTGCGCCAGCTCACTCGCAAAGACTGGTGGACGGCGCTAGGGCTCACCATGATGGGCAATCTGATTTATTACTTCTGCCTGGCCAGCGCGATTCAACGCACCGGTGCACCCGTTTCCACGATGATCATCGGCACATTGCCGGTGGTGATACCGGTATTCGCCAACCTGCTTTATAGCCAGCGCGACGGCAAGCTTTCGTGGCTACGGCTGATGCCCGCGCTGGTACTGATCGGTCTTGGGCTGCTGTGCGTCAACGTCGCCGAGCTGCATCAGGGGCTACCGAACTTTAGCGGCTGGCGCTACGGCTCCGGCATTGCGCTGGCGAGTATTTCGGTGGTGTGCTGGGCGTGGTATGCGCTACGTAACGCCCGCTGGCTGCGAGAAAATCCGCACCAGCCGCCGTTAATGTGGGCGACCGCACAGGCGCTGGTGACGTTGCCGGTTTCCATCGTGGGCTATATCGCGGCCTGCGCATGGCTAAATACGCAGACGCCCGATTTCTCACTGCCTTTCGGCCCACGTCCGGCAGTCTTTATTGGCCTGATGATGGCTATCGCCGTGCTGTGCTCGTGGGTCGGCGCGCTCTGCTGGAACGTGGCGAGCCAGCGGCTACCAACGGTGATCCTCGGGCCATTGATTGTCTTTGAAACGCTGGCGGGGCTGCTGTACACCTTCCTGTTGCGCCAGGAGATGCCGCCAATATTGACGCTAAGCGGTATTACCCTGCTGGTTATCGGCGTGGTGATTGCGGTGCGCTCGAAACCGCAGAAACCGGCGGTGGTGCCGGTTTCTGGGGATGCCTGATGGCGCTGCCTACAAGGACGGCACGATCTCATGTGGGCCGGATAAGGCGTTCACGCCGCCATCCGGCAAGGCGCTCGCTGTGACCTAAAAGGTTTCCCAGTTCGCTTCGCTCAGCGGCGTAGATTTTGCCGCCGGAGCGAAAGCTTTCTTCACCGGTGCGGGCTGGCGCTGCTGCTGGCGGCTGATTTTAAACACGGCCACCGTCTGGTTCAGGCGTGCGGCCTGCTCTTCCAGCGCCGCGGCCGCGCTGGCCGACTCTTCCACCAGCGAGGCGTTCTGCTGCGTGACGCGGTCCATCTCGGCAACCGCCTGACCCACCTGATCAATACCGCGACTTTGTTCGTCAGAGGCCGAGGCTATTTCGCCCATGATGTCGCTGACGCGGGTCACCGCGTTGACGATCTCTGCCATGGTCTCTCCGGCTTCGTGTACCAGCGCCGAACCGGCGCTGACGCGGTTGCCCGAGTCATCAATCAGCGCTTTAATCTCTTTTGCCGCCTGGGCGCTGCGCTGCGCCAGCGTACGCACTTCCCCGGCGACCACCGCAAAACCGCGTCCCTGCTCGCCCGCCCGCGCGGCTTCCACCGCGGCGTTCAGCGCCAGAATGTTGGTCTGGAAGGCAATACCGTCGATCACGTTGGTGATCTGGGCAATTTTGCTGGAACTGGCGGCGATCTCATCCATCGTGCGCACCACGCCATCCACAACATTGCCGCCCTTCTGTGCCGTTTCCGACGCGTTGTGCGCCAACTGCGTCGCCTGACGGGCGTTGTCGGCGTTTTGCTTCACCGTTGCGGTGAGCTGCTCCATACTGGCTGCCGTCTCCTCCAGCGATGCCGCCTGCTGCTCGGTGCGCGAAGAGAGATCGTTGCTGCCGGCAGAGATTTCGCCCGCGCCGGTGTAGATGGTATCCGCGCCTTCACGCACCACGCCCACCGTCTGCGCCAGCGACTGCTGCATCTCGTTGACGTTACGCGCCAGCAGCGCCATTTCGTTGCTGCCGTCGGTATTAATGTCGCGGGTCAAATCACCTTCAGCAATATGGCGAATGTGCGCCATCACGCTATGCAATGGCCTGAGCAGGACGCGCTGCATCGCCATCCAGCTCACCACAATCACGGCCACCACCAGCAGCATAATCGCGCCCAGGGTCCACAAAATGCGCACATAGTCGCTTTCGTTCTGTTTGATTCCTGCATGAGTGAATGAGGCCTGCGCCGCACGCCAGTCCTGATATACCGCCTGCATAGCCTGCTGCTTTTGTTCGGCATTCTGTTTGAACATATCCTCCAGCTTGCCTTCCGCCAGCAGTTCGTTCATGCGCGCCAGCGTCGCGGAGTAAATACCGTACTGCTTCTCCAGGCCGTCCGTCAGGCGACTATCCATCCCCGGCGTTTCCGGCAGGGCGTAATATGTGTCGTAGTGACGTTTTGCATCAGCCAGCAGATTATTCGCCGTATCGACCAGCGTTTTCAGCTCACCGCCGTTGACGCTGCTCGCCATCGTCCCCTGTAGACGCAGCATGCCGCGGTTAAGCGTCACGCGAGCCTGGTTAAGGCTAATCCATGCGTCGGTAAACTCGGCCACGTTCTGGCTGGAAAGCTGAGAGACGGTAAAGTTCTGCTTATCGTTATTCAGCGCGCGTACAAATACACCGGCTGAAATCATCTGCATCGCGCCCAGCGCGACCAGAACAACAATCAGTACGGTGATTACTTTTATTCTTTTAAACATCATTTGCCTTTTTGTGCAGGTGATCTGAAGTCTCACTATCGGCAGCATGACGGGCTTATTTAATCGATTTAGGTCTTACCAGCGCGATTCTCAATAAGATTCAGCACGTTAAAGGGCAATAATTTTTTGTGACACTCATCACTTAAAATCCCCTCCCCATAAAGGGGTATATCATCGCCTTAAAGATGCATTTAAAATACATCTTATATTATTGATGACGAGGTAACTGCTATGGCCTTTCGCGACCAACCTTTAGGCGAGCTGGCGCTCTCCATCCCACGCGCATCCGCGCTGTTCCGTAAATATGATATGGATTACTGCTGCGGCGGTAAGCAGACGCTTGGCCGTGCGGCCCATCGCAAAGAGCTGGACGTTGCCGTGATTGAAGCCGAGCTGGCAAAACTGGCAGAAGAGCCGGTGGAAAAAGACTGGCGCGCCGCGCCGTTGGCCGAAATCATCGACCACATTGTGGTGCGTTATCACGACCGTCACCGTGAGCAGCTGCCGGAGCTGATTCTGCAGGCAACCAAAGTTGAACGCGTGCACGCCGACAAGCCGAACGTACCGAAAGGGCTGGCGAAATACCTGACCATGCTGCACCAGGAGCTTTCCAGCCATATGATGAAAGAGGAGCAGATTCTGTTCCCGATGATCAAACAGGGGATGGGTAGCCAGGCTATCGGGCCGATTAGCGTGATGGAAAGCGAGCACGATGAAGCGGGCGAACTGCTGGAAGTGATTAAGCACACCACCCAGAACGTCACCATCCCGCCGGAAGCCTGCACCACCTGGAAGGCGATGTACAACGGCATCAACGCGCTGATTGACGATCTGATGGAGCACATCAGCCTCGAGAATAACGTGCTGTTCCCGCGCGCGCTCAAAGGCGAATAACGTTATCCCACGCCTCTCCATTCGGGAGGCGTTTTTTGACTACAGCAGACCTTTCTGGCGGAAGGTTTCTCGCGTTGCCACATTAAGATCCATGCCCGCTAACGCTTCGGGTTTCACCCAGGCGATCGCCTGAAATTCTTCATTAAACGTCACATCACGATTGGCGCTCACGCAGTCGAAGATGAGATAAATCATATAGATCTGTTCGATGGTACCGTCGGCGTAGGTTTTCACCCGCACATCGTCACGGAAGGCCCACGGCTTCACGTCGGTAATCTCCAGCGCATCGCCCAGCTCTTCGCGGATTTCGCGACGCAGCGCTTCTTCCATGGTTTCGCCCGCCTCCATGCCGCCACCGGATAGCGCCCACTGGCCTGGAAAAACGCCGCGATCGTCGGCCATTTTGCACAGCAGGTACTCGCCCTGGTTTTGAATCACCGGGCAAACAATCGTTCTCTGACGCATTTTATCTCCATATGCTTTTTGGTTATGGCGGGGAAATTAGCACGTTGAGAAAAGGGGGGCTACGAGATGGGGCGCAAAAACGAAGAAAGCGCCACGATGGGCGCTTTAGGTTTCGAGCTCAGTTCTGCCGGGTGGCGCTGCGCTTACCCGGCCTACAACGGCAGCGCTCGTAGGCCCGATAAGCGAAGCGCCATCGGGCAATACGGATTACTTAGCCAGCTTGTTCTTACGCAGGAACATCCACCCCAGGCCCAGCACGATGAACCAAATCGGCGTCACCATCAGCGCTTCACGGGTATCGGTTTCCAGCGTCAGCAGGACCAGAACAAAGGCAAAGAACGCCATGCACACCCAGCACATCACTTTGCCCAGCGGCATTTTGTAGATGGATTTTTCATGCAGCTGCGGACGCTGCTTACGGTACACCAGGTAGGAGCACAGAATAATCGTCCAGACGAACATGAACAGAATCGCCGATACGGTGGTGATCATGGTGAAAGCCGCGATCACGCTTGGGTTAACCATCAGCATCACCACGCCGCCCAGCAGGCAGATACAGGAGAAGGTCAGCCCTTTCGCCGGTACCGCACGTTTGGAAAGCTTGGCGAACAGGCTCGGCGCTACGCCGTCCTGCGCCAGACCGAACAGCATACGGCTGGTGGAGAACACGCCGCTGTTGGCGGAAGACGTCGCTGAGGTCAGCACCACGAAGTTGATAATGCTCGCCGCAGCCGGCAGGCCGACCAGCATGAACAGCTCAACGAACGGGCTCTTATCCGGCACGACGGAGCTCCACGGCGTCACGGACATAATCACGATCAGCGCGAAGACATAGAACATGATGATACGAATCGGAATCGAGTTGATCGCGCGCGGCAGCGATTTCTCAGGATCTTTGGTTTCTGCGGCGGTGGTGCCCACCAGCTCAATACCCACGAACGCAAACACCGCTATCTGGAAGCCAGCAAAGAAGCCGCTAATGCCTTTCGGGAACCAGCCGCCGTCGTTCCACAGATGCGCGAACGACGCTTCTACGCCGGTTGGCGAGGTAAAGTGCGTCAGCACCATCACCAGGCCGACGATAATCAGCGCGACGATGGCGACGATTTTGATCATCGCAAACCAGAACTCCATCTCACCAAACATCTTCACGGTGGCGAGGTTGAGGCCCAGCAGCAGCAGGACCACCGCCAGCGAGGCGACCCAGTCAGACAATCCGGGGAACCAGAATTGGGCATAGGCGGTGATCGCAACGACGTCCGCCATCCCGGTGACAACCCAACAGAACCAATAGGTCCAGCCGGTGAAATAACCCGCCCACGGGCCGAGCAGGTCGGCCGCGAAGTCGCTGAACGACTTGTATTCGAGATTGGAGAGCAGCAGTTCCCCCATAGCGCGCATGACGAAGAACAGCATAAAACCGATGATCATATAAACGAAGATGATCGACGGCCCAGCGAGACTGATTGTTTTTCCCGATCCCATAAACAGCCCGGTACCGATGGCGCCGCCAATCGCAATCAGCTGAATATGTCGGTTAGTAAGGTTTCGCCGTAGCGACTGTTCAGCCGGCTCCAGCTCTGAAGCAGCAGCGACTTTGATCTGATCAACCATGTGATTTTCTTCCTGTTGTTTCTGTCTGTGTTGTGCGGGCTCTACTGGCCCTTTATGTCGTTATGCAAAACGATCCTGGTTATAGGATGTCTCGATATTAGGTAAGAATCGGAGGGATGAATACTATGATTTAAATATAATGTTAATTTTATGTTTAAA
>PPYF01506830.1_pt1 | contig 31689 bp, 19 predicted proteins | sample 1559871 | NCBI WGS metagenome assembly PPYF01 (sample SAMN08240021, study PRJNA423297) | Human gut metagenome, whole genome shotgun sequencing project.
TGCGGATAAATTTGGATAATGAACTCACCAAGTGGTTGACACTTTCTACCAAAATTAATGCTTCACGTACTCACAGTCACAATGGGGGTATTGACATTATGAACTTCCTGAACTATTCCCCTACAATGGAAATGAAAGATCCGGTGACGGGCGTTTATAATATGGACCCTTATAATTCAGTAAACGGAAACCCTTATGGTGCCCGTGTGGCAAATTATGGCGATTCATACGTGTATGCTTTGAATACTAATATGGATTTGACTTTCAAGATAATGAAAGGGTTGACATTGTCTGTACAGGGTGCTGCTAATTACTCTCATGTTCCGAGTTACTCTTTCACCTCGTCGTTAGCAAAACCCGGACAAATTAGTGGTATGGAAAATGCGAGCAGGATGAATCTATTCTGGCAGAATACCAATAATGTGACTTATAACACAAGTTTCGGCGATCATCATTTGACTGCAACAGCTGTATTTGAAGCAAGTGGTGCCGAAGGCAGAAATCTAAAACTGACCGGTAGTGATTTAGCCAATGAATTTGTTGGTTATTGGAATGCAAAAAATGCAAAGACACGCGATGGAGAAAATGGCTATTCCGCAGAAGCTATTGTGTCCGGGCTTGGTCGAATTATGTACAATTACAAAGGGAAGTATATGCTGACAGGTACTTTCCGTGCCGACGGTTCATCTAAGTTTCAGAAGAAGAATAAATGGGGATATTTTCCGTCAGCAGCTGTTGCTTGGGATGTTGCTAAAGAAAACTTTATGAGCAAACAAAACATTGTCCAGCAATTGAAACTAAGGGCCAGTTTTGGTGTTGTTGGTAATCAAAGTATCGGTGCTTACACAACATTAGGTATGTTGGCTCCTACGAATTATGACGGTTATGGTAGCGATGCAATCCATACCGGTTATTGGACTGGAAATCTCGCTACGCCAGATGTAACTTGGGAAAGCACCTATCAGTATAACATCGGTTTGGACGCCAGTGTTTTAGACGGTCGCTTGAGTTTTACAGCCGAATGGTTCCGGAAAGATACTAAGGACTTGTTGCTTCGCAAACCTGCTCCTCAGTATAACGGAGGTGGCTCTTTCTGGGTCAACCAAGGTGAAGTTAGAAACTCTGGTGTTGAATTCACCATTACAGCTACTCCTTTGACAGACAAAGATATATTTGGTTGGGAAACATCGCTGAATGCATCTTATTTAAAGAATAAGATAATCGATCTGGCAGGTAGTGATTTTATCGTTGGGGAGAATTATACAAGTATTGGCGGTGGTCCTATTCAAATTAAAAAAGTAGGGTATCCGATTGGTTCTTTCTATCTTTATGAATGGGCAAACTTTAATGACCAGGGCGCCAACTTGTATAAACATCAATCTAATGGAAGTTTGACAACCAATCCGGGTGCTGACGATCTGGTTACTAAAGGGCAGGCCGAGCCTAATTGGACTTTCGGATGGAATAATACATTCACTTGGAAAAACTGGACGCTCAATCTCTTTATCAATGCTGCATTAGGACAAGATAGACTGAACGTAAGCCGCTATGCGATGGGATCTATGACAGGTGTATATCGCTTCATCTCTTTATCCGATGCTTATTACAAAAGTTGGGATAAAGTAGCCAATAAAGCAGATGCTGTGTATGCAAGTCATAAAAATTCAGATAATAGAAACTATCCTGATTCCGATTTCTGGCTTGAAGATGCATCATTTGTGAAACTGAAAAATATAAGCCTTACGTATAATATTCCTAAGAAGATAACGAAAGTAGCCGATATTCAACTGTCGGTCAGTGCTCAAAACCTGTTTACATTAACGAAATACACAGGTATGGACCCAGAAGTGTACAGTGAATCCGATTATGGCTTTAATGGTGTGGATATGGGATCTTATCCTGTTCCAAGAACATTCACTTTTGGTATGAAACTTAACTTTTAATCTTTTAACTATACATGGATATGAAAACAATATATAGAATATTCAAATCTGTCGGACTAGCATTGATAGCACTTTGGATGGTGTCTTGCCAGGATTTACTGACAGAAGATCCTAAAGGGCAGTTGGCGGTAACTAATTTCTTCAATTCAAAAGGTGATCTGGACTTGGCTCTGAATGGAATGTATTCCAAAGTTGCAAGTGATATGTATGCAAATATTTGGGCAGGTTTCGAATCAGTGATGGGTGATGATATTTCTACACACCCTGCAGCTAATAAGCAGGGGCTGCGTGAGGTAGATACTTATAATGTTTCGGACAACAACACTTGGGTGACTGAATTGTGGGGTGCTCGTTGGAGATTGGTAAAAGCGGCTAATTTCATTATAGATAATGCCGGACGAACTCCGGAAGTGAGCCAGGAAGAGAAAGATGCGGCCATTGGACAAGCTTATTATTGGCGTGCCTATTCTTACTTTTATTTTGTAATGGCTTGGGGAGAGGTACCTATGGTTGTGAAAGATGAAATCAATTATAACATGCCATTGGCAACCGTTTCTGAAATTTACGAACTGATTGTTTCTGACCTGAAAAAGGCAGAGACAATGGTGCCTGCTAATTATACTAAAGAACCCTACGCAAGAAACGGGGTAAACATTGCTGTTAGTCAAGGAGCTGTAAAAGCAACATTGGCTTATGTGTATATGGCAATGGCAGGATGGCCGTTGAACAAGGGAACAGAATATTATCAACTGGCCGCTGCAAAGGCAAAGGAAGTAATCGATGCTTCGAAGAAAGGTACTTATTACTACAAATTATTACCTGATTATAAGCAAGTATATTCGATGGAGTATAATAAGAATAATCCTGAAGTGTTGCTTGGCGTTTACTATAATTTGGGAATAGATGCACTTACCAATGCCCCTTTAGCTGATTTCCTGGCAGACTATGCTTATGGTGGCGGTGGATGGGGAGATACGAACGGAGAAATTAAATTCTGGTATGATTTCCCGGAAGGCTCACGCAAAGATGCATCTTATTTCCCGAAAATCATATTGAAGAATGAAACTAAGTTGCGTGATTGGTGGGAAGACCCCAATCCGGAAGCGCCGCGTGTGGTTGTTGCTCCCTGTTTCATGAAGAAAGTAGAAACGACCACTGGAGAAGAATTCGATTATACGAATCCGAAGATTTCGATGAATCAGAATGGAGAAAAGACGCATCAGATTATTCGCTTGGCAGAAGTATATTGCTGGTATGCCGAAGCCGTAGGTCGTTCAAAAACAGGCAGTATCACGGAAGCTGTCAACTTATTGAATGAGGTACGCAATCGTGCCAATGGATCTGTTGTTGCAGACCGGGATATCTATAAGACAACCATGTCGTATGATGATCTGGCAGAAGCTGCCTATAATGAACATGGCTGGGAAATAGCCGGATATTATTGGGGAAATATTGCCACTAGAGCAAGGGATATGTTTCGCATGAATCGCATTAAAGATCATTTTGAATACAGAAAATTAAATCCGGAGATTGAAGTGGCTCCCGGAGTCTTCAGGAAAGAAGCTGTTTCCGTATCTGGTACGTGGAATGACAGTAAAATGTATCTTCCCCGTCCTTTTGTAGATTCGTCTATTAATCCGAATTTGAAGAACTGAATGAAACAATAAAAACAATCATTATGAAACTAAGATATTTATATTTAGCAATAGGTGTATTATGTAATGCCTCTTTAGTATCATGCGGTGATAGCTTCAAAGAGAAAACAGAGATTGTTGCATGCGGAATCTCCACAAATGCTTTAACATTCGGAGTCTCCTCTACTGAAGTTCAGACTGTAGATATTACGTCAGAAGCAGCTTGGGAAGTTGCAGTGGATCAGGCAGGTGGTGATTGGCTTACAGTTTCTCCTTTGGAAGGAACTGGTAATGGTACGCTAACAATTTCTGCTGATAAGAATAACGGCCCAAAACGCAGTGCAACCTTGACTATAGCGGCGAAAGGTGCTGAACTTCGAACCATCACAGTTATTCAGGATGGCTATAAAGGAACCATTTATAATTACGGTGACTTTACTGGATTGCAAAAGACGGGGCTTGTGGCAGGGATCAATCCGATCACTATCGTAGATAATGACGAATGTGAAGATGGAAAAGCGTTAAGAATCTATACCCGGGCAGGTGAAGAGTATGAAGGTACTAATGGGGACCGTTTCAAGGTGCAGACAACAACGCAATTCGGATCAGGTCGTTATGAATGGAGGATATATGTCCCTAAATTCGGAATGAATGACCGGGCCAGTATTGGAGCATTTTTATATTTTGACGATGGGCATGAATTGGATTTTGAAATTTGTTCCGGTACAGCTGCAGACCGTGCAGCACATAGTGCCGGACCAGATGATATGCTGTGCCTTGTGACTAGTCAGGCTAATCCTTTTTTCTCTGAATTCACGCCTATTAAGGGGGATGCTTGGCATACGTTTGTATTGGATTTGAAGTTAGAAAATAAGAAATATCTGGCGGAGTGGTCGGTTGATGGTAAAGTTTTAAAGAGGGCACAATTAGATTATGGTGAAGAGGCTTATTTCCGTGCTATATCTAGTGTCGAGAATCTTTATGGTATGGGCGATCATGCGGCAACTCAAGAAAATTATGCCTTATTTGATTATCTTGAATATGTTCCTTATGATTATTCAATGAAGCCGATTATCGAAGGTCAGCTTCCTCCCGAACCAGAGGGAACAACAGTGAAGTGGGACTTTGAGGAAGCTGGTTTTGTTCCTGTTGGATGGACTAACAATGGAGGAACGATTGCGGATGGAAGTTTGAATCTATCTAACGGGAATAACTTCGTTTATAGTCCGGAAGTGGGAGCTGGAAAATATACATGGGAAATAGATGTTCCTTTGGTAGGGGTAGGTGAAAAATGGTTGGCAGGTGGTAATATCGCTGCAACTAACGCTGAAGAAAGGTCATTCTCTATGTTTGTTTTCTCGGGTACTGAAAATGATCGTGCGGCTTGTACGGTTCCTCCTGTTCCAGGCCAGATGCTGGTACGTTGTTATACAGAGGCTATGGGAGTTTACGGTGTACCTATTGATCCGGGTAAACACACTTTGACTATTGACCTTAGACTTAATGCAGATGGTGCATATTGGGCGGCATGGATTATAGATGGTGAAGTGGCGAAAACATTTACTACCTGGTATACTCCGGCACAGTTTAAATTTGGATTCTCAATGATGACCTTTGCTGATGGAGGTGGCTGGCAAGGAGATAAGCCTACTGCAAAGACATATACAGTCAAATATGACTATATAGAATATAAGAAGTATAATTATGATGAAGAATAACAGTTTACTTTACATTCAATGAGGTATTTAAGCATAATTGGAACAGCTATATGCTGTGTAATGTTGGTAATGACGAGTGTTTCCTGCAAGCAGGAAACACTCTCTTCCACCACCCAGGAGAAGAAAGTAGCTCCTTGGTATGTCTATATAGATGGAAGCTCTTTTAAGGATATAGAGCCAGTGAAAGAGATTATTAGTTCCATTAGCGTTTTCGGGAATCCTCCGAAATCATTTATCGATGAATGTCATCAGAATCATATCGAAGTATATCAGGCTGTAGGTGGGAATGAAGAAACGATTGATACGCCACAGAAAAGAAAGGCACTTGTTGAGAAGTATGTAAGCGATTGCAATGCAAATGGATATGATGGAATAGATCTTGATCTCGAACATTTGCTCAAACATAGGGATGATTGTATGGGCATTGGACCTACGTCTAATTATCTATGGACTAAAGAGGCGATGCTTTTCTGGATGAAACACATTCCGAATGATAAATTAGTGATGGCTCTGCCTGCTTATGCAAATGATTATGCTGTAACTGGTGACATCAAAGGAAGGCAGGTTTACCAATCTGTGCCTGACAGTATAAATGGAATTTTGCCTTCTCCTACCTGGTTATGTTATGAAAAGGTAAACATGTATCTGTATGATGGTACTGATGGTAATCGGCATCTGTTTTATGCAAGTGATGCCAGAAGTACGGAAGCGCTACTTGAACTAGCTGATGAACTGGGAATCTCTCAAATCGGTTTTTGGCACTTTAATAGCGTAGATCCGCAAATGTGGGATACTGCCGCAAAGTGGCAAAAGAAATAATAAGATAATAAATCGACCTTGTAAATAATATAGCTTTATTCTCATCCCCCCATTTAGAGAAAAGTTATTCTTAACAATAAGAGGCCGCAAAGGTATGAATCCGTATCTTTGTGGCTTTTTATTTTTTTCTTACCTTTGGGGGAACTTAACATAACCCCCAAAAATGAAGAACATGAAAAAGATCTTTTTACTCATTTCCGTCATCTTATTTATTTTTCCGGTACAGGCTCAACATACATTGAGACTGATGACTTATAATATTAAAAATGCGAACGGCATGGATGATATTTGCAGTTTTCAACGGGTAGCCAATGTGATAAATAATGCTTCTCCTGATGTTGTGGCTATACAAGAGGTAGACAGTATGACCCGTCGGAGCGGACAGAAATATGTGCTGGGTGAGATAGCTGAACGTACACAATCTTTGGAAATAGTGAAGTCATTGATTGCTTCCTATAAAAAGCCTCTTTTTCTAGCCGGGGATATGAATGCTGAACCTGAATCCGATTTCATCAAAGAATTGCAAAAGGATTTTCAAATACTCTCCAATCCGGAAAAGCATACTTATCTTGCTCCCGATCCAAAAGAGACCATTGATTATATTGCCGCGTCAAAGCAAAACGCTACCGGATTTGCTGTCATATCTGCGAGAGTAGTTAATGAGCCAATGGCTTCCGACCATCGTCCCATACTTGTGGAATTGCGTACCGCTGAAAAGGCAGACAAGATATTCCGTACTAAACCTTATTTGCAGAATCCTGTGGGTAATGGCATTACTGTGATGTGGGAAACAACCGTTCCTTCTTATTGCTGGGTGGAATATGGCACAGATACTACCCGGCTGGAACGTGCGCGTATGATTGTTGACGGTCAGGTGGTCTGTAATAACAAGCTGCATAAAATACGTATAGATGGTTTGCAGTCCGGACAGAAATATTATTATCGTGTGTGTTCGCAAGAGATGTTGCTTTATCAGGCATATAAAAAGGTATTTGGAAATACAGCACAATCGACCTTCAGTGAATTTACTCTTCCTGTTGCTGATACAGAGTCTTTTACCGCTATTGTTTTTAATGATTTGCATCAACATACCAATACTTTCCGTACTCTATGTAAACAAATACAGGATGTTAAATATGATTTTGTTGTTTTCAATGGTGACTGTGTGGATGATCCTGTGGATCACGAGCAGGCAACCACATTTATCAGTGAACTGACCGAAGGAGTGTGTGGCGATCGCATACCGACTTTCTTTATGCGTGGCAACCATGAAATCCGCAATGCCTATTCTATCGGCTTGCGTGACCATTTTGATTATGTGGGAGATAAAACTTATGCCTCTTTTAACTGGGGAGACACCCGTATCGTCATGTTGGATTGTGGAGAAGATAAACCGGACGACCATTGGGTATATTATGGCTTGAACGATTTTACCCAATTGCGTAATGAACAGGTTGATTTTCTGAAAAAAGAACTGTCTGCCAAAGAATTCAAGAAAGCAAAGAAACGTGTCCTTATTCATCATATTCCGCTTTACGGTAATTATGAAAAGAATCTCTGTGCGAATCTTTGGACTAAATTATTAGAAAAAGCACCTTTCAATATCAGCCTGAACGCACATACTCATAAATACGCTTACCATCCGAAAGGGGAACTGGGTAATAATTATCCGGTTATTATTGGTGGAGGATATAAGATGGACAGTGCTACGGTGATGATTCTGGAAAAGAAGAACGATGAATTGAGGATTAAGGTGCTGAATGTAAGAGGAGAGGTTTTACTGGATATAACTGTTTAAAGTCTCTAATAACTTTATAAAAAATGGAGGTGCGCCAGACTTTTAGACACACCTCCATGAATTAGTTATTTCATAAAGTGCTATTCGGAGAAATATGTATAATAGAAATTCTCTATATATCCGTCATAGTTTTTGCTTTCCTCTTTGATACAACTGTTCTCGTCATATTCAAATGTGTAAGTAGCTGTACTGGATGAATGTTGCCAACCACTGCTCGTATGGCAATTAGCCGAAGCTTTTCCAAAGAGACCAGTTTCAACCAGCCAACGACTAGCTCCACTGCTTTCCGCATAGATACAATGTGCTCCGCTCACATTAGGCACGGCAGAATAGGTCTGAACTTTAAACTGCTCTACTCCATCTGAAAATCTGGTCCATTGCATAATATTTCCATCTTCTATGGTGATGTTAGATGCAATATTGCCATTCTTTTCAACTTTGGTCATGTAGCCATTCTCATCATAAGTATATTCGTAAGTGTTGGAACCATCTACAAAAGTTGCAACATAACCTTGGTCATTTAAAGTCATGTTATATGCGTTCTTACCTGTCACTGTGATATTATTTCCGTCATAAGCAAAGAGCCATTCTCTATCCAATTCTCCTTCATATAACCTGTATACACGTTTTACAGTACCATTATCATTATATTCGTAATACCATTTATCCCAGTCGTCCGCAAAAGTGGCTATCCGATAAACTGTTACTTCAGAGGTTGTTGTAAAAGTGATTTCTGCATAGTCTGAATCTTCAAAATAGATTGATCCGGTTTTTTGAGCTTTTACTTTGAATGTATAACTTTTTTCCGGCTCTAAACCTGTCAGTTGAATTGTATTTTGGTCAGTACTTTGTTCACTACCGTTGTTCAAGCTATAAATATAAGCTGTTGCGTTTCCTATGGCTTTCCATGTAATAACAGCAGAACTCTCTTTTACATCAGGAACAGTAACTTCCGGTTTATCCAGAATGTTTGTACTGGGATGATTGTCGTCATCACTGCAAGCAGTCGTACCTAGTACTACTGCCAGCATGGCTAATAAGTAAAAATACTTTTTCATGTTGTTCTATTTAAGGTTAATAATTAGTTTCCGGCAACTACTATCATTCCCAAACCAACCAGGAAGAAGATAAACATCAAGGCCAGTAGTTGATTAACAGATTTCGTTGAACCTTTAAATTCTTTCCAGATAAATACTCCCCAAATAGCGGCAATAAGTGGTGCGCCTTGTCCTAGTGCATAAGATACCGCCGGACCAGCTTCTCCTGATGCGATATAGCTGAACGCGGAACCAAGTCCCCATATCGCTCCACCAAGCATTCCGCATATATGAGTTTTCGTGTTTCCTTTAAAGTATTCGGAGTAGCTGACTTTTTCTCCGACAAAAGGATATTTCATTACTAATGTGTTGAAAACAAAATTGCTTAATAATACGCCTATTGAAAAAACAAAGATGGCAGAATAAGGAGTCATCATTCCTATAGCAGGAGAATTGAAGTTTTCTACGTCCATACCTTTCACTACGAACCGGTAGAACAAAGACATCAGTACACCGGCAATTAATGCAATGATAATTCCCTTTTTGTTGTTTTTCCTGCTTTCTTCTCCCTTTTGCATTTTTCCGGAAGCCACTCCATTGCAAATGATAGCAATAACAATGAGAGCTACACCGCCAAATAAAAGCAAAGGATTGCCAGTCGGAATCCCCAGATAATTGACGATTACCCCTAATACCAATGCAATGCCAACTCCTAAAGGAAAAGCTACAGACATACCGGCCAAGGAAATAGACGCTGAAAGAAGAATGTTTGAAGCATTAAATATTACGCCCCCCAAGATAACCCAACCAATGCTGTCTCCTGATGCTTGTCCCAGATCTTCCAGAAATGAACGTCCGGTATCTCCATGGCTACCCATAGTGAAGCCTAGTAAGATGGTGAACAATACCATTCCAATCACATAATCCCAATAAAAAAGTTCATAACGCCAATTTTTGGAAACTAGTTTTTGGGTATTACCCCAGGAACCCCAACAAATCATGGTTACGATGCAGAATATAACTGCCAATAAATAACTGTTTACTGTGAACATACTATTAGTATTTAATTGTTAAACATGAATTCTGTTATTTAAATATAGTATCCAATCTTCCCAATAAGTGAAAACATTGGCTTCCTTACATTTTCTTGACCGGAACTCATGTTCCAGGTCCGATTCTTTCAAAAGGATATGTATATTACTACTAAAACCATATTCTTTTGATTCGGGTAGTATCTCTATCCAGCATCTGGGATATCTTTTGTGAGAGTTGACTGTTTTTATAAGATTTTGAGCATCATTCTCGTTGCCGATGGCATTAACACAGACTATGCCGGTAAACAAATTTTCTCTCTGAATGGCTTCTATACCTTCTTTGATATTATCTCCCAAAGTGATTAAAGCCCGCATACGTTGGGAACCTCTGATGCCGGAGAGTTGCTTTTCTATATCAGAAATTGTTTCTGACAGGTCTGTGTTAGCCTTTACGAAACTAAGAACTGCAGGCCATGTTTTATTCTCATCTACCATTTGATGAAACTGACTGACGAGAACCTTTTGCTGTTGTTCGTTGATTTCTCCCTGTACATAGATAATAGGATATTTTCTTGTGCTTCCTTGAGCCTGTTCCGGATAATAGACCGTTGCATTGGCTGTTTGGATAAACGGAGTCTCATTCGGAAGACTACTCTCACTATTTCCTGACTGCTTCCCATTGAAATATTCGTTTATGAATCTGAATGCTTTGGGCAGTGCAGTATTCCAGCAGGCGAAATCATGTCCTCCTGAACGTACTTCCCATTCATGAGGTATTTGTCTTTCCAGTAATAATCGGTGCAGTTCTTCATTACTTTCGCAAAGAGTACCTTCTTTATCTCCAATATCCAGCATGATGCCAAATCCTTTTAAATCGGAATTGCGGAGGGTGGAAAGAATGTGGTAGGGTGAATGTTGTTTATAGTAACTGGTTAGGCGCTGCTTACCATTCTTTCCCACTCCTCCGAAAATCCGTCCCCATTGATTGTCCCATCCTTTTTGTGGCCCTTCTTCCATGTATTGTTTTTCTGTACGGATGGATGGCGATAACGCAACGACAGAGCCGAATAAGTGGCGGTTGCGCAGACTAACGGATAATGCTCCGAATCCTCCCATAGAGAAACCAATGATCGAGCGTCCATTAATATCCTTGCGAGTACGATAGTTGTTATCTATATATGGAACCAGTTCTTTGATAAAGAAAGTTTCATAAAGGGAGCTGCCATCATAAGTGTCACTGTAATAAGACAGGTAACCGTCAGGAATAACCATAATGAAAGGTTGAATCTTTCCTTCTTTTATCATTTTGTCCATTACACGGGCAACGTTGCCGTATTCGAGCCAACTGGTATAATCACCTCCTATTCCATGAAACATGTATAAGACTGGATATTCTGTATCTGAATGTTCATAACCTTCCGGTAAGATAATGGAGTAGGAGACTTCTTGCTTTAGGGACGGACTGTAAATACTCATCCCTTCTTTTTCTATGGGAAGTGCCCAAGCTCCATCTATACCTGATAGAAATAGGATAATATATAACAGTATCTTCTTCATATTATTTCTTTATTAACTGTTCACCAATATAATAACTCATTGAATAAATACCTGTTTGGGCGGACTGTTCACTATCCTGTCCGTTTCTGACACGATATTGCACCGGAGCTTCTGCACCTCGCAATCCATTGAACAGAGTAAAGATGCTATTGTAGTTGCTGCCTTCGTCTGTTATGTCCAAATAATAGATTTTGGCACGATTCTCGGCAGAAAGGTTGATAATATCCGCGTCTTCTGCAAAGAAAAAGTTGATAGCAGGGGCATTGCCTGTTGACTGATTGTATAAGTAATCAGCTTCTGAACCGTATGTTAATCCTAATCTGAAATCTGCATTGCTTTCCGTATGAACCGTCTTTTCCACAGCATCGGTAATAGCTGAAAAATTTGTTTCATTTAGAATCATTTCTTTCACATTAAAACCTGCGATTATCATACGTTTGATTTGCATAAGAGAATCTAATGCCACTGCCACTTTCTTTGTTGTAAGATCAACATTACCTTCTCCTTTGCTGTAATAAAGAATTTTGTAAGTTAGTTCGGAATTGTAGTCATCCGGTAACCATAGTTCGATATTGGAATTACCTACTTTTATGTTTTTATTAGTAGCATGTAATTCCTCTGTGAATTTTTTCAGAGTTTCCTGCGGATAGTTTTCTCCTTTGAATGAACGTTCGATAAAAGGCAGTGCCTCTTTCATGGATTCACGCCAATAACTGTCAGTGTGGGCACCGTTCCGTACACGATATTCGTGCTTGATATTTTTGTCCCGTAATAGAGAATGTAATTCACCGTTTCCTGCATATAGTCTTTCTTCATCATCACCGCAGTCTATGTAATACCGTACTGTTTGAAATGTGGAACTTGGTTTATCCTTGAAAAAGTGTAGCGGACATTGGCTTTTATAATAGCTTGTCAGCCTGCCTGTTCCTGTCTGGCCGTTTCCTCCGAAGTTGTTTCCCCATTGAAGATTCCAACCGTCTTGTGACAAAGAGATGTATTGTTCATCTGTATTTAGAGAGGGACTTAATCCTATTGAAACCGAGAATGTTTCAGGATGTTGCGATGCTATACTTAATGCCCCGAAACCTCCCATAGAGAATCCGGCAACAGCTCTTTCCGTCTTACTGGCTGTTGTTCGGAACCGCTTATCAATCAGGGGTACGAGTTCATTAATGAACATATCCATATAGTTGAACTTTCCGTCATAGCGGTTGCAAAAATAAGAGTTGAAACCTTCCGGCATGATGTAGATCAATGGGCGAATACTACCATTGCTGGTTTGCGCATCAGCTATGCTTTGAATATTCAGACCTGAAGGTCCCCATGAACTTTGGTTCCCTCCCCAGCCATGTAGAAGGAAAACTACTCCATATTTACCCGTACTTTCCGATAGATACTCTTGAGGCAGTAATACGGAATATTTGATTTCTTGTCCTAATATTTTGCTGTAAAAACTTTGATCGGGATTATAGCGTTTGGTAAACAGTTCCGGTGTATCGGTCTGTTCGCCTTCGGACGGACTGTTATCATCAGACGAACATGATAACAATCCGTAGGAAAATAATAATAAGGCTAATAATAGGAGTAGTTTTCTATTCATGGCTTCTCTCTTTTATTTATAAGGATTGATTGGCTCTGCCGGTGTGGATGAATAAACCACCATGTCTTTACATTGAACGGCATATTTTTCATTTGGATTAATCCATTTAATAACCAGTTTGTGAGGTCCTTCCTCTAAATCATAATTATAGAAAATGTCATACTTTCTTTTTATGTAGTCATAAGGCATTTCTATGGTTTCTACTTTCTTGCCGTCAATGTAGGCCTCCAAGATGGCGATGTAATTGTCATTACTATCTTTAACATCTTGTCTGATCATCCCCATTAAAACAACTCCCTTGCCATTGAACTCAAATGTTTTTTCTGTACCGAGATCATATTTGATAACTCTTCTTTCAGAAGGATATAAGCCTTCAAAAGAGACTTCCCATGCTACGGTTTTTGGCTTCTGAATCGTGGTATAGTATTTATCTCCTTTTATTTTTCCTCCGTTTGCTTTTAATACATCACTCAATAGTTTGAGATTAATGTCGTATACAGAACTTAAAGAGATATCTGTGTAGGGGAACTTAATATTTTCACATCTTTCGAGTGCCGGTTTCCAGTATTCGGGGATAGCCTTGTAGCCTTGTATGACTCCAAGAATTCCTGCGGCAGTTGCCGGGTTACAGTCGGAATCTTGTCCGCAACGAGTGGCTATATCCATTGTTTTGAAAAAGTCGCCGTTGCCATATAAAAGCCCCATCACACAGTAAGCCGCATTGATAGTGGCGTCAATGTTAAATGCATTGAATACCCCTTCCGGGCAGCCAATCTCAAAAGCATGGCGGTTTTCTATTTCCAGCCAGCATTTACGCCAGTCATCGGGATATTGTTTCCAATATTTAATAACGTCTGTGATGCAACGGTGAAATTTACTTTGTTCGGGTATTGTTTTAAGAGCTTCCGTGACAATTGTATAAATGTCGTTATTTACGTAAGCCAATGCATACATTGCTCCCATGTATACACCTCCATACCAACCGTCGCCGTAGTTCATGATATGCCCTATCTTGTCCGAAAAATCGGAGGCGGTATTTACCATCCCCGGACATATCATTCCAATGAAGTCTGCTTCAATCTGGAAATCAATATCGTCAGCGTGCGGATTATTTTTCCAATGTCCCGATGCCGGTGGCATAATACCGTGTAATATGTTATATCTGGCTGCCTGGTTGGCATGCCATAATTTGTAATCTGCATTTGCAAAGGCTTTGGCAAATGATTCGGCAGGGGCATTTATCCCTTCTTTTTGCATTACTTCCAGAAAGGTAAGATCCATATATACATCATCATACAATCCCGGATCTTCTGCAAAGATGTCCTTGCAATAGTCATCATACCAGATTATTGGAGTTTTCTCATGAATGATCGCTCCTCTGTATTTAAATTCTGTAGGACCGCCATAGGTGCATCCTAGGGTTTGTCCGGCCCAGCCTCCTTTAATTTTGTCGAGCAGTACCTCTTTACTTATTTCAACTGTTTTTCCATATTCTATTTGTGCCATTCCCGATATGGAAAAGGTAAATAGTAGAATGATGTTAGTCAGGACTTTTTTCATCTTAACTTATTTATTAAAGTAAAATCTATCATGTTCTTTTTTCTCTGAATAATACATTATGTCGTTGATGCGAATAATGTAGTCTTTTTTGCGGTTCAACCATTTCATTTTAACGTGGTGTCTTCCTTCCTTCATGAGGTATTTCCAGGCTGGTTCTACTTTGCGGTCTGTGTTTCTCATGGGTAAAGCTGCTACATGGTCCAGTTCTCCGTCAATCCATATTTCCACTTTAGCAACGTAAGGGTCATTGGGCTCTGCCAATCCGAACACCTCGGAACCGATGTGGCGTGTAGATACACGATTGATATAATCGGGAGTAATACTTCTTGTGCAGCAAATGTTGCCCCAGATAACAAATCCGTTACCATTGAAATCAAATTCAAATGTATCTGTCAGGAAGCAGTCTTTGCGTTCTCTATAAAGTGGATAGGTGTTTTCGAAATTTTGTTCTAAAGGAAGTACATCCGCCTTTTTGATTGGAATTTCTATCTCCCCACCAGATACTTTTCCACCTGTTTTGACTATGAGTTGTTTAGCTTGATCGAAACTCATTTGGTATGCTTTTGCCAACGACATATTCGTTCCTTCAAATGTAAAGTCTTCTACTTCTTTCAAAGGGTTTAACCAGAATGAAGGGATTTTATCATACCCATACATGACGCCGAGTACACCGCCGACTGTAGACGGATTACAGTCAGAATCTTGTCCGCAGCGTGTTGCAATATCGACAGAGTTGGTGAAGTCTCCTTTACCGTAGAGCATAGCTAATGCTACGAAAGCGGAATTGAGCTTGGCGTCAATATTAAAGTTTAGAAATACGCCTTTGGGACATCCTACATCACAGTTCCATTTTTCTTGCAGGAAGTACCAGCAATCTTTCCAGTTGTCCGGGTGCAAAGAATGGAAATTGATTACATCCTGAATACATTGATGGAATGTACTCTCTTCAGGTATGACAGAGATTGCGGTTTTTAGAATCGCTTCAGGACTTTTTTCATAGAAAGCGGAGCTATAAAGAGCTGCTACGAAAGCACCGCCATAAAAACCGTCACCACTGTTCATAATGTGGCCTACTCTGGAGGCGATATCCAATGCTTCCGGCAGCATTGCCGGAGCCATCAGACCAATGAAGTCTGCTTCGATCTGGAAATCCAGATCGTCTGCATGTGGGTTATTCAACCAATGACCGGAAGCCGGTGGCATGATACCTTGGCGGATATTATATCTGCCTGCTTGGTTAGCATGGGCCAAATGATAATCAGCGAATGCAAATCTTTTGGCAAGTTCTTCTTGTGAACAATCCAGGCCAAGTTCATCAAATGCCTCAACAAACGTGCAATCGTTATAAATATCATCGAATAATCCGGGTTTCTTTTCCCACCAATATTTTACGTAACCTTCCGCCCAGGGGATTGGCTGGTAATCTTGAATATAAGTTCCCGTGAACTTAAACTCTGTAGGTGCTCCGAAAACAACACCAATGGTTTGTCCGGCCCATCCTCCTTTAATCTTATCTAAAAGTTCTTTATCAGATAACTTTAAAGTTTTTACAGGCTGGGCTTGTACGTTGAGAGCAAAAAGCCCTATAATACATATCGTAATTATTTTCCTCATTTTTCTCCTCCTTTATTTCTCATAAACTCCCAACTCGGTGATAGAGATGAATGATGATACATTCTTTGTGTATTTATGCCAGTGTTCCTGCACTTTTGCATCCATTAGTACGCGTATTCCCTTGGTTTTTACTGCCGGGAATTCCAAAACATATTGTGCAAACGGAGGTTGGAAAAATACAATATCGGTTTCGGGAAGTGCCGGAGTTGATTTGAATTTACCTACGTCATACCAATGTCCGTCATTTCCAAGATATTGAATGTTTAGAGAAGTAAACCATCCTCCGAACTCTTCCAGACAGCCCATATCTAAAACAAGCATATTGATGTTATGCTCTTCTTTCCAACCGTATCCGAAATAGTCTATTTTAGGCAGATTACTTTTGGCCGCTAATGAATAAAATACAGATCCTACGCCATCTTTGACTCCGTCATTAATTACTTCTACATTTGTTGCGTACATCGGTTTTCCAAAGGTAATCCAGCAAGAATCGAGTACTTCTTCGTTTAGTTTGCGGATATTGGCGTAGATAGTGTCAGCCTTTGGGGCTATATTCTTGGTTTTAACCAATAACTCAAAATCTTTAGTAATTGAGTTCTTGTTATTTGCGCTTAACTGTAGGGTGATCGGATATTTTCCGGCTTCTGTAGGAGTTCCTGCCAGTTTACCGTTTTGGAATGTAATTCCTGCCGGAAGTTTACCTTTTACCAGTTCCCATTTGAGATCAGCATTTGTTTTGCAGGCAAATGAGTAATCGGTAGGATGTCCGATTTCCAAGTCCGGATTCGGACCGATACAGAATTCCATAGGGGGGATGAATTGTGCTTTGGGGTTAACATATACCATATCACCCTTTACTTTTCCTCCTTTGGCACAAACCAGTTCGATTGCTTTGTTGTAAGTACGTTCAATCATGTCTTCAATGGAAGCATCAGGCATATCAAACCTGGTGATATTGATATATCGGTCATTGAAGGGCTTTTCCCAGCCTTCGATAGGTTTGGTCAAACTTTCGGGAAGAGACTTTGCACCATACATTACTCCTAGAAGTCCGGAGATAGTGGCTGCCTGATTGTCGCAGTCAAATCCCATTGCACAGCTTAAATCCAATGTCCGTTGGAAATCTCCTTCGCCATACAACATAGCCAAAATCCCGCATAATCCGTTCAGATTAGCATTCCAGATTGTTTTTGTCATGGCTGGTTCATCTATGTAATATTTTTTAGCCATGATTTGACGTGCTTTTACCCAATCTTTAGGATATTTGTCATATAAAGCAATCATCTCTTTTACAGCTATCGCATATCTGTCATCAGCAGGCAGTTCTTTCAAGGCTCGTGTAATCAGTTTGCGGATATCCTTGCAGAAAAAAGCGTCAGCGTACATTGCACCATATAGGACAGTGGGAGATACTGCCCACGAATCGCTTGTGATACGGGCCGCCCAATCACTTTTTCCTGCAGCATACGAAATCATTCCCGGTGCTGTATACGCCCATATCTCATTGATTAATTGAGGGTCGATCTGATACCAGTGCGGATTCAGATTTTCGTCACCTGTGAACGGAGGGGTGAATCCAAGATGCATTAATCCGAGTGCAGCCCTATTGGCTAGCCATACACGGTCACGGATATGATACATCCATCCTTCACGCATATTGGCATAAGTAGGTTCTACGCCATATTTCTCCATTAATAGTAAGTAGATATACTCAACATCAGTATCGTCATCAGAGAATGCACCGTTATACTTCTGCAATTTATCTATGTTTTTAGTGTAACCGAATGGAAATCTGGATTCCGGGGCAGGTTCATCTACAAACTTGTTCTCAAAAGGAAGTCCATATATGTTTCCTACCATTTGCCCGATCCAAGCTCCGGCTATTTTGTCTTTTAACTCTGTCTTTGAAATCTTCTGTGCAGAGATAAATAAGATGTTAGTAATTAAAACAAGTAAAAAGATGATTGGTTTTTTCATACTTATCAGGGTTGATTTGTTGGAAGGTACACTTTTCTATGTGAACCTTCCAATTGTGGTTAATAATCTTTGTTTTGAGATAATTTTGGATTTGCATTTAAAATATCCGTAGGAATTGGAAATACATTTCTAAAAGTTTCTGAACTTTGGTCAGGGTGTGCCCAATATTTTTTCAGATATTTTCCGAAACGTATCATATCTTCATGGCGCCATCCTTCCCATGCCAGTTCTCTGCCTCGTTCTGCATAAAGTTCATCAATCGTCAATTGGCTTGTAGTATATGCATCAAGCCCTGCTCTTGTACGAATCTTCTTGAAGTCTGCCAGTTGGATGGCCTCACTTGTTCTGTTTTGTCGTACCAAAGCCTCTACATACATTAATACAACATCGGCATAACGGAAGATGGCAAAGTCGTTGTCCATACTAACTGTATATTCTTTTAAAGAACCATCAGTTTGGTAATGCCATTTCCAGCAGCGTGCACCGTCGTATGTGCCACGTCCTCCGTTGCTATTGTAATATTTTTCTTCGGGGAAGACAGGAGTATATTCGAAACCAAGATCCTTTCCGCTTAGGTCTACTTGAGGACCGTATAACCAGCTCTGACTTCTGCGAAGATCTTGTTCTGCGTATGTTTGGAAAAAGTCCGGTTGGCAGAGAAAACCCGACCATGGAGCTGACGGAATATTAAATGTTGCTTGTGATGCAGCTTCCAGTGTCAGCGTATGCAGATAAAATGAGTTACTGTCACCGCTAGTATATACTCTGTCATACAGGATTACAAAGATGTTCTCCTTAGAATCTTCATTTTTAATATCAAAATTAGTGGAATAAGAGTCTTCAATGCTGTAAGCACCTATATCCATAATGTCTTTACAGGCTTTCTCTGCTTTGTCATGCATTGGAGTACCGAACCATGCTTCTGCATTCAGATACATTTTCGCAAGAATACAATAAGCGGCAGCTTGTGTGACCCGTCCATAATTAGTATCTGAAGGCTCCCTGTCTAGGAACTCGATATTGTCATTAATTTCTTTTTCCAGATAGTTGAAAATATATTCACGACTTTTTTGTTCCGGGTATCCGGTTTCCGTGTAGTCAGTTGTGAAAGGTACGTTTCCCCAACAAGAAATGGCCTGATAATAGTAGAAAGCACGCAGTATTTTCATTTCAGCTATAATCTTCTCTTTTCCTTCAAACTGGATAGGTGATAATTCCGTTTCGTAAATAATTTCATTACATGCAGCAATACCATTAAATATCCAGTTCCATCCCCTTGTCAATAATTTATTTGCAGGTGGAATTTTATTCGTCTGGATTTCTTCATAACGTCCATTACTGTACCAGGAACCACCACAAGCGGGAACAGCACATTCATCAGAAGCTTGTAAAAGCAGTGTCCATAAACTTTGTTCGGAATTGTATCCTTGTAATTTCGTATATGCTCTACCTGCATTGGCTACCAGTTCCTTCTCATTTTTAAAGAAGTCATTCATCGCTACTCCTGTGTATACGGTTTCGCTAAGATCGGTACATCCGTATGATAATATACAGATAACGAAACTTAATATTATATTTGTCTTTTTCATGGTAATCTTATTTTTTTAGAATACTATATTAATTCCAAAAGTAAATTCTGTTGTACGCGGATAATAGCTCAAACTTTCCATACCGGGTTCCAGTCCGGAAAGGGCAACTTCTGGGTCGACACCAGAATAACCGGTGATACAGAATACATTCTGTGCAGTAAGAGACAATCTTAGTCTTTTTATCATTTTAGATGTGAAATCCCAAGTATATCCAAAGGTAACATTATCTAGTTTTAAATAAGAAGCATCCTCTATATATTTGGAGGAATATTTATAGGTCGTACTTGTGAAATTCGTTTGAGATAACCAGTTTGATGAGATATTTCTAAGTCCGATGCTGCTTAGATTTTCATATTCCATCGCATAGTTGTTCAGAATTTCTCCGCCGATAGATGCACGCAGTGAGAAACTCAAGTCGAATTTCTTATATCTGAAGGTATTACTCCAGCTAAGAGTGGCATCCGGATAAGCACAGCCAATTTTTTCCCATTGTTCTTCCGGTACGGAACCGTCTGCATTTTGTCCTAGCAATACATCTTTTCCATCTGTATCAGTTCCTAACCATATAGGGCCGTAGAAAGTACCCAATGACTGCCCTTCTATCAGACGTTGAGTGTAGCAGGCAGCACTTGTAGACCATCCCACCTTGTACGTTCCGTTAGTAAACTCGTCATTAGTGAATTTCACCAATTTGTTTTTATTGTGTGAAACGGTCAGTGAGGTATTCCATGTAAAGTCTCTAGTGTTAAAAGGTGTACCGGATATTGTTAATTCAACTCCTTCGTTAGTTACTTTTCCAACATTCGTAAACAGGGTATTATACACATAAGGAGGAGTCGGTACGATATAGTCATACAACAAGTTAGAAGTAGTCCGTTTGTAATAATCGAAAGTGAATGAAAGGCGGTTATCAAACATTGTCATATCAACACCAACGTTGAACTCTGCTTTTTTCTCCCATTTTAGATCTGGATTTGCATTACTTGCAGGTTGATAAGTATTAATCCATTGGCCATTGTAATAGAATTTACCGGCTGTAGTCATCATCATCAAAGATTTGTAGTTTGAGAAATCTTGGTTACCGGTAACTCCGTATCCGGCTCTCAATTTTAAATCATCGATCCATTTGACATTCGAGAGGAATTTCTCTTTATTTATACGCCAACCTACGCTGACAGCCGGGAACCATCCCCACTTATTATTGTCACCGAAACGGCTGGAACCATCACGACGTAGTGAAGCTGACAAAAGATATTTATCATCGTAGTTGTACATAAAACGTCCGAAGAATCCGATATATGTATTATCTTCTTTATTGGATGACATACTGGCTTTGCCTTCAGTAAGATTTGTTCCTGTCCCGATGTTATGAGTCTGGTTGTCATCGAAGTCGAAACCGGAATTTGTCATGGATGCAGATGTGCTGTAAGTATACTGGTATGTATATCCGAGTAATGCCTGAATGGAATGTTTTCCGAAAATATTCGAGTAATTTAAAGTAGACTCATATTGTGTATCGTTTTCCTGATAGTTTTCAATATAGGCTTGCCCGTTTGTTCCTATTAAACTAGGATAATAATGTGTGTAATATTCACGTGTTTCATATTGTTCTTTGTCGTATGAAACAAAATTCTCCCATTTTAATCCTTTTATAGGCAATATGTTTAGAGTAGCACGGATATTTGCACCATAATTATCATTCTTACTTTCCATGTTCCTTTCGTTAATGATCGCTACCGGATTATAATATTCCATTGCTTTGATACGGCTATATCCTCCGGCATCCGGATCGCTGTCGTCATAAACAGGCTCTGTTGGATTATGGGTAAATGCCTGCATAAAAGCACTTGTAGAGGAAGGACTGTATTTGCGATGAATGATATTCAGGTTATAATCCAAATCGACCCATTTATCTAATAATGACTGGCGAATATTGGTACGTGCCATTAGTTTTTCGGAGCTATTATGCTTTTGCAAGCCATCGCTCTTTTCATAATTGAAAGATGTGTGATGTGAGAACTTCTCGGAACCTCCGGATATAGACAAGTTGTGCTTATGGCTGAACGGAGTTTGCGTAATTTCTTTAAACCAATCGGTATCACTGTCAAAGATATAACTTTCCAATTCTGGGCGATACTCCTTGATAACAGATTTGTATTCGCTTGCCGATAAAGGTTTTGCTCTGCGTGAAACGACTCCCACGGTGAGTTGTCCATCATAAGAAACTTCCGTTTTGCCACTTCTTGCACGTTTAGTTGTGACGATGATTACTCCATTCGTACCTCTTGTTCCATAAATAGCAGCTGCCGAACCATCTTTTAATACGTCTATAGATTCCACTTCCTGGAAGTTGATATTTCTGATATCTGCACCTGCCACCCCATCAATAATAATTAATGGACCTTGGCCTGCGGAAAGTGTGTTTGTTCCGCGAAGTAATACTTCATATTTGGCTGTCGGATCAGCACCGTTCGGGTTGATAATTTGTAATCCTGCCACTTTTCCTTGCAACATTCCCATAGCATTGGTGAATGTTCCGGGATTGAGGTCATCTTTCTTCATGCTGGTAACCGATCCTGTAAGCTCTTTCTTTGTGGTAGAGCCGTAGCCGATTACTACAACGTCATTAAGCACTTTCGAGTCTTCGCGCAGGTGTATTACAAGCTGTGTCTGATTTCCTACTTGTTGTTCAACAGTTGCATAACCTACATAAGATATAACCAATACATCAGAAGGATTCGCTTTTACATTGAAGGATCCATCAACTCCTGTAATAGAACCATTTGTTGTACCTTTAACAAGGACACTGGCACCGATAATGGGTTCATTTGCTTCATCGAGGACTGTACCTCTTATTGCCTTCTGGGCAATAGCATCATTGCTCATCAAAGAAAATACTATTAACAACATACTTGTCAATAGACCGTGGATTGAACATTGTTTTATCATAATAACAGAATTAAGGATGATTATTGTATTTCTTTTCTCAAAGGTATAGATACTTGTGCTCCCATTCTGGTAACAGAAATAGAAGAGGCTTTACTTGCAAATATAATTGCATCTTTTAGATTTTTGCCCTCAGACAGAGCTACGCACAATCCGCCGCAGAATGTATCTCCGGCAGCGGTTGTGTCTACTGCTTCTACCTTGAAGGCTGGAATGTGGATAAACTCATTGTTTTCATAGGCGAGAGCTCCTTTGGCTCCCATCGTAATAATGACAGTTTTTATGCCTTTCGAACTAATATAACGAATCGCTTCTTTTGCCGATTCATCATCTGTAATGTGCATTCCCGAGATGATTTCAGCCTCTGTGACATTAGGAATAAGAATGTCGACATTGGCTAATAAATCGTCAGGCAGTTGTTGGGTAGGGGCAGGGGCGGGATTTAATATAACGGTAATTCCATCTTTTTTCGCCATTTTGGCTGCATAAGTGACACTCTCGATTGGAGTTTCCAACTGCATGATGACGATGGATGCCTGTTTGATGGCAGGTTCTGCATGCTGTATGTCATCAATAGATAAAGTCCCGTTGGCTCCGGAAGCAACAACAATACAGTTTTCCCCTTTTTTGTCGACATTGATAAGAGCTACTCCTGACGGTTCCTGCGGGGTAATTCCTACATAAGTAGTGTCGATCTTTTCTTTGTGAAACATTTCCAAGGTTTCATTTCCAAAAATGTCATTCCCTATTTTACATATGAAAGTGACATCTCCTCCTAGTCTTGCAGCAGCTACGGCTTGGTTAGCTCCTTTGCCGCCATGATTCATTAAGAAGTTTCCTCCCAGAATTGTTTCTCCTGGTTTTGGTAGACGGTCTGATTTGATAACCATGTCCGTATTACTACTACCTATCACTACGATTTTCTTCTTTGTGTCCATATAATGAGTATTAAGTATTAAGGCGAATTGAATCATAAACGATGCGCAATCGTTTGCGCAAATATAGAAATTTTTTTCAAAACAAAATATTTTTCTTGCTTTTTTCTCAAATAAAATGTTATTTTTGCAAAAAACGACCAGTAATGAAGAAAACTCTGATTGATGTATCAAAGAAAACTGGGTACTCTATCTCTACGATTTCTAGGGTCTTAAATGGGAAATCGGAGAAATATAGAATAAGCCAGTCTGCTAAGGAGGTTATTTTGCAGTCCGTTAAAGAATTGGACTATCAGCCTGATATAGTTGCGCAAAGTTTGCGCAACAACACGACATATACTATAGGCCTTCTTGTACCACACATAGATAATCCTTTTTTTGCCAATATAGCAAGTGTTGTCATCCGTGAAGCACAACGTTATAATTATACTGTCATGCTTATCGATACCCTCGAAGATCCTGTTCAGGAAAATAAAGCTATTGATTCGCTTCTATCGCGTAAAATAGATGGGATTATTTTGGTTCCAACCGGTGAAAACCCTTCTAAACTCGAGGAGATTAGTACTAAAACTCCGATTGTGCTAATTGACCGCTATTTTGAGAAGCATAATTTGCCATACGTAGCTACTGATAATTATGTAGGAGCTTATCAGGCAACGAAATTATTATTAGAATCGGGGCATAGTAAGATTCTCTGTATTCAGGGGCCGGATATTTCTATAACGACTAAGGAACGTGTGCGCGGGTATCTTGATGCGCTTCGCGAAGCTGGTTATCAAGATAACGCAATGATAAGAGGAAATGAGTTCTCGATTCAGAATGGTTATATTGAGACTAAGTTGGCTCTGAACTCTACTACAAAACCTACTGCTATATTTGCGTTAAGTAGTACAATTCTTTTGGGAGCCGTCAAAGCATTAAATGAGCATAAAGTGAGAATTCCTCAAGATATGTCTATCATTTCGTTTGATGATAACTTATATCTGGACTATCTAAATCCTCCTATAACTCGTATTGCACAATCACTGGAGAATATTGGCATTATTGCGGTAAAAATGTTGATGCAGAAGATTTTGGAAGAAACTGAACTACATTCGGAGATTCTTTTGAAACCTAATATTATAAAACGGGATTCGATAAAGGTGTTAACTGATAGAAAGTAGTATTTTAGATAATAGAAAAAATCGGGCTTGAACAATGTCAAGCCCGATTTTTTACATATTAATACCGTTTCTTATGCTGCCGGATCCGGTGCTTCACCACCACCTTCGTTTCCACCTTCTCCGTTGCTTCCATTTCCATTGTCAGGCGTACTTGACACCATTGCCTTTTGACACCAACTATATGAATTTATAAGTATCAAGAGTTCTGGGCTTAGTTGTAATTCTTGGGGATTGGGGGGATTTGATTCAGGGCAATCACATCCCTAAAAATTGATTCATTCCTGCACGGTTTTGAATCAATTGCCACTAATGATTTCATTAGTTACTTTTAGGTAATTACTTCCCTATTAATATGTATTTCATAGCCTAATGAGTTTTCGTTTGACTTAAGTCAAACGAAAACTCATTAGGCAATCAAAAAAATAATATAGGCAAGAAGAAAAAATAAAAGTAGCATAGTGGCGAGGTATAATTAACGATAGCATAGTTCATTCATTTCCGTACCGGGAATGAATCTATTTTTAAGGGTGTGATTGCCCTGAATCAAATCCCCCCAATTTTCAGACTGAGCCGAGTTCTGGTGGAATCACTCATATGTGAGGTGGATGTTGCTCATTCTTTTTCAGGTAAAGACACTAATTTATGTATTAAATGAGAAAATACTATCTACCCCTTTATATTTTCTTTTAAAAACGATACCTTTGAAGTGTTTTCTTTCTTTTTTATCAAGTATGGATTGATTTCCGGTAAATTTTCTCATATATTTCAAATTAATATTCATTAACTTATTTGCCGTAATACTTTTTAATATCTCTTGTGTATTAGCTAATAGATATTGAACTATTAACTTTAAAGACTAATATTATGGAAAAAGATTCTCCTTTTTCATCCACCGGCAGAAGGTGTATTGTAACCCTAATGTGCATATTTGTCACTGCTTTTGTTTATGCACAACAGCAAAAAATATCGGTTAGTATCAAAGAGCTTCCTCTTAAAGAGGCTATCAGTCAGATAGCAGAGAAGGCATCGATGAATGTAGCCTATAGCAAAGAATTTGTGGATACGAGTAGGAAAGTGTCATTGGAGGTAAAAGACACAGAGGTAAACAAAGCGCTAACTCTTTTGCTAAAAGGGACTAACATTGGGTTCCGTTTCCTGGATGACAGTATTTTATTTTATAATAAAGAATATCAAAATAAAACTGAACCTGTTGATTCGCAAGGAGAGAAAAAGGAACTGTATGTGAAAGGTAAAGTTACTGACGAGAATGCGGAACCGATCATCGGGGCTACCGTATCGGTAAAAGGATCGGCCACAGGTACAATCACCGATATCAATGGTCAGTATTCCATCAAGGTACCCTATGGGAGTACACTTCGGTACTCATACGTCGGCTACCGTGAAGAAAGCGTCATAGCGAAAGCAACGACAGTAAACGTAGTGATGAAAGAGAATGCTGTCAGTCTGGAAGATGTAGTAGTTGTAGGTTATGGCGTGCAAAAGAAAGTGAATGTAACAGGTGCCGTATCTATGGTTAAAGCGGAGGCTATTGAGAACAGGCCTATTACTAACGTAACTACAGGGCTACAAGGATTGTTGCCTGGAGTTAGTATTGTTTCCTCTTCGGGGCAGCCGGGTGCTGTGCCCAGCATCAACATTCGTGGTACGGGAACCATCAACAGTAGTACAGCACCTTTGATTTTGATTGACGGAGTAGCCGGGGGAGACATCAACTTATTGAATCCTTCGGACATCGAAAGCGTATCAGTACTGAAAGATGCCGCCTCATCGGCCATTTATGGAGCACGTGCCGCTAACGGTGTTATTCTTGTAACGACTAAAAAGGGAGAAAAGAAAGAGCGCGTAGTATTTCAATATAACGGATATGCCGGATTCCAGACTCCCACAGCATTGCCCGAACTTGTTAATGGAAGGGAATACATGGAGCTCTCCAATGAAGCCATGAGTGCTGCCGGATTTTCCAAGCCCTATACACAAGAGGCTTTCGATAAATATGATTCGGGACTGTATCCCAACGAATATTCCAATACTGACTGGATTGACAAAATATACAAAAGCCGGGCTTTTCAAACGGGGCATAATGTGAGCGCACGGGGGGGAAGCGAGAAAACCGGATTTTTTATGTCGTATGGTTTTCTGGATCAGGATGGACTGGTTGTAGGTGACGGATATAGTTCCAAAAGACATAATGCGCGTATCAGTGTAAACACGGAGGTATATGATCGTTTGAAACTGACCGGACAGATGAGCTATGTTGATTTCTATAAAAAGGACTTGGGTTATAGCGGCACGTCAGGAGTATTCCGCCTGTCACAGCGTATGTCTCCGTTACTTCCCGTCATGTGGCAAATTCCTGACGAGAATGGCCGGATGGTGGATAGTGAGAACTGGTCGTACGGTTCGGTACGTAACCCCTTGCAGGTGGCCTATGAGTCGGGAATGGAAGAACGGAAAACACGTGTGCTCAATGGTATTTTCAATGCAGATCTCAAAATTATAGATGGACTAAACGTAGGTATGCAGTACTCTGCAAATATATATACCCGCCAGGTGGATGAGTTTAACCCGAAGATGTTGTCTTATTACTCGGACGGTAGCCCGTTGAAAGCAAATGAAGATGCCAAGGACTATATCTCACAAAGCCATCTCGATGTTATGACCCAAACGTTGCAATTCACCCTGAACTTTAATAAAACCATAGGACGCCACGAGTTGGGAGCATTGATGGGATTTTCGCAAGAGTGGGAAAACAGAAGCACACTGGGTGCTACACGTGATAATGTGATGGTTGAGGATATTCACGTTATTAGTGCCGGAATGATTAATTTTATGAATAGCGGAACAAAAGACGAGTGGGCTTTGCGTTCTTACTTTGGTCGTGTCAACTATGCTTTTGACGGTAAATACCTGTTTGAAGCTAACCTGCGTGCCGACGGAACTTCAAGATTTGCCAAGGGCAATCGTTGGGGATATTTTCCATCATTCTCGGCAGGATGGAACTTTTCACGTGAAAAATTCATGGAGTTCGCTACTTCGGTATTGAGCTCGGGTAAGCTGCGTGCTTCCTGGGGTGAGTTGGGGAATCAAAACATTCCCGGTAATTACTACCCCTACTTGTCACCTATCATAACCGAAGAGTCTTATCCTATCGGAGCTTCTAATACACCTGTTATGGGACTTTGGCAAAACAAAATCGGTAATCCCGACATCAAGTGGGAAACCATCCGCATGCTTAATTTCGGGGTAGACCTTAGTTTTTTGAACAATAGACTGAATGTGGACTTTGATTGGTATAAGAAAGAAAATATTGATGCATTGGTTCGTCCCGATGTTCCGGCTATTGTCGGGGTTTCCAGTAGTAACGTAGGTTATGTCAATCTTGGTAAGATTGATGTCAAAGGATGGGAACTTAATCTGTCATGGCGTGATAAGATCGGAAGTGTAAATTACAATCTCGGGTTCAATCTGTCGGACGCCCGTAATAAGATTACCGATTTGGGTGGAACTCCGGAGTCGCTGACCAGTACGGCTTCCGGTTCGTATCGTCGGGTAGGTGATCCGATAGGTGCTTTCTATGGTTATCTGACTGATGGACTGGCGCAAGTGTATGACTTCGAATCGGTGAATACAACTACAGGTAAGTACCAGAAACCAAAATTTCCTCTTGTTGCATCACAAAACGGCATTGTACAGCCCGGAGATATTAAGTATCGGGACATCAGTGGTCCTGACGGCGCTCCCGACGGGGTAATTGATGACTACGACAAAGTGGTGTTTGGCGAGAAAGAGCCCCATTACACTTATGCAATCAAGGGTGGCTTGGAATGGAAAGGCATTGATTTCAGTTTCTATTTGCAAGGCGTAGGCAAAGTTGCCGGTTACCTTGAGGATGAGGCTCGGCATGCGTTTATCAATGACTACTCAATCCCTAAAAAAGAGCATCTTGACAGATGGACGCCTATGAATCCAAATGCTTCTTATCCCAGACTTTATCAGTCACAGGAGCACAACAGGCTCTTCAGTGACTACTGGAAAGAGGATGCATCGTACTTGCGTCTGAAGAATATTCAGATAGGTTATCGTTTTCCTGCCCGGATGGTGGCACCTCTTGGCATTAATAGTCTTAGAGTATATGCTTCGGCAGATAACTTGTTTACTAAAACCGATTACTTCGGGGCTTATGATCCTGAAGTGAGGACCACCAGCGGAGATGTCTATCCGCAAGTAAAAACCTATGTTTTTGGATTATCAATAACATTCTAACCTATTAAACGACTATAAAGATGAAATACTCAAAATACTTTTTAATCATTGCTTTCTTTGGTATAGTTACCTCATGTAGCGATTTCCTGGATAGAACGAACCCTAACGAGCCGGACAATGTAACATTCTGGGTGAATGAAGATCAGCTTAAAAATGCCTTGCCTCCCTGTTACGAAGCTTTACAAAAAGACTATCTCGTGAATTGGAGTGAATCGACGGCCGAAACTGTTATGTGGGGGAATATTACTAGTGGACTAAGTAAGGTTTCGGGAGGCAAGCACTCTTATACTGACGGCTTCCCCTTCACTACCTATTGGACAGGAGCGTATAGCTATATTTATCGCTGCAATAATTTTCTGGACAACTATAATAAAGCGCAGGTAGCTCAAAATAAGAAGGACGTTTATGCCGCGGAAGTAAAAACCATCCGGGCGCTTATGTACTTTTACCTCACGACATTTTGGGGTGATGTACCTTGGGTAGGAGAAGTCATCCAGCCCGAAGATGCATATATCGAACGTACTCCCAGAGAGAAAGTCATCGACCAGCTCGTCGAGGATTTGAAATGGGCGGCAGAGCGTATGCCTGAAGAAAGGTATACGGGCGATAAACTGGGAAGACTCGACCGCTGGGGCGCTTTAGCTATATTGGCACGTATTGCCTTGCAAAACGAAAGATGGGAACTGGCTGCAAAAACGAGTGAATATATCATCGAAAACAGTCCCTATGGCCTGTATGAATACGAAAAACTATTTCATCACGAAGGGGATGTCGAGAATGATCCGAAAAATATCGAAGCCATCGTATATAGCCTTTTTGTACCTGAAATCCGTACACAAAGTCTACCCAATGAAACTTGCAGTCCGACAGACTATATACGCCTCAATCCAACGAAGTCATTAGTGGATGCTTATCTGTGTACAGACGGTAAACCGGCAAAAACCGGATTGGAATATTATAAAAAGACCGGTGTGCAGAACGATATTGATTTGGCCGGCTCAAGTGTGGGTGGGCATGGGAATCTCAATGTCATCCGCTTTGCCGAAATCTTGCTGATTTATGCCGAAGCCACTTTCGAACTACAAGGCAAGAAACTGACACAAACACAGATTGATTACTCCATCAACAGGCTTAGAGATCGTGTGAATATGCATCGTATGAACCTTGACGAACTTAGCGCATGGGGGATGGATCTCGAAACCGAATTGAGAAGAGAACGTCGCATTGAGTTGGCAGGTGAAGGAACAAGATACGCCGATGTGATGCGTTGGCGTGAAGGCGAACTTCGCTTTGGACGTGCCATCACCGGTCCCAGCCTGAAAGTTTGTATGAACGATTTGGGCGCCAACCCATATCCCGATACCGGAGTAGATGAGTTTGGTGATGTTATCTACGAAAAGTCTACCGCGGAAGGCGGAGCACGCTACTTCGACGCAACGAAACATTATTTGTGGCCCGTGCCTAATCCCGAGCGTCAGAAGAATCCTCTGTTAGGACAAAATCCGGGCTGGGAAAAGTAATCATTAAAAAATAGAAACCATGTATTCAATGAAGAAATACTTATTATTGTTTTTATGCCTGACTTTGGGTGTTGCCTATGCGCAAGATACTCTACGGGTGCGGGTAATGACCTATAATTTAAGATTTGGCGAACTGGCATCTTTAGAGGAACTTGCTCATCACATCAAATCCTTCAAGCCTGATTTTGTGGCGCTTCAGGAAGTGGATAGCAAAACAGACCGTAAGCGTACCCCGCATCAGAAGGGGAAGGATTTTATATCCGAACTTGCCTATCATACAGGGATGTTTGGGCTTTACGGAAAAACGATTGACTATTCTACCGGTTATTACGGTATTGGGATGTTAAGTAAATATCCATATATTTCTGTCCAAAAGATAATGCTGCCCCATCCGGTCAAAGAGCATGAGAGACGGGCCATGCTGGAGGGATTATTCGAAATGGGTAATGATACCATTGTTTTTACCTCTACGCATCTGGACGTCAACTCTCAAGAAACACGGGCGGAGCAAATAAAATTTATTACCGGGCATTTCAAAAATTATAAATATCCTGTAATTTTGGGAGGTGATTTCAACGCGCGTCATTACTCGGAGGTAATACGTGGTATGGATAGTTGGTTTGCTGCAAGCAACGATGATTTTGGAATGCCGGCATGGAAGCCTGTGATTAAGATCGATTACTTGTTTGCTTACCCGCAAAAAGGATGGCGTGTGATTAGTACACAAACTGTTCAGTCGCTTTTGTCAGACCATTTACCGATTATTACGGAACTGGAATATGTGAAAGAAGCATCGAAGAAAAAATATTGATACTCACTTATAACATTTATGATTTTCTATGATACATACAATAATCAAGTATTTACTGATTTCAGCAACGCTTTTTTTCTGCTCATGCCACAAGCCTAAGACGGATATTATCACCCCCGCCAAACAGTTAATAGAACGTCAGATTGGGGA
>PPYF01612326.1_pt1 | contig 31686 bp, 23 predicted proteins | sample 1559871 | NCBI WGS metagenome assembly PPYF01 (sample SAMN08240021, study PRJNA423297) | Human gut metagenome, whole genome shotgun sequencing project.
AGGTGAAAACGATCCAGCTGGTCAGCATGACCCTGCCGGATATTAACGCCGGCTGCGGCGGCATCGATGCGTACCTGGGCTCATTCAGCTTCATTAACAGCGAGCAGCTGCAGCGCTTCGGCAAACAAATCATGTCCAACGCCGCGGGCTACTTCTTTGACCTTGCCCTGCAGACCACGGTACCCGAAATCAAAACTGCCAAAGACTTCCTGCAGAAGATGGCCAGCGACATTAACAGCATGAACCTCAGTTCGTGCCAGGCCGCACAGGGCATTGTGGGTGGTCTGTTCCCCCGCACCCAGGTGGCGCAGCAGAAAGTCTGCCAGGACATTGCCGGCGAGAGCAATATCTTTGCCGACTGGGCGGCGTCTCGTCAGGGCTGTTCGGTCGGCGGGCAGATGGGCAAGGTGCAGGACAAAGCCAGCGACAAGGACAAGGAGCGCGTCATGAAGAACATCAATATCATGTGGAACGCCCTGTCCAAAAACCGGCTTTTTGACGGAAACAAAGAGCTGAAAGAGTTTGTGATGACGCTGACCGGGACGCTGATTTTTGGTGAGAACAGTGAAATTACTCCACTGCCGGCGCGCACCACAGACCAGGACCTGATTAAAGCCATGATGGAAGGTGGTACTGCTAAAATCTACCACTGCAATGATTCTGAAAAATGCCTGAAAGTAGTCGCAGACGCGACTGTCACCATAGCCGCAAACAAGGCGCTGAAAAACCAGATTTCTGCTCTCCTGAGCAGTATTCAGAATAAGGCCGTTGCAGACCAGCCGCTCACAGAAATGGAAAAAGGCTTTATCAGCAGCACGACCATCCCGGTATTCAAATATCTTGTCGACCCGCAGATGCTCGGTGTGTCTAATACGCTCATCTACCAGCTGACGGACTATATCGGCTACGACATTCTGCTGCAGTACATTCAGGAGCTCATCCAGCAGGCCCGGGCGATGGTCTCAACCGGTAACTACCCGCAGTCGACAATGGATTTAATTCTGGAAAACCTGAATCAGGCGAGTGTGCAGATTGCTGCTTTCCAGTCCCGAGTGCAGGTCCAGCAGGACGCGTTGCTGGTTGTTGACCGGCAGATGAGTTACATGCGCCAGCAAGTCTCCGCCCGCATGATGACCCGCTACCAGAACAACTACCATTTCGGAGGGAGCCTCTGATGATGCCACTTGAAATCTACACCATCGCCGGCGGCGACTGGCTGCGGGGTAATCTCAATGCCATCGCGGCGTTTATGGGGACCGCCACCTGGTCGTCCATTGAGAAAATGTGCATCGCGTTTTCAGTGCTGATTGTGGCCGTCAGCTGGGTGAAAAAACACAACATCATGGACCTTGTCGGTTGGGTGTTTTCCCTGACCCTGGTCTCGATGCTGGTTGTCGTCCGTACACCTGTACAGATAATCGACTACAGCAACGTGGCGCAGGTCTACAAAGTGGATAACGTCCCGGTTGGCCTGGCTATTCCGGCGTCGCTGACCACGCGTGTGGGTAATGCCCTGGTACAGAGCTACGAGATGATTTTCTCCCTGCCCGACAGTGTCACCTATAGTAAGACCGGGATGCTATTTGGCGGAAACCTGGTGGCGAAAAGCACGGATTTTGTTTCGCAGAACCCCGAAATTACCACGCTGTTCTCCGACTATGTCCAGAACTGCGTGATGGGTGACATCTTTCTCAATGGCAAATACACCCTTGAAGAACTGATGAACTCGCCCGACCCGTACACACTGGTGTTTTCTAATCCCAGCCCGCTGAGAGGGGTATTCGATAAAAACAACAAGTTCCAGACCTGTCTGGAGGCTTCACGTGATTTGAAGTCAGCGTTAGCACTCGACTCTCAGACCGGCGGGAAAACATGGAGTTATTATGTACGCCAGCTGTTTGGCGGCAAACCGAATCCGGACCTGCTGTTCAGCCAGATGATAGGCGACAGTTACAGCTACTTCTACAGCTCAGGCCAGAATGCCGGGCAGATTATCCGGCAGAATGTCACCATGAATGCGCTGCGCAACGGCATCCAGAGTTACGCGGCCCGCAGCGGCGACACGGCAAGTCTGGTGAACATCGCCAACACCACGTCGCTGGAGAAACAACGCCTGGCACAGGCCACGATGGGGCATCAGGCCCTGCGCTCCCTGCCAATGATGCAGACGGTGATCATGGGTATCATGATTGGGTTGTTCCCCATACTGATTATGAGCGCGATGTTCAACATGATGACGCTGCAGGTGATAAAGGGCTACGCGTTTGCCCTGATATGGCTGCAGTCCTGGCCACTTGTCTTCTCCATCCTGAACAGCGCGATGGCCTACTACGCAAAACAGAACGGTGTCCCTGTGGTTCTCTCTGAGCTCTCTCAGGTGCAGTTGAAGAATTCGGATATTGCGACAACGGCCGGGTATATCTCGATGATGATACCGCCGCTCACCTGGTATATGGTCAAAAATATCGGTGCCGGCTTCTCCAGCGCATACAGCCACTTTGCCTCTTCGGGACTCAGCTCGACGTCTCAGGCTTCATCGGGAGTTGTGGATGGTAATTACTCCTTCTCAAACATGCAGATGGAAAACGTCAGCGGCTACAGCTGGGGTACCAACAGTACGACCAGCTTCGGGCAGATGTCGCGGCAGCTGGGGAATGGGGCAATGAGCACGCAGACCAGGGATGGCTCAATGGTCTGGGACAGTGGTGGTGCAATGTCAAAACTGCCGGTGGATATCAACGTCGGTCGTCAGATAGCCAGTGCGCAGCCGGGGCCGATAATACTGAGTCGTCGCAGGACTCAATGGCCAGAAGCAAGATGTGGAATGCCGTTGTTTCAAATGCGAAGGCCAATAACATCAGCAATGAAGAGTCATTCAATCAGTTGATGGAAGATTCTTCCAAAAGAGCTCAGTCATTCGATGCGCACGTATCAGGTAAACTCAGTTCGGGAGATCAGCTGTTCGGTAAGCTGGGTAAATGGGGTACTGGACTATCAGCTGAAGTCGGTGCTAAAGGCAGTGCAGGTTGGACTCATAACTCAGGAGATACGGATAGTATCGGATCTTCAGGTAGGCAGTCACATGACAGCCGTCATGATACCAGCAGTCAGGCGGCAAAAGACTTCAAGGAAGCATCGGACTACTTTACCAGCCGTAAAACTAGTACATCGGGTAATACGACAGATAACAATGCCAGCTCACGCGTTGACCAGTTTGCGGCATCGCTGTCGAGCGCTAAAAACAGCTATGACCAGTACACAAGCAGCCGGACTCGTAGCCATGAATACAGTGAGATGGCATCCCGTACAGAGAGCATGAGCGGCCAGATGAACGAGAACCTGACTCAGCAGTTTGCTAACTTTGTCCAACAGCGTTCTCCGCAGAATGCAGAAGCCATTCTGACCAACACAAGTTCACCAGAAGTCGCTGCGCAACGTGAGGCACTGGCGCGTGAATTCGTCAAAGCGCAGGTTGAACCAAAAGTTGATGGTGCTTATCAACAGGGCCGCGAAAGCATCGGTCAGAACATGTCCGGTGTATCAGGTGGTAGTGACCGTGATTCGGTAATGGCCGACTACGGACATAATGCCGGCAATATCGAAGCTATGACACGAGATGCGGGGATTAAGGATAATGTGGGTCAGAAAGTGGATGGGATGATAGCGCAGAATAATCAACAGCATCAAGAAACCCAGCAGGGGATAGAGCGTGATGGCAATGAGATTAGAAAACAGAATTCTGATCTCGAAAAACATCATAATACAGAGGGAAATAAGTTCGAAAATGAATATAATGAAAGAGCCAGCGTAGTGAAATCCTTACCCGGAGCTGACTCACCACGTGAGCTAGAGGCAAAGGCTGCCAAAATTCAAAAGGATTACTTTGATGGGAAAAGGTGAAAATGATGATGAATAATAAAACGCTTATTAAAGAAGTGGATGAGTTAAAAGATGTGCTTTCAAAGGGCGATGCCGAAATACCGTCTTTTTGGGTATGCATGTGGCCCGGTCTTTGTCTGGTAGTATGGAATATTTTTTGCGCATTAATTAGTGTGCGATCAGAGTATTATGATGTCAAATACATATTCTGGGTTTTGATATTTCCTGGTGCTATTGGTCTGATTCTTCTGCTCGGGGTGGCGAACGCTCGTTCTCTATTTTTATCAGTTCCAAAGTCCTTCAGGGAAAAATCAGTTATATATCGTTTTTTTTCAAAAAAACTTCTTGCTTATGCTTTTGCATACATGATGATAATCATGGCGTTGGCTATTTATAATAGATTTTTTTATGACTCCCCATTTCCTTATGCATTCATGGTTCTTTTGACAACAATTTTTTTTGGTTTTGTTATGAATTTAGATTTTGGAAGATATCAATTGTCACTGCTGACATCAGTATTAAGCACTCTCAAAGGTAATGTAGTGGGAAATTGATTTTATATGGTGATTTTTATTAGTGGCGGGGCGAAGAGTGCAACTTGCTGCCTTCATCGTTCTATGTACCCTTAAATAGCTTATACAGAAACGTTGAACATGTGCGCAATTTATTGTGCGCCTGTGAGACGTTGCCGCCATTGGCGGAATGATTTCATGATGTAATCACCTTCTGTCGGATATTTTCCTGATATCCGGTCTCTCTTCCTCAATGGTTTTTTGACGGACTATTGCCATGAGTTTTAATGCCAAAGATATGACCCAGGGCGGTCAGATCGCGAATATGCGTTTCCGTATGTTCGGTCAGATTGCCAATATCATGCTCTACGTGCTGTTTATTCTCTTCTGGGGCCTGTGCGGCCTGCTGCTGATGTTTCGCCTCAGCTGGCAGACCTTTGTGAACGGCAGCGTGTACTGGTGGTGCACGACGCTCGCACCGATGCGCGACATCATGCGCTCTCAGCCGGTCTACACCATTCAGTATTACGGACATTCACTGGAGTTCACCGCCGAGCAGATTCTTTCCGACAAATACACGGTCTGGTGTGGCGAACAGCTGTGGACAAGTTTTGTTTTCGCTGCCGTGGTATCGCTCATTATCTGCATTATTGCCTTCTTCGTTGCCAGCTGGGTGCTGGGCCGCCAGGGGAAACAGCAAAGCGAGGATGAGAATACCGGCGGGCGCCAGTTGTCCGACAAGCCCAAAGAGGTCGCCCGGCAGATGAAGCGCGACGGCATGGCCTCGGATATTAAAATTGGCGACCTGCCGATACTGCTGAACTCTGAAATCCAGAACTTCTGTCTGCACGGGACCGTGGGCTCCGGTAAATCCGAAGTGATACGCCGTCTCCTGAACTACGTCCGCGCCCGGGGCGATATGGCCATCATCTACGACCGCTCCTGTGAGTTCGTCAAAAGCTATTACGACCCTTCGATCGATAAAATCCTCAATCCTCTGGATTCGCGCTGTGCGGCATGGGACTTATGGAAAGAGTGCCTGTCGCTGCCAGATTTTGACAACATCTCCAACACCCTTATTCCTATGGGGACCAAAGAGGACCCGTTCTGGCAGGGCTCAGGGCGCACCATCTTTGCCGAAGGTGCCTACCTGATGCGTGAAGACAATGACCGTAGCTACGAGAAGCTGGTTGATACCATGCTCTCTATCAAAATTGACAAGCTGCGCGCCTATCTGCAGAACACCCCGGCGGCGAACCTGGTGGAAGAGAAGATTGAGAAGACCGCTATCAGTATCCGTGCGGTACTCACTAACTACGTTAAGGCCATCCGCTACCTGCAGGGGATTGAGAAGAACGGCGAGCCGTTCACTATCCGGGACTGGATGCGCGGTGTCCGTGAGGACCGACCCAACGGCTGGCTGTTTATCTCCTCCAACGCTGACACTCATGCCTCCCTGAAGCCGGTTATATCTATGTGGCTGTCGATTGCCATCCGCGGCCTGCTGGCGATGGGGGAGAACCGTAACCGGCGCGTGTGGATTTTTGCTGACGAACTGCCAACGCTGCACAAGCTGCCGGACCTGGTCGAAATCCTGCCGGAAGCGCGTAAATTCGGCGGCTGCTATGTCTTTGGTATCCAGTCCTATGCCCAGCTGGAAGATATCTACGGCGTGAAACCCGCCGCCACGCTCTTTGACGTTATGAACACCCGGGCCTTCTTCCGCTCCCCGAGTAAAGAGATTGCCGAGTTTGCCGCCGGTGAGATTGGTGAGAAAGAAATCCTCAAGGCCAGCGAGCAGTACTCCTACGGTGCAGACCCGGTTCGTGATGGTGTGTCGACCGGGAAAGAAAAAGAGCGTGAAACGCTGGTCAGCTATTCCGATATTCAGACACTCCCGGACCTGTCCTGTTACGTCACGCTGCCCGGACCGTACCCGGCCGTGAAGCTGGCCCTGAAGTACAAACCGCGCCCGAAAATTGCCGAGGGATTTATTCAGCGCACTCTCGATACGCGGGTGGATGCACGGCTTAGTGCTCTGCTGGAAGCGCGGGAGGCCGAAGGCAGTCTGGCACGGGCGCTTTTCACGCCGGATGCGCCGGAGCCTGAACAGAGTGATGCAGACAGCAGGACATCGCCCGGACAGCCAGAGCCGGAAAGCGCCCCGGTCTCACCTGCACCCGTGAAGTCCGCTTCGACAGCTGAAACGCTGTCTGCACAGTCATCCGTTAAGGCACAAGAAGCGCCACAGGCTAAAGTCACGACAGTACCGTTAACCCACCCTGTACCGGCAGCGACTCCTGCTGCTTCCAGTGCGACAGCGTCTTCTGCTGCAGCGACGGCGTCCACGAGCGGCGGCACCGAACAGGCGCTGGAACAGCAGTCTGCAGAGCAGGGACAGGAGGTGATGCCGGCTGGCATGAATGAGGACGGTGAAATCGAAGACATGCAGGCGTATGACGCCTGGCTGGCTGATGAGCAGACGCAGCGCGAGATGCAGTGGCGTGAAGAGGTCAACATCAACCACAGCCACCGCCGCGATGAGCAGGATGATATTGAGATTGGAGGGAATTTCTGATGATGTCGATTGGCTCCGTCAAGTCGGCCGGGAGTGCCGGTAATTACTATACAGACAAAGACAATTACTACGTCATCGGCAGCATGGAGGAACGCTGGCAGGGCAAAGGGGCGGAAGCGCTGGGTCTGGACGGAAAAGCGGTCGACAAGGCCGTGTTCACCGAACTACTGAAAGGGAAACTGCCGGATGGCAGCGACCTGACCCGGATGCAGGACGGCGCCAATAAGCACCGGCCGGGTTATGACCTGACCTTTTCGGCGCCCAAAAGCGTGTCGGTGATGGCGATGCTGGGCGGTGATAAACGTCTTATCGATGCCCACAACCAGGCGGTGACGGTAGCCGTGAAGCAGCTGGAGACTCTGGCGGCAACCCGTGTCATGACGGACGGAAAAAGCGAAACGGTACTGACCGGCAATCTGATTGTGGCGAAATTCAACCACGATACGAACCGTAATCAGGAGCCGCAGCTGCACACCCATGCCGTCGTTATCAATGCCACGCAGAACGGGGACAAGTGGCAGTCTCTCGGCACCGATACGGTTGGTAAAACGGGCTTTATCGAGAATGTGTACGCTAACCAGACAGCCTTCGGGAAACTCTACCGCGAGGCACTGAAACCCCTGGTGGAAAAGCTCGGGTATGAAACCGAAGTCGTGGGCAAGCACGGTATGTGGGAGATGAAGGACGTCCCGGTCGAGCCGTTTTCCACGCGCAGCCAGGAGCTCAGGGAGGCGGCCGGACCCGATGCGTCCCTGAAGTCCCGGGATGTCGCGGCACTCGATACCCGCAGGTCAAAGGAAGCCATTGATCCGGCAGAGAAGATGGTCGAGTGGATGAATACGCTGAAAGAGACCGGCTTTGACATCCGGGGCTACCGAGAAGCCGCTGATACCAGAGCGGAAGAAATAGCCCGTGCACCTGCAGCGCCGGTGCAAACCGACGGGCTGGATATCGCGGATGTGGTGACGAAAGCGATTGCCGGTCTCAGCGACAGTAAGGTGCAGTTTACGTATGCCGATGTGCTGGCGCGCACGGTAGGCCAGCTGGAGGCAAAGCCCGGCGTCTTTGAACTGGCGAGAACGGGCATCGATGCGGCGATTGAACGGGAGCAGCTTATCCCGCTCGACCGGGAGAAAGGCCTCTTCACCTCAAACATTCACGTCCTTGATGAGCTTTCCGTGAAAGCGCTCAGCCAGGAAATCCAGCGCCAGAACCACGTCTCCGTCACGCCGGATGCAGGTGTGGTGCGCGAAAAACCCTTCAGCGATGCGGTCAGCGTCCTGGCGCAGGACCGTCCGGCGATGGGGATTGTTGCCGGTCAGGGCGGGGCTGCGGGCCAACGGGAGCGGGTGGCCGAGCTGACGATGATGGCCCGGGAGCAGGGACGCGACGTGCATATCCTCGCTGCCGATAATCGCTCCCGTGATTTTCTCGCCGGGGATGCGCGACTGGCCGGAGAAACCGTAACCGGCAAGTCAGCCCTGCAGGACGGGACGGCGTTTATCCCGGGCGGGACATTAATTGTCGACCAGGCGGAGAAGCTGAGCCTGAAGGAGACGATTTCCCTGCTCGATGGCGCCATGCGCCATAACGTGCAGGTCCTGCTCTCCGATAGCGGCAAGCGCAGCGGAACCGGGAGCGCGCTGACGGTCCTGAAAGACAGCGGCGTAAACACCTACAGGTGGCAGGGCGGAAAGCAGGCGACGGCAGACATCATCAGCGAGCCGGACAAGAGTGCGCGCTACAGCCGGCTGGCACAGGAGTTCGCCGTCAGCGTGCGTGAGGGGCAGGATAGCGTGGCGCAAATCAGCGGCACGCGTGAGCAGAATGTCCTGAACAATGTTATCCGCGACACCCTTAAAAATGAGGGCGCGCTCGGCAACCGGGACATGACGGTGACAGCGCTGACTCCGGTGTGGCTGGACAGTAAAAGCCGGGGCGTGCGTGACTACTACCGGGAAGGGATGGTGATGGAGCGGTGGGACCCGGAGACCCGGAAGCATGATCGCTTTGTCATTGACCGGGTGACGGCCAGCAGCAACATGCTGACCCTGAAAGACCGTGAGGGGGCGCGTCTGGACCTGAAAGTCTCCGCCGTCGACAGTCAGTGGACGCTGTTTAGGGCCGATAAACTGCCGGTGGCTGAGGGCGAGCGTCTGGCTGTGCTCGGTAAAATACCCGACACGCGCCTGAAGGGCGGCGAGAGTGTCACAGTGCTCCGGATGGATAAAGACCAGCTGACGGTTCAGCGTCCCGGGCAGAAAACCACCCAGACGCTTTCTGTCGGCAGCAGCCCGTTCGACGGGATTAAGGTCGGCCACGGCTGGGTGGAGAGTCCCGGCCGGTCGGTCAGTGAAACGGCGACCGTCTTTGCCTCTGTGACGCAGCGCGAACTCGACAACGCCACGCTCAATCAGCTGGCGCAGAGCGGAAGCCATATCCGGCTGTACTCCGCACAGGATACGGCCCGCACCACAGAGAAGCTGGCGCGCCACTCCGCGTTCAGTGTGGTCTCAGAGCAGCTGAAGGCCCGCTCCGGAGAAACAGACCTGGAGGCGGCCATCGCACAGCAGAAAGCCGGACTGCATACCCCGGCAGAGCAGGCTGTTCACCTTTCCATCCCGCTGCTGGAGAGCAACAGCCTGACCTTTACCCGGCCGCAGTTGCTGGCCGCAGCTCTGGAAACCGGCGACGGCAAAGTCCCGATGAAGGACATCGAGGCAACCATTCAGGCGCAGATTAAGGCCAGCAGTCTGCTGAATGTCCCGGTGGCCTCCGGCCACGGCAACGACCTGCTGATTTCCCGCCAGACCTGGGATGCGGAGAAAAGCGTCCTGACCCGGGTGCTGGAAGGTAAGGATGCGGTGGCACCGTTAATGGACCGGGTGCCGGGCAGCCTGATGACAGACCTGACCGCCGGACAGCGGGCGGCAACCCGGATGATACTCGAAACCCCGGACCGGTTCACCGTGGTCCAGGGCTATGCCGGGGTGGGGAAAACCACGCAGTTCCGGGCGGTGATGAGCGCCATCAGCCTGCTGCCGGAAGAGACCCGCCCGCGCGTCATTGGTCTGGGACCGACACACCGCGCTGTGGGCGAGATGCAGAGCGCCGGCGTCGACGCGCAGACGACCGCCTCATTCCTTCACGACACGCAGCTGCAGCAACGCAACGGCCAGACGCCGGATTTCAGCAACACGCTGTTCCTGCTCGATGAGAGCTCGATGGTCGGTCTGTCCGACACCGCGAAAGCTCTCTCCCTGATTGCGGCCGGGGGAGGCCGTGCCGTACTCAGCGGCGATACCGACCAGCTGCAGTCCATCGCGCCGGGCCAGCCGTTCCGGCTGATGCAGCAGCGCAGCGCGGCTGATGTGGCCATCATGAAAGAGATTGTGCGCCAGGTGCCTGAGCTGAGACCGGCGGTCTACAGCCTGATTGACCGGGATGTCAGCCGTGCGCTGTCCACAATTGAACAGGTCACGCCGGAACAGGTGCCCAGAAAGGACGGCGCCTGGGTACCTGAAAACTCGGTCACAGAATTCACGCCGGCACAGGAGAAAGCGATACAGGATGCGTTGAAGGAGGGTAAGGAAATACCGCCTGGCACGCCAGTGTCCCTTCATGATGCGATTGTGAAGGACTACACCGGGCGCTCCCCGGCGGCGCAGGCGAGTACGCTCATCATCACGCATCTGAACGCAGACCGCCGGGCGCTCAACGGGCTCATCCATGATGCGCGTGTACAGAATGGCGAGGTCAGTAAAGAGGAGGTGACCCTGCCGGTACTGGTCACGAGCAATATCCGTGACGGTGAGCTGCGTAAGCTGTCCACCTGGTCAGAGCATCAGGGGGCCGTGGCTCTTCTGGATAACTCCTACCAGCGGATTGAGAGCGTCGATAAGGAGAACCAGCTCATCACCCTTAAGGACAATGAGGGTAACATTCGTTTTCTCTCTCCCCGGGAGGCCTCAGCGGAGGGCGTCACGCTCTATCGCCCGGAGCACATCACCGTCTCACAGGGTGACCGGATGCGCTTCAGCAAAAGTGACCCGGAGCGAGGTTACGTCGCAAACAGTGTGTGGGAGGTGAAAGCGTTCTCGGGTGACAGTGTCACGCTAACGGATGGCAAAACCACCCGCACGCTGAACCCGAAGGCGGATGAGGCGCAGCGACATATTGACCTTGCCTATGCCATCACCGCCCATGGCGCGCAGGGGGCCAGTGAACCTTTCGCCATCGCACTCGAAGGCGTGGAAGGGCGCCGGAAAGCAATGGTCAGCTTTGAGTCGGCCTATGTGGCGCTGTCGCGCATGAAACAGCACGCGCAGGTGTATACCGACAACCGGGAGGGGTGGACCACGGCGGTCAGCCGTTCTCAGGAGAAGGCCAGCGCGCATGACGTGCTCGAACCGCAGAACGCCCGGACGGTGAAGAATGCCGGTCAGCTCTATGGTCGTGCACAGCCGCTGGATGAAACCGCCGCAGGCCGGGCTGCCCTGCAACAGTCAGGTCTGGCCAGAGGCCGCTCTCCGGGTAAATTCATTTCACCCGGTAAAAAATACCCGCAGCCACATGTGGCACTGCCGGCATTCGATAAAAACGGCAAAGAGGCCGGTATCTGGCTCAGTCCGCTGACTGACAGGGACGGACGACTGGAGGCCATCGGGGGCGAGGGGCGGATTATGGGGGACGAAACGGCCCGGTTTGTCGCCCTGCAGAACAGCCGGAACGGCGAAAGTCTGCTGGCCGGGAATATGGGAGAGGGCGTCAGGCTGGCCCGGGACAACCCGGACACCGGCGTGGTGGTCAGGCTGGCGGGGGATGACCGGCCCTGGAACCCGGGAGCCATTACCGGGGGGCGCGTGTGGGCAGATCCTCTGCCGAATCTTCCCTTGCCAGACACGAGTGTGGATATCCCGTTACCCCCGGATGTTCTGGCACAGCGCGTCGCAGAAGAGGCACAGCGCAGGGAGATGGAAAGACAGACGGAGCAGGCGACCCGGGAAGTGGCCGGGGAATCGCGTAAAGCCGGAGAGCCGGAGGACCGGGTGAAAGAGGTTATCGGGGACGTCATTCGCGGTCTGGAAAGAGACAGATCGGGTGAGGACAGAACGGTTGTGCCGGACGACCCGCAGACCCGGCGTCAGGAAGCGGCGATTCAGCAGGTGGCATCAGAGAGTCTGCAGCGTGAACGTCTGCAGCAGATGGAGCGGGATATGGTTCGTGACCTGAACCGTGAGAAAACGCTCGGGGGCGACTGATGTGCCTGATAAGTGCGACAGAAGAAACCAAAGGAAAACCATGATGACAACACATGCAATACGCCTCAGCTCCGCGGACCGCTGGCTGCAGGGATTACTGACCTGGACGCCGGGTCAGACCGACATCATCAAGACCGTGGCGCTGGTGCTGATGGTTATCGATCATGCCGGGCTGCTGCTGGCGCACAACAACGAACTGATGCGCCTGCTGGGGCGGGGCTGTTTTCCGCTGTTTGGCCTCGCCTGGGGGATGAATCTGGCCCGGCATGCGGAAATATGCCAGTCACAACTGAACAGCCTGTGGGGGTGGGCGCTGATTGCCCAGGTGCCGTTTATGCTCATCGGATACCCGTGGTACGCAGGGAACATTCTGTTTGCCTTTGCCGTTACCGGTCAGGCGCTACGGTGGCTCAGCCTGCCGTCCTGGTATTACACCCTCCCGGCTGTCGGGCTGCTGGTCGCCTGGATGCCGCTGTCAGTCGGCAGCTACGGTATGGCGGGGGTGGGCATGCTCACCGCCAGCTGGCTACTCTGCCGCGCGCAGCATGCGACAGAACGGCTGGGGTATGGCGCGCTGTGGGCCGTCATGGTGTTACTGATGAACAGGAATGAGGTAAGTGAATCGGTAGCCGGGCTGGCGATTGCCCTGCTGACGCTGATGGTGTGCTCATCTGCCGGGGAAAGTGTGAAACGATTCTGGCCACGACAGTTCTTTGTGCTGTTTTATGCCGTGCACCTGGCCGTGCTGGGGATAGTGGTGTCGATGTGAAAAAATCCCGGATGTACTCCGGGAACGACAGACTGTCCATATGCGTTACAAACGGAACCACGCGCCCGGTCTCTCATGAAAAGGAAAGGGCGGCGCCGTTCAGGTATAGTAGTTTTTAACATCTGAACTGAAAAATAGGCAATTGTGATGGTAGAAGAGAAACGTCCTGTGCTGAGCCTGAAACGAAAACCGGCTGCAGACAGTACAGGGCCGGATAGCCCGGGCTCACCAGGCGTGGTTCGTCGCAAAAAAGTCGTGGTGGTGTCTACGCCGCCCGCCTGGAAGGTAAAGAAAGAGAAGCTTGAACAGGCGAAACAGGCTGCGGAAGCCGCCGCACACCAGGCTGCGCCCGAACCGGTCAAAGTGGCAAAGGCTCCGCCTCCGGTGCGTTATCTTCGTCTGCTGCCACCGGAGCAGGCCATTATGACCCTTAAGGCGTTCTGGCCGCAGCTGTTTGACGGTAACTCACCACGCCTGCTGGCCACGGGGATGCGTGAAAAGCTCTTTGCCGATATCGCGAGGCGTGACCTGCCGCTGTCGCATAAACAGGTGATTAAGTGCCTGAAAAGCCTGACCCGGTCTGCGGGGTATCTGTCCCGGATGCAGGAAGGTGCCTCCCGGTATGACCTGCAGGGAAATGCCGTGGCCACCGTTACGGCGGAAGAGGCGAGATATGCCGGTGAACGCATGATGAAAGAGCTGTTGCGGGCCGAAAGAAAAATGGGCCAGAAGATTTAATTCTCTTAAATCTTCCGAATTAAATATATACCAATCAGTTTACAGCTAATGGATATTACCTCCATTAGCTGACGATGTTCTTCTGTAATAAGAGAGAAAATACAAGCCTCCTGCGTTTTGATTGTTATTAAATCTAAAGATAACGGTCAGGGCGATTTTTTATTCTTGATAGATTTTCTTTAAAAGGAAGTTAAATATGTTTCGATATTTTGCTCTGCGTTTTGAACAGCAGTTGCTGTGTTATTTATCCGGCAGTGTGCTGGCGTTATTTCTGACAATAATAATTTCATCGGTATCGGTTATATATTTTGTGCTCATCCTGGTATTGTCGATTGCAGTTTTCTGGACCGCGCTGGCTCTGTACATCTGCGATACCGACCTGGTGAGAAAAACGGAGGTATCGCCGCAGGTCCGTATTCGTGACGGCTTTCAGGTGGTGACCTTACTGCCTCGTCATGAAAAGGCCCGGATTGAATGGGAAATCCTCCAGGACGATGAGGTGTTTCGCCAGCAAAGGTGGGAGCTTACAGGCCTGACCGGACGGGTTATCAGCCGGGGGCTGTTGTATACGCAGCCACGTCCTGCAGATTAGCGTCATATCAGTTCTGATTGCTGATGTTGTGGCCGGGAGAGGATTGCCGAATGTATTTCGCCGCGCGTTACTCGACAGGCTGCCGGCAGAGTTCTGCCTTATCAGAAGAGGGACAGAACGATGAAGAAGCCGACAGGAAAACGCACCGGGAAAGAAAAGAACATCAGGGAATAAAAGACATGGCAAAAATATTAATGATGGCGGGTAGTAGCGTTGTTTTGCTGAGTTTGCTGGGATTTCTGGTGCTGCTTATGAAAGGACGGGCAGTAACGAAAAGATCTCCGGTCCTGATGTCACTGAAAGCCCTGGGTATTCGCCCCACAGAGGCAGAGCAACGATTGTGTCGCCAGCGGGTCTGGGTGGGAAATGACACGCTGATGACACCACGGGAACAACACTTTTACCGGACATTGCTGAGGCATACCAGCCGGAAGCGCTGGCTGTTATGTCCGCAGGTCCGGGTGGCGGACATCGCCACGCTCGCTCCACACATCCGGCCACGTTCCCGGACCTGGTGGCAACTCTTCCGGATGGCATCTCAGTGGCACTGCGACGTGGTCATCGTTGATATTCGCACCTTCGCTATCGTCGGAGCGATTGAACTTGATGATGCCTCACACCTGAAAAAACAGCGTATCCGGCGCGATATCCTGCTGGAAGAGGTTCTGAGGCAGGCGGGTATCCCGCTGCTGCGCGACCGGGACTCAGAAAAACTGGTCAGGAGAGTCAGTGAGTTTCTGAAATACCGAGAAGCTGAGACTGACAAAATATCCGCTACGGGTATGGATTCAATGGCTGAGCATACTGAACGTAAGGAGAAAGAAAAATGATTATCGCCACCGACGTAAAAAGAGATGAACAGGGGTACTGGACACATCCTGCGCTGGCGCGCAGCGGCTGTGAAACCCCGGCCGAACTCAGCTACTGGCTGAGAACCCGCGGACTGCAATGCTTCGTGATGACGATGCGCGATGAAGCGCCTGAAGCCTTTGCTGCCGGATTTACTGATGAAGCTCCGGATGCCCGTGGCTGGATACCGGAGCCGCCGGATGAAAATGGCTGGTTCCTGGGCTCCGTCCACGATACCGGCGACGGGCCAGTCTGCTACTGGTTCTGTCAGGCCACAAAAGCCTGACGCCTCCGCATAGCGTCGTTGTCCAACCCCGGAGACCGGGAAAAGCCAGTTTCCCCCGCCCCCGGCGTTTCTTAAAAACAGTGAAGGAAATACTGTGAAAATAAATCGTACTCTCCTCAGATGGTGTTTGCCCGGGCTGGTCAGCCTGAGCCTGTACGCCCCCGTACCGGCCGTTTATGCCGCGAGCATCGAGACCGGGTTTTCCCCGGAAGGAACTGGCCTGCAGCTGGTTCTGAAAACCATTATGACCGCACAACAGAACATCCGGCTGATGGGCTATTCCTTCACTTCTCCGGAGGTGGCCAGTGCGCTTGTAAAGGCCAGACAGCGGGTCGTGGATGTGAAGGTCGTTCTGGACCACAAAGCCAATACCGGCGATCGCAACAAGGCCAGCCGCGCAGCCATGAATCTGCTGGTTAGCGCGGGTATACCTGTCCGGACGGTGGATACCTATAAGATCCTCCACGACAAAGTGATCATCGCTGACGGGCGTAATACCGAGGTTGGTTCGTTCAATTTTTCCCGCGCCGCCGATCGCGCCAATTCAGAGAACGTGCTTGTTGTATGGGATGACCCTACTGTTGCTCAACGCTATCTGCAGCACTGGTCATCCCGCTGGTCGAAGGGTACGGACTGGAAACAGGCGTACTGATACCGCCTTAAACAATCCCCGGACGTAAACCGTGCGCCAACGCGGGTTACGTTCATAAAGTAAGTCGCTGATTTCAGGAATCTGTAGTATTCTCTGCAAACGATCCAGGTTTGATCCTTGAGGAGGCAGAGATGTCGCAGATCGAAAATGTAGTAACTTCCTCATCGAAACGCATTTACAGAAAGGGTAATCCCTTATCTTCCGCTGAGAAGAAGAGATTATCTATTTCGCGCAAAAAAACGACGCATAAAGAGCTGAATGTTTTCATTCAAAACGTGCATAAAGAAAGCTTACAGCAGCTTTGTGAAGAGGCTGGCACTACTCAGGCTCAAATGATTGAGTTACTAATTGAACGGGAAATGGCCAAGAGAGCCTGAGATAAGAAGGTGAATGAGTAACTTTCTTGATCGTCTCGTCAGTGAGTGCTAGATTGCTGATCGTCTAAAGAATTTTGATGGCTGGCCACGCCGTAAGGTGGCAGGGAACTGGTTCTGATGAGGTGTCTACCCGGGACCAGAAAAGCAAAAACCCCGATAATCTTTATCAACTTGGCGGAAGAGAAGATTAACGGGGCCTTTCAAAACTGCATAGAAGCTGTTGCTCTATGCAGGGAGTATAGTTTTATGCTCAGAAAACTGCAATACCCGTTTCTGTGCCATTTGCTCCTTCCGTGCAACATAAGCGCGGGAAGGTGTGACTGAACAGCACAATCCGCAACACTGGAGTCAGCTGGATACGGAAGAACAGATCCGTTTCTGGCAGGGCATTGATGATGGCCACGTTGGGTCTTTTCTGGTTTCTCCGGAGAAGAAGCGTACCCGTCGCCGTCGCGGTGAACACTCCACTAAACCCAAATGTGAAAACCCATCCTGGTTCCGGCCGTCTCACTATAAGGCACTGGGTGGCCAGCTGGGTCACGCCTATAACCGTCTGGTGGAAAAAGATCCGGCCACGGGCCAGTGCAGACTCCGCATGCACATGTCACTGCATCCTTTCTACGTCCGGGAACGGCAGCGCGTGGGGCGCAGGTATGCTTTCCGCCCGGAAAAACAACGTCTTCTCGATGCGCTCTGGCCGGTACTGGTCAGTTTCTGCGATGCCGGAAAACACACGGTAGGGATGAGTGTGTCCAGACTAGCCAGAGAACTCAGCCCGAAAGATGCCCGAGGGGAAGTGATTTCCGGAACGGAAGTCACTGTTCGCCGGATTTCGGCATTAATCGCCGAGCAGGTCCGCTTTGGTGTACTTGGTGTATCAGAAGAAACTCTGTGGGACAGGGAATCACGGAAGCGACTGCCGAAATACGTCTGGATCACGCCCGTTGGCTGGAAAATGCTGGGCGTTGATTTGATGAAGCTGCAGGAGCAGCAGCTGAAAAAACTGCGGGAATGTGAGGAGCGTCAGGCGCTCATTAAAGAGGGGCTGTTAGGCGAGCATGAGGAGATTTCTGTTCTGAGGGCGCGTAAACGCTGGTATGAGCAGCGCAGCCGTGAAGCCCTGCTGTATCGCCGTGCAAAAGGCGCCGCACGTAAGCGTGCAAACCGCCTGGCCAGAATGCCCCGGGACCGTCAGGTCTACGAAATGACCTGCTGGCTGAAGAAAACGCTGCCGGCAGATGAGCTCTATGGTTATTCTGCAGATAAACTTGAGCAGCTGGCTGTCCGGCATCTGTACCAGCTGGAGTTATCACTGAACCCTTCCCCGCCTCATTAGTCAGGCAAATCACAATTTGCGTTAAAAACGGCCCCTCCGGGGCTTTTCGTGCTGGATTTTTTCAGCCATTTTCACCACTCAAATATTCTGCGGCCCTGATTACTCACTTTTCCTGATGATTTTGCCACCATCATGGCCATAGCGCGCATGTTCCTGAATACTTATCCACATAAATCCGCAAACAGATAACGGCAACATTCCGGAAACAGATAAGCGGAAACCCGCAAAACAGTCTTAACCCAGTTATTAATCCCCTGCATAACAAGTAGCAGGGAGATCCTTTGTCTTTGCCCGCATTGTGGATAAATCAACAAGGCCTTCGCTTACAGCGGCCGCAAGCGTCCACGTCGCTCAGAACATAAGCACCTCCCGCCGCCATGCGTCGGGCCAGTCACACAAAGAGCAAAAGTTAGTTACATCATCCGAGTAAATGCCCGTAAAACCACGCCAGCTCAGTCCTCAGCCTAAACAATCAATACAAAACACCGCGCAAACCTCACTACCCACCATTGAGCGCCGCTGACGCTTCAACAGCACCTCTGCCCACCTGTCCGCCCTGAAAAGCGCCGCCGCTCCCGGCCGGAGGCCGGGAGTGATGTCGCTTTTAAGACGGATGTTGTAACTAGTATTTTGCGTTGCTGTGAGAAGTGTTGCTTTAAGTTATGGCATACACGCTCGTAAGCGGCCTTTACGGCCCGCTAACGCGGAGATACGCCCCGACTGCGGCAAAGCCTTGTCGTGTCCACTCCGACCGCGCACAGAGGCTTCTGTATCACTTTTAGCTGGTTTGATTGGGCTTAGCAGGGTGGGGGATTATTACGGCTAAAGCCGTAATGCTTTTTTCGTCCTCGCTACGCTGCGGGGGTCTCCGGCGCAAAGCGCCTCCCATGCGCTGGCGCGCATACACTTATCTCCCCGGCTGCGGATTAATGCATTATCAAGGTCCCCAGGAAGAATCGGGCTATCCTGTTAGCCAGAAATGACAAAACCAGATATCTGATCCGGGTTAAAAGGGAGCCCATTTTAAGAAATTGCGAGAATTTGATGAAAAAGGTCATTGCGGGCATTTTACTGACATGTTGTTCCTCTACGGTGTTTGGCGCGCAAACAGAACTATGGTCTTTGAAATGTGGCATTGCTGAACCATTAGTCACGATAAGTGCTCCTGAGCGTGAATACGCATTGCTTGGCATTGAAAAAGACGAAGATGCAGCAAGGGGTAAAGGGATGTATACCGAAGTTAACGGAGTCACTAATGGCGGACTTAGCTACGATGTTTTTGCGCATGTAATATTAAAAAATGGTAAGGCCCCTTATGGCCAGGACACACTTTTAGTCCGTGCCGACGACAGCTTTACAATTGCTACGCTGATTTTGGCCCGACTTTAGCCTGTGAGAAGCTCGCCGAGGTTCATGGGCTATATCTGGCCAAAGAGACGGTACGCAAGCTGATGACACAGGCTGATTTAAGGATTCCACCGCAGGTTACAGCCACCGCGTGTACATCAGCCATGCCCGCGACGGGACTGTACCTGCTAATTTATCAACATCGATGTCTGTGAGTATAGCTGGTTTGAGGATCGTGATCCGGCCTGCACCCAGTTTGATTTCTTAACATATATTATTCCCAATAGCCCGGTTACAAACATTAACACCGGACTTAGGTTTCTTTATCATCAATAAATTGGGTTATGCATCCTATTCAAATGCCCCATAAAATAACCACTGACACAATTCATTGGTCGTTGATATTCCTATTTTTTTCATAACATTACGTTTGTGTACGCTAACGGTTTTAATACTCATGCCCAATTTTTTTGAAATATCTCTAGGACTCAACCCTTGGTAAAAAAGGAGCATCACTTCTGTCTCACGCGTTGTCAATTTTACTGCCTCAGTATAACTCATTGATATCTTTTTGTTTTTCAGGCTTGCAGTTACCTTAGTGATAACGTCTTCAATAGATTGATGTCGATATATTATACCTGAGATATTATTTGGATAAAATCGAATAGCATTCTGATTATAATCATCTATAATAAACATTAGTGTTTTTTTTCTTTTTTCCCCGACCATTAATAATCTCCTGAGTTGACCTTGAGGAAGATCATAAGCAGCAAACAATATATTAGCATGTATAATATCACTGGGCCGTGTAGATATTTTCACCCTCCACCCCGCGAGCGTTAAACCATGGAAAAGTCCATGGGCTAACCCATATGAAAACGGCATATTGGGGTCAACAATTAAAATCAAAATAGATTTACTCATAGAAACTCACCTTGTAAAAAAACACCACACTCAAACACAAACACATCACATTTTAATAACTTAAATATTCAAAAATAGTCAATAAATTGTAATTTATTAATTTAACAGATATTTAATTGCACAGAGCAATTGGTTTTTTGTAGCAAAATTTTAATGATTATCATGTAAGAAATAAATTTACAAAATAAAAAGGAAGATTAATTTTAGTTTTCAGTGTATACATTATCAACTGTCAATCTTTTACGAATGAACAATTGAAAAATGAATAAATCTATCCTTTCAATAAAACGAAACAAACCTATAAGCTCCATTGAGAAAAAAATTTACCGTAATTATCGCATAATTCATGGAATTAGGGTTTCCGTATCTTTTGTGCTGACATTCTTACTTATGAGGTTGTTAAAATTACCAGATCATTCCTGGCCATTGATCACAATTGTTGTAGTTATGGGACCCATTAGTTATGTGGGAAACGTTCTTCCAAGAGCTATTGAACGTATAGCCGGAACACTTACAGGGGCAGTTTTAGGAATTATTGCACTACAAATAGAAATTTATTCTCTTACACTAATGATATTCTGGTGTGGGTTCGCAGCTTTTTTTTGTGGCTTTCTGGCATTAAGTAAACGCCCGTATGCTGCTTTACTTATAGGAATAACCTTGGCAGTAGTAAGCAGTGCACCTGCTGGAGATATACAAACAGCATTATGGCGCAGCACAAATATTATCATAGGATGTGTTTTAGCTATGGTATTCACAAGCATATACCCCCAACGGGCATTTATAGATTGGCGTATACAATTATCTGATTTTCTGACAGAATTCTCAAAAATAACAAATGTAGGCATGTCGCATAATCTCATAAATCAACCCATGCTGGGTAATTTGCAAACAAACGCTTTACGTAAAGTAGTAAAATTGCGCAGTTTAATTACACCAGTCAACAAAGAAACGAATATTTCTACAAAAATCTTGGAAGAAATACAATCTGTCACCCGAGATATTATTGCTATACAGAAATTACAAATTAGTGCACATTGGGCATCACGCGGAAGCCGATTCCTGATTCTAAACTCACAAGCACTTACTGAAATGCACCAAGTAACTATAAAAACTCTTAATAATTTATCCGCCGCTCTATACAAAGGAAATCCATCGTCAATTTATATAAACAATAAAAACTTAAGTAAAATTTCGACAGAATTGCATTGCATTTTACACTCTAAAGAGATTGATGAAGTTATGGAAAGTACCATTTATGGTTATGTATGGTTAAGCGTTCAACTTGCTGTTCAACTTGAAGTATTATCATCACTTATTTCTGATGCTCTTGCTGAATAATATTCTAAAAAACCAGTCATAAACAATACATTTCCACAACTTCCCCTCAAGAGAGGGGAAGTCTTAAATATTTGCGATCTTTTTAGAGCTGAATAATATACTAAATACAATGTTTTTATATTATCGATATAGATCATGCTCAGCTTTGTATTTATCTCCATAGCCTTCATCCTTCCATATTTTTATTGCATATTTACTCCACTCTTTGGCTACATTATCAATTTCTTCAGAATACTTAAAATAGCTCTCGGAACCCTCATGTTGAGGTGTGGCGCCACAATTTTGTATATGTTCCCGAAACTTTTCTGGGTTATCAATTATTGGGCATGGTTGCATTAGATTATCATTGAACGGAATTTGTTTTTTATAACCTTCAAAAAATTTACTTTTTAGAATATCAACTATTCTTTTTTCCCTAACATTATCAGTCGCGTATGGTTGAAAAACACAAGGTTCAACCCCTCCTTTAGCGTTAACATGTAAATAATTAGCTCCTCCTGACATACACCCATTTACCAAGAAGCCATGATTCCAAAAATCAGCTAAAAATGCCAATCTACCTGATTTCCTTAAATCCTCGAGAAAATGAAATCTATCATACCGTTGCTTACCACTAGGAACTAACTCCATCGTTGCACCACGTCCCATTGGCATATACTGGAATACCCATGAATATTTAACACCAAGTTCGTTAATGAGAAAATCCCAAAATTCGGTACTACATATTTGATTGTGGTTTTTTGATGTTGCCATAACTGATGCCCCACATAGCACACCATTTTTATTTAGTCTATCATAAGCGGAGATTATTTTTTTATATGTGCCATCTCCTCTTCGCCAATCCGTCATTTCTTCAAAACCTTCGATAGAAATCGTGATGCTGACGTTACCTAGTTTTGCTAGTTTTTGAATTCTACTATCTGTGAGCATTGTACCATTAGTAAATACCATGAAATAACAGTCATAAAATTGCTCAAATATTTTCATGATAGGTTTATATACAAAGGGTTCTCCACCCGTAAAAGTAAAAAATCTCACTCCAAGATCATAAAATTGTTGAATTATATCAAATATTTCTGCTTCAGTATAATGAAACTTATTGCCATATAAAGCAGAATAGCATCCTTTGCATTCAAGGTTGCATTCATAAGTAGGTGAAATTAGTACTAAAAATGGGATGTGTGTGTTATTTTCGTTACCAGCTTTGTCTCTAAGTAGAGCGCCATCTACTATATGATTAAAAATAAGGTTTGAAATTAATTTTTTCCTACAATTTACACTCAGGGATTGAAGTGTTTTTATCCATCCATTGGCTATTGGATCATTTTTTTGACATAATTCAGCGAGTTGCTGAAGCTCCGCCTTGCTATTGGTTGATAATTTAGATCCTAGCAAAAACAATTTGCCAAGTTTAGCTGTATTAACGTTTTCCAGCGTTTTAATAAAAGCCGAAGTTAAGATGTTATTTTTAACGCTGTTGTATCTCATTCTGTCAACCTCCAACTCAAAGGATAAGTCAAAATATAATTGCAAGGGCATCAAAAACGGATAAATATAAAAATTTATTTACTTTATCATCACTCACATCCCGTTAAGTTAAACACCTCAAAGGAAGGTGTTAGAATTTTCATTCTCCGAACACATCGTGCATGTTCATAAAATACAAATATTTTATGAACTAATAATTAGAACTCAGAAACTAGTATGTTAGATCATGATTATACCTCAACAAAAGAGACATAAATCAAAATAGGTATTTTCAAGCAAATGGTTGTGATTGGAGAATAATCACAACCACCAGGTCTACACTATGAGAAATATGGGAAATAAATCCTAAATCATCGTAGTCGTTACACCCTTAGGCAGATGTGAATAAGTTTAATATCTCCATAAGGATAACGGATCCGTTATTATTCTGTTTTAGAATTTTCAAATAAAGCGTAATATTCATTCGCCATTTTTTTCAGTAATCGTCCAATATTTGCATACTGATATTCATTAAGATTAGCTAATGAAACACGACCTGAGGGATGCTCACTACCAAAGCCCTTACCTGGTAAAATAACAATCCCTGTTTCTGAAGCGATACGGAAAAATAATTTATTATGCGTAAAATTATTCCTTAACCACTCCGAAAACTTGATATCGTAAAGTTCTGAGGCGATTTTTTCTAAATCAAGCAATGTATAGTAATCCACACAATTAGGATCTTGCGGTTCTGATACACCAAGCTCGCGATAAAGAGCAGCCTGACGTTGGCGTATTAACTTCTTTAGGACTCTCTTGTACACGTCGTTCTCATCCATGAGAGCAAACAAACAAAACAAGACCATCTGAATTTGCTGAGGCAGCGACAAACCAGCTGTATGGTTTAATGCTACAGCACGACTGTCAGCTACGAGTCGATCAATGAAATGAAGACCTTCAGCATCTGTTGTAATCGATGCATAACGACGATTCAACTGCTCTTTATTTTCCACTGATAAATCTTTAATTTTATGATCTAAAACATTATCTTTATGAATTGCAATTGTACCAAGTCTCCAACCTGTCGCACCAAAATATTTTGAGAAAGAATAAACTAAAATTGTATTATATGGACATACAGCAAACAAAGATTTAAAATCATCTGCAAATGTTCCATATACATCATCTGTAAGAATAATTAGATCGTTTCTGGATGTTTCAACAATACTTTTTATTTTATTTAAACAGCGTTCTTCAAGTTTCACTGATGCTGGATTGCTTGGATTGACGCAAAAGAAAACTTTAATTGCAGGATCTTTTAATTTATCCAGTTCAGCGTCAGTGTACTGCCAATTATTTTCACTTTCTGAGTTTATTGGGACTATTTCAAAACCAAAATCATCCAACTGAGGAATCTCAATATATGGAGTAAACACTGGCATGCCTATAGCAACTTTATCACCTTTTTTAACAAGGTGGTTTTTTCTGAGTGAATCAAAAATATATGTCATTGCCGCAGTACCACCTTCTACAGCAAAGACTTCAATATCGTCAGTAGAAGCATCACTTCCAGACATTTCACGCAACAAATAGTGACGAGTGATTTGCTCGCTAATTTTTAACATTCGAGGGGGTACAGGGTAATTACACCCAAGAATACCTTCTACAAGTTCCTGTAGAAAAGCTAAACTTGGCAGCCCCAACTGGTCTTTAACATAACTTAAAGTACTACGTAGAAAACTGACTTCAGGAAGATGCATATTCTCACTGGTAAAACGTTCAAAACGCTCCAGCATTCCCTCACATTCAGGAATACCGCCAATACTTTGCTTCATATAAGAGAAAGACAATTCAGATTCACTCGCTGCAAACAAACCCAACTGAAAGAATGCTCGCCGAGGTAATGTTGCTAGAAAATTAGGATTACCACGTCCTGCATTCAGCATAGTGTGGGTCTTGTTATTTGATGCTAATTTAATTAACTCATCTTTTAGTTCAAATGGACTAAGTTGAGCCAGTTTATTCAAATCATTCATAATTAAACCTCTAGAATTATTAGACAAAAGCAACGATCAGTGGTCCTAACAAAGTTAGAAATACGTTAGCGAGTGCATAGGTAATCGCAAAGGGAACAGTAGGAACAGAGTTCCCCGCTTTTACTAGTATTTCTCCAAATGCTGGATTTGCACTACGCGTACCAGATAAAGCACCGGCGAAAACAGCCGTGTTGTCGTATCGTAATATATAACGTCCTATTAGCATGGTTATAATTAATGGGATAACAGTTACTGCAACGCCAATAAAAAATATAGAAATCCCATTTTGGGCAATCGTATGTATCGCTTGTTGCCCAGACTGTAACCCAACGACAGCAACAAATCCTGCTAACCCTAAATCTTTTAACAAACCAGAAGCTGCTGACGGCATGTTCCCCATTACCATATGACGTGAGCGGTACCAACCAAAAATCAATCCGGAAAATAGAGCTCCACCACCAGCTCCAAGTGTTAAAGGTATAGCACCAAGATGAACTACGGCGAGTCCAATCAGTAAGCCAACTGCAACTCCAATACCATGGTAAATAAAGTCTGTTTTTTCACTAACTGGAATGACAGGCCCAATATGTTGAGCGAGCCTCAGAATATCTTCCTCTAGGCCATAAACTGTAACTACATCACCTGCTTTTATTATAGTTGATGTCAAAAGAGGGATAGATTTCTGGCCCCTTGACAATTTTATAAAGTAAATCCCATGGCGCAAAATCTTATTAGTTGAAAGCAATTCCGAAATTGTTTTATTAGTATAATCTTTATTGGAAATAATTACATCTCGCGTAGCGATAACCATTTCCATACCGTCATTGTCATTTGTTTCAGGGCCAATTATTTCATCCAGATATATCATCCCTGTACGACGACCGACAACTAGCAAAACATCACTTTTCTGGATCACCAGATTCGGACTTAACCCAATTATTTCTCCATTTCGTTTTACTCTCTCGATCGTAATCTTACCACTCAGACAAGAGTCTTCTATTTGGGAAATTGTTTGACCTGCAGCTTTTTCCGCCTTAAATATTCTACCCACAAGCTCGGGAAGAGCTGAAGTTTGTCCAGCCGCATAATTTTTGGACCCATTTAAAAGTTCAGCCTCTGCCTTAACGGCATCTTCACGAATATCTCGCCTCATAAACCAAGGAAGAACATTAACGCATAAAATGATAGCCCCCAAGGAGCCAAATATATAGGTTACAGCATAACCTATGGCAACATTAGATTGTAAATGTTGAGTTATATCAGCTGATAATCCTAATTTATCTATGGCCGAACTTGCAGTACCTATGATGGCTGATTGAGTTAATGCACCTGCAGCTATACCAGCGGCTGTACCTTTATCTAAGGTATATATCTTAGCCAAAATAACCACTGTTGCAAATCCGCTAGCGGCCAGAACCACAGAAAGAATGATCTCTTTTATGGACTTAATACCTAACGATCTAAAAAATTGAGGTCCACTTTCGAAACCAACAGCATAAATGAACAACGCGAATAAAATCCCCTTAATACCATCATCGATGGTAATGCCGAATTGGCTAAGAATCACTGACACAATCAATGCACCAGCAACACCACCTAATTGAAACTTGCCAAATTTAAACTTCCCAATCCAAGCCCCCAAAGCTAACGCGATGAAAAGCGCTATCTCCGGGCTCATTTGGAAAATAGAATGTATGAAAATCACAACGTACGACCCCTCTAGATTGATATTGTATTTAGTAACTACATACGTTCGAAGCAAAAAAATGCATGATACCTAAGGGTATTAATATTAAATCACTCTGATAAAGATTCGCTGCTATATTTGACAGAGTTAGTATATTCGTTTGCAATACTTAATAATGTTGACTCAGATCAATTTTGACATTGAATTTAAATATTATAAATTTTAGTAATTAAAATTTTCCGAATACCCGAAAATAATAAATATAATGCATCCGGATATCCGGATGACAATTATTTTTACTAACCATCATGTTTATGATAAACTCCTTTATATGAAACATATGTCACTATTCATATCATCACTAAAATCGCACATTATTTTATTAGATGTACATCCAGCTCATTTTACTATATGTTATGTATCCTTGTGAGATTCAACACAGATGAACAATTGTAAAATAATGATACCTCAAAATGTTACGCAAAAAACCAAAGACCTCCATAGTAGCAACAAGAGATTATTAACTATAATCTCCTTTTTTCTTATTGCTTTTATCACATCAACAATTACAGTCTTGTATTGTGGTGTATTACATAAAATAAACTTCTTTAGCTCCGAGTTGCATCAAAAAAGTATTGAGTTAAGCTTAAGAGTCAGGCGTTATGAATTTATACCTTACTCTCTTTCGATTAACGAGCGGATCAATAAATTCTTAATTCTTAAAGCAAGAACAGATACCGACTATAATGACGTTAATATTTTCCTTTACTCAATAAAAATGAAAACTCAAGCTCTGGCTCTCTATCTTTTAGATCATAATGCTAATGTAATTGCCAGCAGTGATAAAAAATCTGACATAAGCGCAATCGGATATAACTTATCTCATCGTCCTTATTTTCATGAGGTTAAACCAGACAAAACTATTGGTTATTATGGCATTGGGATTTCCAGTTCCATTCCGGGTTATTATCTTGCTAATGGTATATTTATTGATGGCATTAAAAGAGGGGCTATTGTTGCCAAAATAAATCTAAATCAATATATGAATAGTAATACATCAAACTATCACACTGTATTACTTGATAAGGACAACGTTGTTGCTTTCTCATCTAACCCTGATTGGCTTTATCACACGATTGCTAATTTATCAAATTCTAAAAATCACAACATTTTGAAAGAGATGAGATATTTCAACAAGGAGATTAAAAGTTTAAATGTTAAACGCGAAATATTATTAAATAAACATGCTGGTATACTTTATGTGAACAATATTCACTATGTGTATTCATATGAATATATACCTGAAATGAAAATGTTCATCGCTGGACTTACTCCTTTAAAAACTATAATATGGGAAATGTTACCATTCATTGTTGCAATTAACCTTACTTGGTTGCTGATAATCATATTTATTTATGTTCTTAATCAAAGGAACCAAATTATCAAACTTAAGCAAGAAAAACAACAAGCCCTGCAATTAAAGAAAGAAAAACTTGAGTATCTTGTTTCCAAAAGAACAAAGCAACTTGAGGAAGAAGTGAGAGAGAGAAGAGCCACTGAAGCAATCCTGAGGAACACACAAAATGAACTATTACATAACGAGAAGTTAGCTGCTATTGGCCAATTATCCGCCGGCCTTGCACATGAAATTAATCAGCCTTTATCTGCTATTAGTATGATGTCAGCAAATGCACTAAAATTACTTAGTTTAGGTGAGACTGATGATGTTAAGGATAATCTCGAACGCATTGTGCGTTCCGTTGATTTTATTGGCAGACTAAGCAATCAGCTTAAAAATTTTGCCAGGACAGGTGATAATTCAATCAGTTCAGTATCAGTCAAGGCAAGCATCGATAATTCAATGTTACTCATTAGTCATATGTTCAAAAGATATAATTGTAAGTTTATCAGATTATCACCAGATGTTGATATATGGTGTAAATGTAATAGTTTAAGGCTTGAACAGGTTATAGTCAATATTTTGAGTAATGCGCTTGATGCAGTCATGGAAAAGGCTCATCCAAGAATTGTTACTGCCAAGTGGTCTGTTGATGGTAACTTTGCGGTCATTGAAATAGAAGATAATGGTGCGGGAATATCCCCAGAAAACTTTGATAATATTTTTGAACCTTTTTTTACGACCAAAAGTAATCATGGTTTAGGTTTAGGTTTATCAATTTCCGCAGACATCATAAAATCATATAAGGGTACACTTGAAGCAACAAATACAAAAAATGGTGCATGTTTTATATTGCGTTTACCTTTAGCTATTGAGAGTTAAGAGAGTATATCATGAATGAAATTGATGTATTGGTTATAGAAGATGATAATGATATTAGGCTTGGATGCATCCAAGCTCTAAAACTTGAAAAAATACATGCTGTAGGAGCAGCTTCAGTTGAAGATTCGCGATATTATTTATCTGCTTTGCATCGCCATGGTGTAATAGTGACAGATATGAAACTCCCTGGCATGTGTGGGTTTACTTTTCAAAAAGAACTGAATGCTGATGCACCAGACATTCCGATAATTATTATAACGGGGCACGGTGATATAGAGACAGCTGTTCAGGCAATGCATAATGGCGCCTATGATTTTCTCACAAAACCTTTTAGTCCTCAGCAATTGATAAATACTGTTACGCGAGCACTAAATACTCGAAAATTAATTCATGAAAATAACCTACTTCGCCGTAAACTCGCGGATGTAAATTCACTCGAAAATAAGTTGTTAGGAAACTCAGTTACCATTAATAAAGTAAAGGAAAAAATAAAAGATGTCGCAATGACTCCGGCTAACATAATGATTTATGGTGAAACAGGTACTGGGAAAGAGTTAGTTGCAAAATGTATTCATAATCTCAGTGGCAGAAATGGACCTTTTGTTGCATTCAATTGCGGGGCGTTTCCTGAAGCATTGTTTGACATTGAAATTTTTGGTTATAATATTGGAGCCTTTCCTGGGGCATCAGATAATCATATTGGTAAAATTGAGTATGCTGATAAAGGAACACTATTTCTTGATGAGATAGAAAGTCTCCCCTTAGTTATGCAAGTCAAGCTTCTAAGAGTACTACAAGAAAGGACATTTTCACGCTTGGGATCCAATGAAAATATACCAGTTGATATTCGTATTATATCTGCGGGAAAAACAAAATTATCAGAATTGGTGCAGGCTGGCCTTTTTCGCGCTGACTTACATTTCAGATTAAGTGTTATCAACATTGAAATGCCAGCTTTACGAGATAGAATTGAAGACATTCCCTTGTTATTCGACTTTTTTGTTAATCAGGCATCACTATCCTTCGAGCGACCGGTTCCTGATATTAAGCGCCATTATTTACATAAACTGATGTCCGAAAAATGGCCAGGAAATGTTCGAGAGTTACGTAATCAGGCCGAAAGATTTGTCCTTGGAATTCATGATTTTACTAATATTCAAGATAAAGAACAGTCTTTAGCACAGATGGTCGAGGCTTTTGAACGTAGTATTATACTTAACGAACTAAATCACAATAATGGAAACCTATCCAAAGCAGCAGATGCCTTAAAAATAGCTAAAAGCACTTTATTCGACAAAATAAAAAAATATTCACTCAATTTTTAGATCCACTACCTTATGATTTTTACGAATAAGCTTCCCACAGATGCTGGAAATAACAAATGAATTTAAATTATCTCATATCTAAAATCATTTTTTTAACTAAAGTCGTATTAGCGAAAACTATTATCTTTAACAAAAAAATTAATATCCTATAAGGTAGATTTAGCGTAAGGTATTGTATTAAATACATTACGCTATATAATCAATATGCAGTTATTGATATCTTTAGTACCGAACTTTGCTATCTAATTCTTGTAAATATTATAGAATGCTCGTTTTGATTTTCATCGTACCATGTTGCGTTAACACTATCACCAATAAACATTTCAGCATATATCACCCGCGAGCGGATATATGATATATCCTTCCCATGAGAGTTATAAAAATCATAAGAGCTTTTATACTCACTGACCTTGCCCGATTGCCAAATGACTTTAACTGAGTATGCCCGCGTTCTCATCGCCTTTTGTATCCGCTTATCAAATGGTGCGAAAGTCCTATATCCTGCATTAGTTAAGGGCATGTCCAATACTCCAAATTTTTTATTTATTAAAGATAATCTGAACCTTAAATTTTTAAAAATGTATATAAACTATTTTCTCCGTATTTAACATTCAACGCTTATACCATTTTCCTCTTTAGTTATTCTGAATGATATAAATTCTAGTCCTATAGTTTATACTGATTCATGATTCTTTTGCATTAACTAAACAAACGCCACCGACGTTTTCCTGGATTTCTTTCAATATCCACAAAAAGTTGCTGGTAGTTTATTATTATTTTGCTGTATAAATCTTCACATCTCATACACGTCTTGTTATTTTCATTTTTATAATCCGATTCACTATATTATGCAATACTTCGTCAGGTAATCAATGAAAATTAACATTTATATGTTAAAAATTATAATTTGTATAGATAGAAAACAAAGCGTTCAATATCTGTAAAAAATCATTTCCTCATCACTTGCAGCAAAATGAAATAAACTAACACATCTTTAATATTGTAAATAAACTAAAAGAACTTTATTATAAAACAGTCCATGTAAATGGCGGTTACATCCTTTTAGCCACGGCTTTTGCAGTTATTTTATCCGACAAGCCGTGGCTCTTTTTTTTATTTATTTAATCGCGCTATATATATTTTAGAAATTCATTTCTCCACTCATTGTACTGTTTCAGAGATGTTATATTATTTTATCTACTAGCTCTGAAATATCAACTCTTATCACAGAGTCACACTTTAAGTCTATTTGCGCTATGTGAAAACTGACAGGGTTACAGGGGTGTACCAGGTCAGAATTCACGTAGCGCATCCTCTCCTTTTCTGCTCCCTTCCCTTTTCAGTTCGATCCTGTTTGTCCTGGCATTACCCCAATTCTCCCAAAAACCGTAAAACAGCCATCAACCCGCGTCATTACTGGCTTCATGGAGGATCTGAGCAGAAAAAGGA
>PPYF01027093.1_pt1 | contig 31669 bp, 24 predicted proteins | sample 1559871 | NCBI WGS metagenome assembly PPYF01 (sample SAMN08240021, study PRJNA423297) | Human gut metagenome, whole genome shotgun sequencing project.
ATATCCGTCGGGCATACGATGATTTCCTGCGCTGGATGCCTTCGGCGACCCGCACCGAGAAGCCGATGATGCACATCTCCCTCAATCCGCACCCCGACGACCGTTTGAGCGACACCGACTTTACACGCCTCGCACACGAGTACATGGAGAAGATGGGCTTTGCCGAAATGCCCTATCTGATAGTGAAGCACGAGGACATAGACCGCCACCATGTGCATATAGTGGCTCTGCGTGTCGGCACCGACGGGCGTTGCATATCCGACAGCAACAATTTCTACCGCAGCAAGAATATATGCCGTGAACTTGAAAAGAAGTATGGTCTTAAACCGGCTGAGCGGGAGAAAATCACGCTCGATATGCCCATACGCAAGATTGACCCGTCGGGCGACATAAAACGACAGGTTGCCAACGCCGTCAAAATGGTCGGTATGCGCTACAAATTCCAGAGCATCGGGGAATATAACGCCATTCTCTCACTTTATAATGTGAGGTGTGAGCCTACCGACGGCAGAGTGAACGGACGCGAGTATCACGGTCTTGTATATTTCGCCACCGACGACAGCGGCAGGACAATTGCAACTCCGTTCAAGGCATCACGCCTCGGCAAGTTTGCGAGTCGCACCGCCATTGACGGACGGTTTGAGCGGGCAAAGGATAAGATTGATGTTGCACCGACTAAGCGTAGTGTTGCCGATGCGCTTACAATTGCCACCGACAAATCGGACTTCATCGCCAAGCTGAAAGAGCGAAACATTGATGTGGTTCTCCGTTACACGGAGGAAGGACGCATATATGGTGTTACTTTCATCGACCACAACACCATGACGGTATTGAACGGTTCCCGCTTAGGCAAGGAGTTTTCGGCAAACGCCATCAACGAGCGGTTAAACAATCCGGCAAACGCACCTACCAATACCCCCGATGTTGCAACACCTATTGTTGTTCCGCCGATAGAGCCGACACCCGACGACACCGGTTCTAACAATCAATCGCAGACCGGCACGGCACAGTATACCCAAACTTCGGACGGTCAGCAACAATCCACAGGCGGACAATCTCAATCCACCGGTACCCAATCCGGTTCCGACTTCGGCGACTACGACCTGCCAATTCCGGGGCTTGACCTGTTCCAGCAAGGGCAGTCGTTCAACCCCGACGAGGAAGAGTTCCGTCGGCGTATGCAGCGCAAAAAGAAGAAAGGGCGTCGCCCGAAATTCTAACAATTCACTTTTCTAAAATTACAATTATGAGCCAACAAGAGGACGACCTCAGAGCGTTGGCAAAGATTATGGACTTCCTGCGAGCGGTCAGTATAGTGTTGGTTGTTGCCAACCTATATTGGTTCACCCGCGTGGAAGCCACCGACAGCGGCTGGTTCATTTCCACCGTTGACAAGATCTGCGCCAACTTTAACCGCACCTGCGGGCTTTTCAACAACACTTTCAACTCAAAAATTTTCGCCTTGCTCCTGTTGGGGCTGTCATGTTTCGGCACCAGAGGTGTGAAAAATGAGAATATAACATGGCGGCACATAGGCATTGCCCTCGGCACAGGCATTATCCTGTTCCTAATGAACTGGTGGATGTTGCCACTCGGTTGTAGGTATCTCTATATCGGCACTACCGTCACCGGTTATATCAGCCTGCTCATGGGCGGAATATGGGCCGGTCGTATGCTGAAAAACAATATGATGGACGACCGTTTCAACGATGAGAACGAGAGCTTCATGCAGGAAACAAAACTAATGGACAACCAATACTCCATTAACCTGCCGACCAGATTCTACTATCAGAAGAAATGGCACAAGGGTTGGATTAACGTCGTCAACCCTTTCAGAGCCACCATCGTGTTGGGTACTCCCGGTTCGGGCAAGTCGTATGCCGTCATAAACTCCTTTATCAAACAGATGATAGAGAAAGGTTACAGCGGATATATCTATGACTTCAAGAGTCCGGATCTCAGCATGATAGCCTACAACCATCTGCTCAATCACAAGGAGGGCTACGGTAAGGTCAAGCCGAAATTCTATATGATAAATTTTGATGATCCGGAGCGGAGCCACCGGTGCAATCCTATTCACCCCGATTTCATGAGCGACATTGCCGACGCATACGAAAGCGCGTACACTATAATGCTCAACCTCAATAAGTCGTGGGTGAGCAAGCAGGGCGATTTCTTTGTGGAGTCACCGATTGTACTGTTCGCCGCGATAATCTGGTATCTCCGCATTTACAAGGGAGGAAAGTATTGCACCTTCCCCCATGCCATCGAATTGCTCAACCGCCGTTATGAAGATTTGTTCCCCATTCTCACCAGCTACCCGGAACTGGAAAACTACCTTTCGCCCTTCATGGACGCATGGCAGGGAGGCGCAGCGGAGCAGTTGATGGGGCAAATCGCATCGGCGAAAATCCCGCTTTCGCGTATGATTTCACCTCAGCTATACTGGGTTATGACCGGCGATGATTTCACTCTCGACATCAACAATCCGAAAGAGCCGAAGATACTGTGTGTCGGCAACAATCCCGACCGCCAGAATATCTACGGCGCGGCACTGGGGCTGTATAATTCCCGCATTGTGAAAATCATCAACAAGAAAGGTATGCTCAAAAGCGGTGTGCTTATTGATGAACTCCCGACGATATATTTCAAGGGTCTTGACCAACTTATAGCCACCGCACGAAGCAACCGGGTTGCCGTGTGCCTCGGTTTTCAGGACTTCTCGCAGCTCAAACGCGACTATGGCGACAAGGAGGCGGCGGTTGTGATGAACACCGTCGGCAATATCTTCTCCGGGCAGGTTGTCGGTGAAACCGCCAAGACCCTCTCTGAACGCTTCGGCAAGGTCTTACAAAAGCGTCAGTCAATCTCCATCAACCGTCAGGATGTGAGCCACTCTTTCAACACGCAGATGGACAGTCTTATACCACCGAGCAAAATATCCACTCTCACGCAGGGTATGTTCGTGGGTGCTGTATGCGACAATATAGACGAGCGCATAACTCAGAAAATATTTCATGCCGAGATAGTCATAGACAGCGCGAAGGTCAAGGCTGAAACCGACCGTTACAAGCCTATCCCGATACTCACCGACTTCCACGATGACACTGACGACAAAAGCCGGATGAAAGCGATTATCCAACGCAACTACGAACAGGTAAAGGCCGATGTGATACAGATAATATCCGATGAAAAGCAACGGATTTTATCCACTCCCGAACTTAGCCACCTGTTCACGCAACAATAAAATCCAAATAATCACCACAAAATCCACAATCCAATGTTACAATTCACCGGAGGTTACTACGACCTCGACTATTACCGCCTGTATCTCCTGAGATACTTATCAGAAAACAATTTCGACATCTCCACCGACCACCCGCAGATTGTCGCCAACTCCGATCGCGCACTCGACACCTACGAGGAAGCCCGGCGCAACGGCGCAGGCGTGCCGGAGGCGGAAGAACTGGCCCTTGCCGTGCTGTTCACCAACATCGGCGAGTCGGAGTTCGACATCGTGGCAGATATTCTTCTTGAATATTTTGGCGACACCCTCAATATGGATTACGAGCCTGCCGCCCACTACTGGGCGCGCTGGGTCTTGGACAACGTGCCGCACCTATTTGACGGTTTCGACCGCACGCAGGTGGGCATCGACCGTGAGGAACTTGATGAAAAGCGCGACATACTGATTGGCCGCATCACCCAATTCTGCGAGGATTATGGCTTATAACCGTATGCAGAAAATGCGTGACAACATAGAGGCGATACGCACCGCTTTCGCCCTGAATGTTGAGCGCAGACCGCCCAATGACGCGGAATGGGATATATTGTCAAAGTATGCCGGCTTCGGTGGACTGAAATGTATCCTTTTGGACGCAAACGAATTGTCGGATGCTGCCAAATGGAACAAATCCGACCGTGAGCTGTTCGCCCCGACCGTTGAACTGCGCAGGATAATTCACGATTACTCCAAAGACGACCGGGAGTTTAAGCGCTATATGGACTCCTTGCAGGCATCGGTTTTGACCGCCTACTACACCCCCAAGCACGTTGTAGAAGCCATATCCCAGACTTTGCAGCAATCGGGCGTTGAACCTCAACGCTTTCTCGACCCCAGCGCCGGGAGCGGTGCTTTCGTGGACGCTTTCACATGGGTAAATCCTCATGGCGAGCGGATTGCTTTTGAGAAAGACGCTCTTACCGGTCTTATCCTCTCAAAGCTATATCCTCAGACCGATGTGCATATAGAGGGTTTTGAGAAGATTGCCACCGATTATCATGATTATTTTGATGTCGCCGCATCAAATATCCCCTTCGGCGACATATCTGTTGCCGACCCTGTATATGCCACCAGTGACAACATCGCCTACAAAAAATCGGTGTCGGCGATACACAACTATTTCTTCCTCAAAGGTCTTGATGCGGTTCGTGAGGGCGGCATTGTCGCTTTCATCACATCGCAGGGAGTGATGAACGGCAAAAGCCCGTTTGTCAGAATGGAACTGATGAAGCGTGCCGACCTCGTTACGGCTTTGCGGTTGCCCAACAACACTTTCACCGACTCTGCTAATACCGAGGTTGGCAGCGACCTTATAATCTTGCAGAAACGCTCCGGCAAAACCGGGTTCACTACCGAAGAGGAACTTTTCATGCAATCCACCGCCGCACAGGGCAGCGGCATACCCAACAACCGATATTTCATAGAAAATCCGACGCATATCATCTTCACCGGGGTAAAGGAGGACACCGATCCATACGGAAAGCCGGCATTGGTATATACCCATGACGGCGGTGTTGAGGCAATCGGCGATGATATGCGCCGGGTTCTCTATGCCGAGTTCGGGCGACACCTTAATATCGACCTGTATAACGGCAAGCCCAAGAAGGCGCACGTTGTATCAACACCTATATATAATAAGGTATCGCCGAAAGAAGCACCAAAGAAAAAGACACAGCCCGATATAGAGGATGTCGAGGCGGTGGAGGTCAAGCCTACGGAGGTAAAGCCGGAGCAAAATATATCGTCAAGAGCCGATGAAATTGAAACATCGGGCAATGTCGTGCCGGAGAACAATCCCGACAACTACGACCCGAAACTGATGATGTATAATCTTTTCGGTGAGTTAGTAGAGATACCCGGCGCAAAGAAACGTCGCAACAAGCGTCAGGGTTTGCCCAAAGAGCAGAAACAACCGCAAAAGACTCAACCTAAATCGGTTGAGGGCAAGGCGACTACTACAACCCCGCAAGCGACAACAATCAAGGCTGAAAATCCAGTATCTGAAAATCCTGCAACTGTTGAAACTCCCAAGACCGGCTTTCGCCCGCTCTCCGAAGAAGAACTGAAACTATACGGCTCACTCAACTGGGATGATAATCCACCCATCAACGGTTTCTATACCACGATGATGGAAATCGCCCACCGTCAGCTCATGGAGCAGGAGGCGGAGCGTCAGCGCATGGAGGCGGCAAACCGCCACGACACTCCGTATATCGAAATGACCGAAGGCGACTTCATTCCCGGTGTTCCCATAGGAGTGAGGAAACGCACCATAATTCCTATTGACAATGTTGCCCCCGACTCTCAAAAGAAAGAGCCGGATATGTCGCCCCGCCCGTTCTTGGAGGACATTCAGTTTTTCCACAAGGACGGCTCAATGGTATGCGATACCGGGCAGGTCGGATTTCTCTCGCAGGTCAGCCGCATGGGTGCCACCTTCACGCCGCTCCAGCTCAAGCCGGAGCAGGCGGAACGAGCCATGCTTTATATAACCCTGTCGGAAACTTATCAGCAACTCTACCATTACGAGGCTGAAACGCACGAGCCAAGCGAACACCTGCGCGAGCATCTCAACCAATATTATGATGAATTTGTGGAGAAATACGGTCATCTCAACGAGCGTGCCAATGTCAAGTTCATCAAGATGGACGCAAACGGCTGTGACGCTCTCGCACTTGAACGTGGCGATAACGGGCTGTTTGTCAAGGCTGATATCTTCGACCGCCCTGTCGCCTTTGCCGTTGACGAGGTTACATCCGTCGGCACACCGATGGAGGCTCTATCCGCATCGCTCAACAAGTTCGGCAAGGTGGATTTCCCATATATGTGTTCTCTCGTGGGCATGGATCGGGAGCAGATGATAGAGAGCCTCGACGGGCGCATATTCTATAATCCGCTTGTGGGCGAGTACGAAATCTCCGACCGCTTTATCGCCGGAAACGTGGTGACAAAGGCTGAAATGATAGAGCATTGGATTACCGATACGGGCGACACTGACCCGCGAGTGGCGATATCGCTCAAAGCACTCAAAGACGCTTTCCCCGAAAGGATACGCTTCGAGGAACTGGACTTCAACTTTGGCGAGCGTTGGATACCCGCCAGCATATATGCCGAATATATGTCGTATCTCTACGAAACCGAGGTGAAAATCGCTTATTCCTCGGCAATGGATACTTTCTCGGCGACAAATTCCGGTTATTCCGCCAAGATATATCACTACTACTGTGTAAAGGGGCAGTTCAAGCATTACAACGGTATGTCGCTTTTGCGCCATGCCCTGCACAACACCACCCCGGACATCAAGAAGTCAATCGGCAAGGACGCTGACGGAAAGGAGATACTTGTTCCCGATCCGGAGGCTATACAGCTTGCCAATACCAAGATTGATGAAATCCGTGACGGCTTTACCGAGTGGCTCAACGGTCAGAGCGACGAGTTCAAGGAACGGCTTGTTGACCTCTATAACCGCCGCTTCAACTGTTTCGTGCGCCCCCGCTATGACGGTTCGCACCAGACTTTCCCCGACATCAATATGAAACTGTTGGGCGACAGACTGGGTATCAAGTCGATATACCAGTCACAAAAGGATTGTATATGGATGCTCTTGCAGAACGGCGGGGGTATTGCGGATCACGAGGTGGGCACCGGCAAGACGCTGATAATGTGCATAGCGGCGCATGAGATGAAGCGTCTCGGGCTTGCCCACAAGCCTATGATTATCGGGCTGAAAGCCAACGTAGCCGCCATTGCCGAGACCTACCGCACGGCATATCCAAACGCCCGGATACTCTTTGCCGATGAAAAGACATTCTCCACCGCCAACCGTGTGAAATTCCTGCGTAATATGCAGAACAACGACTACGACTGCATAATAATGTCGCACGACCAGTTCGGCAAAATTCCGCAGTCAAGGGAGTTGCAGGCTGAAATCTCGCAGGCGGAGCTTGACACGGTGGTGGAGAACCTGAATGTCCTCAAAGAACAGGGCAAGGACATATCCGTGGGTATGCTCAAAGGACTTGTGAAGCGCAAGGCGACACTTGAAGCACGGCTTGAAACCATACGCTACAAGATGGAAAAGGAAAAAGACGAGGTGCTGGACTTCAAGAGCATGGGCATTGACCATATCTTTGTCGATGAGAGCCACTATTTCAAAAATCTCACTTTCAACACCCGCCATGACCGTGTGGCGGGCCTCGGCAACTCTGTGGGCAGCAACCGCGCCCTAAATCTTCTCTATGCCATACGCACCATACAGGAGTGTACCGGCAAAGACCTCGGGGCCACCTTCCTTAGCGGTACGACCATATCCAATTCGCTGACGGAGCTGTATCTGTTGTTCAAGTATCTGCGACCCAATGCGCTGGAGTCGCAGCAGATACGCTGTTTCGACGCATGGGCGGCGATTTTCGCCAAGAAAACCACCGACTTTGAGTTTACCGTCACCAATACCATAGCGGCAAAAGACCGCTTCCGTTACTTCATCAAGGTACCTGAATTGGCCGCATTTTATAACGAAATCACCGACTACAAGACAGCGGAGGATGTGGGCGTTGACCGCCCGGAGAAAAACGAAATCATGTGCAATATCCCGCCGACGCCGGAGCAGGAGGATTTTATCCAGAAGCTGATGATATTCGCCAAGACCGGTGATGCGACTGTGTTGGGCAGACTGCCTCTTTCAGAGAGCGAGGACAAGGCGCGTATGCTCATCGCCACCGACTATGCCCGCAAGATGTCGCTTGATATGCGTATGATTGACCCGGAATATGGCGACAACCCCGGCAACAAGGCGAGTATCTGCGCCGCCAAGATAGCGGAATACTACCACCGTTTCGACATGCAGAAAGGCACGCAGTTCGTGTTCAGTGATTTAGGCACATACAAGCCGGGCGAGTGGAGCGTGTATGCCGAGATAAAGCGCAAACTTGTTGAAGACCACGGCATACCGCCGGGCGAGATACGCTTCATACAGGAGTGCGGCACGCAGAGGTCGAAAGACCGCATGATCGCCGACATGAACGCCGGGAATGTCAGGGTGTTGTTCGGCTCCACTTCTATGTTGGGTACTGGTGTGAACGCCCAGCAACGTGCCGTGGCAATCCATCACCTTGACTGCCCGTGGCGCCCCAGCGACTTGGAGCAGCGTGAGGGGCGTGCCATACGCAAGGGCAACGAGGTAGCCAAACTCTACAACGACAACAAGGTGGATGTCATAATCTATGCCGTTGAACGCTCGCTTGACGCCTACAAGTTCAATCTCCTGCACTGCAAGCAAACCTTCATATCCCAGCTAAAACGCGGGGCGATGGGGCTGCGCACAATCGACGAGGGCAGCTCCGACGAGAAATCCGGCATGAATTACTCTGAATATGTGGCGATACTCTCCGGCAACACCGACCTGTTGGAAAAGGCGAAACTTGAAAAGCGCATAGCCGCATTGGAGGGCGAACATCGCTCTTTCAACAAGGGATTGGGCGACAGCCGTGCCAGACTCCGTGACATAACCGACGAGGTTGAGAAGATAGAGATAATCATCGGCAAGATGGAAACTGACTATGCCCGATATGCCGCTGCCGTTCAGCGTGACGGCGAGGGCAACCCGGTTAACGCCCTCAAACTCGACAACTGCCAGTTCACCGACGAGGAACGCATGGGCAAATACCTTCAGGCGTTGGTGAAGAACACCAATACCCATAACGAGTATGTCCGTGTCGGGGAGATCTACGGCTTTCCCGTGTGCATAGTGTCGGAGAAAGCAATTGTTGACGGAGTTGAGGCTGTCCACAACCGCTTTGTGGTGGAAGGTCAGTACAAATACACCTACAACAATGGCAATCTCGCAATGTCAGACACACATGCCGCCTGCATGAACTTCGTGAACGCTCTTGAAAAACTCCCCGACACAATCAGCCAGCACCGGGAGCGTGCCGATAAAAAACGTGTCGATGTGCCGACCCTTGAAGCCATCGTGTCGCGCACATGGGGCAAGGAAGATGAACTGAAAGCCCTCAAAGCCGAACTTGCCGCCCTCGACCGCAAAATAACCGCCGCCCTCGCTCCAAAGCACGAGGACACCACCGACGGCGAGGAAGTCAAGCCGACCACTTCGCAGCAACAATCCGCCAACATAGCACCAACACAATCCTCAAAGGAACAGGAGGATAAATCTTCTCTCGTTGCGGAATCACAAAGAGCTTATATTGCACGTCCTAATTACAATTTCCCCAGATTATAAAAAACAACCCCGACATCTTCCTGCTGTGAGGTGTCGGGGTTGTTGTACTTATATCTGATTGCAGATTAACGCCAGCTCATGAACATTTTTACGACTTCGGGGGCGTGATGGTCAAAGAACAGGCTTGTGGCAGTGTCAAGTGTCGTTATTGCCACCATATCTTCATCGGATAGAGTGAAATCGAATATATCAAGGTTTTGGCGCATACGCTCGATATGTACTGATTTTGGTATAATAATGACCTCTCGCTGTGTCAGCCAACGGAGGGCTACCTGCGCGACGCTCTTGCCATATTTTTTGCCGATTTCTTCAAGCACAGGATTTGTGAAGAAATTATTACGTCCTTCGGCGAGAGGTGCCCATGCCATCATGTGGGTGCCAAACTCTTTCATGTATTTCTGTGTCTCAATCTGCTGATCGAAAACGTGAGTTTCAACCTGATTGACAGCCGGGACAATTTCCACGTTGCTGGCAAGATCAATAAAGTGGTCGGGATAGAAGTTGCTGACACCGATAGCACGGAGTTTCCCCTCTTTATATGCGGCTTCAAGTGCGCGGTATGCACCGTAACGGTCACAGAACGGCTGATGCAGAAGCATCAGGTCTATGTAATCCGTGCCGAGTTTGCGCAGACTTTCATCAATGGAAGCCTTCGCTTTCTCATATCCGTAATTGGAAATCCAAATCTTGGACACAAGGAACAACTCATCGCGGGATATTCCACTTTTCTTTACAGCCGAGCCGACACCTTCTTCATTGTGATATGCCTGAGCGGTGTCAATCATTCGATAGCCCACGCTTAGAGCGTCACTCACACAACGCTCACATTCTTCAGGAGAAACCTGATATACGCCGTAGCCGATGATTGGCATCTCTACGCCGTTGTTCAATATGACTTTATTCATTGTGCTATCCATTTTTTAATTTCTTCAGGTTTTGCCGGCAATCTAAAACCGGTTTTGATATTCAACGAAGGATAACCCTTTTTCAGAGTCGCGTCAGCTTCAGACATCGGGCTTTCGTATGAAGTGCAGAACGGGTATATTACTTTACCTTTAAGCTGTTCTCCATATTTGTCGAGGAATGTGCGGATTACCGCAGGCTCTTCGTGCCACCATATAGGAAAGCCGACAAAAACTGTATCTACTTTGGCAAAATCTATATTAACAGGTTTGATTGCCGGGCGCAGAGTTTGATTGAGATGTTCCTGCGTGCAACGCGACTGTTCGTTTACCCAATCGACATCTTCCGATGAATAGGGCTGTTCCGGCAGGAGTCTTATCATAGGCGCCCCTGTCGCCTCGGCTACCTGCTTTGCGGCAAGCTCGGTATTGCCGGAATGAGTGAAATAGACAATTACTGCTTTCATATCATCATTTGTTTTGGTTTGGGTCTGTGCGGTGCAACTGCATGACATAATGACAACAGCCGCCATCGCAAGTAGTTTGTTCAAAATATTCATATTGATAGTTTTTATTGGTTTGCTAATCCGTTTTCAACGAGCCATGAGAACACTTGGTCGGCGATAATATCATTGTTAAGTTCCTGCATAAGAAAGTGAGAATTGCCTGTTATTCCGATTTTAGGCAGTTCAATAAGAGTGGCATTACCGCCATGTCGGTTAATGGTATTGACAAATTCTTTCGCCATTTTTAACCTCACCTCCCAGTTGCTCCCTCCCAGTGTGGTGGCTCCATTTTCCGGAATATAGTCGCCAAAGTAAATCACTATCGGCTTTTCCGTAAGATGAGTAAAGTCCGAAGGTGAAACGGCTACACCTGAAAGTCCGCCTGTCAGTCCGAGCAGTGGTTCCGGCACTTCTCCTTCCGGGAAAACAAATCCACCCGGTTCAAGTGCTACTACACCTTTAACTTCCGGATTGTGAATAGCAGCTATCCACCCCGGAAAACCTCCGGCAGAATGTGTCACAAGGATATGGTTTCCTATTTTCTCCGCCATAGCGTCAAGCGCGGCGACATCAAGCTGATGATTGCTTAAATCAGGCACCATCTGACGGAAAAAGTTTGAAACGCTTAATGAGTCCTTCGGGAATTGTATTCCTTTGTTCCATTCGGGCCATAGCCCCATGCGCCAGATGTCAAACCAAAATTCTTCGTCAGCGACAGGTTTGACAGTCACTTCGCTGCTTGTGCGGGAAGCATGGCCACGACCCGGCAAATCAAGAACATAAGTCGGATAGCCCCTACGAAGCATCAGGGTAGAGAATCCATCACGACCGTTGGGTGTCGTTTCCCAGCATACACCGTCACTGCCGAAACCATGCACGAATACGAGCGGGAGAAATTTAGCTCCTGTCGGAATTTGGTAACGGGCGAAAGCATGATCGCACCTGTATGTCTGACCGGACTGGTCGGGGTTCGTCCAGCCAACAAATTTATTCGGGTCAAATTCACCCGGACGCTCAATGGCAGTTCCTCCAACCGGAAACTGACCTTGCCGCTCAATCATTATCGGTTTGTTCATATTGCTTTGGGCAAAAGAAGCCATAGCCCCTAAGACGAGGCTAATGGCTGAAATCACAAAGGGTCTTATCATGGGATTATAGATTTTTACCAAAGAAATCCGTCAGCTTATCAGTGACTTGGGTCACATATTCAGGCACATAATAGGTCTGGATATGTGTGGCTCCGGGAATAAGGAACAGTTCTTTGTCGTTTGTCCCGTATGCTTTGCTGAGGCATTGCTCCGACATATATAGGGTATCGGCATTTTTGCCGGCAATCATCAGCAACGGCACATTTATAAGCTGCATATCCTCCGAGGCATCCCAGTCCATCAGGTCAATAAGGCTGCTCTTGGTATATCGGAATGTGGAATTAGGATGTGCGTAATTGACTATATAATAATCATAGCCCTCCCGGTAGAGGTCAAATGGGAGTTTTGCCGCCTGTTCGGGAGTGACTTGGCTCATGTCGCCGAGATATTCTATCTCTCCACCCTCCGCCTCACGTTGGCGGGCGGCACAGGCATCAGCAAGACGTTCCTGAATCTGACCGATCTGGGAGTCCAGAAAACCATTACGTCGAACAAGACCGGAGTTGAACATACTCAATGTTGCAACCGCCTTGAATCTCTTGTCGGTCTGGGCCGCCTTGACTGTGTAGCCTCCGCCGCCACAGATACCAAGAATACCCATACGGGCGGCATCAACACCGGGATACTGGGCCAAAATATCGGCTGCACGGTGAATGTCCTCCACACGATTGGCGGGCTTGTCCGTGTTTCGGGGCTGACCTTCGCTTGCGCCTTGATAAGCGGCATCAAAAGCGAGAGTGATATAACCCTTGCCAGCCATTATCTGCGCATAGTTGCCGGCGACCTGTTCCTTTGTGCCTCCATTGGGATGAGCCACGACAAGGGCGGGATATGTTTTTTCTGGGCTATATCCGGCCGGCGTGTAAACATTGGCACGGATTTTCAACCCGTTCAGGTCATAAGTTATCGGATGGATGTTGACTTTGCCCGGTTCATTGCTTATTATTGCGTTGTTATACACTAATCCGTAAGGATTACCCTTGTAGCTGAGTACATCTTCGACAGCCACTTCCTGAAATGCCTTGTTTGTATCCATTTTTGTTATCTCCTTTGCTTGTATGCCCGTTGCAGCAGCCGCGACAACGAGCATGGTTGTTATTTTCTTTATCATATTCGTATATCTTCAATTCCTGCGGTATGACCCATGTGTTCCTCCCAAAATTTTATCGCACCGTCCATCCAGCCCTCGGCGCTTGTGCCAGCACCGAGTCCGAACCCATGCCTCAAATTCGGGAACAAGTGAAATTCGGCATCTATTCCGAGTGCCTGCAATGCCTCCACTCTGCGTCGCATTGTTGAAGGACTCGCTATGCCGTCATTCTCGCCGATGACAACGTAAGTAGGGGGATCATTGCGGGTATATTCCGAATGTCCCGTATATCCCATTACAACTGTTGCCGGACGTTGGGTTGTCGCGCCTCCAAATGCCGCCGGAGTATGAGAGCCTATGTATGCCGCCATTCTTGCTCCGGCTGAACCGCCCCATACTGAATAATCGTTACGGCTGACTTGTAAATCATCGGCGTTAGCCATTATGAAATCAATTCCGACAGACAAATCCTCGACGGCACTTTGCGCTCCGTTTTCGACACTGTATTGGATAACAAAAGCATTGTAGCCTTTCTTACTTGCCTCAATTGCCAGAGGGAAGCCTTCATGTATGGAACCGACATAGGAAAATCCTCCGCCGGGGCAAAACACAGCAAACGGCGCACCGGGCTTGCCACGAAAGAAGAACAGTCCTGCATCCTTACGGTCAAGGTCGTAATATAGTTTCTGACCTCCGTTCACTATATCAATCATCTCGTTTATATAATCCACCGCTTTTGTCGCATCAACGTAGTTGTGATAGGGCAAAAGCGAGGGAATACCGTTTAATCTCATTTCGGGGTCATAACGCCATTCCAATGGAAGGATATATTTCCCGAATCCGTCAAAAGCCGGATGATTCACCACATCGCCGACGGTGTTGTCTGTTGTAAGGTGATTGTTATCTGTCATATCTGTCTTGCTGTTTTCATTGTCAGCTGGTACGTTTCCCGGCTGCTGTGTAACTAACAAGTCATCTTCGGGCTGTGTTGAGCCACAGCCTGTGATTACCGACAAAAGTGCGACAGATACCGAAATTATCATAAGACACCGGTTCATACGCTCTGGTTTTTATGAAATTTATATCGTAGCCAGACCACACCATGATCGCGGACATCGGCGGAAAGCAGTTCCAATGACTGACCGGCAGCCGGAAACTCATCTGACGCCCCAAGATATTCAAATATAGACGGCGCTGTGGTAAGACCGTCAATGCCGGGATACATTACAAGGCTTAGCTCGTCTATCAGGCCGGCGGCAAGCATGGCTCCGTCGATTATGCCACCCCCTTGAAGCGAGATTTTATTTATTCCGAAGCGGTCATGAATAATCTCCATTGCCTCACGCAGATTTGTTGAATCGGAAAGCACAATATATGAAATGCCTTTTTCTTCAAGCATCCCAAGATAATCGGTTGTCGCATTTGTGCCCAGAACTACAAGAATATTGTCACCCCGTAATTTATTGTCGGTATAAAAGATGTCCGCATCAGGGTCAACGGTAATAAAAATCCTTTTGGAATCACGTTTCCCGACATAGACTTTGCCGGCTTGTGCCGGTTCGTTGCTCTTTGGCATGAATTTATATGGAAAAGTCTCTCTTGCCGTAGCCTTCCCGAACATCCATGCGTCAGTGCCGAGTTCCTTTCCAATGGCTGCATATTCCTTGACACAATCCGACATACTGCACCCGAATGGTGCAGTCCAGCGTGACGGGAGCAATCTGCCGTCAACGCTGCTCATTATATGGCATATTATATATGGTGTCATATCACTGCTTTTTCAGTATTTTGTCTAAGGATAGGTGACCCTCCGAACACCTCACTCATTGTCATTCCGTCAAGAGCCTCGTCAATCATGCAGACCTCTTCCTGCGATAATTCGACATCTACGGCTCCCGCATTTTCTTTAAGACGGCACAAGTGACGGGTACCGGGAATAGGGACAATCCACGGTTTTTTGCATAGCATCCATGCCAGTGCCATCTGAGAGGGTGTTGCGTGCTTCTCTTCTGCGAGGTTGTCTATGAATTCAAATAATCCCCGGTTCTTGTCAAAACTTTCCTTTTGGAACTGTGGCATGGACGCACGATAATCATCTTTATTGTCAAACCGTGAGTGGGCATCGTAACTCTCGGTTAGCAATCCGTTGGCAAGCGGAGAGAATGCGACAAAGCCGATACCGAGTTCCTCAAGTGTGGGAAACAATGCCTCATGCCACCGCGCCATCATCGAATAGCGGTTCTGCACAGCAGTTACAGGGCATACTGCATGGGCGCGCCGCAGATACTCCTCGGAGGTTTCCGATATGCCCCAGTGAAGTATTTTCCCTTCTTTTATCAGTCTTGACATGGTATCGGCGACAACCTCCGGTTCAACAGCGGGATCTATCCGATGTTGATAATACAGGTCTATGTAGTCTGTTTGCAGTCTTTTGAGGGAACCCTCGACCGATTTAATTATTGACGCCGGTGATGAGTCAGGAATCAATGGATGTGGGCCGCTCCCATACGGATCATAAAACGTAAGACCGAACTTAGACGCTATCACTATATCCTTCCGGTATGGTTTAAGAGCCTGTCCGACCAATACTTCATTCGCATGGGGATTATCCGGTGTTCCGTATATTTCGGCTGTATCAAAGAACGTGTAGCCCATATCAACCGCGCACGACAGCAGATCGGTCATATCCCGTGTGTCCGCCGGTTTACCGTAGCCGTGGCTCATGCCCATGCAGCCAAGTCCGACAGACGATACTTTTAGATTTCCAATATATCTGTATGTCATTGTATTGTTATTTCAGTATTTTTCGGCTTCCGTTGGCATCCATTACGATATAGACACCTCTTTCAGCCGTATCAGGATTAACAAACCTTCCGTTCAAGTCATACATCCTTGTTTCACCAGCAGGTTTCATATCAACAATTATGGAGTTGATTGCAGAATTGCCCGACATGATTGAAGTCAGGAATGTATCAAAATCGTTACCCCATACGGAGGCATTACCGCCGGAGCCATAGCCGTGAGGATAGTTTTGAAGAATTTTCCGTTCAACCCTGCAACCTGCCTGTTCGACCGCGTTGGCGTTTTGGGTGAACTGTCCGGCGAAACCGTCACGGGTACCCCAGCAATAGAAAGCCGGAGGCAAGTTGGCTGCACGGAGTGTCTCGACATCGTTCATTGAAACGCTCAACCGGCCATAAAAGGAGTAAATCATGCCGACAGCACAGGCGGAAACAGGTGTGTTGTCAAGCTCGTCAGGTTGATATGAACTGTCAAGTGCCGTACCGTTGGTAAGGTCACGCCAGTTCAAAAGCACTTCTCCGTTAAGTATGCCCCCGGCAGAAAAACCGACAAGCGCAATGTTTTCAGGATTTATACGGTACTCATCCGCATGGGCGCGTACATATCTTATGGCGCGTTGAAGGTCAGTTGCACTTTCCCGCATGGTATATGGCTGGATGCGGTAATTTACGATAAAGCATTGATAGCCCATAGGAACAAGCATATCTGCAATATCATAACCTTCATTTTGCATACTGCGGAAAGCGAAAGCTCCTCCCGGACAGATGATGACCGCACCTTTCGGTGTCGTATTCTCACTGACGGTGAACACCTCCATGTTTGGTATGAAATCAGGGCCGTCGGAGTTGTTGACATTTTGGGTCACTGTAGGTATATTTCCCTTTTCCCACAGGTTGACTGTGCCAGTCATAACAGCGGTGCCGGATCCTGACGGATTGTTATTGTTCCATTCCTCATTTATAAGGTCTATCCATGTCTGAATGGTTGAGGGATTGATACGTCCGCTCGTCAACCCTTCGCCTGTCAGATGTTCCGCATCGGGCGTGCTGTTGACAATTTCCGCAAGGGTTTCATCACGGTATGTTGCAGCGTATGTGCAGAAAGGCACGACCGTCTTACCTTTGAAATCATAGCTTTCGCAGAAAGTGTGGATAATCATCGGTGTTGTCCACCACCACACAGGACAGCCTATGAACACGACATCGTAATCATCCCAGTTCTCTACCGTGCCTTTAATAGCAGGACGTGCGTTGTTGTCTTTTTCTTCACGGGCGACTTCGGTACATGGAGTATATTCGGTTGGATAAGGCACGACTGGCTCTATCCGAAACATATCCGCACCGGTAATGTCCTGTATCTGCTGCGCCATGCGCTGTGTGGTTCCTCCCCACGAAAAATAGGCTATCAGGGTTTTCTTTCCTCCAAAGTAGGCAGTATTCCCGTTCTCTCCGATTTTCATCGGCTCGTCGTTGGCGCAGGATGTTCCGCATCCCAATACCAAGAGGGTGAATAGAAAAATAAATAATCTGTTCATACTCATGACTTATAATTTGTTATTTGATGACTTTAATCTCTTTTAGCCAATCCGAAATGGTCTGTTCGTTGATGCGCCCACTTGTAAGTCCAAGTCCGGTCAAATGATTGGCATCGGGGGTAAGCTGACGAATTTTTGCCAGCGTTTCATCCCTGTAGGTTGAAGCATAGGTGCAGAAAGGAACCACAATTTTATCCTTGAAATCGTAACTTTCCGAAAATGTGTTGATAATCATCGGAGCGGTATGCCACCATACAGGACAGCCAATGAAAACGACATCATAATCATTCCAGTTTTCAACCTTATCCTTTATTGCAGGGCGCGCATTGTTATCCCTCTCTTGTAATGCTACTTCGGTGCATGGAGTGTATTCGGTGGGATAAGGCACAACCGGTTCCATTTCAAACAGAGTGGCATCGGTTTGTTCAGCAATCATTTTTGCCATTCTTTCGGTGGTGCCTCCCCAACTGAAATAAGCGACAAGTATCTTACTGTCCGTTGAAGGCTCAACAGGTGTTCCCGGTTCGGATGGATTTTCAGTTTCCGGTTTGTCGGGATTTTCAGGTTCATCGTTGCCGCATGACATAAAGGTCACGGCACTTACGAACATCAATAGTAGAGTCAGATATTTTTTCATCGTCATTGAAGTTTTTTATTTGATGCAAAGTTAAGGGCATCCCTTTGAGGCATTATTACGATAAATACGGCATAATTTTCAAAAAATTCCGATTAGATAAATTGAGGGGCGCCTGTGGCAAAATAATTGCCGGCGCCCCTCTCTTCATCTGAATTTGTATTTGCTTGATTAAATTGTCAAAACCTTACCTTAAAGCCGCCCATAGCGGTGAATCCGGGCATTTCATAACCTCGGTTTATCGTGTAGCGGGCATCGGTTATGTTTTCAAGTCTTGTGAATACCGACACATATCGGCAAATATCCCATGTGACTTTGAGATTGAGCAGGGCATAATCCTGATGCCTTATTCCTTCCGCCACATACAACCCGCCAACGCTCTTGAGATCAGCTCCGATATTGATGAATCGCCACGGCTTCCACTCCACGCCGAGGAAATATTGATTTTTTGGCGCGCCGGTGAGATTGTCGAGCGACGTATGCAGATAGCTGTATGTCGCCGTGAGCCATAGATTGTCGAGGGGATGGCTGTGTGCCGAAATCTCTATACCCTTGTTTATGAAACAGCCAGTGTTCTGGTTTTTCATGTCAACCTGCTGTATAAGGTTGTCACCTTTGCTGTAATAGGCGGTTACCTCCGCAGAGAACCAGCGAGAGAACGATTTGCCAACCGACAGCTCATAGTTCATCATCTTCTCCGGCTGTAAATCGGGGTTTGCCGGACGGTAGAGATAAAGTTCCCTGAACGACGGATTTCGGTAGCCCATAGCCAGATTGCCTTTAACGGTCAGTCCGTAGCCGGGATTGAGCGAGAAACCGAACTGGGGCACCCATTGGGTGTCGAACTTGTCGCTGTTTGCCATGCGCAGACCTCCGTTAAGGTTTATCAGATTGTCAGCGAACATCTGCGAGAGAGTGATGTAAGGGGAATATTCAGTTACTGTCTTTCTGCTGATGGTTGACATTGAGCCTTCGGTATGGCTGTTTCCTCCCGATATAGGTATTTCACCCGAATAGGTATCGAAATCAAAACCGACAGTCGCCGATGCGTTGTGCCACGGCCTGAAGTTCTGATAAAGTATCACTCCCAATCGGTCATCCTTGCTGTGGAAATGGCGTGGATCGTCGATGAAATGATTGCCGTAGTTGTAATACACCCGTGCTGTTCCCGATGTTGTGCCGTAATTGTTTGAAACGGTTGCGGCAGCCTCCCCTCTGATAATATTCTGCTTGTAGATGTCAGTTGATTCCGGATTGGACAGTGTGGGATATATCGGGTCATTACCCCGGAAATTCATCAGTGTGTAGTCGAGGTAGCCGCTCCATTTATCGGAGAAGTCATACCCGACTTTCGCATACCCGTCAGCCTGCTTGAAATCGAAATTGTCAACAGTTCCGTCAGTCCGATTGTAGGACAACGACACGAGCGATGAAAACTTGCCGTATCTCACGGTGTTCGTAGCCGACGAGAGCCATGTGTTGTAGGAGCCGTACTGTGACTGTATCACGGTTTTGACACCGTTTTCCCTCGCCGCCTTGGTGATTACGTTTATCGTCCCCGCCATTGCGTTTGAGCCGTACAGCACTGATCCGGGGCCGCGAAGCACCTCCACGCGCTCCACATATTCCTTGTCGTAGAAATCGGCGATATGATGTGAGTATATTCCGGCAAACTGCGGCTGTCCGTCAACCATCATCAACACGGCACTTGCCCTGTCGCCGCCGACACCGCGCAGCTTGATATGTCCTGAACCGCCATTGCTTACTCCGAACCCGAATATGCTGCGCTGCGAAACAAAAAGGCTCGGTACCATACCCGATATTGCCGAGAGTACCTGTGTCTGTCCGGTTGCTTCAAGCTGCCGGCTGCCAATAACCGATACGGTATAGGGTAAGAGCTTCTGCGGCACTCCGCTGTTGGTGCCGGTCACTACCACCTCGTTCAAAACCTTCGTTGTATCAGCAGTTTCGGCTCCCGACAGGTCAAGAGCCGAAACTGACAATACCGAGGCTATGGCTGTTATTATTGCTATATGCCTCATAGCGCATTTATTCAACTATTTGCTTTTGTCCGTTGATTATGTATATTCCGGGAGTTAGACTCGAAAGATTGTCGGCATTTGACAGGACTTTCACACCGTTCATATCATATACATTGTATTTCTTTATGCCGTCTGCGGCAATGTCGCCGATTCCGCTGCTGTTTGTGACATCTATGAGGTCATAACTCTTGGTACCTAACCCAATCTGCTCGGCATAGTCAACGATATGTGTACCGTGACGGCTGTCAATACGCTGGATAAGCGGACGGTTGTTGTCGCCGGCGGTAGGCTCGTGGTTATACACGAGATCAAGACAAGCCTTGTCAAGAGCCACGGGGTCAAGTGAGGCGAGTATTCCGATGTCTTTCATTTCCGGTGCATGAGGATGACCGTCGCAGTCGCAATCCACCGACAGATTGTTCATGACGTTTATATAGACGATGCCTTTCTTGCCCTTGAAATAATTATGCACGGACTGTGCGGCACCTGCCATTGACTCTAAGAACGCATCCTGACCGTGGGGTTGCTGAAAGACGTAGCGGGGATCGGAGTAGGCTCCCGCCGTATGTATCCGGGTTTTGCCGTCAGGTGTGGCTATACCAATACTCTGGTTTTTAAGGACACCACCGAAACCGCCCATCGCATGACCCTTGAAATGGGCGAGATTTATCATAAAATCGTAATTTGCAAGGTGGCTGCCAACAAGATTTTCTGCAAACCACTTTGTATCCTGCATGGGAAGGTTCATGCCTCCTTCCTCATCCATAATGTCAACAGTGGCTATCTCGCCGTAACCTCTTTGCTCTATGGCACGTCGGTGGTTGGCGGTATTTGAACGGTTGCCGCCGTAGGCGGTGTTACATTCCACAAGGGTACCTTTCACATCCTTGACAAGAGTCCCGATAAGTTCTGGGCGGAGGTGGTTGCTCTGGGCTGATTCCCCGGTGCTGATTTTTACAGCCACGTTGCCTTCGGGGGTGACACCGAGTGCCTTGAATATGGAAAGCAGTGATTCGGGACTTATCTCCGATGTGAAATAGACCTTTGCCGGTTCGGGCGTAGTCTGCGCCATGCCTGCGGTCAGTGTCAGGCATACGGCTAATGCTGTTAATGCTCGTTTTATCATCGCGGTTATTGTTTTTGTTTGCAAAGTTCTCTATTTGGGAGGTTTTTATCATTATGAAAATTTCGGTGTTTGATACCAATATTACCGATAACGGAATTTTTCACATCAAAGTCCGAAAAAAAGACAATCCCACATTGTTATATTAGTGGTAATTTTGCGAAAATTTAACTTAACAGCAAGTCTATGTTCAAGTTTATAATCACCATATTATGCCTTACGGCTGTGTTGCCTCTCACAGCGCGTCAGACGGATGATGCCATCATCGTTGTAAACGGCACAGTCCGCGACAGTGATAATAAAAAGGTTATGGAGAATGTCAGCATCTCAATACCGGGAACCAATATCGGAACGGTGAGCAATGCCGACGGCACTTTTTCGCTCAAAGTGCCGAAGACCAATATGAATGGCGGGATAAGAGCGGAACAACTCGGCTATCACAGCAGTTTGCTGCCCGTTGACAAGCTGACTGAAGGCAATCATGAGATAGTCATCTATTTGAAATCTTCCGCAAAGATGCTCAAAGAGGTAATTGTCAGAAGCGGCAAACCGGAGGAAATTGTAGCGGAGGCTCTCAAGAAAATTCCTGTAAATTATCCGGCGAACAAAAGCCTTTACTCGGCTTTTTATCGTGAAACCGTGCAGAAAGGTAAAAGATATATAGGTGTGTCAGAGGCTATGGTTGATGTCTATAAGACCCCGTACATACGTCGTGTAAGCAATGGTGAACGTGTGCAGATAAAAAAGGGACGAAGGCTGATAAGCCAGAACAGCCGCGACACTCTTTCTGTGAAAATAGTAGGAGGCCCGACCTTGCCAGTAATTCTTGATTTCGTGAAGAACAGTGACTTTTTATTTGGTTATGACGATTTGAAATATTACACTTTCTCAATGGAGAAGCCGGTCAGCATCGACGAGCGTATGCAGTATGTGATACGTTTTACTCCGAAAGTCAAACTTGACTATGCCTTGTGTGAGGGTTTACTTTTCATCGACCAAGAATCGCTGTCCTTCAGCAAGGCGGAATTTAACCTTGATATGTCCGACAAGGATAAAGCCACCAGTGCCATTCTTCGTAAAAAGCCGAGAGGTCTAAGGTTCAAACCACAGGAACTGGCTTTTACCGTAACTTATAAACTTGTTGACGGAACTTCTTACCTGAATTATATCAGAACTAAAACCCGTTTCAAATGCGACTGGAAACGGAGGCTGTTTTCATCCGGCTATACAACTTATGCGGAAATGGTGATGGTTGACAGGGTGGACAATCCTGAAATCGGAATATCCCGAAAACTGGCTTTCGGTAATAATGATATTTTCTATGACAGGGTAGAGAATTATTGGGACTGCGACTTCTGGAATGACTACAACATAATAGAGCCTACCGAGTCGTTGGAGAAAGCGGTTGGCAAATTACGGAGGAATAATGCTGCTACAATGGCATTATTCCCTTAAAAATCACTATCTTTGCATTTGAAACAGATACCGCTATGGAGAAAACAAAGGATGTGATAATCACTGAATCGCTTGACGGCCTCGGAACAGATGCCTTCGGAGATTACCTTGCCCATGCGATATGTCTTGGCGGTTCTTGCAGTTTTGTGTTTAACGATAAGGATTTTGAGCTGCATGAAGGTGATTTGATGATTGTGCGTAAAGGCAAACTGATTGAGAAAGTCCGTTATTCTGATGATTTTAAGGTCAAGGTTTTATATGCGACCTCATCATTCATTGAGTTATGCACTCCGATGACCAATTATGGTATGCATGGCTCGTTGGCTTTATTCTTCAATCCAGTCATGAAACTTACGCCGGAGCAATATGATTTGTGTGTAAGGGAATTTAAGTGGATTGAATTCCGATTGAACCAGACAGACAATAATTTTTATATCGAAACTTTGAGAAACGCAGTGCAATCCGCAATACTTGATTTCTTTGAGTTTCATTCCAAAAATTATGGCGAAAGAAAGCTGTCAACACAGAACGCCATGATAATGGGGAAATTTCTGAATATGCTGGAAAATGGCAGTTATCGAAAGAACAGAGAAGTTTCCTTTTATGCCGATGCGTTATGCGTGACTCCCAAATATCTCTCTGAAGTATCTAAGAAGGTCAGCGGTTTTGCAGCTAACTATTGGATTAACCGCTATACGATATTGGATATATCACGGCTGTTAAGGGATAAGTCACTTACTTTCGTACAAATCTCGGATATGTTCGGATTTTCTTCTCCGGCATATTTCAGCCGTTATGTCCAGCATAATCTCGGTGTGAACCCGACCGAATACAGGGAATAACATATTTGAATAACATACAGAGTGCGTTTTCGGTAAAAACTGATGTTTTTACCGATTTTTTCATATCATCAGTTTTCCAAAATCGCAATAATTTTGCCGATAAAAAAGCACCAAAGATATGAAAGCAAAACTATTATCGCTATTGGTCGTGTTGATTGCCGCAATAAATGTCATGGCACAAGACCATAAGGAACAATTATCTCCGGCAGAACAGGAGATGATCTGCCTGTCTAATGACAAATGGCAATGGATGTCGGATAAAAACATCGAAAAACTTGCGGATTTATTTCATGACACATCCCAGTTTGTCCACATGGGCGGTTACTGGGGTAAGGAAGCCGAACTGAATACCATCAAGGATGGACACATTTGGTATAAGAAAGCAGAAATACACAGTCAGGAAGTGAAATTCACCGACCACACTGCCACCGTTTACAGCCGGATACATCTTAATTCAGTGGTGGGAGGCAACGAAGTGAGGTTTCCTTTCATTGTGACAGAGGTGTACGTCAAGGAAAATGGCAAATGGAAACTCTCGTCGCTCGTATTCACTAAAACATTAGGAGAATGAAAAAATTTGGTTTCAAAGCTATAATATTCATAATGGCTTTATTTACATCTTTCATAGTTATGGCACAAGACGTTAATACATTCAAACAACCCTATGAACCCGGAAAGAAGATAACTCCAAATCCGAATTTCACGGGTGAAGCATGGTTACTGCCTTTGAGTGAGCATCCAGAACTGAATGTTCCCATGTTCAATGTGACATTCGAGCCGGGATGTCGCAACAACTGGCATAAACATAGCGGCGGGCAGATTCTGATTGCAACCGCCGGAATCGGTTACTATCAGGAAAAAGGCAAACCTGCCCGCAGGCTTTTCCCCGGCGACATCGTTGAGATAGCCCCTGACGTAGAGCATTGGCATGGAGCCGCACCCGACAGTTGGTTTGCCCATATAGCCATAGAGTGTAATCCCGAAACAAATAAAGTTACATGGCTGGATCCGGTAATTGACCAAGACTATATTTCCGCGACAACAAATGCCACATCAAAGTATGAGGAAGCCAACAAAGTTCTTTCTCCGCGCCAGCAGGCTATTGTGGAAATAGCCTCATATACCGGAAATGGAGATTTGGAACATCTCCCCTCGGCATTCGTAAAAGGTCTTGATGCCGGAATGACGGTCAATGAGATTTCCGAAATATTAGTGCAGGTGTACGCTTACGCCGGTTTTCCTCGCAGCCTACGAGGGATTCAGACATTTATGTCGCTTCTTGATGAACGAAAGAAGCAGGGGATAAATGATCCGATTGGGCGTGAGGCTTCTCCAGTCGCCGATATGACCTGCACCGAAAGATACAAGATAGGCAAGAAAAATCTTGCAGAGCTTACTGGCACTCCTGTTGATGCACCTTTGACCGGATTTTCAGTATTTTCGCCCACTATTGACCGTTTCCTGAAAGAACATCTTTTCGCGGATATTTTCAACCGGGATCTGCTTACTTGGCAGGAACGGGAGCTTGCGACAGTATCAACGCTTGCAGGTGTAGGAGGAGTGGAACCTATGGCAAGAAGCCACATGGCGATATGCCTGAACCTTGGCATGACCCCCGATCAGATAAATGCTTTACTCAATATAGTTGAAAATAATCTCGGCAGACAAAAAACAGACTCCCTGCGGGAGATTATCACGCAACTGGCTAAATAATAAGCTCAATGATATTAGGCGGAAAGGCGGGGAAACCTGCCTTTTCGTGTCTATAACCGACCATCAAACACCTAAATAACAGTATGTTTAACTTAATCAAAAATCAATGAACAAAGTATTGATTGTTGATGCGTCATCTTCCGAATGTCGGATAATGGCTGGTTTTTTGACAAAAGCCGGCTATGATCCGGTGACAGCGGAGGACTTTGACGCTGCAAAAGACGAGGTGGAGAAACTTCCACCGGGCGCGGTGATTGTCACGGCTATGAAATTCACCCGTGGCACTGCGCAGGATTTAATCAACTGGCAGAAGCGTAAGGGCTACAAGTTCCCCGTAATTGCCATAGTGGACAACCTCAATCCATTGGAGATAGCCGACGTGATGAAAGACGGCGGTGCCGTCAACATCGTGCAACGCCCGGCTATTGACAAGCAGCTTGTGGAGGTCGTGGGCAACTATGCCCGACCCGAAAACACGGTGCTTCTTATCAATGACGAGCTGATACCTCGTCAGAGCGAGGCTTTCAGGAAAATCGGTCAGGCAATCCACACTATCGCCACCACAAATGCCAACGCCATAATCTTCGGCGAGTGCGGAACGGGCAAGGAGCAAATCGCCCGTCAGATCTATCTGCAAAGTTCACGCGCACAGAAGCCATGCACGGTTATAGAAGCCGGAGGTGCGGCACTCGTCGGCAAACACGACCCCACTACACTTCGCAGCGAGATGTATAACCGTATTGAAGGCTACTTCCAAAAAGCCGACGGCGGCACTATCATTCTCAAAAATGTGCATTTGCTCACCTTCGAGAAACAATCGGTATTGCTCCATATCCTTGAAAACGAGCATCCCGATGTGAGGATGATATGCACCGCTGAACCTGAACTGTTGGAAATGGTTGCGGCAAAGACATTCCGACCCAATCTTTTTTACATTCTCCGTCAGGCTGACATTTCCGTTCCACCGTTACGGGAAGTGACGGTGGACATCGCGCCGCTGGCGGCATACTTCCTTTCCCGCTATGCCGACAAGACCGGCAACCCGGTTAAACACCTTGACGCATCGGCGGCAAAGGCATTGAGGGTGTACCCATTCCCCGGTAACGTGCGAGAGCTGAAAGACGTAGTTCTTTTCGCCGCCTTCCACTCCAAAACCGATGTAATAACCGCTGCCGACCTTAATTTCAGCCAATCCGAGCCGGAAACCGCACCCGGATATAAACTGCAAGACCCGGAAGCGGAAAAAGCCAAAATAATGGCAGCGTTAGAACAGGCGCAGGGTAACAAGACAATGGCAGCCAAGCTATTGAAAATCGACCGAAGCACACTCTATGTCAAGATACGCCAGTACGGACTGAAATAAGGGTATAGCAAATCTCGCTGAAAATTGCTACCTTTGCACTTGAAATAGAAATAAGTATGTCCGAGGAGTCGGACATTTTGAACATACTTCATAACATAACACCGCATTTTGTATAAGTAAAAATCTGGTACATTTTGACTTTTGGAGCAAATGCGTGATGCTTATGCTATGCACTTGCATAGCGTGCCGTCACGTTCTCCAAATAGGTTTTACCAGATACCTTACTTATGGCGTGATTTGGCACGCTTTTTTATTTATACTGAACAATCTTAATACCGTTTAATTGTAGAATAATCCGACAACTATCTATTGTTTCTACAATGTCATACTTTTAACCATTGTGAATTTGGTGCGTATATACTTCTTAATCTCAATCAATTACTCATTTTAACACACTCCTAATTGCCGCTATTTTCAACCATTCGGTTATAATATCAAACGAGGCGCAAACCTCGCAAGTCTAACTAAAACATATAACCGAAATGGAAATGACAACACCCCCAAACCCTCCGGGCTTCAACAGGAAGCCGACACCGAAGTTCAAGAAACCCTCTCGTGGGCGCAAGCATCACGGCAAGAAGAAGGCTAACATATCCCGCAGCCAATTCACACCCGAATTCATCGCATGGGACGGTGCCTGCCGCTTCCTGATGTGCGTGGCAACAATCCTCGGTCCCGTGTTCTTCGACAAGCCGGAACCGGTAATATCCAAACCTGCCGAGTGAGCCTATGGAGAAGGTTGAAAACAGCGAGGCGGACTTCCAGACCGCAGTGATGGCGCAACTCGCACTGATCGAGGAAAGGGCAAGAAGCCCCGGCGTATATTTCCCCCGACCCAGACTTTTCTATCACGGCGAACCGATAATACTTCTTGATGATGTCGTTACCGGGCTTGATGTCAGCGAGAAAACGATAAGGCGATACCGTGACGCAGGAAAAATCACCGTCTATGAAAGCAAGGAAGGCAACATTAAATTCGTGCTGCAAAGCGACTTCGACACCTTCCTTGAACAGACATTCATAAGCTCATCGCATCCCGACTACGGGGCGTTGAGAAAGAAAAACAAAAACGGCAGCAATGCCGGAATTTAATCACCACTAAATCATAATTCATTATGGAACAGACTCCTGAAAAGGACGAGGTGCTGATTGCCCGCAACAATGAAACCGGGCAGGTAGGCGCGGTTGTCGGGCAGAACCCCGACGGCACTCCAAAGATGGCCGATGTAAAATCGACCCCGTTAAGCGAACTTGTAAAGTTCACCAAAGGGCAGAACCCCCTCGAAGCGTTCACCGCCAACTTCATGCGTCAGGCGAAGAACCCGACCACCTTCGGCATCTTCAAGATGTCAGCCGAGGATTACGAGGCTCTGGGCGAACCTATGGCGGAAATGCTCAACGATCCCGAAACCAACAAGGCGATGCTGGACAAATACCGGGTTGAAATGAAAACTCCCACCGTAAAAATCCAGCCCGTTGACCCTGACAAGATCAACTGGGCAGAGGTGGAACAGCAATGGGGCATCAAGCGCGAGGATCTTGAAAAGACCGGCGCGTTACAGCAGATGAAATATCATCACAAGTCGCCCCAGCTCCATAAGGTCAACGACCCCGACAGCCCCGGCGAAAAGGTTGAGGCACGGCTCTCGTTCCGCTCCAATCCCGACGGCACATATTCGCTCACGCCTCATTTCGTGAAGGAAGAACCGCAGCTTGACCAGCCCTTTAGGGGCTACACTTTCACCGCCGAGGACAAGGGAGCATTGACCAACACCGGCAATCTCGGCAAAGCCGTTGACCTCAAAGACCCTGTGACGGGCGAAACGCAGAAATGCCTCGTGAGCATAGACCGCCTGACCAACGAAATCGAGTGTATCCCCGTCGATAAGATCTTTATCAAGCAGAAGGTAGCCAATATCAATCTGACGATGCAGCAGATCGGCATCCTCAAAAGCGGCGGTCTAATCAAGGAACAGCACGTTGAACTCCCCAACGGCCAGAAATTCACAGCCGACCTGCAATACAACGCCTCCAAGCGTGACATCGCCTTTGTCAACTCCATTTTCTACCGTCAGGAGAACGAGCAGCAGGCACAGCAGAGCCAGCAGCAGGGCGAGAAACAATCCGGGCAAAGCCTCAAAGACAACTGGCACGACGCCGACGGCAATCCCAAGCGGCTGTCGCAATGGTACCATATTCCGCTTGACGAGCAGAAACAGGCTGATTACCTCGCCGGGAAACAGGTGCTTGTCGGGGAAGTCAAGGACAATAAGGGCAATGACTGTACCATGTACCTGCAATACGACCCCAAAGAGCGCAAACCACAGACCACGTGGGTATATCCCGACCGTGACAAGGTTGTGGGCATCGCCGAGGAAAGCAAGACGCAGGTAGCGGTCAACAACGACGGCAAGACCAACGAGGCGACCAAGAACATAAAAGAGCCGCTTCAGCGCGGCCAGACCGAGCCGAAGGACGACGCTCAGCATAAAAAACAGCAGCGTAAGCCCCGAACTCCCAAGCCGTAGCCGCCTCTCACCACTTTATCCGTTATCCACAGTCAATCCCGACTGCGATTCGCTGACACGTTTGCCGGAATAATCAACTCCGACCACTGAATCCGCAAATCCACTGCGACAAGTATCCCATCCGCATATCCCACTTTTCGGCAACCTGTCAATATTCAAATGTATCTTCACGACACGGGGAGGTAGCGCGCATCTCCCCGTATTTTCAAAAATCACCGACTAAACCCACAAAAATTATGACACAACTGATTATATGCGAGAAATACCGCATAGCAAGAGCCGTCGCCAAAGCATTGAAAGCGACAAGGAAACTCCGTCACGGGGTGTATGCCAACGATGAAATCACCGTGGCATTCGTAAGAAAAGACTTCATCAAGCCGACACCGCTGTCGGATATGGCAGACGGCAGACTGCCTTTCGTGCCGGCCAAATATAAAATGTCGGTCAACGACAATGTGACCGACCGCAGACTGAAACGCCTGTTCCGCAGCGCAAGGGAGGTCATCTTCGCCTCGGGCGAAGGAGCCGAGGCACAGGCACGCTTCTTCAACCTATGCCGCCACTTCCGTGTCGGGCAACCCACGAGCCGTATGTGGCTCACCAATCTGGACTATCAGGCGATAAGGCAGATATACGCCAAACGTGAGAAAGGGCGCGTGCTGCACGACCTCGCACAAGCCGGGCTGGTCAACAACGGCATGGAGCTGTTGTTTGGCTACAATTTCAGCCGTGTCCTCGATCGCTGGTATTACCACGGCAAATCGCTCACCCGTCAGGAGGCAATCGCCATGTCTTTTCTCGGCGATGTGTTCAACGAGTACGGGGAATACATCAACGGCACACCGCAGTATCGGATAACCCTCGGCAGCGGTGGTCTGTGCCTGACATCCGATGAAGCATGGAACAGCCGGGAGAAATGTAAGGCAGTATTAGACGCCATAGAAACAGGCGTTACCGTCAAGGCTGAAATGACGGTGGAGGAAGTCACCGACCCGGCATTGTCGCCCCAAACGATGATAACTCTCCAGATGGACGCCTTCGACAACCTCGGCTATATGCCCGTCAAGACCATAGCGGTTGCCAACCGCCTTTACGAGAGAGGCATAATCACATCGCCCTATACCCATAATCCCGACATGGGCATAATGCCGCTGCGACCGTTGTCGCCTTACTCATCGGAAAACGAGCGGAAACTATATGACATGATTGCCGGACGCATGGAAACGGTGACACTCACGCCCGAGACCCGTCAGGTTGCCACCATCAAGGCGGAGATTGCCGGGGTGGTATTCTCTTACACATGGGAGATCAAAGAGCCGAAGCCCGGATATGTCGGCACATCAAGGCAGGAGTTTACCATCGAAGGCACATCGGTGGTGCCGGTTGAGCGTGAAACGCCTCATGAATTGTTCGGCTTCTCAGCAGTCCTCTACAATCTTCAGAAGATACTGGCGGCGACCGACATATACGGCCATGCCCGTATGCCTTACAGCGGCTATGACCACGAATGGGGAACCGCCATAGAGGGTCTTGCCGAAAAAGGCTTCATCGCCATAGGCAGCGACGGTATCATCAGCCTTACCGACGAAGGGCGGCGACTCGCCGTTGACATAGAGCCATACGACTTGTTCGACACACTGCGCAACCCGGATTTCAGTCCTAACACAGTTCTTCTCGGTGACTTGAAAGGGCGTCAGGCAATCGCCAATTTTGAGAAATGGCTCACCGCCACCGTCGGCGACATACTCAAATATGTGCCGAAAGAGGACAACGGCGACAACCCGAAAGGCGAAATTACGGATGAAATTCCGGCATTGCCCGAAAAATAGACGCTGATCCATAGCGCATAATCCGATAAAAATCGCTAACTTTGCCACTGAATCACAGTCATAAATTTATTTTGATTGTGGATTTAGTGGTGAGTCGGCGGGAGGGATACCCGCCGACTTTTTTAACTATCCATATCCCACCCACCACTCAATCCACCCATACATGACTGATATAATTTCATTAGTAAACAATGGAGGTCGTGGCATAATCGTGTCTTTGACGGCAGGTGATTTGTCAGATCTTCTCGATAACGCCATCGCAAAGGCTAAGGACGAAATCTTGCCGACAATGGTAAGTGCCGCACAGGAAGACTTGCTCACTAAGAAAGAGGTGATGAAAAAATTTGGTGTCTGCGACACCACCTTGTGGCATTGGCGCAACAAAGGCTACCTCGAAGCTGTCAAAGTAGGGCGCAAGGTTTGTTATCGCCGAAGCGAAGTTGAACGAGTAATAAAACTACGAGTTCAGTAAAATTCTTCTAATCCAAACATGGCGAGGGTAGTAATGTCAAATGCTATCCTCGTCATGTTTATTTTGGCGATGTGAAGACGGTTAAATCAAGCCGTTTATTTCAACAAACTTTAACATTTAAGAATACCCCAACATTTAATTATCTCGATTGAACAGGCGTAAAAA
>PPYF01267366.1_pt1 | contig 31619 bp, 27 predicted proteins | sample 1559871 | NCBI WGS metagenome assembly PPYF01 (sample SAMN08240021, study PRJNA423297) | Human gut metagenome, whole genome shotgun sequencing project.
GGTTTGGGGAGGGGAAGGGGAACCTTTCTCCAGAAAGGTTTCCCTCCCCAATCTTCTATTTCCCTTCCTGCTCCGCGATCCAGCGCATGGCTTCGCGGAGGTCGAGCGTGCCCTCGTAGATCGCGCGCCCGCTGATCGCGCCTTCGAGATTGGCGGACACGGACAGAGGATACAACGCCTTCACGTCGTCCAGCGTGGCGACGCCTCCGGCGGCGATCACCGGGACCTTGCTCGTCCGGGCGAGGTGCGTCAGCGCGGGCACGTTCACGCCCGTCTGCATGCCGTCGCGCTCGATGTCCGTGTAGACGAGGAACGCCGCGCCGTCTTCGGCCAGACGGGGCACCACGTCGTCCACGGTATACGGCGTGTCGCCCACCCAGCCGCGCGTCTTGAGACGCCCGTTCTCCGCATCCAGCGAAACGCCGATGCGTCCGGGGCAGGCATGGCACAACGCCGCAAACCGGGCGGGGTCCTCCAGCGCGAGGGTCCCGATGATCAACCGGGTCACGCCCGCATCAAGCCAACGGTGCGCGGTTTCCTCGTCGCGGATGCCGCCGCCGAGCTGAACCGGAATGGAAAGAGCCTTGCACAGCCGTCCCACCAGCTCCGTGTTGGGCGAAACGCCCTGAAACGCGCCGTCGAGATCGACGAGGTGCAGGAATTTCGCGCCCTGCTCCTGCCATTGCAGCGCCGCCGCCACCGGATCGTCGGAAAAGACCGTGGAGTCGTCGGCCCGGCCGCGCCTCAGACGCACGGCCTGTCCCCCCTTGATGTCCACCGCGGGGAAAAGGATCATAACCCGAACTCCTTGATCATCTTGTCCATGCCTTCCTGCGCCAGTTCCTCGGTGGTCACCCACTTGGCGCCGCGCTTGATGAAGGTATTGAAATTCATGAGGTTGTCGCTCAGGCCGACCTGCTTTTCCTTGAAGTGCGAGCGGGCCACCAGCGCGCCGCCCGGTTCGCGCGTATCGATCAGATAAAAGTCCATGTTCACGGCGGCGGACGTGGTCACGCCCGCGCCGCTTCCGGCCCGTTCGCGCCAGTCGAGAATCTGGGGCACGATGATCAGGTCAACGCCCACGTCCTTCCCGATCTTGGCCCAGTGCGCCAGCGCCCCGTTGCGACCGCGGGGATCGACGCCCGCCGCCTTGGGGATGAAGACGTAGGCGCGCTTCGTCTGCGCCTTGAGCGTCTTCATGAGGTCCGCATTGAACGTCGCCACGGCTTCCGGAGAAGCCAGCACGCGGTCGTCGGGAATGAAGCCCGCCAGCAGGTCCGTCGTGCCCGTGGGCTGCACCACGCCGACCACGCCCACCTTGAGATCGGGAAGCTCGGGCGCGGCGGGCATCGTCTTCTGACAGGCCACGAGCGTAAACAGGGATACGGCCAAAACCGCGAGGCAGAAAAAACGGCGGGTCAGTCTGCGCATCAGTCGAGACTCCCTTTGGTGCTCCGCACCATGTTGCCTGTGAGAGAAACGGCCTGCGCCAGAGCGAGGCCAAGCCCTTTGGCGGCGGACTCCAGCAGATGATGCCCGTTCCGCCCGTACAGGAACGCCACATGGACGTTCATGCGGGCGGCCGAGGCGAAACTCTTGTAGCATTCGCGCCAGATATCCCGCTCCTCGCCCGCCAGCACGGGCGGCAGCAGTTCGTCGCCCCGCCATTCCAGCCACGGACGCCCGGAAATGTCCAGCGTGACTTCGGCCAGCGCCTCGTCCATGGGGACGCGGGCGAAACCGACGCGGGCGATGCCCTTGCGGTCGCCCACGGCCTGCGCGAGCGCCTGCCCGAGGCACAGGGCGATGTCCTCCGCCGAATGGTGGGCGTCGATGTGCATGTCGCCCCTGCAGGTCAGGGTCAGATCGAACCCGGCCCAGAACGCCGTCAGGGTCAGCATGTGATCGAGCAGCCCGAATCCGGTGGAAACGGAGGTTTTCCCGGAACCTTCAAGGGTCAGGGTCAGATCGATGTCCGTTTCCGCGGTCGTCCGCGCGACGTGTCCGGTGCGGATCATGCTTCCTCCTGCGCGGCGGCTTCGGCTTCCGCTTCGGTCTTTTTGGCCTTTTTCTTGCCCACGAGCGCGGCGACCCAGATGCTGATTTCATAAAGGACCAGCATGGGACCGGCCATCATGAGCTGCGAAAACACGTCCGGAGGCGTGAGGATCGCCGCAATGACGAACACCGCCAGCACCGCGTATTTGCGGACGTCGCGCATCTTCTGCGCGGTGATGAGGCCCATCCGCGCGAGGAAGAAGCTGAACAGCGGCATCTCGAAGATGAGCCCGAAGGCGATGAGCATCTTGAGCGCGAAACCCAGATATTCGTCAATCGACAACATGGCTACGATGTTGCCGGTCGAATAGCTCATGAAGAATTCGAACGCGAACGGGAACACGCCGAAATAACAGAATACGCCGCCGAGCAGGAAGAAGAAGGCCGAGAACAGGGCCAGCGGCAGGACGTAGCGTTTCTCCTCCTCGTACAGGCCGGGCGCGATGAAGGCCCATATCTGATAGAAGAGGAACGGGCAGGCCGCGAACAGACCGGCCACGAACGCGACCTTCATGTCCACGAAGAAGCCTTCCGCCACGCCCGTATAGATGAACTTGGAGTCCGCGGGCATGACCTTGAGGAGCGGCAGGGACAGATAATAGAACAGTTGCTGCGCGAAGCCGTAGCAGGCGAAGAAGCCGATCAGGACCGCCAGAAAGCCCCGCACGAGCCGCTTGCGCAACTCACCGAGGTGATCCAGCAGGGTCATGGGCTTCTCTTCCTCCTCCGGCTCTTCCTCTTCGGAAGAGGGAGGATCGACGGGTGCGGGCGGTTCGCCGCCGCCCGATGCCACGGGCAGCGTGGCCTCGGCCTCCGCACCTTCGCCGCCGTCCTCACGGGGCCACGGCGACGACGCGCCTTCGGCGGGTTCGGGCGAAGGTTCGGGACGTTCGGGAGCCTCTTCTCCGGACGGCGTTTCCGCCGCCTCGGCGGGCTCCGCTTCGACGCGGGGTTCCGGGTCGGCGGAGGACTCCGAACCGGCGACGCCCGGAGCGTCCTCCGCTCCGGGCCCGTCCTCGGATTCCAGAATCGGGGAATCCAGCAAGATTTCATCCTCCGCCGCGCCCACGGACGCGGCGGGGGTTTTGTCTTCGCGTTCTGTCATGCCTAACCCTTTACGGAAGCATCGGAAGGTTCCGTCCGGGCAGCCGCCTGTTCGGCGGCCGGTTTGGCGGCGGGCGAGGCCGTTTCAGCCGGCTTCGCAGCCGCGGTGGCTTTCTGCTCGGTGCCGAACAGTTCCTTTTCCGCTTCCTGCTTGCGCTTTTCGTGCTCTTCGAGCTCGATTTCCGTGTTCAGGGTCCGCTGGAATTCAGTGGAAACCTTCCGGAATTCGCCCATCGCCCGTCCGAGCGTCCGCGCAATCTGGGGGACGCTTTTGGGGCCGAGGACAATCAGGGCCACGACAAGAATCACCAGCAGTTCCGTACCGCCAATACCAAACATGACAGTCCCTCGCTATTCCCATTCAATGGTGCTCGGCGGCTTCGACGAAACGTCGTAAACCACGCGGTTTACTCCCTTTACTTCGTTGATGATCCGTCTGGAAATCCGTTCCAGCAGATCGTAGGGCAGGCGCGCCCAGTCGGCGGTCATGGCGTCCACGCTGTCGACGCAGCGCAGGGCGATGACGTGTTCGTAGGTGCGGCCGTCGCCCATCACCCCCACGGTCTTCAACGGAAGCAACACGGCAAAGCCCTGCCAGATTTTGCGGTACCAGCCCGCATCGCGCAGCTCCTGCTGCACGATGGTGTCGGCCTTGCGGAGAATATCCAAACGCTCGCGGGTGACTTCGCCGATCACGCGGATGGCGAGGCCGGGACCGGGGAAGGGCTGACGCCAGATCACGGATTCGGGCATGCCGAGTTCCGCGCCCACCTGACGCACTTCGTCCTTGAACAGCTCGCGCAGCGGTTCGATCAGTTTCATGTTCATCTTTTCCGGCAGGCCGCCCACGTTGTGGTGGCTCTTGATGACCGCGCTCGGCCCCTTGTGGGACACGGACTCGATCACGTCCGGATACAGGGTGCCCTGCGCCAGCCATTCGACGTTGCCGATGGCCTTGGCTTCCTCGTCGAACACGTCGATGAAGGTGTGGCCGATGATCTTGCGCTTCTTCTCGGGGTCCTCGACGCCGGCGAGCAGGTCGAGGAAGCGATCCTGCGCGTTCACCAGCTTGAGGTTGAGGTCGAAGTGCTCGCGCAGGTAGTTGACGACTTCGTCGCCCTCGCCGGAACGCAGCACGCCGTTGTCCACGAAGATGCAGTGCAGGTTCTTGCCGATGGCCTTGTGCAGCAGCACGGCCACCACGGTGGAATCCACGCCGCCGGACAGGGCGCAGACCACATGCCCGTCGCCCACGGTTTCGCGCACGTCCTTGACCACCCGCTCCACGAAGGAGGACATGGTCCAGTCCGGCGTGATCTTGGCGATCTTGAAAAGGAAGTTGCGGAGCATGGTGTCGCCGTCCACGGAGTGATGCACTTCGGGATGGAACTGCACGGCGTAGATGCGGCGGGCCTCGTCGGCCATCGCCGCCACTTCCAGCGTATCGGTGCTGCCGGTGACGAGGAAGCCCGCCGGAGGCGTCTTCACGGTGTCGCCGTGGGACATCCACACGCGCGAGGCCCTGGAAATGTCGATGCCGTCCCACAGGGCGCACGAACGGACGAACTTCAGGTCCGCCGGACCGTACTCGCGGGTTTCGGACTGTTCCAGCCCGCCGCCGAGGTTGTACGCAAGGAGCTGCATCCCGTAGCAGATGCCGAGAACCGGCACGCCGAGATCGAGGAAGCCCTTGTCCAGAGCGGGGGCGTCCTTTTCGCCCACGCTGGCGGGGCCGCCCGAAAGGATGATCGCGGAAGGCCGCATGGCCTTGACCTGCTTGGCGGTGACGACGCAGGGATGGATTTCGGAATAGACGCCGGCTTCGCGCACCCGGCGGGCGATAAGCTGGGTGACCTGGGAACCGTAGTCTATGATAATGACTTTGCTGGGCATCGTATGTCCTTTTGTTCGAGAAACAGCGTTGTCGCAGAGTGTATCGGCCGTCAATGAGAATCCGGCCCCAAAAAGGAAAAAGGACGGGAAGGGAGCCCCTCCCCGTCCAAAGACCGGCTAGGCGTTGTCCACGCGGTAGTTCGGCGCTTCCTTGGTGATGATGACGTCGTGGACGTGGCTTTCGCGCAGGCCCGCGGCGGAGATTTCCACCATTTGCGCCTTTTCGAAGAGTTCCTGAAGGTTGGCGGCCCCGCAGTAGCCCATGCCGGAACGCACGCCGCCCACGAGCTGATAGACGGTCTCGCTGACCATCCCGCGGAAGGGCACGCGGCCCACGATGCCTTCGGGAACGAGCTTCTTGCTCTTCTGCTGGAAGTAGCGGTCGGAGCTGCCTTCCTTCATGGCGTCGATGGAGCCCATGCCGCGATAGATTTTGTAGGTACGGCCCTGATAGAGGATGGTTTCGCCGGGGCTTTCCTCGGTGCCCGCGAGCAGGCTGCCGATCATGATGCTGTTCGCGCCCGCGGAGAGGCCCTTCACCACGTCGCCGGAGAACTTGATGCCGCCGTCGCCGATGCAGCAGCGGTCCATCTCGCGGGCCGCGCGGGAGCATTCCATGATCGCGGTGACCTGCGGGACGCCCACGCCGGCCACGACGCGGGTGGTGCAGATGGAGCCGGGCCCGATGCCGACCTTCACGGCGTCGGCTCCGGCCTTGAGCATGGCCCGTGCGCCTTCATAGGTCGCCACGTTGCCCGCGATGAGCTGACAGTCGGGGAAGGAGCCCTTGATGGCGGACACGGCGTTCAGGATGTTTTTGGAATGGCCGTGCGCGGAGTCGAGCACCAGCACGTCCACGCCCGCCGCCAGCAGCGCGGCGGCGCGCTTTTCGCCTTCCGGGCCCACGCCGATGGCGGCGCCCACGCGCAGACGGCCTTTGCTGTCCTTGCAGGCGTTGGGGTACTTCTGGACCTTGTCGATGTCCTTCATGGTGAGGAGCCCGGCGAGACGGCCCTGCTCATCGACCACCAGCAGCTTTTCGATGCGGTGGGCGTGCAGGTGGTGCTTGGCTTCCTCAAGCGTGGTGCCGGTGGGGACGGTGATCAGGTTCTCGCTGGTCATCACGTCGCTGACCTTGGTCCCGGCGAGGTCTTCGACGAAGCGGACGTCGCGGTTGGTCAGGATGCCGACCAGCTTCTTTTCGCGGACGACGGGCAGGCCGGACACGCGATAGGCGTGCATGAGGTCCAGCGCGTGCTCCACGGTGTCGTCGGGTTCCACGGTGATGGGATCGATGATCATGCCGCTTTCGGACTTCTTGACCTTTTCGATCTCCAGCTTCTGGCGCTCGATGCTCATGTTCTTGTGCACAATGCCGATGCCGCCGGCGCGGGCCATCGAAATGGCCATCGCGGACTCGGTCACCGTATCCATCGCTGCGGAAACCAGCGGAATGTTCAGGGAGATGGACGGCGTCAGCCACGCGGTCACGTCAACCATGTCCGGCGTGACTTCAGAATAGGCGGGCACCAACAACACATCATCGAAGGTCAGGCCTTTGCTCAAAATTTTGGACATCGTGCCCTCCTGAGGACAAAGACGCTCCGGGGGGTCGCGCTCACCGGAGGCCATAAATGTAGGATAGAAAAATGGAATGGATAAATGTACTCTGCCCAAACCGCCTTGTCAACGTGAGAGGCTCGGCGCAACGCCTTCCCCGGACTCCGCAACACGGCGGGTTCACACGGCTTTGACGGCGTTCCCCTCTCTTGCGCGCCCGGAGAATAGAAGCCTTGTCTCTTCGTTCCGGCCCGTGTACCATGTTCTACGATCCCATCAAACAGACGCTCTCGCGTCAACAAGGAGCAACTATGGCTTACAATCGCATCCTGCTGCCTGTCGATGGTTCCGAGCATTCCATGCACGCCGTGGCCCACGCCGTCACTCTCGCCCGCTGCGGCGGCGAAATCGTCGTCGCCACGGTCCTCCCGCCCATTCCCAACGTCATCGGCGGCGACGCGCGCAGAGAGGCCGAAGAGGCCGTGAAGAGCGACGCCGGCCTGATCACCAAGCCCATCATGGACGTCATCGCCAAGGAAAACATCCCCTGCACCGAGAAGATCGTCCTGAACACCTCCACCGCCGAAGGCATCATCGAAACCGCCGAAGACCTCAAGTGCGATCTCATCATCATGGGTTCGCGCGGCCGCAGCGAAATCGAAGGCCTGCTCCTCGGCAGCGTCACCCACAAGGTGCTGACCCTCGCCAAGATTCCCGTGCTCGTCGTACGCTAAACCATATCCGGAGGGGGGCCTCCCCCTCCACCCCTCCCGCCCATGCTCTATATTTCCATCCTGCTCACGCTGCTCGCCGTGGCGTGCCTGATTTTCGTCCCGAACACGGTGATCATCCTGACGTTCGTGGCGATCATGCACGGCTTCGCCGTGTTCAGCGCCTGCCACGCCCTGCTGCACAAACGCGACTCGCGGGCCGCGCTCGGCTGGATCGCCATCATCCTGTTCATGCCGCCGGTGGGCCTGCCGCTGTACTGGCTGTTCGGGATCGCGCGGATCGACAGCCAGGCCGTCCGGCTTATGGAAAAGGCCGCCCAAAACGTCATGGGCGGCCTCGTGGACCTGCACGGAAAATCGCTGACGGAGAAACCGGAAGGCTTCATCCGGGAAGAGGAGGTGCCGCAGGCGTTGCACTACCTCGCCGCCCCCGGCTCCAGCATTTCCGGGCGGTGCATGACCGAGGGCAACGCCCTCACGGTGCTGCACAACGGCGAGGCCGCCTACCCGGTCATGCTCGCGGCCATCAACGAGGCGTCGGAGCGGGTCTACCTGTCGAGCTTCATCTTCGGGTTCGACGAGGTGGGGAAAGCCTTCGCCGCCGCCCTGCGCAAGGCGGCGGAACGCGGCTGCGACGTGCGGGTGCTTATGGACGGCGTGGGGTCCTTCCACCCGTGGGCGAACTGGCGCAAACGCTTCGGCCCGGACGTGAAGCTGGCCTCCTTCCTGCCGCCCCGGCTCATCCCGCCGCAGTTTTCCATCAACCTCCGCACTCACCGCAAGGTGCTGGTGTGCGACGGCACAACCGGCTTCACCGGCGGCATGAACGTCTCGCAGCACCACCTCGCCAATCTGAAACGCCGGGCGCGGGTGCAGGACATCCATTTCCGCTGCGCCGGGCCCATCGCCCAACAGCTCGAAATCGCCTTCCTCATGGACTGGAGCTTCGCCACCGGCGACAGCACGAGCACGCCCATGGGGCGGGTGGAAAAGCAGGGAAGCTCGCTGTGCCGCCTGCTCATGGACGGCCCCGGCACGCCCGAGGACACCATCCTCGACCTCGTCTGCGCCCAAATTTCGGCGTCCCGGCATTCCGTGCGGATCATGAGCCCGTACTTCCTGCCGCCGCACCGGCTGCACGGCGAACTCGTGAGCGCGGTGCTGCGCGGCGTGGACGTAAGCGTCGTCCTGCCCGACGAGAACAACCACCGGATGGTGGACTGGGCCATGCGCCACCAGATGCCCATGCTGGCGGACAGGGGCATCAGGATTTTCCGTCAGCCCCCGCCCTTCGCCCACACCAAGCTCCTGCTCATCGACGGCGAATACACCCTGCTCGGCTCGGCCAACCTCGATCCCCGCAGCCTCAACCTCAACTTCGAACTGGTGATGGAAGTGCTGGACCTGCGGCTGACCGAACAGCTCAGCGCCTTTTATGACGAGGTACGAAGCCGTTCCGTTTCGGTCCCGACGACCTACCCCGCGCTCCCTTACCGCCTGCGGAACGCCGCGAGCTGGATTTTCTCGCCGTATCTGTAGTCCCTTCCAGTTCAAGGTTCACTTCCAGACGCCCGATGTTCACGTCGGTGAGGCGCACGGTCACGGCCTGCCCGAGGCGGAAACGCCGTCCCGTGCCCACGCCGATAAGCTCCTGCCGATCCGGGTCGAACTCGAACCAGTCGTCCCGGAAGCTCGTCAGGCGCACCATGCCTTCCACGGGCATCTCGTCGAATTCCACGAAGAAGCCGAAGTCCGACACCCCGGAAACGACGCCCTCGAACGTCTCGCCCGTGCGCTCCCGCAGCAGCAGGCAGCCGAGACGGCGGGCGATCTCCCGTTCGGCCTCGGTCGCGGCCCGCTCGCGCGCGTTGCACTGATCCGCCGCCATGAGCAGCTTGTGCCCGGCGAGGATCGGGCCCGCCGTCGCGCCCAGCGTGAAGGCCAGCGCCCGGTGCACCAGCAGGTCGGCGTAACGCCGGATGGGCGAGGTGAAATGGCAGTAGCAGGGCGAAGCCAGCCCGAAATGCTCGCCAGCCTCCGGCGAATACCGCGCCTGCATCATCGACCGCAGCACGAGCCGCCCCACAAGATATTCCTGCGGGGTCCCCTCGGCCTGCGCCAGAATCTCCCGGAGCCGCGCGGGCGAAGGCGTTTCGCCCTTTTTCAGGGACAGGGCGTCGCTGCGGGCCAAATCCGTCGAGGCCAGCGTGCGGAACAGGGTCGCCAGCCGATCCGGATCGGGCGCGGGATGGATGCGGTAGGGGAACGGCGTGCCCTTTTCCGTGAGGAAACGGGCCACGGCCTCATTGGCCGCCAGCATGCATTCTTCGATCAGCCGGTGCGCGAAGAAACGCACCCGCCGCCGGATGTCCCGCACTTCGCCGGTGGTCCGGTCCACGATGAATTGCGCCTCGGGCAAGTCGAAATCAAGGCTGCCCCGCGCCTGCCGCCGTTCGAGCAGCAGACGGGCCAGCTCCTCAGCGTCCCGCAGGTACGGATGGCGCTGGAGCAGTTCGCCGCCGCGGTCCAGCGCCTCCTGCACGCCCTCGTAGGTCAGCCGCCCCCGCGAGCGGATCAGGCCGGGGAAAAAGGCCGAGGACACCGGGAAGCCCCGCCCGTCGAAACCGATGCGGGCCGCCATGACCAGCCGGTCCTCGTCCGGGCGCAGGCTGCACAGGCCGTTCGACAGCACTTCCGGCAGCATGGGCTCCACTGAGGTGGGGAAATAGTAGGAGTTGCCGCGCTCGCGGGCCTCCCGATCCAGCCGCGATCCGGGTAGCACGAAATGGCTCACGTCCGCGATGGCGACCCACAGCTCCCACGCCGCGCCGGAACCTTCGGGCAGCCGCCGGACGTACACCGCGTCGTCAAAGTCGCGGGCGTCCTCGCCGTCGATGGTCACGAAGGGCACGCCGCGCAAATCCTGCCGCTTCGCCGTGGGGGCCTTCGGAAGCCGTTCGAGGGACGGCGCGTCCTCCACGCCCGAAAACGGGGGCAGGCCACCCAGATCGGGGGTTCCGGCGGCGCGCGTCTCCAGCTCGTCGGCCTCGGCGAGCACGTTGGGCGGGAAGTCCAGCGGGATTTCGTGGTTCAGCTTGGTCAGCCGTTCCTGCACCATCGCGTCTTCCTCAAGGCCGAGGGACACGCGGGCGGTGCCGTTCCACAGCCCGTCCTCGACCTTCTCCTCCGGAGTGACCAGCAGGAGCTCGCCGAGCTTGGGCGCGTCCTTCAACGCGGAAACGTCCGCATCGATCAGAAAGTCCAGCCGCGGGTCCGCCGGACGACACAGCACGCCGCGCGGCGTCCGGTTCCGGGTGACGTGCACGGCCAGTTCCTTCTGGCGGCGTTCGAGCACGCGCAGGATGCGCCCCTCGGGGTTGCGCGGCCTGCCGCTCCGGTGCTGCGGAGCCGGTTGCAGGGCGACTTCCACGCGGTCGCCGTGCCACGCGTCGCCCAGAAAGCCGGGATGGATGAAAATGTCGGGCTGCAAGCGCGGCTCCGCGCGTTTCCGCCCGCCGCCGTCCACAGCCTGCGGCGCGTCTTCGGGGGAGTCCTGCACGGCGTCGGGAGTCACGAATCCCGCGCCGGAACGCTGGATGGACAGGACGCCGGTCACGATGCGGGCCTGCGAGGCTTCGACCCACTTGCCCCCGCGCAGCCGGATGACCCGGCCTTCGGCCTGCAACGCATCAAGGAGGAGCTCCAGAGGCTTCTTGTCCCGGCGGGACAGATCGAGGAAGCGGATCAGATCGTCGAGACGGACGGGATGGCGGACCTTGCCCATGAGTTCGAGCACTTCCTTGGGATCAAGGCCTCCGGGGACGCTGACGAAGGCGTGCTCTTCCGTATGGCGGGAGGATTGCTTGCCGGATCGGGCCGGACGCGAAGCGCCCTCGCGGACGGTCTCGCCGAAGTAGCCGCGCTGGCGGGAATGTTTTTTCATATGGGGAACCTTATTTGAGGGAGAGAAAAGGGGAAAGAAACCGGGGATGGGGAGGCCCCCCTCCCAGGATTTTCCAAGCGGGCGCCGCGTCAGGGCACGATGCCGGTACGGGCCGCTCGAAACGGTTGTTTCACGACGAAAAGGGAAGGACAGGAAAAGTATGACCCAGAAGCGGGTGGCTGGCAATGCATGAGAACACGAGGAAAAAGACGACGTTAGACGCGGGACGGCGTGTCTTCCGCATCACGGGCGAGCTGTTTTTGGCCCCATGCGTAGAGTTCACGCAGTGCGGGAAGGAGTTCCCGGCCCCGTTGGGTCAGGGCGTATTCCACGCGCGGCGGCACTTCCCCATAGTCGATCCGGCGCACGAGGCCGTCGCGTTCGAGTTCCCGGAGACATTGCGTCAGCATGATGTTGGTGACGCCGACCACGCTCCGTTTCAGCCCGTTGTACCGCACCGTCTCGGCGTCGAACAGGTGCCAGAGGATCGGCAGCTTCCACTTGCCGCCGATGAGGCGCAGGGCATGGAGGATCGGACACGGCACGGTGTAGATGTCGGCATCGGGGAGCGCCGTACGGTATCCGGCGCGTCTGGTTCCGCTCATGGCATCGTTCCTTTTCAAAAACTCCGTTGGGAATCAACAGGTTCCCACACGGGACAGGGCAGAAAAAACTGCGTACTTGTTTTCGGGAACCCGATTGGCGATAGTCTGGACTCCAATCCCGCCGGATATCCCGGCCCCCCAAAAGGAGAACGCCATGACCTATTACGCCGTCAACGGCAGCCCGAGAAAAGCCAACAACACCGCCACCATCCTGAACCACGTCCTTGAAGGCGTGCGCGAGGCCGACCCGCAGGCGCAAACGGAACTGATCCACCTGTACGACTACGACTATACCGGGTGCGTGAGCTGTTTCGGATGCAAGCGGCTCGGCGGCGGGAGCTATGGCCGCTGTGCCGTCCGGGACGCCCTGAGTCCGCTCATGGAACGTCTTGCCGACGCGGACGGCCTCGTCTTCGGTTCGCCCGTGTACTTCCACGGCATCACCGGCAAGCTGCGGATGTTCCTTGAACGCTTCCTGTTCCAGTATCTCGTCTACGACGCCGACTATTCTTCACTGGCTCCCAAGAAGATGCCCACGGCGTTCGTCTACACCATGAACGTCCCCTACGAGGTCATGATCGCGGACCGCTACCCGGACGGGTTCAGCCGCATGGAGCTCTTCATTCAAAAGGCATTCACCAAACCCGAAGTCCTGTACGTAAACGATACCTACCAGTTCCGCGACTACGCCAAATACAAGGTCGAATGCTTCTCGGAAGCGCACAAGGCGCGCCACCGGGAACACCAATTCCCCATCGACTGCCAAAAAGCCTTCGCGCTGGGCCAGTCGCTGGCGGCCCGCAACGACCGGAACGGCGGCTAGGGCCTTTCCGCTTCACAACGCCGGGAAAGGGAATCCGTCTCGATCAGCCCCTTCCCCCTCGCCCATGCGTCCAGCCAGCCGGGGAACGCGGCCTCGGACCACAGCCTCGGCCCGAAGGCCGCCTCCACGCGCAGCGCCCAGACGTCGGACAACGGCAGGTCCCGCAGTTTCACGGCGTCCTTGCAGGTGCAGATCACGGGCATGCCCAGCCGCTCCAGCCGGGCGGCGTCCTCGGCCCCGTAGGCATGGTGATCCGGGAAAGCCACCGTCTCGGCGGGCGGATACCCCATGAACGCGGCCACAGTCCGCACGACCTGTACGGGATCGCCCACGCCGCTGGCGACCGCGTAGGAGCCTCCGGCGAAATCTCCGGCCTCGCGGCGTTCGTTCCCGTGCAGCCTCCGCAGGCACACGGGACGCAAGGCGAACGTAAACAACGGGCGTCCGAAGCCCGCAAGCCGCCGCTCGCACGCCGGACGCAGGGTTTCCCACGCCTCGGGCGGACACTTGATCATGAAGGCGTCGGCCCGGTCCAGCGTCTCCCGCCCTTCGCGCCACGCTCCGGCGGGGATCACCCTGCCCCACCCGTCGCCCAGATCGTCGGGCCGGAGCAACACGAGGTCGAGGTCGCGCCGCACCTTCACATGCTGGAATCCGTCATCAAGCACGAACAGATCGGGCCGCAGGTCCTCCTCGGCCCGGCGCCCGGATCGTCTGCGGTCGGGGTCCACCATGATCACGCTCTCCGGGTGCTCCAGCGCCAGCATCAGCGGTTCGTCACCGGCCTCTCCGGGCGTATGCGACGTCCGCACCCGCAGCGGCAGCTCCGGGGGCGCGGCCTTGTACCCGCGCGACAGCACCACGGCCCGCAGGCCGTGCGCCTCGCTCCAGCCGAGGAGCCAGTCCACGATGGGAGTCTTGCCCGTGCCGCCCCACGCAATATTGCCCACGGAGACGCACGGGCGGGAAGGCCGGAACGCGGGCGAATCAGCCGCCTCCCACTTCGCCCTGCGCGCCGCCATCAGGCGTTCGTACAGCCGCGAAACCGGCGTCAGCACCGGCCTCAGCCTCTGTTGCCATTGCAGCGGGTCCATGCGTGCGCTCCTTTTGGAGGGAGGGAAGGACGAGGAAGCCTCACAAAAACGACGCCAGACGTCCAAACTTTCGCCCGGACGCCGCTTAAAAAACCGACCTCACCCATAACAATGAAAAATCCCCCAAAGGGATTCGATCAAGCCAAAAGTCTTTGGAGGGAGAAGGGGAGGGGCCGGAGGAGGGAAGCCTTTCTTCAGAAAGGTTCCCTCCTCCCTCCCCCGGTTCTTCTACCCTTCAACCTTCAGCAAAATATTGTCGATCAGCCTCGCCTTGCCGAGACGGAAGGCGAGGGCGCAGAGGGCGTCGCCTTCAAGCCGCTCCACCCTGACGAGCGAAGCGGGATCGACGACGGCAATGTAGTCCTCCTCCCCGGCGGGGAGATGCGCGGTCAGATAGGCCCGAACCGCCCCGACGATCACGGCGGCGTCACGTTCGCCGTCCGCCGCCAGGCGGGCCGCCATCTCCAGCGACTTGCGGAGCTGCGGGGCCTGCGCCCGCTCTCCGGCGGTCAGATAGACGTTGCGCGAACTGAGCGCCAGCCCGTCGGCCTCGCGCACGATGGGCCGCCCCACGATTTCCACGGGCACGTTCAGGTCCGCAACCATTTTCCTGATGATGGCGAGCTGCTGCCAGTCCTTCTCCCCGAACACGGCAAGCGACGGCTGCGCCAGCATGAACAGCTTCATGACCACCGTACACACGCCCCGGAAATGGATCGGGCGGCTCACTCCGCACAACGTACCCGCGAGCGCGGGCACCTCGACCCATGTGGCGTGATCGGACGCGTACATGCCCGCCGGATCGGGAGCGTACAGCAGGTCGCCGCCAAGCTCCCGGACAAGGGCGGAATCGCGCTCAAAATCACGCGGATAGGCTTCGAGGTCCTCGTTGGGGCCGAACTGCGCCGGATTGACGAACAGGCTCACGATCACCTTGTCCGCCACCGAGCGGGCGTACCGGATCAGGCTCGCATGCCCCTCATGATAGTAGCCCATCGTGGGCACGAGGGCCACCTTGAGGCCCTGACGGCGCCACTCCATGCCCACCGCCTGCAACGCTTCCGGAGTATGAACAATCCGCATCGTCTTATCCCAAGGCTAAAGGTTCGAACCGTCCAGCAGGGCTTCCAGCCGGGCAAGCTCCTCTTCGTCCATGCCGAAACTGTGGGCGGGCGTCGGAAACGTCCCGCCGCGCACCTCGTCGGCGTAGTCGCGCACGGCCTGTTCCATCAGCGCTCCCAGTTCGGCGTAACGCTTGACGAAACGCGGCGTAAACGCATTGTAGAGGCCGAGCATGTCATGCAGCACGAGCACCTGCCCGTCGCAACCGGCTCCGGCTCCGATGCCGATGGTCGGCACGGACACCCGATCCGTAACGGCCTTGGCGAGCGGCGCGGGGATGGCCTCCAGCACGATGGAAAAGCATCCGGCCTCTTCCAGCGCCGCGGCCTCGTCGAGCAGCGCCCGGGCCGCGTCGGCGCGTTTTCCCTGCACCTTGAAGCCGCCGAGCTGCGCCGAACGCTGCGGCGTCAGGCCGATGTGCCCCATGACGGGAATCCCGGCCCCCACCAGCGCACGGATCTGCGGAAGAAACGCGCCCTCCAGCTTGACGGCCCGGACGCCGCTCTCGCGGACCAGACGCGCCGCGTTCGCCAGCGCGGCCTCCGGTCCGGGCTCATACGTCATAAACGGCATATCCGCAATAACGAGAGCGTGGTGCATGCCCTGCACCACGGCCCGGCAATGATGGATCATCTCATCCAGCGTCACGGACAGGGTGTCCTTGCGCCCGAGCATGACCATGCCCAGCGAATCGCCCACCAGCACCATGTCCACGCCCGCCCGGTCCACGATGCGGGCCGACGGCGTGTCGTAGGCGGTGACCATCGCCAGTTTGCGTTTGTTCTTGGCGTTTCGGACATCAAGAATGGTAAGCGGTTTTTCATCCGCCGAAAAGGTCTGGTACGTGCTCACAACCGTCCCCGTCATGGTGAAAAAGTCTCTGAACCGCCTCCGCGGCCAATGCGGAAGCGGAGAAACGGTGCGCGGATACGGAAAAAATGTCAACAACCCTTCGTACTTTACAGCGCCCGGCGGCATGGCTACACTTCCGGCTTTACGGGCATACCGTCCCGAACCCTTTCGCCGGAGCAATCCATGTCCAAGTATACCGAACTCCTCCAACGGCTTGAAGCGGAACCCCACACGTGGCTCGTCACCGGCGTGGCCGGGTTCATCGGTTCCAACCTGCTGCAAACCCTGCTCTCGCACGGCCAGCGCGTCGTGGGCCTCGACAATTTTCTCACCGGGCATCAGCACAACCTCGACATGGTGCGGGAGCTGGTGACGCCCGAACAATGGGAACGCTTCCGCTTCATCGAGGGCGACATCCGCGATCTCGGCACCTGCCGTCAGGCCTGCGAAGGCGCGGACCACGTATTGCACGAGGCCGCGCTCGGCTCCGTGCCCCGCTCTCTTGAAGACCCCGTCCTGACCAACAGCTGCAACATCGACGGCTTCCTCAACATGCTGGTGGCGGCGCGCGACGCCGGAGCGAAGAGTTTCGTCTACGCGGCTTCAAGCTCCACCTACGGCGACGAACCCACCCTGCCCAAACAGGAGGACCGCATCGGCAAGCCGCTCTCCCCCTACGCGGTGACCAAATACGTGGACGAACTGTACGCCGAAGTCTTCGCGCGCAGCTACGGCTTTACGACCATCGGCCTGCGCTACTTCAACGTATTCGGACAGCGGCAGGACCCGAACGGCGCCTACGCCGCCGTGATCCCGCTGTGGTTCGCCTCGCTCACCAAGGGAACGCCGGTCTACATCAACGGCGACGGCGAGACCTCCCGCGACTTCTGCTACATCGACAACGTGGTGCAGGCCAACCTGCTGGCCTCCTGCGCCGACGACGCGGCCCGCAACAAGGTCTACAACGTGGCGTTCGGCCAGCGCACCACGCTCACCGAGCTGTTCGCGCTCATCCGCGAGGAAGTCGTCCGCCACAAGCCGGAAGCCGCCGGAGCCGAACCGGTCTACCGCGACTTCCGCGCCGGAGACGTACGCCATTCGCTGGCGGACATCACCCGCGCTCGCACGCTGCTGGGTTACGAACCCGCCTACGACGTGCGGCAGGGCCTGCGCCTCGCCGGGGACTGGTACGACGCCCATCTGTAGCCGAAAAGAGCTTCTCGGCTAACATAGTGAAATAACAGCCCCCTGCTCCCCGGAGCAAGAAAAAAACATTTTTTTCGCAAAAAGTTGTTGACAGAGGCCCCCGGTAAAGGTATCTCCATCTGCGTGCCGGGATGTAGCGCAGTCTGGGAGCGCACTTGAATGGGGTTCAAGGGGTCGAAGGTTCAAATCCTTTCATCCCGACCAGCACAATCCTTCGGGATTACATGAGATTACCCCAAGGGGAGCAAGTTTATCGCTTGCTCCCCTTTCTCGTTTTTATCCTTCTGTGCCAAACCTGCGCCAGCCTTTTATCGTGTGAACCGTCGTATCAGGAGCTCCACGGAAGTTTTTCTGATGCGTACACTGGAAGTTCCCACCGTCAACTTATTACGCAACAAACCGGAAGACATACATGAAGAGCCCGAAGGGATATCCCTTCGGGCTCTTCTATACGGGCACATCTTACTTTTCGTTCCGGGGAAATCGAGCCATTTCCTTTCTCACCAGTTCAAGCCCCACCATGATATTTTCTTTCAATGTCTCAACAAGTCTATTTTCATTCTGATCCTTGAGCGATTGAATGATGACAGAATGCTGTTTAATAAACAATTCCTTATCCGTATTGGCATAGTGGCGAAGATTCAAAAAGGCTTCCACATAATCCAGAAGGTGATCGACGATTGCCTGGAGATGGTCCATCTTTGAAATGGCATACAGAGCTCGGTGGAACTCTCTGTCCTTATGGAAAAAATAAGGCTCATCAGGAGAAGAGTTCTCCATCGCTGAAGCTATTTCTTCGAGCTGGGCAATATCCGAATGGGAGGCGACGCGCATGGCCTCTATGGCCAAAACGATCTCAACTTGAATGCGTAGCCGATAAATGTGTTCCATCTCCCGGAATGACGGCGGAAGCGTCACCACGGCTCCTTTATAGGGAATGTTCTGTACGAGTCCCGACTTGTCCAAGCGCATAAGGGCGTCACGGATAGGGCCGCGCCCGACACCCGTCTTTTCCTCAAGCTCAGTCAAAACCAGCCGCGTTCCGGGGAGCGCTTCCCCCGAGAGGATCATGTCCCGAATCATCTCGTAGGCGGTGAGGGATTTTATTTTTGAAGCGATCTTGTTCATATCATTTCCTTTATTGATTGTCGCATATACGCGGTTTTCTCTTCCTCGTCAACGGGTAAAAAATATTTCATAAAATATTTCATGAAATATTGACAGTCTCAAAGCCCCCCTATATGATGCCTTCATGTGAAAAAAGGTATCTTCGCTCAAAGGCATTCAAAAAGACGTGTGCCCTAATGTTCTTTGAGATAAATCCCAATAAAAGGAGGCCCTACAACGTTCGCACGGCAGTTCCGATTGTTTTTTTGATCAAAAAAACAACATGGAGAAGAACATGAAAAGAACACTCAAGAACCGGGAGGAATTGGACATGACGACTCCAAAGCAACTGATGGCGCCTGCCGTAAATGCCGTCAACAGCCACGCTCACAGCCGGAAGACAGTATACGCGTTTTTTGTATGTGCGCTGATGCTTTTCATCTGTTGCCCACAACCTTCTCTCGCAAAAGACGTCTTCAAGATGGGGATTGGCGATCCCATCGACTCGGGCGCGGGGGAGTATGGGAAAGAGTTCAAGAGAATCGTTGAAGAAAGAACCGCCGGCAAGGTGACGATCGAGCTTTTCCCCAATTGCTCGCTGGGGGACGAGTCCGAGATGCTCCAGAACACCCGCCGTGGGACGCTTGACATGTGCGTGGTCGGCATCGGAAATGCCGTTCCTCTCGTTCCCGGGCTCGGTGCCTACACGCTGCCGTATCTGCTTGATACCGAAGAGGCCGTCGTCAAGGCGACCACTGGACGGCTGTTCGACTATTTCAATGCCATGTCTGTGAAAACGGGCGGCCTGCGCATCCTTGGGCACTGCTATACGAACTTCCGACATCTCACAAATTCCAAAAAGCCGGTAACCTGCCTCGCGGACCTCAAAGACATTAAACTGCGGGTTCCCAACAACAAGATTTTCGTCGCCACGTTCCAGGCCTGGGGGGCCAATCCTGTCCCCATGGCTTGGGCGGAAACGTTCACGGCTCTTCAGCAGGGCGTCATTGACGGGCAGGATAACCCTTATGTGGTGAACCACACCATGAAATTTGAAGAAGTTCAGAAGTATCTGACCGAGCTCCATTACCAGTATTCCCTGCAACCGCTTTTCATCGGCGAACGCACATGGAAGCAGCTTGATCCCGCTGTGCAGAAGGTCCTTGCCAGCGCGGGCATGGAAGCGCAGATGCATGTCCTCAAGTGGGAAAACAAACAGAGCGGGCTGGCCCGTAAGGCCATGGAGGAAGCGGGAGTGACCGTCTCCGTCCTCAAGGATGAGGACGAATGGAAGAAAATTGCCGTCGAAAAAATCTGGCCCGATTACTATGAATTCATTGGCGGGAAGGCCGTGATCGAGATGATCCAGAAGGAGCTTGGAAGATAATCACATGCGCGCGCTGCCTTTCTCCGGCAGATTCCCCCAATGGAGAAAGGCAACGCCCATAGCTGGAGGTTTTTATGAGTGCACACGGAATCCTGCGCATCTTGGACAAGCTTGAATGCCATGTTGGCCAATTCCTTCTCGTGTTTTTCATATGCCTGATTTTCACCCAGACCGTGCTCCGAAGCCTTTTTTCCATCGTAATTCCGTGGAGCGAGGAAGCCTCTCGATTTGCCTTCGTCTGGTTCGTGTTCTTTGGGGCGGCCTATGCGGCCCGTCTTTCAGCCCACAACCGGGTCGTCATCCAATTCAAGTTGTTCCCTGAATGGGTTGGCAAATATTCTATGCTGATCACCGATTTCCTTTGGCTCCTCTTCAACGGGATGATGGTAAAAATGACTTTCGTCATTATCGACGATCTGCGTGAATTTCCCTATATGTCCCCAGCGATGAATCTCTCAATGGAATATGTCTACTGGATTTTCCCCATAGCCTTTACCTTGATGAGCTTCAGGATACTCCAGGTCGACTATATCCGGTACATCCTGAAACAGGAGATCAAGGATGTCGACAAAATTGAGGCGGAAGACTACGAAGCCATTGTAGAAGGCGGCCCGTTGGGCACTGACGGGCTGGCTGGCAAGAAAGAAGAGGTACGAGTATGAATGCTCCCGTTCTCCTTTTCGGTGCGTTCGGCATTCTGTTAATCATGGGAGCTCCCATAACTCTTGCTTTGGCCCTTTCCGCAACGGTGACCTACCTCTATGTAGGTCAAGAACTGACCACGCTCGTTCAGATCGCCTTCTCCTCCGTGAACAGCTTCCCCATTATGGCTCTGCCGGCCTTTGTTCTGGCCGGTGCGCTCATGGAATGCGCAGGCATTTCCAGACGGATAGTGACCGTGGCCGAGCATATGGTCGGCCAGATGAGCGGGGGGCTGGCCATCACCGCGGTTCTCGCCTGCGTCTTTTTCGGCGCCATTTCGGGTTCGGGTCCGGCCACTACGGCGGCCGTGGGCATGCTCATGATCCCGGCAATGACTCGCCGCGGCTATAATGAAGACTACGCAGCGGCGGCTGTCGCCACGGCAGGCGGCATCGGGATCATTATCCCTCCGAGCATCCCTATGGTCATTTATGGGGTTACCGCTCAGGAATCAATCACCAAAATGTTTCTTGGCGGAGTCATCCCCGGGTTTCTGTTCGCTTTCAGCCTGATCGTCCTCCATTACTGTTTCTGCCGCGGCAAGGACCTTGCATCAGGCCTGCCTTCCTTTTCTTTACGTAACCTGTTCAAGAGCCTAGGTGACGGCTTTTACGCGGTGATGGCTCCCGTCGTCATTCTCGGCGGCATCTATTCGGGGGCCTTCACCCCGACGGAAGCGGCGGTCGTGGCCATCTTTTACACGATGATTGTCGGCGTTTTTATTTACAAGGAAATGTCATTCCCGGCATTCATGAAGTCTCTGGAAACCACAGTCTGGATTACCGGTCGCGTACTCATCATTATGTTCGCGGCCTACGCGTTCGGGCGGCTTCTCGTCCAGTATCGCATTCCTGAAGTCATCGCGAAGGGAATGTTGTCGATTTCATCCAATCACCTCGTGATATGGGCTATGGTCACCGTTTTTCTGCTTTTCCTCGGCATGTTTATGGAAACCCTGGCCATCATCATGTTGGTGACTCCCGTACTGCTGCCCGTCATGACGACTATCGGCGTTGATCCCATCCACTTCGGCGTCGTCTTGGTGTGCTGTTGCGCCATCGGGTTCTCGACGCCGCCGTTAGGAGAGAATCTTTTCGTCTCTTCAGGAATATCAGGTGTTTCCCTAGAACGGCTCTCGATAAAGGCTCTCCCGTTTTGTGCCGTAAATATCCTTTGCATCATTCTAATGATCCTCTTCCCGCAGATCATCTTGTGGCTGCCCAACTTATGATTGTTGGACCATTTCAGGCCGGTTCCCGTCCGCTCCCTTCTCGGCCTTCACCATCCCGCCTAAACGGAAGTCGTTCGCCAGTTCCGCAGGAATCCGTTTTACAGTAACCACGAAGTTCTTTTTTACACAAAAAACATTTCATGAAATATTTCATGGAATATAAAAATCCCATCAAGGAGAACCACTATGGAATGGCTCAAGAAAGCAGTCAAAACCACTGAAGCCAATAGTCAGGAAGCCCGGGAAGCCGTCGCAGCCATGCTTCAGGAAATCCGAGACGGGGGAGAGCCGATCGTACGCGAACTGGCGCATAAATTCGATAAGTGGGATGCCGACTTCATCCTGTCTCCGGAAAAACGGCAACGCCTCATCAATTCGGTCCCGGAAAGCGTCAAGCGGGATATCCAGTTCGCCCATAGGCAGGTTTCGAACTTTGCCAAGGCGCAACGGGAAAGCCTCCATGACTTTGAAACCGAAGTGACCCCGGGCATCGTACTCGGCCAGAAGGTCATTCCCATGTCTGTTGCGGGCTGCTACGTCCCCGGCGGCCGGTTTGCCCATGCCTGTTCCGCCATCATGAGCGTGGCAACCGCCAAGGCGGCCGGCGTCTCCACGGTCATCGTGGCTTCCCCGCCGCGCGGCGAAAGCATCGACCCCGCCGTATGCTACGCCATGGACATCGCGGGCGCGGACATCATTCTTGAAATGGGAGGCGTTCAGGCAATCGCCACTATGGCTTATGGCCTGTTCACCGGAAAGCCCGCGAACATCATCGTCGGCCCCGGGAACGCCTATGTGGCCGAAGCCAAAGCCCTCCTCTGCGGCTCCGGGCAATGCGGCATCGACGTATTCGCCGGTCCCACGGAATCCGCAGTCATTGCCGACGACAGCGCCGATCCCATGACCGTGGCCGTCGACTTGGTATCACAGGCGGAGCATGGGTATAACTCCCCGGTCTGGCTGTTTACGACTTCAAAAGAACTGGGCGAAGAGGTGCTGCGGCTCATCCCCAAGCTGTGCGCGGACATGCCCAACCCCGACGTGCCGCTGACGGCCTGGAACGATTACGGCGAAATCATCTATTGCCCCGATCGTGAGGAACTTGCCAAGGCCAGCGACCAATATGCCGCGGAACATGTGCAGGTCATCGCCCGTGATATGGACTGGTGGCTCGCTCGCCTGACCTCCTACGGTTCCCTCTTCCTTGGCGAAGGCAGTACCGTACCCCATGGCGACAAGTGTTCCGGTACGAACCATATCCTCCCCACCAAGAAGGCGGCACATTACAGCGGTGGGCTCAATGTGCACAAGTTTTTAAAGATATGCACCTATCAGCACATTGACGAAGCCGCCAACGCCGTCATCGGCCCTGTGGCATCACGACTCTCCCGCGTAGAAGGTATGGAAGGGCACGCCAGAGCCTGCGACTGGCGACTGCGCAAATTCTTCCCGGAACAGGAATGGGATTTTACAGTGTACCAGCATCCCAAGTACTGAGCCTCCCCCCACATCCGGAGAGGCGTCCTCCTCTGCGTCTCTCCGGAAAACAATTTCCCCATGGAGTAACGCTATGTTGACATTCAACAAGGACTTCACGCTTCAGGAACCCATTCCCCAAGAAGGTATCGACAAGGCTCTGGGCGTACTTTCCACAGGCAGGCTTCACCGCTACAACACCATGAAGGGCGAAAAAGGCTATGCCGCCGAACTTGAAGAGGCGTTCGCGGCCTATATAGGTTCCAAGTATTGTCTTGCCTGCGCCTCCTGCGGCAGCGCCCTGTACATCGCGCTGAAGAGTCTCGGCGTCCAGCCGGGAGATACCGTTCTCTGCAATGCCTACACCCTGGCACCTGTTCCCGGAGCTATCCAAAACGCCGGAGCGCGGATCGAACTCGTCGAAATAGAGGACGACTACACCATCGATCTCGCCGATCTGGACGCCAAGGCCACCCGGACGGGAGCCCGGTATCTGCTCCTTTCCCATATGCGCGGGCACATGGCCGACATGGACAAGGTGATGGAGATTTGCCGCAAGCACAATCTCATCCTTCTGGAAGATTGCGCCCATACGATGGGAGCCAACTGGAACGGCAAAAAAAGCGGCAGCTTCGGGCATGCCGCCTGCTTCAGCACACAGACCTACAAGCACATGAACTCCGGGGAAGGCGGACTGCTCGTCACCGACGATCCCGAGGTGATCGCGCGTGCCATCATGTATTCCGGTTCCTATATGCTTTTCTCGGCCCACACCTCCCGCCCCGGAATCGAATCGTTTGAAAAGATAAAGAAGCTCACCCCCAATTACAGTTCCCGGATGGACAACCTCAGGGCCGCCCTGCTCCTGCCTCAGCTTGAACGCCTGGATATCCAGTGCGCCCGCTGGAATGAACTGTACCGGCACACGGAAGCCCTGCTGAAGGCCATCCCCGGCGTCAGTTGCCCGCCCCGCAAGCCTCTTGAATACTATGTGGGAAGCTCCATCCAATTCAATTTGGGCAACGCTTCCTATGAGCAAATCGAAACCTTCCTCATGGAAACGGGAAAGCGCGGCGTCCAGATCAAGTGGTTCGGAAACAAGGAACCCGCCGGATTCACCAGCTCTTATGATAGCTGGCAGTATTTTGAAAACCTTCCCTACCTTCCGAAGACCAAGAAAGTCCTCGCCACCATGTGCGACATGCGCCTCCCCCTGACCTTCACAAAGGATGACTGCACGCTGATTGTGGAAATCATCTCCGAGGTCATCAGCGACATGGGGCTGGACAAGGCATAGCTACCCCATCAATCCAGAATAATCATTTAAACTATATGGAGAAATCATGAATCTCGCCCAATTTCCCCGTCGCGGCTATGTGCAGGTCCCCACACCTCTTGAAGCCCTCCCCCGTTTCTCTCAGGCTCTCGGCGGAAAGGTCAACATCTTCATCAAGCGCGACGACATGCTTCCCGGAACGGCTGGGGGCAACAAGACGCGCAAGCTCGACTTCTGCATGGCGGATGCGCTGCGGCAGGGGGCGGACACCATCATTACCTGCGGAGCCGTACAGTCGAACCACTGCCGCCTCACGCTGGCTTGGGCCGTCAAGGAAGGGCTGGACTGCCACCTTATTCTGGAAGAACGGGTCAAGGGGAGCTACAAACCCGAAGCGTCCGGAAACAATTTCCTGTTCCAACTGCTTGGCGTGAAGTCGATTTCCGTAGTTCCCGGCGGCTCCGACATGATGGGTGAAATGCAGAAGCTCGCCGACACGTTGCGCGCCGAAGGCAAAAAACCCTACGTCATCCCCGGCGGCGCATCCAACAAGATCGGTGCGCTGGGCTATGTTTCCTGTGCGGAAGAAGTCCTCCGCCAGCTTTTTGAAACCGGATTGCGTATCGATCACATGGTCGTTCCCAGCGGCAGCGCCGGGACCCATGCGGGAATCATTGCCGGGATGATCGGCAACAATGCGGGCATCCCCGTAACCGGCATCGGCGTGAACCGCAAGAAAGAAGTCCAGCAGGCCGCCGTGCTCAAATTGGCGCAGGAAACGCTCGATTATATCGGAACCGGCGTGACCATGCCCACCGAAACCGTGGTCGCCTTTGACGACTATGTCGGCCCCGGCTATTCCCTGCCCACGGACGGCATGGTGGAAGCGGTCAGACTGCTGGCTCGCACCGAAAGCATCCTGCTTGATCCCGTTTATTCCGGCAAGGCCATGGCCGGACTGATCGATCTCGTCCGCAAGGATTACTTCCCCGAGGGCTCCAACGTGCTCTTCCTCCATACGGGCGGTTCGCCCGCCCTGTTCGCCTATCTTGACACCTTCCGGTCCTAATCATTCGTTGGCGTGATGGGGCGGCGCCTTGCCGCCCCATCACGCCAGCAGCGCGCCATGCCTTGGAAGTGCGGGCCGCGCAACCTATCAGGCGGAAGGCGCAGGCTTTGAGTCGAGGATGCAGCGAAAGGCCTCTGGCATTCACGAGGGGACATTTTCAAAAGGGACCACTCCTCAATGCTACGGATAGCCAGCAAGGTCCCTTATACGGACGTTTGCCCCTGACGGACTTCACCGGCTATTCCCTTAACGTGCCTTAAAAAGAAAGGAAGGCCGCCATTATGACGCCCGATATGACTATCTTGATCGTTTCCCTGGCCTGGTTCCTTGGCGGATTCGTCAACGGCGTGAGCGGAATGGGTGCGGCAATGGTCGCCCTTCCCATCGTCGCCGGTTTTATGGATATGAGCGAAGCGGTCCCTTCCAGCTGCCTTGTCACCTGCATTGTGGCCGGTTATGTGGCATGGATGTATCGCCGCAGCTGTCATATGGCTTCAGTATGGCCGATGCTGCTTGGCTGCCTTCCCGGAGTACTGGCCGGAGTATGGGTGCTCAAATTCGTTCCGGGGACATGGTTGCAGGCGGGTCTCGGCAGCCTGCTGCTCGTCTATATGCTCTGGCAATACCTGTACATCCCGTCCGGTCGGCATAGGGAATCCCTGCCATCCGGCCTGCTCGCGGGCTTCGGGTCCGGTTTTGCGAACGCAGCCATCAGCTTCAGCGGCCCTCCCGTGGTCATTTATGCCCTCATGGTCGGCTGGGACAAGGAAACCACTCGCGGAACGCTGGGGGCGTTCTTTCTTGCCATAGCCATCGTCACGTGCATCGCCCAAGCCTTTGCGGGGTTCTTCACCTCGTCCACTCTGATGGCCGTCGCATACGGTATTCCCGGGGCAATCGCAGGCCTTCTTGCGAGCATCCCCGTCGCCCAAAAAATCCCTGAAAAACAATTTAAGATTGTCCTCAAACTGATGATCGCCTTTGCCGGTTTCGTCTGCATTTACAGGACAATTTAACCAGTACTCATCTGAAGTCCGTAAACGGATAGGCAACTTCAACGCAAACATCTTAACAAATATCCGAAATATTCTCATGCATTTCAAAAGAACGACATATTCCAATCAAATCTATGAATACATTAAAAAGCAGATTATGGATGGAGAATTACCTCCGGGAAGCCCAATAAAAGAAACCACACTGTCAAGTTATTTAGGGGTAAGCCGTGCCCCCATACGAGAAGCATTACAAAAATTATGCCATGAAGGAATTGTGGTATCTGAAGCGCAGAAAGGGAAATTCGTACGTTCTCTTTCCTCAAAAGATATTGTAGACAGCTATACACTCACCGGGATTCTGGAGTCTTCCGGGGTATTGTATTCTCTGGAACTGTGGACGGATTCGGATATGGCCCGGCTTGAACAGATTGTGGAGGCCATGCACCAGTGTATCTATAATGATTCAAGAATCAAACAGCTTGTGAATTTTGAAGAACTTTTTCACGAAACGCTCCTCCAACGTTGCGAAAACGACAAGTTAGTAAAAATGACAAAAGACTCCTGTGCGGCAATTTCCAATACGTTGCTCTATCATCAGAGAATCAAACTCTTCACTCCTCAGGAATTTTTCAGGCAGCACGAGACGATAGCCCAAGCCGCATATACACGTGATCCCGCAGCGACCGCAAAGGCAATATTCTTGCACTACCAAGATACGGGAAAGTCTATGGCGAGATTCGGACAACGGTGACCCTCTACATTATCTGGTAACTGCAAAATGACGTATCCATAACACTTGCAATTCCAATTTGCGTGGTCCGAACTCTGGACGTCATCCCTTGCCACCTCCTTTCGATTTGTCCTCGATTGCTGTTGCCAGACCGCAGCTTCTTTCTAACAAATCAATTCATTAGACCATATAAAAACAGAACATTTCTAAGAACCTCCCACCTTGACGGAAGTTCTTCCTACCACACAAAAAAGGGAACCCTTCCGGATTCCCTTTCGTTCAGTCATGGCATTCGGGCTAGAACGTATACCGCATCGCTATGCTGAAACGGTAGGAGTTCTTTTCGGTATCATCGACGATCTTCCGGCCCCATGTCCCTTCGTCCAGATTGAGGCGGACGTACCCGGCCTCCAAATCCAGTTCGAGGTTGTCGTAGAGCTTGTAGCGCGTGTCCGCGTTCAGTTCCCACGCGTCGTCGCTGGTGGTCAGGTAGGCGAACGGCCCGTCCACGCGGGTGGGATAGGCGGTCATGTTCGCGGCCTTGGGCATGTTGGAATTGTTCGTGCCCCGATAGTACCCGGCGCGCAGCGTGTGCTTCAGCTTGTCCATGAAGGACATGTCCTTCAGGTGCGCGACCACGCCCCACAGGCCGCCGGGGTTATGCCCCAGCACTTTCCACGTCGCCATGTCGTTGTATCCGCCGCCGAAGCCGAGGGCGCTGACGGCCCACGGCGTATTGTACTGCGGCATGCGTTCGGAGCCATTGTACGGGTTGCCGTCGTCGCCGCTGCCGTACCAGGCGATGACGCCGGGCGTACCCCAGCCGAGATCATACTCCACGCGCAGCGCGGCGTACCAGCCCGCACGATCCAGCTTGAAGGTGCCGGGGCCGTCCTCAAAGCCTTCGTAGTCGGGAATCTCGCCAAGCCTCACGCTGCCGTAGGCGAAATCCGCCGCGACCGTAAGCGGAGAGAAGAACTTGGATTCGCCGGTCACGCCCAGCCACCAGCCGTCGCCGTGCTCGTCCGTGTTCCGGCGAAAGGGGAAGGAGTCGAACGTGTACCCGCTGCCGAGGATGGGATACAGCCCGGCGCGGGGAGCCCATGTGGCGGGCTCGCTGCCCCGAATGTTGCCCATCAGGCTCCGGGTGCCCAGAAAGCCGTACATGCCCCACGGCGACACCTTCACGGCCTCCGTGTTCACCGGGACGACGAGGCCGATCATGTCCATCGCGTCGCCGGAGATATGGCGGGCCGCCCCGTTGGCCGGGCTTCCGTCCTCTTTCCAGCCGCCGAAGTTGTCGTTGTAGAGCCGCGCCCAGAACAACGTGGTGCCGACCTCGTCCGACCATGTCTGAGACATGGTGACGCCCGCCATGTCGTGCCCGAACACCGGGCTGTGGGCCACGAATCCGGGCAGACGGATAGGCTGAAGCCCCATCCGCACCCGCAGTTCGGTATCCGGGACCTGCCAGTCGATGTAGGAGTAACGGATTTCAACCATCTTGCCGTCGGTTCCCAGCGCGCCGCCCTCGGCGGCGTTCCCCCAGCCGGTGTTGCCGATTTCAAAGAACACCACGCCCTTCAACGCCTTCGAGGCGATGACGTCCACCTGCGTGCGCAGACGCTGCATGGCGCCGAAACGGTCGTTCCTGTCGTTGCGGGGGGCGACGTTGCTCCACTCGCCCAGAAAATCCCATACGCCCTTCGCCCTGATGTCGGCGGCCTCCGCCGTCGCCACGGTTCCGCAGGCCATCCCCAAGGCCAGACACCATGCACACAATCGTTTCATACGCTCTCCCTTTTTCCTTTCGGCAGGGCTCCGTCCTGCCAAGCGCACCGGCCCGCACGGAGCGGAAAGGTTCTCCGCCTCGCGGCGGCCCATACGGAAAACGGCCCGGACGAAAACAAGAGCCTTCATCCGGACCGCGTTCACATACCGTATCCCGTGATGGCTATTCTTCGATGTCGGCGGCCACGCACATGGCGGAAAGGCCGAAATAGCCCTTGGCTTCCTTGATCTTCACGGCGCTCTTCACGCCCGGAGCGGCGGCGCCGGGCACGCGGAAGGTGGTCACGTCGAGGCGCTCGATGGGCGATTCGACGGGCTTTTCAAGCTGCGGCACCCATTCGTAGGGCAGGCGGTAGGAACGGTACACCATGTTCATCGGCAGGGCCGATCCCCAGTAGGGGCACACGTATTCCCACACCAGTTCGTGTTCCGGGGTCACTTCGAAAATGCGGCCGTGGGAACCTTCGGTGATCATGGTGTTGCCGTTGGGCAGACGCTGCATGCCGCTGATGAAGGGGCTGTAGAAACGGTTCGCGTCGAGGGGCATCAGATAGCCCGCTTCCTTCGGGGTCATCTGCCACACGATTTCGAGCGTGACGGGGTCGATTTCCAGCACGCGGGAGTAGTCGCGCAGCGCGCCGCGGATGCCGGTGGGGGAACCGGGGTTCGGCGCGTAATAGCCGGCCCAGCCGCCGTTGTCGTAAATGAGGATGTTGCCTTCGCCCGGCAGGCCGCGCGGGATCATGTGGGCGTGGTGCTGGCCGATGATCCAGCCGAGCTTCCGCAGTTCGGGGGTCTGGTCGTAGTACGGCCCGATCTTCCACACGATGTTGCCGGTGGCCTTCTCGATGATCAGAATGATGTTGGCGTCGCGGCAGTCGATGATGAGGTTGTCGGGATGGAAACGCTTGTCGCCCGCGTCGTACCACTTGTTCGGGCCGAGCACGGACATGGAATTGGTGTGGACCCAGTCGCCCGCGATGTGGCTGTTGCCGAACCCGGTGTAGTAGTTGGGATCGCGGTACATGAGGTTGCGCGCGATGGCGTCGAAGCCCAGTTCCTCAAAATGATCGGACACTTTCCATTCCCAGACGATGTCGCCGTCCCAGTCCACTTCGTAGATCACGTCGTCGAGCAGGAGCTTGTCGGAAATTTCGGGCACGCGGACGTTCTTGTGCGCGAGGACCAGCGTGTTGCCGCCGTTGGTCTTGGCTTCCATGCCGGGCACATAATAGCCCACGGTGTTGCCTTCGCGCTGGTAGTCGTGGTGCTGGCGGGCCATCCACTGGGGTTCCTCGCCCGGGTCCTCGATGTATTCGGCCTTGTCGAACTTCCAGACGATGTTGCCGTCCCAGTCCACCTGCACGAGGTCGGTCTGGTCCTGAAGGCCGTATTTGGGATTGCGTTCGCCAAGGCTGCCCATGACGTAGCCGCCGGGGAGCATCTTGTTCGGGAAGCCCTGCAAACCTTCCCACATCCGCACTTCATTGCCGTTCATGTCGATGAGCAGAGCGCCGCGTTCGGCGGCCTGAAGGATGGTGTAACCGCTCCAGCATTTTTCGGGGTTATAAATGGTTACGCCGGTGGGAAAAATCGTCGCGCTCATCAGGATACTCCTTCCGCATGGGTTGCGTCCGCATGCCCGTTCGGGCAAAGGGCCGGGAAAACATCGATTGCGTATTCGACGGAACGTCCGTTGTTCGGACTTGAACGATCCGCGCCTTTGATCTATGGCCTTGGGTGAGAAATACGGTGTCCGTGCGTGAACCATACGGCGGAACGGAAGGGAACGATGTAACCTGTGCAACAATTCACATAAAAAGTTCCCGATTTTTTTCCGGGGCCCTTCAGCAGCCAAAGGTGGCATCCATGACCGCAGAACCACAGTCCGCACAACAGATCGCGATCATTTCCCACAGTGGGCTCCACGAACCCTGGCGGGAAATCCTGCACATGGGAACGCACCTCGTCATGCCTCGTTCCCACTACAACCATCAGGCGACAACCGACTGTTTTTACTTCATTGATAAGGGAAAAGTCCGGCTCACCTACACCAACGCGCTCGGTGAGGACCATGTCGTCATGTTCTTCGGCAAGGGGTGCATCTTCAACGAAACGAGCGTGATCACCGGGAACAGCACGACCATGGCGTGCTTCCGGGTACTGGAAAAAACGGACGTCTACCGTTTTCCGGGCAGCCTGCTCCACGATCCGGCCTTCGCCAGCCAGTATCCCCATCTGCTCCTGAACATGCTCCGGGGCACGGCCACCAAATTTTCCAACATGTTCGGCGTCACCTATCTGATCAAGCACGGGACGCCGCTGGCCCGCGTATGCCGCTTCCTGCGCCAGCTTTCCCGCAGCCACAACAACGTCACCACCTTTCCGCTGGACATGACGCAGATCGAACTGGCCTCGGTGCTGGACATTCACCGGGTTTCGCTGTTCCGCTGCCTCCAGCAGCTCCGCGAACAGGGCGTCCTGCTGCGCTTTTCCCGGCACGAAATCGAGTTGAGCGGGCTGGACGGGCTTGAAGCCGTCCTTCAGGAACAGGAAGAAACCGACTGGGGCTAGACCGTCCCACAGCCCTCTTTCAGCGCTCCGGCGAACTTTTTGCAACTTTTTGCGAAAAAAGTAACGACGGTAACAATTCGACGCCGCAAAGCCGGGTATAGGTATGGGCAGAGCTTCGGAGGAGCCTTTCCGAGAAGCCTCCCATCGCCATACCCGACGGGTCCGCCGTCGAACCCTTTTCGCCGGTCATCCGGCCCACAGGAGCGCACAGATGAGCATCACGTTGTATACGGCACCGGACTGCCTGCGGTGCAAAATCGTCAAGGGTTTTCTCGCCGAACGCCGGATCG
>PPYF01267369.1_pt1 | contig 31606 bp, 25 predicted proteins | sample 1559871 | NCBI WGS metagenome assembly PPYF01 (sample SAMN08240021, study PRJNA423297) | Human gut metagenome, whole genome shotgun sequencing project.
GGGTTTGGGGGAGGGGAGAGGGAAGCCCTTCTCCAGAAGGGTTCCCTCTCCCCTCCCCCAATGCCTACACCCGCCGCAACAGCATCGGCACAAGCCGCCACATGGACAATACGGCGGCGATGATGTTCGCACTCCACGCCCCGAGGATGGGCGAAACCATGCCGCGCTGCCCGAGGGTCGTCCCAAGGGTATAGACCGCGTAATAGAGGAAGGTGCACACCAGCGCGATGGTCACCGCGATGTAGATGTTGTCCTTCCACGAAACGATGGCCGTAGCCACAAAGGCCATGACGAGAATCGACGCGGCATAGGCCAGCTTGGCGTGCCACGCCGTGCGGAGCGTCTCCACATTGGAACCCGAGGCCTTCAACTGATCGATGGCCTCGCCGAGCTGCCAGAGCGGAAGCTGCTGCGGCTTCGTGCCCGCGTTGACCAGACGGAACGTTTCGGGGTCCTGCCGGAGCGGAAGGACGAAGTCCGGCACCTGCTCCTGCGAGAAGGCGTCCGGCGTGTAGACGTGCACGTCCCGCAGCGCCCAGCGCCCCGGCTCGGCGGTGTAGGACGCCGCCTGCACGATGCGCGTGATGCTCAGGCCGTCCTCGGACAGCTCGAACCCGGAAAAGCCCGTGCCGTGCGCCTTGGGGTCGAGCGTGCCGAGCGAAACGATCCAGTCGCCGTCGGTGAACCACACGTCGGTCAGCACCGTGGCCGCGAGGTTCTTCTTACGGACCTCCTCCTGCCAGATGCGGGCCGATTCCCGTTCCCCGGCAACGCCCAGATACTCGGAAAACCCAAGCTGGACGCCGCTCCAGAACAGGCCGCACAGGATCATGGAATTCGCCACCACGCCGAGGGAAATCCCCCCGGCCTGAAGGGCCGTCAGCTCGCGGCTGCGGGCCATGATGCACAACTGGATCACCGTGGAAAGCAGGAAGATCACCGGCAGAATCTGCGAGATCACAAGCGGCATCTTCACGATGAAATAGGTGAACACCATCCCCACCGAAAGCCCCGCCTCGATGAAGTTGTCGAGGCGCTCGAACAGGTCCGTGAGCACGTAGAGGCCGATGCCCACGGCAAGGGTCGGCAGCAGGATGAAGGCGTTGTTCTTGGTCAGATACCGGAAAAGAAGGCTCATGACGCCCTCCTCGTCCGCAGGTTGCGGAACAGGGACGCCAGTTGCGGCGTTCGTTCGTGCGCCGTCAGCCAGAGCCCATAAATCCCGAGCCCCAGGAACAGGACGTTCGGCGCCCACAGTCCGATGGAGGGCGGGATGGTCCCGGCCTCGCCCGTACTGAACCCGAGCGACATCAGGCTGTAATAAACGAAGAACATGACCAGAGCCAGCACGAGCCCGGTCTGCCGGTGCAGCCCCTCGAAAGCCGACGCCAGCGGCAGGACGAAGAGGGTCAGCGCGATGCAGGCCACGGGATAGGCCCAGCGCTTGTGCCGCTCCACATCCAGCTTGTTGGCGTAGTTCTCGTCGCGTTGCAGGGCCTGCTCGCGGGTGATGCCGGTGAGCTTGCTCCACGACATCTCGCGTGGCCGCACCTCGCCGAGATCAAGGCTCTTGAAGAGGGAATCCAGCGGCAGACGGACCTTGTATTCGTCAAAGGCCAGCACGGAGGAGCCCTTCTTGTCGGTCGTGTAGATTTTGCCGTTTTCCAGCCGGAACACGAGTTCGCCGCGTTCGGTGTCGGTATCGAACCGCCCGTCCGGGGCAAGGATGGTCATGTGGCGTTCGGGATGGGAACAGTCGTCCACCAGTACCTGCGACAGGTCCCCGTCACGCGGGTCCACCTGACGGGCGAAAAGCACCAGATTGGGGAAATCCGTATTGAAGACGCCGGGCTGCACCACAACCTGAGCGCGCGTGTTGGCGATGTCCAGAATGGTTTCCCGGAAATGCCCCATGCCCCAAGCCAGCCAGTGCAGCGATACCCACAGCGTGAGCAGCATGCAGATCACGCTGAACAGCAGCGGCGCGGGCAGCATCTGATAAATGTTGATGCCCCCGGCGCGCAGGGCCACCAGCTCGCGGTCCGTGCTCATACGCAGGAAGGTCAGGAACACGCTGAGCATGCAAGCGATTGGGATCACCAGCATAAGGAACAGCGGCGTCATGTAGCCGAACAGCAGGACGGTATCCAGAACGCCGAGGTCCAACCCCAGAAACAGTTCCCGCATCTGCACGGCCCGGCTGATGAGGATGAGCGTCAGCAGCACACCCACGCCGAGAATGAACAGGTTGGCGATTTCCTTAAATATCTGTCTCTGAAGAAGCGAGGGCATCAGGCAGCGTCCTGTAGGGGTGCGGGGTTAGCGGTTGCACGGGGTCTCCTGTCCGGTTTCGGCGAAGAGGCGGGCCAACTGCGCCGCATCCAGCGGCGTCAGGTTGAAGCGCATCCCCGCCTCGTCGAGCAGTCGGGAAAGCGGCGCGTCGGGCCGACGGCACCGCTCCTCCTGTACGTATTCCAGTGCGCGGCGAACGAGTTCGCCATGTTCGATGAGCGACATATCGATCCTCGGTGTCAGCATTCGACGGTTTCGCCGGGCTTCATGACCACGGGACGGACGCCGGGCGCGACGGACGCGAGGTGCGCCGTAAACGCCGAAGCGTCCTGAGCCAGAACCGGGAACGTGCCCCAGTGCATGGGGATCACGGCCTTGGGCTTGAGCAGGCGCGCGGCATGGGCGGCCTGCAAGCCGTCCATCGTGAAAAAGCCGCCCACGGGCAGCAGGGCCAAATCCAGCGGATACAGCGAACCGATCAGCTCCATACTGGAGAAGATGCCGGTATCGCCCGCGTGATAAAAAGTAAAGCCGCCCGGCATGGTCACCACATACCCCACGGGCACGGCGCTTTCGGAAGAATGGAAGGCCTGCGTCATGGTCACGCGGATGCCCTTCACTTCGATGGAGCCGCCGACGTTGAAGCCTATCCCCCCCGGGACGCAGGACTGCGGCAACCCGGCGTCGATCAGGCGTTCCGCCGTACCCACCACGCAGCCGCAGGTCGCGCCGCCGGCCTTGCAGATGGCGACGGCGTCACCGACGTGATCCCCGTGGTCGTGGGTGACGAGAACAAGGTCGGGCCTGCCCGCCGCATTCCAGGTCACGGGACAAGAAGGGTTGTGGGTGAAGAACGGATCGATGAGGACGGACACGCCGCCGCAGGAAACCCTGAAATTGGAATGACCGTACCAAGTGACGGAAACGTTCATGATAACTCCTTGATAGAAAAAGAGGAACTTGCGGACTATCGATCATGAGGGCACAAAAACACGGCCCGGACGGCATGCCGAGCCGCCGCACTGTCCCGATGGTCGAGCATACAGCTTGACAGGACGCGGCACAAGAGCTAGCTTTCCAACTCTGTGGTGTCCCTTCGGGGATATTACGCGCCCGTAGCTCAGTCGGATAGAGCGTTAGCCTCCGGAGCTAAAGGCCGTGCGTTCGAATCGCGCCGGGCGCACCAGTGAAATCAACGGGTTGGACAAACTGTCCAACCCGTTTTTCGTTATGGCGCCTTCGGGAGGCTCCGTCCGGGAAACGGATACGAAAACGGGAGCGAGCCGAACCGCCGGGCGCTCTCCCCCTCCGCCCGAACACCTCACCGCAAACAGGATGCACCGCAAGGCGTCCCTCGCTTCACCGCTGTGAGCGTTCACGCAACATGAGAATTTCCGTCACGCAACTTGAGAACGTGCCAAAGCGCTTTGGACGACTTGGCAGGTTCCTTGCCTGTTCGGCCTATTCGACTTCCGGAAGTCTTGCCGTGCGGGGTGTTGCCTAATCCGGGCACAGCTCGCCGATACGCTTCCGGCCTGTCTCCGGGATACGCCGTTGGCCCCGTGCCTTCCGGGCGGAGGCGCGGCCTTTTCCGCAACTTGCTTTTACGGCCAGGGCGGGTATGGTAACGGAACATGGGAAAGGCCGACTGTCATTTTGCGTCGGCACGCCTCATAAAGGGGTTCCGCTATGTTGGACTTGTTCAGCGTCCCGCACATGCTCATTGTTCTGGTCGTTGTGATGCTGTTGTTCGGCACCAAAAAGCTGCCTGAAATCAGCGCAGGACTGGGTAGAGCCATCAAAAACTTCAGGCAGGCCGTCAATGAGCCCGACGAAGTGGACATCACCGCCCAAAAGGAAGAGTCCGGAAAGCCGAAAGAGTAGAACCAGCCGCCTTTGGGACGTTCCGGCGGCTGGCCTGCGAAGGCGCAGGCGCGGGCAGGTATCGGATGGCGCTTTTTTCACATGATAGGCATCCACAACCCCCCAGAATTCTTGCTTGATAACCCCTCCAGCGTTCTGTATGGTGAGGAAGGCTCCACATGATGCGGGAGCCGGAGGGAGCGAGATGAAACACCTGCTGCGTACGCTCAAACAGTGGACCCTGCTCATCGCCATCGTGGTGGGCGCGCTGGGGCACAGCTTCTTCTCCCAGTTCACCCCAATCACCCCGTGGCTGCTCGCCGCCATGCTTCTGCTGACCTTCTGCAACATTTCGCCGCGTGATCTCCGGTTCCATCCGCTGCTGTTGATCCTGCTCGGGATTCAGGTGGCCATGAGCCTCATCCTCTACGCCGTCAGCCTGCCGTGGCATCCCGCCATCGCGCAGGGCGTGTGCATGGCGGCCCTCACGCCCACGGCGACGGCGGCGGCCATCATTACCGGCATGCTCGGCGGCAGCGTGGCCTTTCTCGCGGCCTACGTCTTCCTGAGCAGCATCGCCATCGTAGTGCTCGCTCCGGTGGTGCTGCCGATCATCGCGACCGGCCCGGTGGACGTGCCCTTCTTTGAAACCATGCTCAGCGTGGCCCAGCGCGTGGGGCCCACCATGCTCCTGCCGCTGCTCCTCGCCTGGTTCATCCAGTATACCGCCCCGAAGCTCAACGCCCTGCTCCTCCGCTGGGGCATCCTGTCCTATTACATCTGGGCTCTGATGCTGACCATTCTCATGGGCGGCACCTTCGAACAGCTCCTCAAGCCGGGGGAAAAGGACTACGAGCTCGAATTCTTCCTCGCCCTGACCGGCATCGGCGTGTGTACCGCCAACTTCGTGCTGGGCAAGGTCATCGGGGCCCACTACCACCGCCGCATCGCCGGAGGGCAGGCGCTGGCCCAGAAAAACATCATCCTGCCCATGTGGCTGACCTTCCAGTACCTCGATCCCATCGCCTCCGTCTCCCTGGCGGCCTATTCCATCTTCCAGAACATCGTGAACGCCACCCAGATATGGCTCAAGGGACGCCGCGACGACCGCATCCGCCGCCGCCTGCACGACTACCACGAAAAGAAGCACGCCCTCCTGCGCGCCTCCGAAGAGGCCGCCTCCCTCCTCGCCGTCGTCCCCTCCCGCGTCAAGAACGAACTCAAAAAGTAGCCTTTCCTCCGCCCGCAGGGAGAAGCGGCCCGCCGTTCCTCTCCGTTTTTTGCCGTCCGCGCCCCTCGCCGCCCCTCCACGGCACATCCGCACCCGAGGGGCCGCACACACCGACCACCACCTCCCAGCCCCACACGCTCACCGCCTCCGACCGGCGGACGGCGAAGCCTTCGCCCCCAGACAAAAATCCACCGGGCAAATTCCTTGCTCCACGGCCCTCGGGGCGGCCTCTATGGTCGTCGGGGCGTCCCGTTTACGCGGCTTCACGACACATCCCCTCCCGGGAATTCCCGCCGCCGGAGACTCCCGCCTCCCCGCCAAAACAAAACGCCTGCCGCGATGAATGCGACAGGCGTTGCCCGTCCCGCCGAGGGGGACGTCCCCCCGACGGCACCGTGCCGCCGAGGGAACGTCTGAGGGGGGAGGGGAAGTGCGGCGTCCCGGTTGGGGACAGGACGCCGCGAGTGGGACACGGTTGAGGGGCCGTCTACTTGACGGTGAAGGGCCAGATCATCGGGATGACGAATACGCACAGGATGAGGCTGATGATCTGGAGCGGCCAGCCCGCCTTGATGTAGTCCATGAAGGAGTAACGGCCGGGCGTCAGGACGATGGTGTTCGGAGGCGTGGCGATGGGGGTCAGGAAACAGGCGGACGCGGACATACAGATGCCCATCATGAGCGGCAGGGGCGAAACGCCGCCGCCGACGGCGATGGGAAGGGCCAGCGGGGCCATGAGCGCCGCGGTCGCGGTGTTGGACATGAAGTTGGTGAGGATCATGGTCAGCGCGCAGGAGGCGAACATCAGCATGTAGGGCCCGGACACGCTGGACACCAGCGTATTGGCCACGAGCGCGGCGGCACCGGACTTCTGCATGGCGGCGGACATGGACAGCATGCCGGCGAACAGGAAGATGGTCACCCAGTCGATGCAGTGGAAGGCTTCCTTCATGCTCATGCAGCGGGTCGCCACCACAAGGCACGCGCCGAGCACGGCGGCGGTGGTCAGGGGCAGGTAGCCGGTCACCATCATGATGACCACGAAGGCGAAAATGCCGATGGAATAAGGCATCTTGTTGGTGCGGCGCTCCTTGATTTCGGAACCGAAGGAATGGTCCTCGCCGCCCTTGTCGGCGGGAAGCAGACGGTAGCCGAACGCCCAGTAGTACAGCAGGCCGGCGGCGAACAGGATGAGGCCGAACTTGCCGAATTCAAAGAAGCCGAAAGGCTGGAGGCCGACCTGATCGAGCATGGAGTTGACGATGCCGTTGGGGGGCGTGCCCACGAGGGTCACGGTGCCGCCGAGCGAGGAGGCGAAGGCCACGGGCATCAGAATCTTGCTGGGCGCGACCTTGGCGGAGGCGCACATGCCCATGATCATGGGCACGGCCACGGCGGTCGTACCGGTGTTCGACAGCACGGTGGAGAGGCCGCCGACCGCGATCATGGAGAACAGCAACAGTTTCTTCATGTCGCCTTTGGACAGCTTCAGGGCCGTTTCGCCCACCTTATCGGCGAAACCGGTGACGAAGGTGGATTCGCCGATGATGAACATGGCCATGAACAACACCACGGTGTTGTCGCCGAAGTAGCTGAAGGCCACCTTCGAGGTCAGTACGCCGGTCGAGGACAACGCGACCGGAACGAGCATGGCCGTGATGGGCAGCGGCAAGGCTTCGGTCACGAACAGCAGCGCGGCGACGACGAGAATACCAAGAGTGATATAGGCTTTGGTGGGATCGCCGGGTACGGCGGCCCCGGAAGTACCGGTCGCGGCGAGACAGTCAAAGCCGCCGAACAGGAACACGCCGCAGGCCACTACGCCGAGTGCCAACAAGCTCCATGCAAACCGTTTCATACAGACACCTCTCCCCTGCTTGCGAAAAAAGCAAAAAAAGTTAGTGTATGAAGGGTCGTCAAACTGGAATGACGCCCCTTGACGGAAACTCCCCAAGAGACGGCCGCCGTTCCTCCCAAAAAAACGCGGCCCTCACCGACAAGGCGCCCTTCCGCTCCGCTGCAACGGAGCGGAAGGGCATTCTTTTTATTCGTACGAAGCGACGAAAGGCCGGATGCGGTCGTGCGAGGCCTTTACGCGCCGTTCCAGTTCGCGGGCGTACCCGTCGAGGTCCTCGATGCGCTTACGGGCCACGCCGGTTTCCATCGCCGCCTTGGCGACGGCGGGCGTGATGCTCGTGAGGATGCGCGGATCGAGCGGTTTCGGAATGATGTAGTCGTAGCCGAACGAAAGACCGTCCACATTGTAGGCGGCGCAGACTTCGGCGGGCGCGGGTTCCTTCGCCAGCGCGGCGAGGGCCTTGGCGGCGGCGATCTTCATGGCCTCGTTGATTTCCGTGGCTTCGACGTCGAGCGCGCCGCGGAAGATGTAGGGGAAGCCGGACACGTTGTTGATCTGATTCGGATAGTCGGAACGGCCCGTACCCATGATGCAGTCGGGACGCGCGGCCTTGGCGTCTTCATAGGAGATTTCCGGATCGGGATTCGCCATGGCGAACAGGACCGGCTTTTCGGCCATCGAGCGCACCATGTCCTGCGAAACCAGATTCTTGGTGGAAAGCCCGAGGAACAGGTCCGCGCCCTTCATGCACTCCGCGAGGCCGCCCAAGTCCTCTTCCTGCGCGAATTCCATCTTGTAGGGAGCGACGCCCGCGCGCTTCTTGTGGATGAGGCCCTTGGAGTCGAACATCCGGATGTTTTCCCGTCTGACGCCGAGCGTGCAGTAGAAACGGGCGCAGGCCATACCGGCGGCGCCGGCTCCCACGACGACGACCACGATGTCCTCGATTGCGCGGCCCGTGAGTTCGCAGGCGTTGAGCAGCGCCGCGCCGGAAATGATGGCGGTGCCGTGCTGGTCGTCGTGGAACACGGGGATGTTCATTGCCTTTTTCAGGGTGTCTTCAATGATGAAGCACTCGGGGGCCTTGATGTCCTCAAGGTTGATGCCGCCGAAGGTGGGCTCCATCGTCTTGACGGCGGCGATGAACTCGTCGGTGCTGCCCGTCTTGAGGCAGAGGTCGAACACGTCGACGTCCGCGAAATTCTTGAACAGGACGCCCTTCCCTTCCATCACCGGCTTGGCCGCGTAGGGTCCGATGTTGCCGAGTCCGAGGACGGCGGTGCCGTCGGAGATCACGCCCACCAGATTGGCGCGACCGGTGTACTCGGAGACCAGCGCCTGATCTTCCGCAATCGCCTTGCAGGCTTCGGCCACGCCCGGCGAATAGGCGAGGGAAAGGTCCTTCTGGCTTTCGCAGCGCTTGGTCAGCACCACTTCGGTTTTCCCGTGACGGGGGGAACGATGGTATTCGAGGGCTTCTTCCCGCGTGAACAAGGCCATGTGCGTATTCCTTCTGTGAAATAGAGTTGTTGCGGTGAAAGATGATGCCTCCGGCGGCCGGGCTGCCGCCCGGACCCGCGCCTCCCGGCGGGCCGGGGGGAATGATTCCCCCCGGACCCCCTCGGTTCCGGCGGTACGTTGACCGGGGGCGGAAAAGCGTCCGTACCCTTTTCCCTCAGATGCAAGAGAAACGGTATGCCACTTTTTCCTGTCCGTACGGGGAACCTTACTCGGCGTTTCCTTTTTCGCCGGGGTCCGGGGGGCGGCTCGCCCCCCGGACGGGGAGTCCAGAGGGGCGGTAAGCCCCTCTGGCCGCCGGAGGCGCATATTCCCGTCAGCTGTGGCAGTGCGAGCCGCAGCCCTTGAACTTTTCGTAAAGCGCCTTGGGCAGAATGCCCTTGACGGACTTGAGGGCCAGCATGCGGCGCATGATGCCGAGCTGATCCTGCAAGGGAATCTTCTTGGGACAGACGTCTTCGCAGCCGAGGAGGCCCATGCAGCCGAACACGCCCTGATCGTTGCCGATCACGTCGTAGTATTCGTCCTCGGAGCGGTTGTCGCGCGGGTCGATGTAGAAACGGGCGAGGCGGTTGATCGTGGCCGCGCCGAGGAAGTCCTTCCGCATCCGGGCCGTACCGCAGGCCGCGATGCAGCAGCCGCATTCGATGCAGCGGTCAAGCTCGAAAATCTGCTCGGCAAGTTCGTTCTCCATGCGCGCTTCCTGAGCGCGGGGATCGAACGCCTTGTCCTGCGTGTGTACCCACGCCTCGATTTTGCGGCCCACTTCGCGGAACCACACGCCCGTGTCCACGGACAGGTCCCCAAGCAGTTTGAAGACCGGCAGCGGATGCAGCACGATATGCTCGGGCAGGTCCTTGGTCTGGGTGTGGCAGGCGAGGCCCGGACGTCCGTTGATGACCATACCGCAGGAACCGCAGATGCCCGCGCGGCAGCAGAAGTCGAACTGGAGGCTGGGGTCCTGCTGTTCGCGGATGATGTTCAGCGCGATGAACAGGGTCATGGAATTGTATTCGTCCACATAAAAGGACTGCATGTGCGGAACGGAGGCGGGATCAAGCGGATTGTACCGGAACACCTCGATATGCAATTTGCGACTCATTCTAACTCCCGAATCTGAAAAAAGATGTGTGCTTTTCAGAGCCCCCTTCGCGCTTCCTCTCACTCAATCCGGGAGGACGAAGGAAGGGGGGCTGGGGAAGGGAGAAGGAAGCCCGTGCGGGCATCCCTCCTCTTCGGAAGGATTCCTTCTCGCTTCCCCTGCGGCGACCCACAGTTACTTGATGGCTTCTTCCGCCTGTTCCTTGGTCTTGATCTTGTCGGCGGGAATGTCGGCGGGGATGATCTTGCCGCCGCCGTAGCCGCGTTCGCCCGGAGGCAGTTCAAACCACGGAGAGGCGTCTTCGTACTTGAGGGTGGGCAGGGAGTCGCCTTCATTCCAGTAGGCGAGGGTACGCTTCAGCCATTCGGCGTCGTTGCGCGCGGGGAAATCTTCACGGGTGTGCGCGCCGCGGGATTCCGTGCGCTGGAGCGCGCCGTAGGCGGTGCAGAGGGCCAGCTTGATCATGCCGGGAACGCGCAGGGCCATCGACAGCTCGGGCGTAAAGCCCTTCACGCTGCCCTGAAGCCCGATGTGCTTGGCGCGCTCGGCGAGTTCGAGCAGGCGGTCGACGCCGTTCTGAAGGTCGGCGGCGTTGCGGAAGATGCCTACGTCGTCCATCATGACGTCCTGCATGGCGTTGCGGATTTCAAAACAGTTTTCCTTGCCGTTGCGGCTGGAAACGATGTCGTCGATGCGCTGCGCCACGAGCTTGTGGGCGTCGTTGACGGGCTCGGTCTTGAACGAACTTTCCGTGCCCTTGAGGTATTCGACCATCTTGCTGCCGATGTACCGGCCCGAAACCACGGTTTCCGCAAGGGAGTTGCCGCCCAGACGGTTGAAGCCGTGCAGGTCCCAGCAGGCCGCTTCGCCGGCGGCGAACAGGCCCTTGAGGCCGTAGACCTGACCGTCCTTGTTCGTACGGACGCCGCCCATCGAATAGTGCTGCGTCGGGCGCACGGGGATGAGCTGGTGGATCGGGTTCACGCCGAGGAAGTGGATGCAGATGTCGTAGATTTCACGCAGTTTCGTCGTGATGTGCTTTTCACCGAGGTGGCGGATGTCCAGCCACAGGTGATCGCCGTAGGGACTCTTCACGCCGAGGCCCTTGCGCATGTGTTCGGTCATGCGGCGCGAAACCACGTCACGGGAAGCGAGCTCGGCCTTTTCGGGCTCATAGTCGGGCATGAAGCGGTATTCGTTCACGTCGAGGAGCGTTCCGCCGTCGCCGCGGCAGCCTTCCGTCATCAGGATGTCGGTGGGCACGCTGCCGGTGGGATGGAACTGGATGGCCTCCATGTTGCCGAGGGGCACGACGCCGGTATTCAGGGCGCAAATCTGTCCGCCGCCGTCACAGATGATGGCGTTGGTGGTCGCACGGTAGATGCGGCCGTAGCCGCCCGTGGCGATGAGGGTGGCCTTGGCGATGTAGGCGATCAGCTCGCCGTCGCGCAGGGAGCGGACCACGGCGCCCATGCAGCGTTCGCCGTCGTGGATGAGGGCTTCGGCCTGCATGCGGTCGTGGATTTCCACGCCGTACTGGAGGCACTTGCTGTCGAGAGTGTTGAGCACGGAACGGCCCGTGCCGTCAGCCGTGTAGCAGGTGCGCCATTTCGCGGTGCCGCCGAAGGCGCGGGCGTGGATCAGCCCGTGCTTGGCTTCGTCCTCTTCGGCCTCGAAGGGCTTGCCACCCTTGTAGTAGGTGTGCTTGCCCGCGACGACGCGGTTCCACGGCACGCCCCAGTGGGCCATTTCACGCATGACGATGGGCGCGGTGTCGGCGAAGATGCGCGCGACTTCCTGATCGCAGCCCCAGTCGGAACCCTTCACGGTGTCGGCGAAATGGATGTCGGTGCTGTCGCCCTTGCCCATCACGGCGTTGCCGAGAGCCGCCTGCATGCCGCCCTGCGCCGCCGAGGAGTGGGACCGGCGGGGCGGGACGACGGAAAGACAGATCGTGTGGAAACCTTCCATCGCGGCGGCAAGCGCCACGCGTTCGCCGGCAAGGCCCGCGCCAATACACAACACATCGGAATAAATCGTTCTCATGACGCCCTCCCTTAAATAGCCATCGTGGCGAAGCTGTAGTGGGTTGCCAGACTCAGCAGTGCCAAACCGATAACGAGATAAAGGGCGTACTTGCGCCACTTCAGCCGGTTTTCACGAGTCAGGATGCCGAACTTCACGCCGATGCGGTAGAGACCGATGGCGATGTGCAGGTCGAGCGCGGCGAACAGCACCAGATAGAAGGGGACCATGCCGCCCTGAATGGCGGCCGCGCTCTTCTGCGCGGAGATGGGGAGATTCGAGAGGATGTTGATGACGTGCGCGCTCGCCATCACCAGAATGATGATCGCGGTGACCACCTGAACGAGCCACAGCCACGTGTCCATGTGGTGCATCATCTTCGCCTGACGCCAGAATTCGCGGAGCTCCAGCGGGCTGAAGGGCATTTTTCGGGCCGCCAGAATGAAGTGCAGCACGATGACCAGCAGAATGATCGGGCCGCCGATCTGGGCGAGATAGGACGTTTCAAGCAGCGATGCGATGCCGTCCATAATGTTCGGACTGAGTATGACGCTTGAAACAAGCAGCATATGCATAAACACGAAGCAACACAGCAGGACACCCGTCAACATTTGCACGACGTCGGTGTATCCCGAGATATGGTTACGCAACCTGACATGTGAAGTGATGTTCGCCTGAGCCATCTTTTGGTTTCCTCCTCGGTGATAAAGAACCCTGAATCTTTATGTTGATCCTTTTCCCTTGCTCCTCTATGGCCGGATGACATTTATGCAAAATCAACCAACCGTTCTTCTTTCTTAAAAAACTTCTCTGATTACTCTGTTTGTTTTAAAGGCTACTTTTCTTTTTCTGTCAACCGGGGATTATTTGTGCAATCGAACAGTTAGGGCAATTGTGCTGAAAAGAACGCTTGGAATGTTCCATAATTAGACAAACGGACTTTAATAAGAGTTGCTCTTGTTTTGCACAATACCGCCTATTCATTTGCTTTTATCACATTATATTTCTTTGGGGAAAATCAATGTTCCGGTTCCGTGCTATCGAAAAAAAGGCTCCGAACGCCTCATCCGAGGCTTTTTTCGGGAAAACGGAGGGATGCCCAGAGGACGCCGCACAAGACAAAACCCCCGTTCCGAGGCGGAACGGGGGCTGACAAGACGAAGAAGCGGCGGTCGACGCTTATTTCGCGCGCCAGGCACCGTGCTTGTTACAGTACGCGCGGACGAAGACGACCTTGTCGGCGGGGACGGGGAATTCGGCGACGGGCGTATCCCCGGCCTTGAAGTACTTGCGCAGGACGGTGTCGTCGGCGGTACGGATTTCGGCCCATTCAATCAGATGATCGGCTTCCATGCCGTGCAGCTTGGAGCCCACGCTCACCTTGCAGCCGCCGTCGACGGCCTCCAGAACGGGCATGTGGGATTCCTTGGTGCCCACGGGTTCGCGGTCATCAAGCACTTCCATGGTTTTGCCGCAACAGATCATGGCGCTGACGCCATCATGCACGATTTCGGTCACAGTGCCACAAATGGGGCAACGGTAAAGCTGGTAACGATACGTCATCGGATGAACCTCCCAAGCAGCGGACGCTGCGGTCTATAGGTATATGGGCAACATTCACTAACGGTAATTAGACCTACTACTCTTTATAAAATCTGTCCAGTCTTTTGATTTCGGAATTCCCGCAATCCGTTCGTGAAGACACGCGCCGGTTCCGCGTCAAAAAAAGCCCCGTTCGTCAAAACGGGGCTTGTCTTTTTACTTCGCCAACAGCATCCATACCTCGCCGGGGCCGTTGAGATGCCCCGCGATGAAGGCCGCGCGGGCGCCCTTGCCACAGAACAGGTCCACGCGCCGCCCCCGGATCGCTTCGCCGGTGTCCTGCGCCAGCCCGATGCCCCGGAGCGGCGTGGTCGGCGCCGCCGAGCCGGAAACGGACGGCGCGGAGGGATCGGGAATGTTCACGTCGAAGGCGATGACCGAGCCGAGCGGAAAGGTGGTGCGGTCCACGGCCAGCGAAACCATCGGGCTGAGCGGGGTGCCCATGCTGCCGATGGGGCCGGACGTGATGGTCCCCGCCGGAGCCTGCGGCCCCTTGCGGAAAAAGATGTACCGTTCGTTGCGCCGCAGCAGCGCATCACGGGATTCGGGGTGCTCGCGCAGCCACTGCCGGATGGACTGCATGCTCACCTGCCCCGGAGGGATTTCGCCCTGATCTTCCAGATACCGGCCGATGCTCAGGTACGGGCGTCCGTTGGAGCCCGCGAAGCGCACGGGCATTTCCCCGCCGTCCTCGAACCGCAGACGGCCCGAACCCTGCACATGGAGGAAGAAGGCGTCCACGGGGTCGGCCAGCCACGCCAGTTCCAGCCCCCTGCCGCGCAGCACGCCGCGTCCGCCGTCCAGCCCGTCGATCTCGGCGCGCGTATAATACGGAACGGGCTGTCCCCCCTTCATACGGTAGACGATGCGCCGACCGATGAGATCGCTTTGAAAACGGCCCAGATTCAACTGCCGCAAATCGGGAGGCAGTTTGTACAGCGGCGCGGCATAGCCGGGCTTCCGGGTGCGGCTTGCCTTGACGACGGGCTCATAGTATCCCGAAAAAGCTGCGCCTTCCGAGAGCCTGATCCAGCGGAACTGTTCCGCCAGCAGCTCGGGTTCGGCGTCCAGCCGGGGCAGCAGCGCCTCAAGGCGATCCAGCGTCCGGGCCACGTCGCCCCATGTGACGGCGATATCCCCGTGTGCGACCGCCACCTGCCCGGATTCGCGGTTCGCGATGTGCGCCCGGCTGGCCCGCAGGGCCGGAGCCAGCGCCTTCCACGAGCCGAGCCGCTGGCCCGCGCGGTCGAGCTTCGCCGCCAGCAGCGCGGCCTGCCCGTCGCTTTCGGCCATGAAGGTATCGGCATGATCCCGCTGGACGGCGGGCGGCTGGGGAGGAAGCGGCGCGGCGCATCCCGCAAGCAGGGACAGGGCCAGAACGGCCGCCGCCAGAACGCCCGTCCCGCGTTTTTGACGAACTTTCAGCAAAGGACGCTGTGCATGCACGACTTTCCTACTCCCGATGTTTGGCTCCCCCACCGCGTCTCCTATGGGGAGACGGATACGATGGGATACCTTTATTACGCAGAATATCTGCACCTTTTCGAGCGTTCCCGAAGCGAGTTCATCCGCAGCATGGGCATGAGCTACGCGGACGTGGAGCGTTTCGGCATCATGCTGCCGGTGCGCGAGGCGCAATGCCGCTACAGGAAGCCCGCCCGGTACGACGATCTCATCCACATCCACGCCGGGATAGCCGAAGTCGGGCGCGCGTCGCTGACCTTTGTGTACAATGTGACTGACGCCGAGCGCAAGACCCTCCTCGCGGAAGGCATGACGCAGCACGCCTGCACCAATAAGGAAGGCCGCCCCGTCCGTCCGCCCGAATGGTTCGTCAAGCTCATCCGCGGCGAATCGTTCTCGAACCCCGAATAGCCCCCCCCGCCCGCCGCGGACGGAACGCCCTCTTCCCGAACGCGGACCGTCCGTTTCCGGTACGCCGCGAATCCGAACGGCGGCCATCCCGCATCATCCGCAATCCCGAAGTATCCTCTCGCCTTACGACAGGGGGAAGGAGCGCCCGCCAAGCGCCCTTCCCCCTGTCTCGCCCACCCTCCGCAGCATCTTTCGCCTCAGGGCGTCGCTTCACGCTGAAAGTACAACTATCCTTCGTTATGTACTTTGGCAGTTTCTCGATATAGATTGGCGCTTTCTCATAAGACACGATTATCCATCTCGGCTATCTTGCCGATAACGGATTATCTCTTTTGTGTGCGGAAAGGCGCCTTTCTTCTTTATACTCTAAAAGAGAGTGATACCTCCTCGACAGATAAACATCATCCCTCACGGAATTCTTCTGTGGAGGGGGTCTGAAAGCCGTCTCGTGTTCTTGCAATGTTGTTCACGCCCAGACTGGAACCTCATACCTCAAAGGAGTTTCTTATGGCACGATGGTTCAAGATGCTGACGGGCGCTCTGGCGATGGCCCTTTTCGTGTCTTTTTCCTGCGCAGCTTTCGCGGCGGCTCCGGTCAAGATGCGCACCGCGTGGCTCGACGAGCATGAAGCCTTCCTTGTCTGGTACGCCAAAGAAAAAGGCTGGGACAAGGAGGAAGGGCTCGACCTCGAAATGTTGCTGTTCTCATCCGGCATGGCGCAGCTCAACGCCCTGCCTTCCGGGGAATGGGTGCTCGCCGGAACCGGCGCGGTGCCGGGCATGATGGGCGCGCTCCGCTACGGCACGTACACCGTCGCCATCACCAACGACGAGTCCTACACCAACGCCCTGCTGCTTCGTCCCGACAGCCCCATTCTCAAGACCAAGGGCTATAATAAGGATTACCCCGAAGTGTACGGGCATCCCGACGACGTGCGCGGCAAGACCTTCCTCATCACCACCATGTCCTCCCCGCACTTCACCCTGAGCCACTGGCTGCGCGTACTCGGCCTCAAGGAAACCGACGTCGTGATCAAGAACATCGATCAGGCGCAGGGCCTCGCGGCTTTCGACAGCGGCATCGGCGACGGCGTCTGCCTGTGGGCTCCGCACATGTTCGTGGGCATGGACAAGGGCTGGAAGGTCGCGGGCACCCCGAACACCTGCGGCGTGGGCCTGCCCACCGTGCTCATGGGCGACAAGAAGTTCTGTGACGAGCACCCCGAACTGGTCGCCAAGTTCCTGCGCGTGTTCCTGCGTTCCGCCAACATGCTCCAGAAGGAATCGCCCGAAGCCCTCGCTCCCGAATACTGCCGCTTCTTCCAGGAATTCGTGGGCAAGACCTTCACGCCGGAAATGGCCGCCCTCGACATCAGGACGCACCCCGTGTTCAACCTCGATCAGCAGATCGCCCTGTTCGACGACGCCAACGGTCAGAGTACGGCCAGCAAGTGGATGGCCGACATCGCCGCCTTCTTCGCCAACGTGGGCCGGATCACGCCCGACGAGCTGAAGGTGGTCAAGGACGGCTCCTACGCCACGGGCAAGTTCCTGAAGCTCGTCCAGCGTCCCATCCCCGACTACAAGTAGCTCGTGTCCCCCTCTGCCCTCCGCCTTGCCGGCCCTTCCTTAGAGGAGGGGCCGGCCCGCTTTTTTTCGCGGAAACGCATGATTCTAACTCTCTGAGCGAACAACCAGCGCGTTCCCGGAAGAAGGGCTTCCCTCTTTGGCCGTCGTCTGATAGTATGTGAAAGTTCACCTTTGCATTGTGTCGGGGAAAACCCCGCGCCGTGCTCGCGGCGGGACGCAGGGGGAGGGAAACGAAAAGTCCTCCTTTTTCTTTTCTCCAGCCCTGTTGCACCGTTAGAGTGGATATGTTAGATTTTTCTCGTGAAGAAGGTCTATTGGTCTTTGAACCACTATACTGCCGGGAGAACCATGGAAACAATCAATCTTGAAACCACACGCGACGAAGCCTTTCTTCGCGAGGTGGAAGCAGAAAGCGGTCAGAAAGTGACCACCTGCTACCAGTGTGGCAACTGCACGGCCGGGTGTCCCTGCGGCCCTGAGTATGACCTCCAGGTCAGCCAGGTCATGCGGGCGATCCAGCTCGGCAACAAGGAGATGGCGCTGTCGAGCCGCTCCCTGTGGCTGTGCGTGTCGTGCTCGACCTGTACGTCGCGCTGCCCCAACAACATCGACGTCGCCAAGGTCATGGACGTGCTGCGGCACATGGCCTGGAAGGAAGGCAAAACGAACTACGCCATGTCGTCGTTCTGGCAGTCCTTCCTGACGACCGTCCGCCACTTCGGGCGCACCTACGAGCTGGGCGTCATGGCCATGTTCATGGCCCGCACCGGCCGGGTGTTCACCGACGTGGACCTTGCGCCGCGCATTCTGCCCAAGCAGAAGCTGCCCTTCAAACCCCACACCATCGTCGGCAAGGACGCTGTGGCCCGCATCTTCAAGCGTTTCGACGAACAGCGCAGCGCCGAGGGGGACAAGTAAATGAAACTCGCCTATTACCCCGGCTGTTCCGGTCAGGGAACGTCCGCCGAGTACGAGCGTTCCACCCGCGCCGTCTGCCGCGCGCTTGAAATCGCCCTGAAGGAAATCCCGGACTGGAGCTGCTGCGGCTCCACCCCGGCTCACGCCTGCGATCACGTGCTCTCCGCCGCCCTGTCCGCGCGCAACCTCGCGCTGGCCGCCGCCGACGGCGCCGAACGCGTGGGCACGCCCTGCCCGAGCTGCCTCGCCAACCTCAAGACCGCCAAGTACCGCATGCAGGACGAGGCGTTCCGCGGCAAGGTCAACGCCCTCCTCGACAATCCCTGTCCCGAAGAGCTGCCCGAGACCGTGTCCATCCTTCAGGTGCTCGTTGAGGACTACGGCCTCGACGCCATCGCCGAAAAGGTCAAAAAGCCTCTCGAAGGCATCAAGGTCGCCTGTTATTACGGCTGTCTGATGAGCCGCCCCGCGGGCATCATGCAGTTCGACGACCCCGAAAACCCGATGGCGATGGACAACATCATGACGGCGCTCGGCGCCGAAGTGGTGCCCTTCCCCCTGAAGACGGAATGCTGCGGCGCCGCCATGGGCATCCCCCGTCGCGACATCACCGCCCGCCTCACCGGCCGCATCCTTGAACGCGCGCAGGCTTTCGGCGCGGACGCCGTCGTCGTCGCCTGTCCGCTGTGCCACATGAACCTCGACCTGCGCCAGCGCCAGGCCGTGGGCGGAAACATGAAGATGCCGGTGCTGTATTTCACGCAGCTCATGGGGCTGGCCCTCGGCCTGCCGCATCAGGAACTCGGCTTCGAAAAGCTCTGCGTCAGCCCCGACGAACTTCTGCGGAAGATCGACGCCGCGGCAGCCGCCAAGGCGGCCGCCGCGAAGGCCGATGAAGCCAAAGAGGAGGCCAAGGCATGAAACTAGGCGTTTTTATCTGCCACTGCGGGTCGAACATCGCCGGGACCGTTGACTGCGCCAAAGTCGCCGAAATCGCCCGGACCTACCCCGACGTGGCCTTCGCCACCGATACCATGTACACCTGCTCGGAACCCGGTCAGGAAGAAATCGTCGCCGCCATCAAGGAACACCGCCTCGACGGCGTCGTCGTAGCCTCCTGTACCCCGCGCATGCACGAACCGACCTTCCGCCGCACCGTGGAACGCGCCGGGCTCAACAAATACATGTTCGAAATGGCCAATATCCGCGAACACGTGTCGTGGATCGGCAAGGACAAGGAAGCCAACACCAACAAGGCCGCGGAACTCGTACGCATCGCCGTTGAAAAGCTGCGCCGCGACAACCCGCTGTTCTCCAAGTCCTTCGAATCCACCAAGCGCGTGCTCGTCATCGGCGGCGGCGTGGCCGGCATTCAGGCCGCCCTCGACTGCGCCGACGCGGGCCTCGACGTGCTCCTCGTGGAACGCGAAAGCCACATCGGCGGCAAGATGGCGAAGCTCGACAAGACCTTCCCCACCGTCGACTGCTCGAGCTGCATTCTCGGCCCCAAGATGGTCGACGTCGCCCAGCATCCCAAAATCACGCTCATGGCCGCTTCCGAAGTGACCAACGTGGCGGGCTATGTGGGCAACTTCACCGTGACCATCAAAAAGAAGGCCACCTACGTCGACTGGTCCAAGTGCACCGGCTGCGGCGCCTGCATGGACAAGTGCCCCGCCAAGAAGACGCCCGACAAGTTCAACGAATTCGTCGGTCCCACCACGGCGATCAACATCCCCTTCCCGCAGGCGATCCCCAAGAAGGCCACCATCAATCCCGAATACTGCCGCAAGCTCACCTCGGGCAAATGCGGCGTGTGCGCGAAGGTGTGCCCCACCGGGGCCATCAACTACGAAATGAAGGATGAGGAAGTTACGGAAACCGTGGGCGCCATCGTGGCCGCCACCGGCTACGACCTCATGGACTGGACGGTCTACGGCCAGTACGGCGCAGGCCAGTACCCCGACGTCATCACCTCGCTCCAGTACGAACGCATCATGTCCGCCTCCGGTCCCACCGGCGGCCACATCAAGCGCCCGTCCGACGGCAAGGAACCCAAGAGCGTCGTCTTCATCCAGTGCGTCGGCTCCCGCGACCGCTCCATCGGGCGTCCCTACTGCTCCGGCTTCTGCTGCATGTACACCGCCAAGCAGGCCGTGCTCACCAAGGACCACATCCCCGATTCCCAGTCCTACGTCTTCTACATGGACATCCGTTCCAACGCGAAGCTGTATGACGAGTTCACCCGCCGCGCCATCGAGGAATACGGCACGCAGTACATCCGCGGCCGCGTTTCCGCCATCCAGCCCGACGGGCACGGACAGTACATCGTGCGCGGCGCGGACACCCTGCTCGGCAAGCCCGTCGAGGTGAAGGCCGACATGGTCGTGCTCGCCGTGGGCATCGAAGGGGCCAAGGGCGCGAACAAGCTCGCCGAAACCCTGCACATCTCCTACGACAACTTCGGGTTCTTCATGGAATCCCACTGCAAGCTCCGTCCCGTGGAGACGAACACCGCCGGCGTGTTCCTCGCGGGCGTGGCGCAGGGTCCCAAGGACATCCCGTCGTCCGTCGCGCAGGGCAGCGGCGCCGCCGCCAAGGTCATCGGCCTGCTCTCCAAGCCGCTTCTCGAAAGCGACCCGCAGATTTCCGTCGTGGACATCAAGCGGTGCGTGGGCTGCGGCAAGTGCATCAAGGTGTGCCCGTTCCAGGCCATCGTCGAAAAGGAAATTCGTGGCGAAAAGAAGGCGCAGACCATTGAGGCCGTGTGTCAGGGCTGCGGTCTCTGCACCGCCACCTGCCCGCAGGGCGCCATTCAGCTCTCCCACTTCACCGACAACCAGATCCTTGCGGAGGTAGACGCTCTATGTCGGTTCTGACAGGCAAAGAACTCCGGATCGTAGGCTTCCTCTGCAACTGGTGCTCCTATGGCGGCGCCGACACTGCGGGGGTCGCTCGTTTCACCCAGCCTACGGACCTGCGTATCATCCGCGTCCCCTGCTCGGGCCGCGTCAATCCCCTGTTCCCCCTGAAAGCCCTGCTTTCCGGCGCGGACGGGGTGCTCGTGTCCGGCTGTCACCCGCGTGACTGCCACTACTCGGAAGGCAACTACTACGCCCGCCGCCGTCTCGAAACGCTGAAGGAATTCCTGCCCATCATCGGCATCGATCCCCGCCGCTTCGAGTACACCTGGGTGTCCGCCTCCGAAGGCCAGCGCTGGCAGGCCGTGGTCACCGCGTTCACCGAACGCGTCCACAAGCTCGGACCCGCGCCCAAGTTCGAGGAAGCCAAGCCGCTCTTCGTCATGCCCGACCTTGAGCTGCCCGCGCCCCTGCGTCCCCTCGGCTGCGGCACCAACCCCGCCGCGATGACCGAGCTCAAGGGCCAGATCAAGGCCGCCCTCGAAGCCAAGGAAGTCGAGTTCGTCATGGGCTGGCAGCAGGGCTTCGACGGCCTGCACGCCACGCCGCTGTACATGCGCAAACCCGAGGACGTCGAAAAGCTCATCTGGGGCCCGCTCAACGTCCATTCCCTCGCCACCTACCTGCCCCTCTTCAAGGGCAAGAAGGTCGGCATCGTGGTCAAGGGCTGCGACTCGCGCGGCGTTGTGGAACTCCTTCAGGAGAACCTCATCAACCGTGAGGACGTGGTCATCTTCGGCATGGGCTGCAACGGCACCGTCGACGTGAGCCGCGTGCTCGCCAAGATCGGCGACGTCACCGAAGTCGAATCCGTGACCGGCACCGGCGCCACCCTCAAGGTCCGCGCCGACGGCAAGGACTACGAGTTCGCCATGCAGGACGTGGCGCAGGACAAGTGCCGCGCCTGCACCGTGCCCAACGCGGTCATCCACGACCACTTCGCGGGTTCGCCCACGAACATCCCGGACGGCGCCCAGCCCGCCATGCCCGCCATCATGACCTTCCTCGACGGCCTGAGCCTTGAGGAACGCATGGGCTTCTGGCGCGGCCACATCGAGCGCTGCATCCGCTGCTACGCCTGCCGCAACGCGTGCCCCATGTGCGTGTGCCGCGACAACTGCGTGGCCGACAGCCGCGAGCCGCACTGGCTCACTCAGGAAGATACGCCGACCCAGAAGATGTTCTTCCAGCTCATCCACGCGATGCACCTCGCCGGACGCTGCACCGGCTGCGGCGAATGCAACCGCGCCTGCCCGATGGGCATTCCGGTCGGGGCCCTCAAGCTCCAGATGGGCCGCGTCGTGAAGAAGCTGTTCGAGTACGCCCCCGGCATGGACGTGGACGCCGTGCCTCCGCTGCTCGGCTTCCAGCTTGAGGAAAAGAACATCCACGAACACCATATCGAGGGAGCATAAACGCATGAGCGCCATACGATTCCTCGCTGCCGACAAGCTGGCCTCCTGGCTGGCCGAAGTGGCGGCATCCCGGCAGGTGCTGGCCCCTCGTCAGGAGGGCAAAGCGGTTGTGTTCCGGCCTCTCGTGGCCGGAGAAACGCCGTCGCTGGCCCGCGCCACGATATCCCCGAAGACCGCCGTGTTCCCCGCCTGTGAGACGCTGATCCGCTTCACCGGCGAAAAGGACCCGGAAAATCCGGCCAAGCTGAACATGAAACTGGACGACACCCCCGACGCTCCGGCCCGGATGGTGTTCGGGTGCCGCTCCTGCGACGCCCGCGGCTTCGCCGTGCTCGACAAGCCCTTCCTTGAAGGCAAGTTCCAGGACGCCTACTACAAGGCCCGCCGCGACAACCTGCTGGTCGTCACCCGGACCTGCGACAATCCGTGCAGCACCTGCTTCTGCCACTGGACGGGCGGCGGCCCCGCCAACCCCACCGGCTCCGACGTGCTGCTCACCGCGGTGAACGGCGGCTTCGTGCTTGAAGCCGTGTCCGAGAAGGGCGAAGCCTTCCTCGGCGGGACCAAGCTCCCCGACGGCGCGGACAAGATGGACGAAGCCAAGGCCAACCGCGCCAAGGCCGAAGCGGGCATGAAGCCCGCGCCCGATCTGTCCAAGGCGGCCCGCCGCCTCGAACAGCGCTTCACCGACGTGGAGTTCTGGGCGCAGCAGACCGCGAAATGCCTTTCCTGCGGCGCGTGCACCTACATGTGCCCGACCTGCCAGTGCTTCAACATCTCCGACGAGGGCAACCCCCTCGAAGGCCGCCGGCTGCGCAGCTGGGACAACTGCATGTCCCCCCTGTTCACCCGTGAAGCCAGCGGGCACAACCCCCGCACGGCCAAGGCCCTGCGCATGCGCAACCGCGTTTCGCACAAGTACTGGTACGCTCCCGACTACAGCGACGGGCGTTTCGCCTGCACCGGCTGCGGTCGGTGCATCAAGCAGTGCCCGGTGTCGCTGGACATCCGTGAAATTGTCCTCAACGCCATCGCGGATGACGCGGAAGCCAAATAAGGAGTCTGAACATGGCAGGGACGCACAATCCCCTCTTGCCTGAAATGGCGACCGTCATCGAAACCGTGCAGGAAACGCACAACATCAAAACGTTCCGCGTGCGTTTCGATGATGAAGAAAAAATGAAGAACTTCACCTTCCAGCCCGGACAGGTGGGGCAGCTCTCCGTTTTCGGCGTGGGCGAGTCGACCTTCGTGATCAACTCTTCCCCGACCCGTATGGATTACCTCCAGTTCTCCGTGATGAAGGCCGGCGAAAACACCGCCGCCCTGCACAAGCTCAACGCCGGCGACAAGATCGGCGTGCGCGCTCCGCTCGGCAACTGGTTCCCCTACAATGAATGGAAGGGCAAGAACATCTTCTTCATCGGCGGCGGCATCGGCATGGCCCCCATCCGCACCATCATGGTCTACCTGCTGGACAACCGCAAGGATTACGGCGACATCAGCCTGCTGTACGGCGCCAAGACCCCCGCGGACCTGTCCTTCCAGTCCGACATGCCCGAATGGCTGGAACGCAAGGACCTGAACGTCACCCTGACCATCGACAACCCCGCCGACGGCTGGGAACACAAGGTCGGCCTCATCCCCAACGTGCTGAAGGAAATCGGGCCCAAGCCCGACAACACCATCGCCGTTCTCTGCGGCCCGCCGATCATGATCAAGTTCACCCTCGCGGCCCTCGTCGAACTGGGCTTCCCGGACGACCAGATATACACCACGCTGGAAAAACGCATGAAGTGCGGCATCGGCATCTGCGGACGCTGCAACATCGGCGGCAAGCTCGTCTGTCTGGACGGCCCCGTCTTCTCCAACAAGCAGCTTAAGGAACTTCCCCCCGAGCTGTAAGATGATCGCCTGAACAGGGGGAGAGGAAGCCCTCAGGGTTCCCTCTCCCCTCCCCAACCTTCCATCTGCCGAGACATTCGTACGGGAGACGGAGGGGCGACGAAAACGGCATAGTCCCCGTGCGGGACGATGCCGTTTTGTCTTTTGGGGCGTTGGTGCGGAGCCGTGCTCACCGGCAAGCCTTCGGGCCTTGCGGGCATCGCACCGTAGAGCGATGTCCCCAAAGGAGTCCGAAGCCCCCCCGGCCGCCGGAGGCGTCGCCTTCTCCCGTCCTCCGCTCACACCAACGGCAACCACTCGCTCCGCAGATCGATTCCGGCCTCGGACAGCACGGCGAGATGCGGATACACCTCCACGCCGCGCCCCACGGCCTCCCGCAACCCAGCGGCATACGCCGGATCGATCATGTCCGCGGGCCCGAAGCAGCAGGCGTCCGGCCTCTGGATGCAGTAGAACATGGCGGCCCGCTCCCCGGCGGCGACGACTGACTCCAGCGAGCCGAGATGCTTCAGCCCCCGCGCCGATACCGCGTCCGGGAACAACGCCATGTCGTCCTCCGCCATCGTCACGTTCTTGCACTCCACCCACAGGCGCGGCATGCCCGGACCCTCCAGCATCCCGTCCAGTCGGCTTTCGCCCCGCACCTTCTCGCGGAAAAACGCCGTGTACCCCTCGGCCCACGGCAGCCTGCCCGCCTTGAAGGCCGCCTCCAGCATCCGGTTGGGCGTGCTCGTGTTCACTCCGGCCCAGAAACCGCCGCGCGGATAGGCCGTGCCGCACCAGACGAGTTCCAGCGTCCACCGGAGCTTGCGCTCGGGGTTTTGCGCCGGGGACAGCAGCACCGGCGCGCCGGGCCGCAACAAGCCGAGCATGGAGCCTGTGTTGTTGGTATGCGCCACGTCGGGCTTGCCGTCGATCAGCACATGGACGAAAAAACGCTTTTCGCGGCGCACCAGACGGGCGACGACGCAGCCGGAGGGAAACGGCAGCAGAGGGTGGGACATGCGGAAGGCCTCGTTTGCTCCCGGAAGCGGGCCCGGGGATAAAAAGAAAGGAATCAGCGTGAGATAAGAAAACAAAGAAATTGTTTCCTTGCCCAACGGCAATTTACACAAAGGGACGAACCTGCTACTGCATGAAGAGAACGTCATGTATGCACCGAGGTACGTCCCATGCAATTCTCCGAAAGAATGGCCCACATAAAGCCGTCCGCCACGCTCACCATCAACGCCAAGGCCCTTGAACTCAAGGCGCAGGGCGTCAACGTGACCAGCCTCGCGATCGGCGAACCGAATTTCCCCACCCCCGCCCACATCTGCGATGCCGCGAAACAGGCCATCGACGAGGGCTTCACCCGGTACACCGCCGTGACCGGCATCCCGCCCCTGCGGGAAGCCATCGCCGGGTACTTCAAACGCGTCTACGGCGTCGAGGTCGCGCCCGAGTGCACCATCGCCAGCAACGGCGGCAAGCAGTCGCTGTACAACCTGTTCGCAGTGCTGCTGAACGGCGGCGACGAAGTGCTGGTGCCCGCGCCCTACTGGGTGAGCTACCCGGACATGGTGTACCTGAACGGCGGCGTTCCGGTCGCCGTCAAGGCTCCGGCCTCGCAGGGCTTCAAGGTGACGGTGGAGCAGCTTGAGGCCGCCCTGACCCCGAAGACGAAAATGCTCGTCTTCAACTCGCCCTCCAACCCCACGGGCGCCTGCTATTCCGTGGAGGAACGAGACGCCATCGTCAAATGGGCGCTGGATCGCGGCCTGTTCATCGTCGCGGACGAAATCTACGACCAGCTCGTGTATGAGCCCTACAAGCCGTCGAGCATCATCGGCTGGTGGAAGCAGTACCCGGACCGCATCGCCGTCGTCAACGGCCTCGCCAAGAGCTTCGCCATGACCGGCTGGCGCGTGGGCTACACCGTGGCCCATCCCGATCTGATCAAGAAACTGAGCCAGATCACCGGACAGGCCACCGGCAACATCTGTTCCGTGTCCCAGAAGGCCGCCGTCGCCGCCCTTTCCGGCCCCTACGACTGCGTGGAATCCATGCGTCAGGCCTTCCGCAAGCGCCGCGACATGGCGTGGCGGGAAATCGCCTCGTGGGACAAGGTGGTCTGTCCCAAACCCGACGGCGCGTTCTACCTGTTCGTGGACATCTCCGCCCTGTATGACGAAACGATGCCCGACGCCACCGCCGTCTGCACCCGCCTGCTGGAAGAGGCCAAAGTGGCCGCCGTTCCGGGCGACGCCTTCGGCGCGCCGGACTGCATCCGCTTCTCCTACGCCGTGGCCGACGACGTGCTCATGGACGCGCTGGCCCGCATCCGCAAGGTTTTGATCGGCAACTAACAACGCTCGCCCGGTTCCGGGATCCCCCCGGAACCGGGAAAACGCCGCCGCAGGGCGGCGCATTTTTCAGGAGACGGTATGCACACGCTGGACTGGAACCATGCCTGGACCGGACGTCTGCTTGATGCGGCCCCCACGCGCCCGCAGGCGATCCAACTGCTCGCGCCGCAGCTCGACAGCTGCAATGCGCGCCTCATCGGAGAGATCACATCGGGCAAACTTCCCTTCCTCAACCTCCCCTTCCGAGCCAGCCTGACGGCCCGCCTCAAGGCGCTTACCCCGCAGCTCCAGCGTTTCCGGCACATGGTCGTGCTCGGCATCGGCGGTTCGGCCCTCGGCACGCGCGCGCTCCAGAAAGCCTTTTTCCCGCAGCAGGATCGCCCCAACCATACCGGGCCGTGGCTGTGGATTCTGGACAACGTCGATGCGGACGTGCTCGAAGCGCAGATGGCGTCCCTCAATCCCGAGGAAACCATCGTCGTGCCCGTCAGCAAGTCCGGCGGCACCATCGAGACGCTGGCGCAGTATTTCTTCATGAAGGCGTGGCTCCAAAAAGCCCTGCCGGATACGTGGAACGAGCACATGCTGCTCGTCACGGACGAGAAGAAAGGCTACCTGCGCGAGGAAGCGGACCGCTACAACATCGTGTCCCTGCCGGTCCCGGACCATCTGGGCGGGCGCTACTCCGTGCTTTCGGCGGTGGGACTCGTGCCCGCGGCCTTCCTCGGCCTGCCGTGGGAAGACTTCCTCGAAGGCGCGGCGACCGTCAACGCGCCGCTGGTGGACAATCTCGGCAAGCCGGAGACGCTCCGCGATCATCCCGCGTGGGCGTTGGCGAACTGGTGCTTCGAGCTGTCGCGCCACGCCTATGGCCAGTTGATCTTCTTTACCTACGTCCCCTCGTGGGCCTTCTTCGGCCAGTGGTTCGGCCAGCTCTGGGCGGAAAGCCTCGGCAAGAACGGCAAGGGCACCATGCCCCTGCCCGCCGTGGGCGTGACCGATCAGCACTCGCTCCAGCAAATGTTCCTCGACGGTCCGGCGGACAAGGGCTGCATCCAGCTCCATTGCCCCAACCTGACCCGCGGCCCGCAGTTCCCGGACGACGTGCCGGAAAACTGGAGCTGGCTGCGCGGCAAGACCTTCGGGGATCTGCTGAACGCCGAAACCCTCGGCTCGGCGGCGGCGATCGTCCACAACGGCGTGCCCCTGACCCGTCTGGAAACGGCGGACGCCACCATGCGCACCGCGGGCGAAGTCATGGGCATGCTCATGACCACCACCGTGCTCACCGGCTGGCTCATGAACATCAACCCGCTCGACCAGCCCGCCGTGGAACTCGGCAAGCGGCTCGCCTACTCGCGGCTCGGTTCTCCCGACTATCCGGAAGAGGCCGCCATGCTCAAGGCGTTTTTGGGATAAAAGATTGGGGAGGGGAAGGGGAAACTTTCTGGAGAAAGTTTCCCCTTCCCCTCCCCAAAACCCTCCCTTTCCCCTTCAAAGACTTTCGACCTTATCGAATCCCTCCTTCCGGCTTTCCCGCACGCACACGATTGCGGCGGGGAAACGGATGGGATGAAAAAGGGAGGCGAGCGCACGGGGCAGTTTTGGGGGAGCTTTTCAGCATTACGGATTGAAAGACGAGCGGACAGGGCCCCCGCCGCAACGCGGCATGAATTCTGCCGAAGAGCGTGTCTTCGACATTTTCAAAGAAAATCTGCTCCGAACAGGACCGGGCGGCCCTGTTCAAACGAAAACGCCGTGGCTATAGTTACGGCATTCCTGTGCATCTTCCCGGCCGCCGACGTGGCGCGGACGGGGTTCCGGGGGAAGGGCCGCTGTCGCCCGTTTGGTCCGCAAGCCCCTTCTCCCGCCATACACGTTCCCAGAGGTCCGTTGTGTTCAACAAAAAAACGTCCGAGGACAAGGACCTGCCGTTCGGCCTGACGCGGTTCCTTTCGTGGATTTCCCTGATCCTGATCCTCGCCTCCAGCGTCATGCTGGCCTTTTTCATCGGCAACTCCGCGCGCAATACCCTGCTGCTCCGGCAGCAGCAGTACGCCATGCTCATGGCCAGCAATCTGAACCAGCAGATTTACCGCCGGTTCACGCTGCCCACGTTCCTCGCCTTCGGACGCATCGCCCTGCGCCAGAGCATGCAGTACCAGCAGCTCGACGACGTGGTGCAGTCCACCATCCTCGGCCTGCATGTGGAATCCCTTCGCATCTACGGTGCGGACAAGGTGGTCAACTATTCCATCAACCAGACGGAACTGGGCCGCACCGACCTCACGCCCGCCTCGATGGATCAGGTCATGAGCTCGGGCATCCCGTTCTTCGAGACGTTGTCGAGCGTCAACATGCTGTCCGCCATGTTCATGCTCAAGCTGCCAGACGGCAGTTATTCGCTGCGGACCATGTTTCCCCTGACCGTGGACCTCGGCATCAGCGAGAGCACGGGCAAGCCCGAATCCCTCGTGACCGGCGTGCTCGAAATCACGCAGGACATCACCGACGACTACGACAGCGTGGTCCGCTTCCAGTGGCTCATCCTCGCCACCTGCCTCGGCTCGTCCACCATCCTGTTCGCCATCCTCCAGTTCTTCATCATCAAGGCGGAACGCTCCCTCGCCGAACGCATGGCCCGCAACCGCAAGCTGGAAGCCGAACTCCACCAGAACGAAAAGCTCGCCAGCATGGGCCGCGTCATCGCCAGCATCGCCCACGAAATCCGCAACCCCCTCGGGATCATCCGTTCGAGCTCGGAATTCCTCATCCGGCGCACGCCCGATCAGGAAAAGGGCAGCCCGGCGCAGCGCATCCTCACCGCCATTTACGACGAATCCTGCCGCCTGAGCCAGATCGTCAACGACTTCCTCGACTACGCCCGCCCGCGCGTGCCGCGTCAGGACCGCGTGGACCTCAACGCCCTGCTCAATCAGGCCACCGGCTTCCTTGAGGGCGAAATGAAGCGTCTCAACGTGGAATGCGTCCGCGATACGGACCCTTCCCTGTTCGTCCTCGGCGACAAGGACCTCCTGTACCGGGCGTTCTACAACATTCTGGTAAACGCCTATCAGGCCATCGGGGAAAACGGCTCCATCACCGTCCGGGGCGAACGCCGCGAGGACGGCATGATCGCGCTCTCGTTCCGCGACAGCGGGCCGGGCTTCCCGCCCGACCTCCTGCCCAAGCTCCTCGATCCCTTCTTCACCACCAAGGATCACGGTACGGGCCTCGGCCTGCCCATCGTCAACACCATCGTCACGGCGCACGGCGGACAGCTCCTCCTCAGCAATCCCGAGGAGGGCGGCGCGATGATCACCATCCTCCTGCCGGTTGCCAGCGACCCGGATATAAGCGACACTCCCGAAGGCGGCGCGGCCCTCGGGACGGACGAACCCGTCACCCTGACCGACCCGCTGCCCGACGACGAAGACGACACGCGGAAGGACGAAACCTCCCCGCAGACACGCTAGACAAGGATGTTCTCATGAACGACAAGGTACACCTGCTGCTGATTGACGACGAGAAAAACTACCTGCTCGTTCTGGAAACGCTGCTGACCGAGGCGGGGTACGCCGTGACCGCGCTGAACGACCCGGAAACCGCGCTCGCCTTCCTTGAGGAATCCGAGGTCGATATCGTCATCACCGACATGAAGATGCCCCGCATCTCCGGGCGCGAGGTGCTGGAGCGGGTCAAGAAGAACTGGCCCCACATCCCGGTGCTGATCATGACGGCCTTCGGGTCCATCGAAAGCGCCGTCGAAGCCATGCGCTACGGGGCCTTCAACTACATCACCAAGCCGTTTTCCAACGACGAGCTGCTGCTGTCCATCCAGAACGCCGCCGAGCTGGCCCGGGCGCACCGGCAGTACCAGCTTCTGCGCGAAAGCCTTGAGGAACGCTACGGCAAGCACCAGATCATCGGGCGCAGCCGGGCCATCCGCGACATGCTGGCCCTTGTGGACCGCGCCGGGCCGAGCCGCGCCACCGTGCTCATCACCGGCGAATCCGGCACCGGCAAGGAGCTGGTCGCGCGCGCCATCCATTTTTCCTCGCCGCGCAGTCAGGAACCGTTCGTATCCGTGAACTGCATGGCCCTGAACCCCGGCGTGCTCGAAAGCGAACTGTTCGGCCACGAAAAGGGCTCCTTCACCGGCGCGGTCGCCATGCGCCGGGGCCGGTTCGAGCAGGCCAGCGGCGGTACGCTCTTCCTCGACGAAGTGGGCGAGCTTACGCCCGAACTTCAGGTCAAGCTCCTCCGCGTGCTTCAGGAACGCCGTTTCGAGCGCGTGGGCGGCAGCGAGGAAATCGAGGTCGACATCCGCATCGTGGCCGCGACGAACAAGGACCTCATGCCGCTGGTGCAGGCCGGAACCTTCCGCGAGGACCTCTACTACCGGCTCAACGTGGTGCATATCCCGATTCCGCCCCTGCGCGAACGCCGGGAGGACATCCCCCTGCTGGTGGCGCACTTCGCGGAAAAGGCCGCCAAGGAGAACGGCATCCCGCCCAAGACCTTCTCCACCGAGGCCCTGAACCATCTTTCCGGCTACGAGTGGCCCGGCAACATCCGACAGTTGCAAAACGTGGTCGAACGCTGCCTCGTGCTCGTGCCCGGCGACGTCATCACGCTTGAGGACCTGCCGGCCGAAATCCGGGACGAAGAGGCGCAGTTCAAGAGCGCCGTGGACCTCCTCCCGGTACAGCTCGATCTCGCGGACACCCTCGAACGCATCGAGGCCGCGCTCATCCGCCGCGCGCTCGTCCGCGCCGACTTCGTGCAGGCCAAGGCCGCCGAGCTTCTCGGCATCTCCAAGAGCCTCATGCAGTACAAACTCAAAAAGTACAGTATTACTGGTCACTAAAGAAAAGGAATCGGGGGAAGGGGAGAAGGAACCCTTCTGAAGAAGGGCTTCCTTCTCCCCTTCCCCCGAACCCCCTTCCCTTCATCTTCCCAAGACTTTTGACTTTATCGAATCCCTCTCGTGGGATATGGCTGTAGTCACAAGAAAATCCGGAACGAATGGCGTTCGGGCCCGTACCGGAGCGCCGGGAAACCGTTACCAAGGATCGGACCGCCGACCCTTCCCGCAAACAAAACCCGTCCCGTTTACAAACGTCTTTGGGAGGGGTGGGGG
>PPYF01195631.1_pt1 | contig 31596 bp, 51 predicted proteins | sample 1559871 | NCBI WGS metagenome assembly PPYF01 (sample SAMN08240021, study PRJNA423297) | Human gut metagenome, whole genome shotgun sequencing project.
CCCCCCCCACGGGTTACAAATGTAGTCATAATGCTACCTCCTTAAAACTGAGTAACGACATGCCATGTCTGCCATGCCGTTGTGTTCTGATTGCGCCGTGTCAGCGTCCACGTTGAGTCGGAGTCGGTGACCGTTGCGTACTGGATCACCCGACCGCCATTGAGCACGATCGTACGCAGATATACGATATCGTCGCATTGACTAGAGCTGACCGTAGTACCCGGCGTGATACCGGCCTTAGCCAGTGTGGTGTAGCTGTGGTGGATCAAATACGTGCCATCGTTGGCATATGATGCCGGCGTAGGTACGGCACCGGTCTGATCATCCAGCCGGTCTTGCGACAGCTGAGCAACGCCGATGTACTGGTTCTTCGCAGCCATATCCTTGATTGACTGGTCGAGAACCTTGATCTGCTCATACTCGGCAAACATGGTTGCAAAGTTGTTTTGAAAGCCAGCAACGGCCTTTTCCGTGTCCGACTTCTTGTCGGCCAGATAGCTGACAAACTCTTCCAGCATCTTCTCGGCGCGATTGTCGTATGACCCGATCAGCGTATCCATGCTGACATCGGACTGGAAGACGTTGAGATGTACATCCAGCGTTGACACAATCTCGTTGGTCGAATCCTTAGTCACATAAAAGCATGCCGTTGACCACTCGCCGGGATTCTGAAAAGTTTGCGCTGGGAACGTCCAGGTAAACCGGCCAATCCCGAAGTCGTCGCCCGGCCCGCTGTCCTTAGCGCCGTTAGTGATATTAAACGCCAAGCCTTGACTGTCCGTGCCCTTAAAGTTGACGTTGTAGCCGGTCAGGCTCTTGACCCGTCCGGCCCACGTCAAGCCCATCGGGAACGTGGCGTTGCTGTCGCCGACTCGGCCCTGAAAGTAAGGCGTCAGGTCAACGATTGAGTTTGACTCCGACGTGGCATCTTTGACCAGGTCGAGAATCAAACGGTTGTTGGTTCTTGCCATTGTTCCTCTCCTCTCTTACTTAATGTAAGGCGATACATACTCAGTCAGTCTATCGCACAGCTGATACGCGCGGTCAAAGTCGTCCTGCAGCACGGCCATAAACCGGTCGTCAAACATCAACGACTGTGGCAGATTTAAGACATACCCGTCGGTCGGGTCGTCGGTTGCCAGGTCGCGCAGGCCTTGATCGTTATACAGACCTACCAGCTTGTTGAGCACGGTAGCCATCTTGCGCATCTGACTAAACAGCCAGCGCCTGGCATCACGGTTTAACAGCGTGCCGTCAAACTCGTCCACACGCAGAGTCGGAACTGTGGTATCTGGATCACCGTTGCCCTCAATCTCGAGCTGATACAGCTTGCCAACCCGGTTATAGACTGACTGGATATTGGTAGTCACGTAGTCAATCAGTGCCAAAACATCGTCGCCTCCGTCCATGCGGTAAAGGTCGTGCCGGTCCACGTCCGCACGTATGGCGTACCGTCGACCGCGTCATACAGATACTGGATACCGCCGGTCGTAGTCGGCATGTTGTGGACCGTGTAGGCATTGGCCGTTGGACTGTCCGACGCACCCTTACCAATAAAATAAGCCCCCACGCCAGTATGACTTGAGAGCTTATCAGTACCGATGTTTTGAGTGCTTGCCGGTGTCGGGATACCAAAGTTGAGTACCCGATCTTGTGCCGTCCCCGACATGGTGACTGTTGGCTTGCTGTCGGCCGGCAGTGCGGTAACCGTCCCAACCGTCACGGTAGCAGCCTGACCGACTGGCACGGTAAAGTTGAGCACGTGAGCCGTACCCGAACCAGAGTCAGTGACAGCTGCTTGACTGCCCTGCGTGACCGTACCGATCTTAAACGTTGGCGTTGCACCAGTTGCACCAGGATCACCCTTTAACTGCCAGAACCGAGCCTTAAAGTCGGTCTCCAGTTGGTTAACCTGCTGTTGCATCGACTCAAGCGTGATCGTGGATACCGTGTTGCCGGTCGTGGTTCCCAGTGCGTTTTCGTTGATCGAAAATGCCAGAAAACCATTGTCTGGATAGATGCCGACCGTTGCACCGTCTTTGGCGTCCCACAGCTCAAGCTCATAGTTGCCAACCGGCAAAGCTGACAAGTCTTTACTCTGCAATGTTGCCGTAAAGCCGTTGTCTGCCAAGCCAGCCTTAACAGTCATTAAAAACGTCTCGTTCTGCTTTACGTAAAACCGCAGTGTGTCTGCATTGGTAAACTGCTGACGCACACCATCAATCCACGCTGTATAGTGCAGAGTGGTTGACGTGTCGTCAATCTTAAACTGCGTATCAGTTGTTTTTAGCTCCATTTTCTTCAATGCTTTCACCACCTTTCGTAGATTTAGCCCCAGAAGTTGATCTGACGCCATGATTTCCAAGCACCACTCCAACGTTGTCGTATCCAAACATCGCCAGAGTTAATCTGATAGATTGTTTGCACAATCATGTCGCCACTATGATATGCATCGACTTTCATGACGAACCAATCGCCCATATCAGTGCCGGTAGTCGGATGATTAGTGTAGTTAGACAATGCATTAGGCATGTAGTACTTACCCGTAGTCGTGTAGTTATTAAGGTCTCCGCTTGATACAGTCGTCGTATCGTCGGCATTAGGTATGCTTGGCTTGCCCGAGATGTTAGCCCACGTCAGGTCGGATTTATTGGCTTTACTGTTGAGTGCTGTAGCATTACTGTTAGCTTTGCTCAGTGCACTGTTGGCGGTATTCTGAGCGTTAGCGGTGGCCGTTTTGTTGGCGTCAATCTCATACTGAATGTCTTCTAGCGCCGGCGACCAATCGTGAGCAATAGTACCCGTTTCAAACATTTCGCCTTTAATTTTCACGGTCTTAGATGTACTCGTTCCACCATCAGCAATCAGAGTATGTTCGACATACCAAGTGTTACTATCAATCGTGATAGTACAACTGATTCTTTTAGCAGTCGTGTTAGGTGCGACATAATCAGATAAGGCATGATGAGAATCGCCATTTAGTCGGTTGCCGTTATTATCACAACAGTACAGTTCTAACCTAACATTAACATTGCTCTTATTGAGTACCATTGCTGAGTAAGTGAACTTATCACCAGTACGATAGTCCGCAACACTGGTCTTATTACTATTAGCAGTAGTGACGTTCATCCAACTAGTAGCGGTTTTGGTAATCCAATCACCACTCGTACCATGTAGTAAGTTTCTCCCACCACCATTGGCTTGGATTGACCACAGCCTATTGTTAACGTTATCAGCCGTACTCTTAGCCTGTGTGGCAGTCGCTGATGCCGTGTTAGCCGTGTTTTTAGCCTGGTTGGCTTGACTGGCAACCTTGTCAAAGTCTGGCCGGTTAGTGATGTTCGTCCACGTTAAGTCAGCCTTGTTGACTTTGCCAGCTAAAGCATTGGCATTGCTTGTTGCTTTATCCAACGCCGAACTTGCGGTTTTGGATACGTTATCCAAGTCTGCCTGACCAGCCTTGCCGGCAATCAGCTTGGCATTGCTGTCTGCCTTATCACTGGCACTGCTTGCCACCGCTGAAACCGCAGCTACGTCTGACTTAAGCGCGACATCTGGTTTACCAGTGACATTAGACCACGTTAGATCCGTTTTAAGTGCCAGATCGGGTTTGTTGGTGATATTAGACCAATCCAAAACCGCCTTAACCTTATTAACAAGAAACGGCCAGATACTATCGCCATCTTGCTGACGATAGATCCGACCATAGACCGTATCCATAACATGAAAAGTCTTGCCATTGTCGTATGACCGGCCAAGCCCATAGATTCCTGAATCTGTATCATATCCGGCCTCACCAATGATTTGACGATACAAAGGTGTAGTAGATGGCGTAATTGGCTGCGCCTCTTCCTTAAAGAGACTGCCTGTCTTGTCATAGTCACGGTCAACATCCCCAGTGTATGATCCAAAACCGCCAGATCCTTCGCCACTCATCTGCCAAGTATCATAGTTAGCCGGTTCATAGCTGTACGCTGCAATCCACCGATAGACACCCTCAGCGACCATTTTGGCATTGTCAAAGTGGCTCTTATATGGACTATCCGAGCAGTACAAGCCAATCTTATACTTGCTACCAACCGCTGATCTGAAAGACTCAAACTGCACCGACCAGTCGCTGGATAGTGATTTATCCTCCATATCCAAGAAAAAGTACTGACTTGATGTCAATCCGAGACTTTGCGCGTCTGAAACCGCGAACGCTGCTTCGCCGCTCAAGTTATACCAGTAGTGATAGCCATGCCATTTAAGCCCATACTTTTTACAGTTGGCGATATGTTCAGCAGCATGATTGTCTCTGCGATTGCCGACAGACAGGCGGATGATAACCGCCTTAATACCATTGGACTTAGCAGCTTGATAGTCAAACTTGGCTGGGTCTTGATATTCAGAGATATCAATCACATTAGCCATCGTCATGTACTGCCACCTCCAATCGTCACCTGTCTAATCTTCTGCATCTGCGCATCCGTCATCGTTACCGTGCTGTCATTGCGGACATCACTACCGCTACTTTTCTGCAGTTCAGCAATCAATCTGGAGCGTTCTTGTGACTGGCTCTGACGTACTTCCCAAGTCGTCGAGTCAAAGATCTTATTGCCAAACGTAATGGCGTCATTATTACCTGAGCGATCGTCTAAATACCTGGTATAGCTTTGGATCCGCACATTGACATCCAGCCCGTGCCGATCTCTTAGCCAGCCAGTGTTGCCGATATCAATGCTGTTTTTGATCTGGCTGTTGTTTTTAAACGTCACCCAACTCATTGAGTACTGCACGTCTGGATAGTCATGCAGCTGTCCTTTAAGTGCCGTCTTAAGCTGATTCTCGTCAGTAATCGTGTCACTGGTATATGGATCCTGCCATACTTTGCCGATTTTGCTATCAGCAAGCGGGCTAAAATAATCAGCCTGGCAACTATATACCGTAGACGTGGTAGTCGTGGAATCGTCAGAACCGCTTGACTGCGATACAAGTGCAGCCATCTTGTCATTGCGGACGCCAAAGTTTGGCTGCCAAGCACTGATTGCTTGTACAACGGTGCCTCGTTCTGGATTAGCAGCCATTTCCAAAGTGTTGGCATCGAGCGCTAATGCAACGTGATAGGTACTGCCACGCCCGCCCCAGAACAGCATGTCGCCGGTCTGATATGGCGGCCCAACAACTGTCCCTTGATATTCTTCGTAGGTGGTCGGCTGATGCATGGCGATGCCAAAGTGATTGTAGACATAAGCCACAAAACCGGAGCAGTCCCAACCGCTTGGAGTATTACCGCCCCAGACATATGGCGTGCCCACATATTGTTTGGCAAAGTTGATGACTTCTTGCGCGCCGCCACCAGAAGATGAACTCCCATCATCAACGGTAGTAGTCTGCTCAATCTGTTTGCCAAAACCGTGGATTGCCGTGTGGAAACTAGAGTAGTCTTCATTCCAGCTGATGTAGTTCGCGTTGACGCGATCAACAAATGTAAAGGCATCCTGACTGCCGATTGTTTTGGCAATGTGAACGGTATAGTTATCAAACCAGTATTCACAGGCCCATGCTTGCGCAATTGCTGACAGAACGTCATCCCCATGACCACCACCAATCGTGCCGGTACCAAAATCATGATCATTGAAGTTACCATCAATCTGATACTTAAAAGGCGTCCCTTGAGTCATTAGGTCGAGACATGCTCTTAATGACTGGACGCCGCTTAAAGTATTCATAATGTAACTGTCATGCAGATCATGGCCAACATGTGTAGCTGACACGGTATATACCCGAAATTCCGAGTTGGGCACAGGATTAGAAGTTGTCAGCCGATATTGCTGGCCATCAGGCGTGGTAAACAGCGTTCGAGGGCCAAGCATATCTTCTGCTACCAAGTTCTGGCCAACTGCATTAAATACGAATGACAGAGTCGGATAGCTATTGATCGTCTTAGTAACCGCTACGTTATATGCCAGCAATACTGACTGATCGCCAGTATAACTGGTGATTGGCAGTTTAATCATTAGCATCCCCCCTAGTAGTAGAATCTCGTATCAAATTTGACTTCAAAATTACTGGCACCATCGATATGGATCTGGTTTTCGCCAATCGCAAAGTCCAGATAACCGTGATTGCTGTCTTTATAAGCCTGCTGAGCATTAACTAACGGCATGATGCCATTGATAATGACAGTGTCAGCACGGCTCACGCCACGATTCAGCTTAAACGTTTGGCCGGTAGTCTTATTGGTAATGGTGAAACCGCTAGGAGCATCTCCATTAAAGATGATCCTTGCAGGTCTTTCATCTGCCATTAACGGAACCATACCCAAGTTGTTAAAGACAAAATCGCTAGTATTGAACTTATAGCTGATGTCCTTATCTGGTACGTTTTGACCAAAGCCCCATTTTTCAACATTCCAGTCAAGCGTAGTAGCCACCGATTCGGCATATCCGTCAGCACAGTCCAGGTTAATTGTTACGTCCGCGCTCCGCCAAAAGTTGCCATTCTGGGTTGGTGTAACAGCCTCTGCACGACATTTCCATCTCATATATGGCATGATTGTGTTGATGACGTAAAAGTCCTCGTCAGAGCGCAAAATGCGACGCAGTTCAAAGAGCTGCAGATTATAGTCATTGATGTCTTCGGCAGTGATTGTCAGAATCAATGGAATTACCAGATATTGCTGATAGCTATCCGTCCGTGTAGATCCATACTTACCAATCTGCTGATATGCATATGAGTAGTTGCTAAGCGGAATATTAAACTGCTTAACTCGGAAGCCTAATGCATCCAGATCGTATTTAGTGCCATCAAGACGCTGAATGATGATTGTCGACATTAGAATCCACCTCCTACTGGCATCGCATTGCCTACTGGAATAGCACCGCCATTGCCACGAACGATAATTTCTTGTGCTTTGATTGCCTTAATCTTTGGATAGGTAGTACGCGCAATCGTGTTGCTGTCTAGCTGTACAGAGATCGTCACATCACCGCTCATGTCGACTCTGCCATTAGCACTTGTTGACTGACTTGCATGTCCGCCGTTGCTGGTAGCAAATACCGGCATCATACTGTTAGCAGCTGATTTAGTGTTGTTAATCAGCTTACTGAGGTTGCCGGCAAAGCCGTTCGGGTTAACCTTGGCCCGTGCTTCAATAGCTTCAGCGATGTGTTCCTCTGAGGTATCACGCTTAGGATTGATGGCTACCTCTGGTTCATCTGGTACTTCACCAAAAAATGAGAGCTTATCAGCCCATCCCCCATTAGCGTACCAGTGATGAGAACGCCAGAATGCAGCAGCGCCCGGACCGCCACCGTAACGACTGACATAATTCTTCATCCACTTTAATTGTGTGATTGGATTATTACGCCAGTCCCTACCGGCAGCTGCTAATTTTGAAGCTGGTAGAGCTTGAGGTAGTCCATAAGCACCAGAACTTGGATTAGTAGCGTGAGGGTTCCAACCGGATTCATGAGTAACGATATAGTTAATTGAACTAAACCAACTAGCAGGAATACCAGCTTGTTTCATCCAGTGTTCATGACTACCTGTAGCAGCAGGGCTAGTTGAATTTGAATCCATACTGTCTTGGAACTGATCAATAAACTTCTTTAACAAGGAACTGCCTGCTTTACCAGCAATATCCGTTTCCCTACGACTCTGCAATTGCATTAACCATTTAGGGTCAACAGAAGCTACTGCCTTATCAATACCCAGCTTTTTCTTTAGCCAACTCCAGATTTCTTCAACACCTTTACCGACTAAATCCAGAGCGGCGTCTAATGCATCATCAGCCTTATCAAGCGCTCCACTTACAAAGTCCTCAATCTTGGCACCAGTACCTTTTGCATAACCAGGTATTTTGCCACCATTTAAGGCTAATGCTGTCTTAGTTTGCGCATTGGTAAGAATTGATGTTCCTGCTGACAAGTAGCGTAATTCAGGACCATTCATCCCCAGCATTTCATAACCCTTAGGCGTATGTGCTAGTTCTGGTCCTTCTTCACCAACCATTGCAAGTTGATTATGTGGCAATGCACCAGTACCGATTGCATATCCGCTAATCATAGGAACGCTAACACCAGCGCTTAATGCCTTGAAGAATTTATTTAATCCTTTGCTAAATCCGTTCATGATACCTGCTGTTTTTTTCTGACCTGTGCTTACATTAGCGTTTACTAATGTATATTCTTGACCAGCGGCGGCGCCATGAGCCATAGCTTGATTATTAGCTGCAGCAATTACTTCATCTTTTTGCTTATCAACCTCACTGGTTACCTTCTTATGCTGATCGCGAGCTTTCTTGGTCGTTTTGCGATACTCATCTTTAGCCGCATCTACATCTCCGTCGCGCTGTTTCTTCGCATTATTGACAATTTCTTCATACTTCTTCTTAGAAATCGTATGATGCTCTTTGTATTCTTTTTCAGCCGCCTTAACGGTTTCCTTATACTGACTGTTTGCGTTCTTGACGACTTCATTACGCGTTTTCTTGGCTGGCTCAACTGCTGCACGATACTTTTTATCCGCAGACTTCTTAGTAGCTTTAAGATCTTGCGTGTCAAGCTTGCCCTTATCCTTGATCAGCTTCTCGTAGATTTTCTTCTGAGTATCAGCGCCTTGCTGTACATACTTAGAGATCTTTGAGTTGGCAGCTACCTGGTCTTTATATTCCTGAGCAATATAGTCTTGCCGTGCTTTGCGCAGTTCTTTTTCGCGTTCTTTTTCAACTTGCTTGGAATTGGCACCATATTTTTGGGCTAACTGGTAGAGCTTGTTGGTACCGTTGCTCTCAATCTTCTGCACTTGATCATAGTAGGCATTGGTGTCTTTTTGCATCTGAGCATATGAAGCCTTGCGGGCACTGGCAGCTTTCTGGTCAGACTTCTGCAGATTAGCAATCCGTCTATCGGCGTCTGCCTGTGACATGGCGCCATTCTTAACCAGCTTCTGCAAATCCGCCTGTGCTTTGGCTTCTTTGTTTTTGTAGTAGTTGTCTACTTTCTGGTTAAGCTCGTTATAGTAGGCATCGGTTTTGGCTTTAGCTTTAGCGATGCTCTGCGAGTCAACGTCCATTCTCAGTACCGTCTGAGTAATCTTATTAGCAGTAGGCGTTGTGATTTTAGCAAAATCATTCGTTTCCTTATCAACTTTGAGTTTGGTGTGGACTTCAATTGGATGGCCTTTAAAGTGTTCTTCAATATTGTGACCAACCGATTCCCCGATTTCTTTACCGATCTTAGTTCCGGCTGCGCCACCAAGTGTCTGACCGATTGACTGACCGATTGCAACACCAACTGGCCCACCGATTGAGCCAAGTGCACCGCCGGCAAGCCGGCCAATCAGAGCACCACCAGTCGCACCGGCAACTGATCCGGTCGCACCACCGACTTTAGACCCAGTATCACGACCATTGACGATAGCATCACCGGCACCATATGCCGCAAAGCCAACAGGTGCTGCAACACCAACCGCTCTAACCGCACGCATCCCTAAACCGGCAGCGCCTGTCAAGGTGCCACCACCGGCAGGCAAACTAAATCCTTCTGCCGCCTTAGATGCAACACCAAACTCAAGCATTGCTCGCTTGGCACTACCTAAAACTGAGATAAAGTCGAGGACCTTACGCGTAGCAAAAACACTGGTCAAGATCGCGCCTAAGGTGATTGCGATCTGTTTGTGTTCCACGATCATGTCGAACATCTTAAGCACACCAGTTGTCAGCACGGTAACAGCATCGGTAGTCGCGTTGATCATATTAGTGATGCGCTTTTTACCCATCTTGTCGATCGTGTCGTCAAGGCCCTGAATCACTTGCGCGTGTAAGTTACCAATGGCACCTTCAAAAGTTTCAGTTGACTTTGCAGCCTTTTCTGCACCCTTAGTCGTACCGAGTTTTTCAACCGCTTTGAAGAACTCATCTGACGTGATCTGACCGTCTTCCATCGCATCACGAAAGTTGCCAGTATAGGCAGCGTTGTCTTTCATGGCTTTCTGGAGCACACCAGATGCACCAGGAATCGCGTCTTCCAACTGATTCCAGTTTTCGGTCGTCAGCTTACCGGCACCAGCAGTCTGAGTCATAACCATAGCAACCGATTTAAAGGTTTCGGCCGTACCACCGGCTTGAGCGTTTAAGTTGCCGGCTGCCTCTGTCAGCCCCATGTAGTTCTTGATACCGTTAGATGCCAACTTGGCAGTCGTGCTAGAGATGTCGCCCAGGTCGTACACCGTTTCATTGGCATAGTCCTTAACCTCTTTGGCAGAGCGTTTGATCTCCTCTGAACCATAGCCACCAAGCTGCATGGTCGACTTAAACTTGTCCATCGCGTCAGACGCCTCTAACGCCTCACCAGTCATATCTTTAAGATAGCCGGTGATCGGATAGCAGGCTACCGACAAACGTGCCTTTGATGATCTCTTTTAGCGATGTAAACTGCTCGCCGGTCTGCTGAGCCTGTGCTTGCACCTGTCTAAGCTTAGGCGATGCGTTGTCGTTAAGATCAAGCTTGGTAACAACGCTGGCCGGCAGCTTTTTGATCAGTGCCTCGTAGTCGATAGCCTCACCTTTTTCGGCCTTAGCGACTAACTTGGTCAGTTGTTCTTTAGGCAGAGCTTTTAGTAGCACGTTAAAGTTGTCGATACCCTGTTTTTCCGCCTCAGACTTGAGGACTGTCTTAGTTGACTTGGGAATATCCTTAACGTTGCCGCTAAACCGTTTTAACTTGTCGTTAGCCTCGTCATCGTCCACTTTAGGCTTGATTGGCTTATCCATCGTCTGCTGCATGCTATCATGAGCCTCGTCGGTAGCCTTAACCGCCTGGTCCATGTTGTCTTTGATTGATTTCGACGCTTGATCGCCGGCATCATCGCCAAGGCCCTTAAGCATCTCATCGATCTTTTTAGCACTCTCGGTGGCTTGATCGTTGACGATAACGTCAATGTCAATGCGTCCATCTGCCACGCTATCCCTCCTCTCTATTCGGCATTAGCTTTTAGCATCGCAAACACACTGTCCATCTGTGCCTGTCGTGATGCTTCAGTTTTGTTTTCATCGAGTTCATAGTAGTTCTGAGCCTGCAGAGTATCCGTCAGTTCCTGCCCTTCAAGCTTTGACGTGTCTCGCATGCGTATCTGTACGATGCGCTGGAAGTAGGTCTTAGGACCAAGCCCGGCAAACAAAGCCTTGAACTTGTCCCAGTGCAATTTGCCTTCCTGCTCGATCAGATCCATGCCGTACTGCTCCATGAAACTGGCGTAGATAGCACCGGCGTCTTGGGTAAAAGAGTAGTACTTGATTGGACTACTAACGGTCTCATCCCCGCCATCGTTGCCGTACGGTTCATGCGATATGTAGTCGCTGATATCTCGGAAGGCTGCTAAGACAAACTCGGTATCCTTAGTCTTCATGTCGAAAAACATCTCAAAGGCCGTTGCCACGATTTCCTCGTTGTTAAACTCTTTATCGTCAAGCAACTGGTAAAACCGCAGAACATTGTCAAACGTCAGGTCGATAGGGTACTCAACCCCACGATACTCGTAGGTCTCATGCAACGGATCACACAAGGACAGCATGATCAGCCTCGCTTGTGCGTATACCGTTGACGCTTGGCTTGATGCTTATGGTCGTCGCTCTTGATCTTGTCTTCGGCGTCTTGGATCTTAATTAGCTCAACCAAGACCGCTGATAGTTTAGTAAAACTGTGACCGTAGTAGTCGTATAGCCGTTGACCTTCGCCGGCACCTAACAAGTCGTCCATGCCCTTGATCAAATTGTCACGTTGCGCCTTAGACACGTCTTTAAGTGTGCGCTTGCGGTCGTCAACCGTGTAGTCGTTGATAAAAGCATCACGGTTGTCATCAAACGCCTGCGCCTCGCTATATACGACGATCTGCAGTTCCTCAAGCTTGTTGCGCATCTCGTCGTTAAAGACCAGTTCATGATCTTTGCCACCGATGCGGACCGTTTTTGTGTCAGCCTTAGCAATTGCTTTGTCTAAGTTAAAATTGATAGCTGTCATTTTATCCTCCTAACGTCTCACGTTGCTCGTCTCTGTTTGTTTTACTAATGGTGGGTTTGATCAGTAGTAGTCGTAGACGTGCCCTTCTGTGGCTTGCCGTTGAAGACTGCTACAAAGCTAAACGTTTGCTTGGCACCGGGTTGGCCACCAGTTGCGACGATATTAGTCAGCGTAACTACGCCATACAGTTGAGTACCGTCGGAGTACGTAAAGCGTAACAAGGTCTTCAGGTCATCCCCCAACGAGTACTGCTTACCAGCTACATAGTCTTGCGCTGGATCGCCATATGCACGGTGTCCGGCAATCGTTAGTTGAATCCGCTTAGACGTGACATCAGACTGACCAAAGCCTTCGCCGTCGTAGTATTCATCGTTGGCCGTCGTATCATTTTCGGCAAAGGTAATGTTGTTGATGCCCTTTGCCAACTGTGCCCAAGTAGTTGATGGATCGCTGACTTTGGATACGTCTTTAATGTTATTGGTGCAGATTTCCAATTTGTTAGTGTGGTTAAGCTTGTAGCCACCGATAGATGCAGGTGCAGTATCTACCATAATCAATCATCCTTTCTTACTTACTAAAAGTATCTACTGTAACTTTAAAATCCATTGCATAAGTAACAGCACCAGTCGTATCTGCCATGATGGGATGCGGCATTGATGCTATTGTTAGCCCGTTATAGACAAAGCTGTCATCGGCACTATCAACGACGAAACTACTATCGCCAAGTTTATCGGCAATCGTCCATAGTACAGTATTGATCGCGCTCTCGTCATTGCCGCGCATTACGCATTCCATCAGGTATTGCTCGGTCTTGTTACCTTCATAGTCCATGTCGACTACGGTCGATCCCGGCAACATCTGCAAACGCAACTCCGGATTATGCTTGCCGTCTAAGTAACCTGGCAGGCATTTGGTCGGCAAGCCATATGAGTTGATCTTGTCTTTAAGCCGTTCTTTAAGATCCATGAGTATCATCTCCTATCAGCGTCTGCGCAACAATCTTCTCCCATGAGCCCATATACAGCGACTTAGCTTTAAGGTCCCAGCGTTTGGTTGCTTGAGGGTGCTCAGAACGCGTGTAGTTCACGATTGGGTGTTGACGGCCATTGCGATCCGTTATCACGCCGTAGAACTGAGCTCTAGCATAAGGCATCGTGTAGGTGATGTGCTTCCCATCATCAGAGATAGCAGCAGTATTAGCCAGGTGAACGTGATTCTTAACCGAATACGGCACAAACTGATCCATGTCAGCCATTGCTTGATTGGCTAGTACATACTGGCCTTTAGCAATTGCCTGCTTACTGAGCAACTCTCCAGGCAGACTGCCTTCGATTTTGATACGGACGCCCATTACAACACCTCCAATTCATAGGAGTACACATCATTGCCGTATGGATCACGATTGTCAACGAAATTAGTGATCGTGTAGTCGTGATCTTCAAACGTGATATGCCAGCCAATACAGTCTGGCGTCAGCTTAGGCATCGGCGTTGAGATGTCGGCAAACAAAAAGACGATCGCATTCGCTGTGATCGTCCTGTCGTTGTTTGATCCACTATAAATCGTCTGTGGTTGCACTATAACGTGGCTGATCGCCATGTCGACCGTTTTAGGCTTGCCGTAGTCGTCTTCCTCACCAGTTGCCATATGGAGCGTGACGGACTGGTTACAGAGATGCAACGGAATTTTGGGCAGCATCATCATTCCCACGCTCCTCTAAAAAGCAAACCGTGCTTAGCCAACAGCTCATAGCTCTCTCGACATAAGCCGTTTGGCATTACACTATCACTAGCGTTAGTGTCGCTCGGTGTCAGTGATAAGCGACCGATTGAGACGGCTTTGTACTCGCCTTGCTGAATCTCATAAGACTTAGCAGCTTGTGCAAAAGCATAGTAATCGACCTGCTCTTTGACGGCCTGTCTAAAGTCGGCGACGCGAAACTTGTTCTGGTCAGCGGATAAATCGTGGTATCGGTAAAAATCGCGCGTCACGTTGTTGATAACCGTTTCGGCCTGAGATTCCAGTCGCTTAAACTCAGCCTCGTTGCTTACCGCCCCGTCGTATTCCTCAAAGCTCAGATAAGCCATCTCAGATCATCTCCTTAATGGCCTGGCGTGCTGGGTGCTACCGGTTTGATTTGAACAATCTTGGCATCATTGACAATAGCAACGGCATAGATTTCGTCAGCGTTGACCTTAGTCAACTTGTGGTCGATATCACGATCGGTTTCCAAGTTGACGCCACGCTTCAGATACGTCTTCATGGCACCTGGCAGTACAGCCAAGCCATAACCTTGAGCAAGCTTACGAGTCCGAACGATCTGCCAACCGAACAGTTCGCCAAACGAACCATTGACCAGAATGTTGTCGCCCAGATCGGTTGCACGTGTCCAGTTGTCAGCAGCAAGCTTACGCAGTGCATTTGCGTCCTTAGGATTCAAGAACAGTACACCGGTTTGAGTGTCGTCGCTTTCGTAGTTGAAGTCTGACGTGTTGTCGATCAATTGCGCAGAGATTTGATCCGGCAGATCCAGATCAATAGCATGGTTAACAACCAGTGGCGCTTTCTTAGCCTCTGTCAAAATGTCGTTGTCAACCTTTGATGCAATCGACAGACCGATTTGGCGGGTTGCCTCACCAGCTGGATCGCCATAGCCAGACAAAACAGCTTCGTCAGTCAGCTCAACCCCGATACCGGCTTTCTTCAGCGTTACCTTCTGCGTTGCGGTAGTCAGTTGGTTGTATTGGATTGCCCCGCCTTCGGCAACGTCTTGCGCATCACCGATGTATTTGTAGCGTGGCAAGGTAATCGTGTCACCGGCTTGACCTTGCAACGTGGTGTCAATTGGTGCAATCGAAGTAAAACGTACTGCTTGTGGCAGTTGAGCTTGCAGCATTTGCCCCATTACTTCGGGGTCAATCATTTGAGCAAGCATAGTAGTTAAATTAGCCATTAGTTAGTTCCTCCTTCATTAGTTAAATCAGCATATTCTTGGGGATGTTCTTCTTTAAAGGCCTTGATTTCCTGATAGCTGGCGTGAGCAAAGTCGATTTTGGCACCAGTATTGGTTGGCTTAGGCTGACCGCCAGTGATTTGTACACCACTCTTTGGCTGTGGCTTAGGTTCTTCAGACTGTTTGAACAAGTAGCCATCAGATTCCTTTAGAGCTTCCAACTGCTTGTCTAACCCGTCCAACGCCCCATCTTTAACCGTGACGTCATCAAGGTTAAGCAGAGCACTGACTGCCTTGTTGTTGTGAGCCCCAGCCGAAGTCAACGCTTTGTCGATTAAGAATGACTTTTGCTGAGCTGACAGATCAGCAGCATACTTTTCTTTAGCAGCCTTATTTGACTTTTCCAGCTCATCAATCTTAGCCGTCAGCTCATCGCTGTCTTTCACTTGCGACTTTAAGCCTTTCAGCTGTTCGTCACGGTCATTCAGTTGACTCTGCAGACCATTCTTTTCGGCCGTCAAAGAGTTGATCTGTTCGTTTAAGCCGTTAACGTCCTTTCCGTGTGCAGACATGATTGAGTTGATCTGATCATCAGACAAACCAAGATCTTTCAAAAATTCACGTTTCATTGCGATCTCTCCTATCGTTAATTGTTGACGCGGTTACGACCCGCGAGAATTGATTGCATACAAAAAGGACAGTTTAACGACGTGTCCAGGTCGTGATAACAAAAAAGCACCAGTAAACGCTAGCGCTCACAGTGGTGTAACATTGCCAATAATATCTGATAGTCCTTTAACCGATTTTTTAACCTTAGCAATAGTGCTGTTTTCATGAAGATAAGCAATTCCCTTAGGACTAATCATAATAGATTCCATAACATGCAACCCATTCATATCTTCATATGTTGAATCGTCCATTAGATATCCGTCATTAACCAAATTAATCAAAATGTATTGAAAATATCTATCGTTAACGCCTAAATATTTTGGTGTTATTTTGCTTATATCCACATGCTGATCGTCCTTCAAACAGTTATACAGGTACATCATAAGCCGATACATTACAACAAAATAATCATTTTTCGCCAAACGGAACACCTTCCCTATCAGCATAGTCCCAAGCTGCTTCCAATCGTAATCCGTCCTCGTTTAGTTCACCATCATCATCAAGAGCATCTCCCAGTTCTAAACATAATTTGTCTAGGAACTGGTCATAATCTTCCTGGCCCTTTATATTAATCCAAACTTCATTTCCATGCATAGAAGCATTAGGAACCAACAAATTATAATATTTCGGAAATTTACGAGAAATAAAATCATAGTCTTTAAGCTTAAATTTCAAAGGCTTAGCCATTTTTATTTCTCCTTTCTTGGTATCAACGTTACTATGTTACCCTTTATGTTTACAATCACACGTGCTTGATCGGTGACATACGTTTCACTGTTACGCTGCTCACTGCTAAAATGTTTTTTAGATTGTAACGCTTGCTTAATCTGGTCAATTGAAACACCAATACGTCGTTTACCCTTTGGATCTTTGCGAACACCGAAGATTCGATCAAACGTGTGATCAGAATACGACTTGATCACCTGGCCCGTTGAAGTTTTCGTACCAACAATTTCTTTGTCTAACCGTTTCTTTGCATCCACATAATCCGTGTATCTAACTACAGGTTCAACTGTATGGCTTTTCCGTGCTTGTACATATGCATGCATTGCTTGCCCTGTATCTTTATTATATAACAATCGCTGATATTCCTGAACTGTTTCAGGGAAGCCATGTTTGCCATACGTTTTCTTTAACTGATCTAGTTCATTAGCACGATAAGTTGTAATTTTGGCTGATTCTTTTTGCCGATTTATGAATCTTTGATTAATTCTTTCGCGATCATATTCTCGCGTTAGAATTGGCACCTTGTGGCCGGCGTTGGTTTCTTTGATATAGTCCCGCAGCTTTGCTTGACGGGCTCTGATCAGCGTTTTGGTACGGCTGACCATTTCAGTATCACCAAGTTCTTCGGCCACCTTCAACCGTTTTTTGGCATCCCTGATAGCCCGCTCTCGTGCACGCTGTCCTTGTACCAGCTTGCCATTTTTGATTGCCTCTTTAGGATCATACTGTGGCTGATGATTAGTATTTATACCTGGCACATAGGGAAACAGAATATGCCGGCAGTTGATGCCCAATGTCCCTGACGGCTTGCCATAATCATGATTGTAGATGCTGTCGTACTTGGGATCGTAGTCATCGCTTTCTGGCGGTACTAGATTAACCACATGGCCTTGAATCCATGCACAAGCCGGCCGACTATTGGGATGACTGCTCATTAATGCCAGATGCATGTCAAAGTCTTTCATCCGCTGCAGGCGCAGATCGTTATAAGTACGATTGACCGTTGTCGTGGTTACCATGCGCGTATAGCCATCAATGCTCCAGTTATGCCCAGCCTTATCAACTAAGCGTGTTGGCAACCCTTGATCGACTACTTTGTACAGCGCGTGCTTAACGGCATCTTCATGACTGGTCGCACCAGATACGGTAGCCATCGTTGACTCGGTTAGAATCTGCCGATAGGCCTTGGTGATGGCTGATTGCTGGTAGTTACGCGTCACTAGCGACTCGTTGACGTTATTCTGTAGGTCAGCCCAAGTCTGGTCCGCCAGTGCATCCAGCTTGTTGGTTACATCAGCAGACAGCGGTTGGCTTTGCTTGGTAGCTTGCTCCAACTGACCGTCAATCTCATCGATAATCTGCATGCCGTGAAACTTAATCAGATCCTTAACAGCATCTTCGCTTAATCCGTCGACCTGTGCCATAAGCTTAACTGCATCTTGATTAAGCTTGCCAATCTTTTGCAGTTGCTGTGCCTGCCACATGACCACATCAGACTGATCCACATGCTGATAGTCGCCATCTTTTAAAGCGTTGATAATCAGCTTAAAGATGCTGTCTTCCAAGCCAGAATAAAGGCTATTGATATAGTCAGTTGCCTGCTCGAATCGCTCGCGTGCTCCCATAACTAATCAGCTCCATCGCCTTCGGGCCCACTATTGCCCTCGAAAGAATTAAATGACATCTCGGGTTGCTCATCTTTCAGCTCTGACAGCCATTCATCGGCTTGTTCTTCGCCCAAGTCAAAATTACGCATCAAGAATCGCTTCTTAGGCATAATACCCAAAGAAACGGCCTTGCTGTCTTGATCAAATTGCGTATTCCTGTCGGTAAAGACGCCATCAGCAAAGTCAACGTTAATATCTTGTTGTTCAGGATCACCAGTAAAGCGTGCGTTGCCATCGCTAAACAGCCCACCACACTCGGCCAATTCCAGAACTGCGATGACTAGGTTGCTGAGCTGTTTTTCAACTTGTGTTAGGTAACTCGAACGTGTCTGATAGGTCATTGAATTGTTCGAAACGACCTCAGTTGCTGTCTGAATCCCGCTTGGCGTATTCGTAAACGTGCCTTGTGACAGCCCAATAGCATTTTCAAATTCACTTAAGAAGAAATCCATTGATGCTTCATACTGATCGTTGCGAATTGGAGTAGTTAGATCAGTAATCTTCATTCCATCTGGATCGCCGTACATCTGCACAAAAACATTGGCATCTTTGTCAAACATAGGTGGCCGAGAGACTTTCTCCTTATTGCTGCCAAACTGTACTGGCGGACGCAGCATTTCCGCAGGCACGGCAACTTTGCGCTGGCCCATTCGGACTTCCCAGACAAACTGGTCATGTGTCTGATTAATGGCATCAACAATCTTGCGCGAGTTGTCAACCAGGCCCAAACCAAGTGGGCTATCGGTACGCTTGTTGTTCATGCCAGGCGCTTTGAAGTACGCAAACAGTGGCTTGGTTAATCCAGTCAGCGTAACTTCCGGCTGCAAGCCAGCATACTCATCTAGGCGATCCAGCGGCACTTGCACGCCAACTTGGTTGATGTTCTGAGACCGATACAGCTCATTGGTGATCTTGTAAGAGTGATCATCATTCCATTGATGGAACTCAAGCAGCGTGTAATATGTTGGCTGATTGTCTTCTGTAACCGTAGTCCGGGATGCAATCGCCGCTTCATTGATCTCATTCGTGTTGCTGTGGAGAGGATAGAATTGGTCCGCACTGACCCACGCAAACTTAATCTTATCGTCTTGAACGTATGGCCGAATTGCACCGCCACCTAATGCGATGGCCTCCTCAAGCTTCTCTTCATAAAGATTGTAGAAATCATTATCTGCCAACACATTTGAGATAAAACCATTAGTGGATTCATCTCCAACCGTGATCGCGCATTGCTCATTGAAAATGATGCTTGCCAATCGATGTGCGGCCATTTTGGTGACGTTCACTGACGACAACTCACGAGTCAGTTCTTGACCATAGCTGTTTTTGTAGTGCACCATGCCGAAGTCGTCGCGGTAATACTGTTTAGCAACTCGAATCCGTTCATATTCTTCACTCGGGATTGAGATACGCTCATCGTCAGTGATGTTAGTCAGCTGATTAACCATGCCCAGCTTTGCGCCTCCTTTCCTAAACAAATCTTTGATGCGGTTGATAAAGCTCACGTTGCCACCTCCTAGTATTTGAGACCAAAGGCACGCTCATTATCCAAGCAAAGATACATAAACTGGTCGCAAGTATGATCATCAACCTTGATAACCTTAGGATCATCACTCTGCAGCGTGTTTTCATCCCACTGATACTTCTGATGTTCGGCAATGAAAATCTCGTTCTCTGGACGATCCAGATAGTAAAAACGACCTTGAGCAAGCAAATCTTGCACACGGTCGATCATGTCTACTTTTTTTAGTTTTTTTACCTTATGCCAGTGAACTCCATAATCGTTATAGAACTGGTTTTCCAACGCACCTTCAGCAGAGTCAATCGTCATGTTGGTGATTCCAAAGTGAAGCTCTGACATATTCTTGTCAATGAACTGTTTAAGATCCTGTGACAGCTCACTAGGCGGTTTCTTATGGCTCTTGCCTTGTGGCGAATAGTAATAGGTATCATACAGGATTACTTTGCCTGTGCGCGTCAGAATATAGCACCCACAGGTCGTTGCCGATATTTCATGACCAGTGTCGGCAGAGTAGTAGACTCCTATGATCTCATCATCAGCAGGCAGTTCATCAAGCGGTTTGAACAGGTTCATGTTGTAGATGTTGGTGCCAAGTCCAACAACCTCGCCCAAGTACAACCAACGATAGTAATCATAGTCATTTTCTTTGTACTGATTGATGAGCTTTAGCTGTTGGTCCGTTGTAAATCCCCACTTGTCATCTAGATACGTCGATGTATCGATGTAATAGTCAGAATTCTGCTCCTGCTTGCTAATCCATTCGTTGATCCAGTCATAAGGATTCTTAGGCGGGTTGTACGAGTAGTAGACCGTCACGTGATCCACATAATCTGGTTTCTGTCGGATAAACGTTGGGTTGGCTTGGTCAAATACATCTGGGCCTTTAAAATTTGCCGCTTCCTCAAACCAGACGGCGATCACGTTATCTACAATGTTGGACTTAAGTTTCATCGGGTCATCAGCGCCGTAGAAGTAAAACGTGCTCCCAGTGCGCTTATGCGTAATACGCAGCGGTGATTTGTAGAAATGATACTCATCATCCATATGCAGCATAGTGAGTGCCCATCTAATCTGGCTGTACACCGAATCATGCAGATAGCTGGCGTTTTCGCGTACACAAACCACGTTGACCTTGTGCCCTAGCATCGTCCAGTGTTTAACCTTAGTCACCAGTCTCAAGCTAATGACCGACGATTTGAACGATCCACGACCGCCTTTGCAGATTACGTATGGCTTGTCAGTATTCCACATTGGATAGAAGTGCGGATTGATCATGTGGCTAAGCCTTATCGTCGCCATCATCAATCCCTCCAATATCGTCAATCAGTACTGTCTTATCGCCTGTATCAGTCTTGCCAGTCAGCTCATCCCGTTTCCAGATAGCCGTATCAGCCTCTGCCTGCAGTTTCTTAAGCTGTGCGGCAACCATCGGATCATCAAGCGGATAGCGTTTCATGATCTCACGTGCAGCCGCTGTGCGGTCTTTAATCAATGGCGGACGTTTGATTGTGCCACCATCTACGCTATCGGGTATCTCCTCTGTTTCTTCGCCACGCAGCACTCGCGTTAGATACTGGAGCACTTCCTTTGCGTCAGCAATCTTATGCGATTCAATTTCGGCCATTCTGGCATCAATATAGCGTTTAAGGTTAACATTAGTTAACAATCTGCTGGAAGCCGCTTTAGCTGAACTTTCAGTCTTGACTCTATATCCCGCTCTGATATAGGCTTGTGCGGCATTGCCACTCTTAATGTACTCATCAGCAAACAAACGTTGTTTCTGTGTCAATTTCATGGCATCTGCCACACCACCTTTCTAATTATGTCTCGCCTTTAAAACTGGTGGCTTGATAGAGTACTCAACCGGTTTGCCTTTAACTCGTTCTGGATGCTGTTTGCGATAAATCTTATCAGCAAGCACTAGCAGCTTATGTTCTTCGTGCGAGCATACGCCCCAGTCTTTGTAATACCGCATCAAGTCACCTCCTAACCAAAATAAAAAGCCCAGCCAAAGCTGAGCTAATGCAAGCATATTATTTGTTTAATTTGAAATGATGCGTGCACACCGCTGACCACTAGCGGAATGACGGCTCATGGATCGAACCATGACATCCCCACCTGAAGTATAGGGATGACCATACCGTCTGCCTTTCTATGCCTAAGTCGAAAGACAAGAGAGTGAATTGCGCTACTCTCAACGGAAGCAGCAGGATTCGAACCTGCGAAAGTCCTTTCAAAGACTTTACCAATTTAGCAAACTGGCGCTTTAAGCCACTCAGCCATGCTTCCACGCTGACGAGGACTAGCCTCGATACGTTGTCCTGGCAGGTATGTCGTTGATAAGCAAATGTAGAAATTAAAGCCAGGAAAAGGATAGGTAAGGGACTCGCACCCTTTTTGCGCTGAGACACGATGGTTAAAACTCAGTGCCCGCCTGGGACCTTCCAGTCAATGAAACTCTAAACACTGACAATGCGCTGCTGTGTGTCAGCGCAATACCGCATGACGGAGTCGAACCGTCTAGCTGATGGGTACAGCTAACCGTATGCGGTGCCTAGTTTATGGAGTTAGCTTCTGGTATTATCCAAAATGCAAATTTAAGGTTTCCCGTTGATGCGGGAAAGCATCATGTGGGAGTCGAACCCACGCGCAGCCGTATTTAAAACGCACATTAATCATTCACTCGTTTGTTCCTACAATACTTGAAAGGAGGTTCCATGCGAACATATGGATTGAATTGAAGTAATTGTTAGTCTTCATCGCAGTTGTTTCACTGATGTAATATCGTCTTGGCAAAATTGGCATAAAAGCTGCGTTCCCGGTGATGATGCATAAGCAGACGCCGTAGCGTCCGTGTAACTAATCTAAAAGTTTGGAAGAAAACCTTTGATATGATATTCATATCACGATACCAGTTTAATCCACTTCTGCTATTGTCGTCGTCTTGTCAAAGTCCGATTTTTTGAACCAGTTTGACTCGATCATCTTCATCAAATCCATATCGACGCTCAAAGCCCTCGAATCGCTCAGCGAACTCACACATGCATCCCCGCTTGATGTACTGATACTGTGATGATGAATAGCAGAGTTTATCGGCCATCTGCCAGTCTTTTAGGCCTTCGATATAGACGGATGAGATGATTTGATATGTCAAAGGCTCACAGTTTTCAAGCGTATCCTTGATGCAGTCGCACATGCGCTGTGCCTGCATCCCACTAATGAGTCTGTCCTCAGCGTGATTGCCAGTTGACCCACCGCCACCTGCTAGGCTGAGTGTCGGCGATTTGAGCTGATTGCGATGCAGACCAGCTTGATATAGATACCGATTAATCCCATGCGTCCAGAATCGTCGCACATTAGCAGCGGTCTCCTTGCTGTCGATTCCCAAGCCTAAATCCATTTGCACCACGACACCACTCTCCTCTGCTATAATTGATGGTGTTGATTCATTAGAGGGTCGTGCCATCATGGTGCGGCTCTTTTTTACTGCCATGCTGATCGCCTAAAGAAAGAACAGGCTCAGCATGAAGCAGATGAACCTGACTACCGTGTTGTGGACCGTCATAATCATGGCAATCGTAATTGATGCGATAGCTGCGTACTTAAATCCAACCACCAGCGTTCCCAATACCATTTCCTTACGCATATCTATCCTCCCAACACGTGTGCTAGCAACACAATCACGACTGCCCAAAACAGCAGGCAAGCCATTACCGTCATCCCTAATCCATTCCACTTTCTTTTCATTGTGGTCACCTGTATAACGTTGGCTTTCGCAGCATATCAAACCTTGCCCCGATTCTCGGCAGCTTCTTTGATACGTAGCTCTGCCCGTCCTGGTATACCTCATCTAGCATGACCGTTTCGTTAATGTGATTAGCTTCAATGATCAGGTACAGTTTTGAGTCACCAAGTGTCACTGCTCTGCTGTTACGGAATGCCCGCTCAACCTCTTTGCTTTCCATCTCTTTCTCCTTCCAGTAATTCTTCTACTTTGTAATCAATTGAAGTTTTGATGTCGTAGTAGTCCTTGACGATCGTCCCGTCACGCTTGATGCGCTGATGCATCGGCTGTGTTTTGGTGGTCGTGCCTAAGATCTTGACTTTAAAGTAGCTTCTGAGCGGTGTCACCACCTCAACCGGAACGCCGTACTTGCGCCAGAACAGCTTAAATCTGAGCTGTGCACTCGCGTCGGTTGCTCGATAGGCAATTCCCGTTTTAACGTCGTAAACGTGCTCTATGGACCCGTCAACACCATACACAACAAAGTCAGGCCGATAGTAAATTCCGCCAACACGGACTTCGCCGGCATTATAGATTGGCAACAACTCGTACTGGGGATGCACCTGGTACTTCTTACCGCAGCTCTTGATATAAGCTGCGTAGAAAGACGCCTCTTTTCTTGAGTCAAACGTGTAACCGTCCTGCTTAACCTTCTTGCCATAGTAGTTTTTCAATCTTTCAGTTCCTTTCCACACATCGGACAGTAGTTAATCCGATTAGACTGACCAACGCTCGTAGTCTTGCCACGCTGATCGGTTACGGTCGTCATGGCGTCCAGCTGCGTTTTGTTGATCAGCTTGATCTCGGTATAGATGCTGTCGTAGTGGTACGTCAGCAACGGCTTATGATGTTCGCAGAACTCACACATTTTCATACTCCCGATAGATGACCAACGCGTCGCGAACTATATAAGAGCTGTATTCATCATTTTTAAGCAGGTTGGACTGCAGCTTGACGTCCACAATGATGTTATCTGGATTTTTGGCAATCCACTTATTGATTTGATCGTCAAAACCCTCCATAAAAATTTTTGTTTTAATCATGGTTTAGCCCTCCCACTTTATAAGGCTTCATTATTATCAGGATTATCTTTTTACACCGATGGCACTTTTTCACGGCCCAATCAGTGATATTTTCTTCGCTGACATTAACGAATCCGCACTCAGGGCACTTCCAGAAACGCCCACTATAAAACTGATCATTCCATTCCTGCTCAAATTCTGAATACTGCTTAGCACGTGTCAACCAATCATCAGGTGACTCAGCAAACATGGCGTCTATCAAGCTCCCCCAACGAGTTTTGTAATGCTGATGTAAGTGTGCCCCAGCCCGATGGTGGAATTTCTTTTCTAACGCAACCAGATATTGGTGCTGTTTTGCTCGTCTAGTGCTCATTTGATCGTCCCCATTCCTTTGAGCTTTCCTGCCGGTTCTAACATCCAAACCGCAACTCTGATCATCTCAGTTTTGTGCTGCTTGTAGCTTCCAGCGTATGGATGTTCTTGTCTCCAAACGCGGCTAAACTCACTCTGTAAATTTTGGCATCGTAGTTTTGGCGTTCGAAATGGCATAAGCGCGATATCATGGATTTTCCTGCCGGCTCGCTTGTTTTGAGCACGGTTGCCATTGCTGACACGCACTATTAGTTGATGGCGTTTTGCTCGTTTGCTGCTCATCTAATCGTCCCCCATATCGTTCCAGAAGCAATCTTCCATGTATTTCTCGCCGAACTTCCTTAACATAAATTTGCGGTATTTTTTAGTTGCCTTTGCAGAACCATCGACATAATATTCGTCCAGATCGATCAGGTAACTAGTGTTTGTTCGATGGTTTTTTCCGCACAACAAATCATCCTCCAACGTAATGTCAAAAGTTTTGCCGACACCGGTCAGCACAATGAAAAGTTCTCTGATATCGTCTTTTGTTAGCTGGTTGATGTAATTCATTGCTCAGCCCTCCTAGTCAATAATCGTTGGTTGTCGAAATGAATCGATTTCGATTTTCTCAGCGTCAAAATCTGTAATTAAACAGTTAAAATTCGTATATCGCCAAATTAGGTCAATCGCTTGTTCTTTGTTTGCAGCGGCTACTATCCACCTACTGGTATGCCAACCAGAAAAAGAATCAGAAAAAAACACTCGGTATAAATTCATAATCCTCACTCCTTAAACTCAATCCACGCGTAGATGGCGAGCATTGTCTGCACCAGAGCATCTTCTGCCGTTGCCTTCAACTCCTCACCGACCAGCTCGCATCCATATCGCTTGCGGCAGTTCTCAGCCACTTTCCGCCAGTCATCGGCGTAGCACTGCAATTCGTCGATACAGTAGCCGTAGTCCGTGTACATACCGGTTTCAGCATCCATGTAGTACATGATTCCGTCGCTGTTATTGTCGATGAACTCGGTCACGTACTCGATGCTCTGCAGCTTGTCACCGCGATAATACTTGTGCTCTTCAACGGTTAGACTCATGGTATCCTCCTAATCAATCTTGAAAACAGGGATGTTGGGAATCTCCCGGTTCTTGGCATCCCTTTTCTTCTTCTGCAATACTTGCCAGTCCTGCATCGTGTAGATACCTTGACTCAGCCAATCACTCACGACTGACTTTAAGTAGCCGTATGGCGTTCCAGGATCTGCATACTTGGTGATGTCGACAGCCTTCTGCAGCAGATCAATGCTCATCCCCTGATCAGAAGCGTCAAGTAGCAGCTTGCTGATCTGGTCAGTCATGGCACCCAAGCTATCTGGCCATGACAATAGAGAGAGCTTGTTGTTTGTGTCGAGAGGCTGCTTAATCCTCTCTCTCATATTCATACTTGTAGTATTAACCCTTGTAATATTCCCTTTGACTTTTTTATCAATAGGGTATTGATCTTTTTGCGCATAGGGTATTGATTTTTTTGTCAATAGGGGTGTTGCAACAGGGTAGATTTTTCGTTGTACAATCCGCTTGCCATTGCGGGTTTGTTCAACTTGCACGTAGCCACACTTTTCTAGGTGACTGACCCAGCGGCTAACCGTTGACTTGTCAGCACGATATAGCTTTGAAAAGTACGAGTTGGTAGCTGTGCAGTACCCATATTTGTTGCTTAGTGCAGTTATTTCACTGTATAGCAACTTCTCATTCGGCTTAAGCCGTTCATCATAGCGCACATCAGCCGTGATGATGGAGTAGTAGGAAGGCTTCTCATCTTCCATTACTCTCACTCCCTTCTATGAGATCTCAATGCTGCTAACCTCTGTAAATCCTGCCAGCTGTTTGCCCTGCCGACAGTATTCGCACTTACCGCATGCCTTAGGTGGCTCCTCACCCATCAACACACGCCAGAAACGGTCTTGGTCGGTCTTGATCTTTTCGAGAGCTGACTGCATTAAAAACTGCCCATCGCCGTCAAAACTGATCGCGATTTTGTCTGGAATTGGCTGTTTGGACACACCAAAGATATACGGCTGGCAATCAACATCAAACGTCTGTCTGATCAGCTCTTGATAGATTGCTGCCTGCATATGGTAGCCACGATCCTCGACGAAATTGACCTTTTGACGCAGTTCCGGGTTCCAGTGCCCCTTGTGGAAATCATCAACCGTCTTCAAATCGCAGAAGTAGCCACGATCTAGGCAGAGACTATCGATTTTGCCCTTCCATTGGTGGCCAAAGAGTTCGCCGGTGACGATGACTTCCTTTTCGCCTGGCATATAGACGTAGTTGAAAAAGTCGTCCTCACTGAGCGCCTTGATCATGTCATCGGCAACCTTGTAGCTGCTCTTTAACTGCCCCTTTGTTTTGCCACGAGTTGAGATCATCTCGCTCTTGTTAGCCTCAACAAACTCTTGATGAGCCTCAGGGCTTTCAAAGTACGAATGGATATAGTTGCCGACCAGCAACGGTTCCGGATTGCTTGTTGGCTCCCAGTCGCCTTTCAGCTTAGCTAAGGTAGCCGCCTCGCACTTTTCAAAATCCTTGAACACTGAAAAAGACATGTACTGGAAGTCCGTATCATGACTGTAGTAGTTACTTTTCGTCAACTTCATCGATGTAGTCGAAGATGTCGGTTTGGCCGTCTGCCTCTTGGTTGTCATCGTGTTCTGCCTCCTCTTTTGCTGGTTCTTGTTCTGACTCTTTTACCGGTTTTTCTTGCTCTTGTTCTGGCTGTTCTTGGGGTTCCTCAGCCGTTTCTTTTTCCTCTTCGTGGTTTTGTTCTTGCTCTTGCTTAAAGCCTTCCACGAGCTTATCTGCGGTTGATTTTGGTGTTTCTGGTGTTACGTCTTTGCGTTCAGAATCGTCCTCGTACTCGTTTGCCGTAACGCTGTTGATTGAGCCGGTCAGCAGGTCGCTATCGTCGCTCGTATTGATGACCATCTTGGCAGCCCGATTGATAACCGTCCGCTTAGCCATCTCCTCAGGGAACTTATTCTGAACGTTGTGCTGACGTGACTGTGACCAACTGGCTTGGATCTGTTTCTGTGTCATAACCGTGTAGTTAACACGACCGTCAGTCATCTGGATGAACGCAAAAACCGCTTTGATCGGCTTGTCCAGGTTCTCGAACTTAGGCACGAACTTGGTGACCTTGATTCGGCCAAGCTCGTCAGCACCAATCACGAACTCGTCGCCCTGATGAACTACTTGAGCATCAATATCCTTAACCCCTTTCAGCCGTTTGAGTGCCGTGATAGTACCAAAGTAAGACCGTTGCATCTGCAGCTGATCGCCATAGACGATGAAATAGCACTGATTCTTAGCCGGGCTAAGCCCTTGCTCGACCATATCCAGCAAAGAGTTAGCGATTGAGGCGGGAACACACTGCAAAGCCGGCCGACCGTCACGTCCTTTGACGTTTTGGAGCGTAAAGAAAGCCGATTTTAAAGCGTTCTGCCATTTGTAGTTTGCCGGCAATGCCAGCCCTTCGTCCGTCAACTGATCGATTTTTTTCGATACTGTGTCTGTAATGTCCTTCTGCAGGATCGCCATTTGATTAGCCATTGTTGTCTTCCTTTCGTTCGCGTACTTTATTTCGAACCGTAATAAGCGGTTGCTGTGCAAGTTCTAAATCTGCAATGCTCATTGACAGAGCTTCGATAATCTTGTTTTTGTCAATATCCTCGCCACCACTGATATACAGTAGTGAGTTAAAAGTTGCCCCGACTTTCCTTAACGATTCGTCAATTAAGGCATTTTCATTTGGTGATAAAATCATATGTTATAATTCCTTTTGTAAAATATTTTTACTTCGGCGTAACTAGTGGCGGCTAGTTGCGCTTTTTTCGTCTTCATTGACAATAGCCATTACGTCTTCACCAAACAGCTTGATAGCAAGCTGTGAGCTAACAAATGGCTTCCAGAGTGCCTCTGTGAGCACCAAAACGCTCAATGCAAATGCAGTAGTCAAGAACCCGTCTGCCCAACACCATGCTGCTAGGTAGGTCAATACGGCCCAATTGATGTGGCTAATAACGTTCTTGTTCATAACGCTTCATCTCCTTCCCAAGTTTTTCAATCTTTGCGTTTAAGATGCTGTGGTCCACTAGCAGCAGAGCTACCAGTAGGATCCCAAAAACAGGTCCAAATAAGTCCATGTTGCTCCTCCTAAATCTTTGCGCTCCAGTCAATTTCACGCTTGTGTGCTTCTATCCATCGAGATGCTTCGTACTCAAAAATGATTGACTTCTTAACCCCTGACGTTGCATGCGGTGCGATTACCCAACCGCCGTTTGCAAAATCGGTTTCCGGGAACTTGTCGAAGATGTATAACCGTACCCAAGGGGCACTCTTACCACCGCAATACTTACGACGGAATTCATTAATATCAATCGTTCTGCCAATCGCGTCTTCTTTAGGAATTAGCCCTAAACTATCAACCGCCTCTAAGACGGCTGAATTAATTGCTTTGTCGTCAATTAATAGTTCCATCTACCCATCTCCTTCCGCATTCGTTGAGTTAGCTTAACGGTAAACTTGTCCAGTTCTTCCTTAGAAGGATTGGACTTTTTTAATTCGAAAAGTTCAGCTTGCGTCAATCGATGTGATCCACGATACAAAGCAGCATCGATTTCTATTGAATCCATGCCCTATGCTCCTTTCTGCTACAATTGATTCATCTCCTGATGAAAGGAGGTGAACTTATGCCAAAGCAAATTTGGGTCAGCCCTCGTTCAAACGGTTGGGCTGTTAAGAGTTCCGGAAGTTCTCGTGCTTCTAAAATCTACAGCACCAAATCAGAAGCTATTAAAGCAGGTCGTCAACAAGCTATTAATAATCATGCTGAGTTGGTTAGTCAGAAGCGAAACGGTCAGATTAACTTAAAGAACTCATATGGTAATGACCCAATGCCACCTAAAGATAAGGACTAATCCTTATAAACCGGCATAAACCGCACCCTGAGGCCTTCTACGGTTTCGCAGTCGTCATCTGTGATCACCGCCAAGGTCTTGGGGCTTTTTTCGTCTGTCTCAACAATGATCCGTGAGTAATCGGACATTGGCTTTTGGCACTTAGCAGTTGCCTTCTCAAATTCTTCAACAGTTCTCATAGCTATGCTCCCTCCTTTCCAGTTGTATACTTGATTCATCTCCTGATGAGAGGAGGTGAATTAAATGTTCCGAATTAGTGTCCACTTTCGGCCTGTCAGTGATACAAACGAATTTGAGCTAGGCAATGTATTTGCGTTGCTAGTTGATGGCGTACAAATACAGCCAAAAGATTTGAAATTGAGTGAAGCCAAAACCATCACTTTTAACTACCACCGTCTTACATTTGGGGACAATCCTAAGAAACAATTAGGGACAGTTGTCTTTAATGCAGATGACATCGTTTATATCGACATGACCCAAGATGATTAATTTTTAAGCCATTGCATAAGCTTGATTAAGAGTGCCTTCTTAATCAGGCTTTTTGCTTTTACAGCCTTAATCAGCAACTCATTTTCGAGCTGTGATTTAAGCCTTTGACGATCAGATGAATCCATGCCCTATGCCCCCTTCTTTACCAATGAGTCTGATAGTGTTCAAGTAACAAACCGGCAAGTTGACGTTCATTAATCTTTGAACTATTCCGCAATCTGCTAGTGATGATAATCATTGCAGCCTTATCACGATTATTTTCGAGACTGATCAACTGTTGCAGCAGTCGATTAGTCTTTTTTTGTTCCTTAATCAGCTTTTTACTTAGACCCATCTTTGCCCTCCTACAGTCCTAAACTAACGATTATTGGCGCGCTTATAACGGTTTCTTGTCATCACTTGAACGGACTAAACGTTAGGCCGTTCAATCTTTCCTGTTAGACGGTCATATCGAGGGCTATCTAGCAAGGTGCATTCAACATGAATGTCGCCATATGATTCGAGAGGTGCTAGTTTATCTAGTGCCTCTTTTAATTTGTCAGCATTCTCAGCAGAAATGTGTACTTTGATTTCCATCTTTGCCCTCCTATGCTCCCTTCTTTTCGTCAGCGGTTTCGATTAGCGGAAGGATGCCATGCCGTTTGAGCAGTTCATACAGCCCAAGCCGTCCTTTGAAATCAAATAATTGCTGCATTTGATTACCTCCTTAAATGCTTTGCTATAATCACCTAGAAAGGTGGTGATATTATGAAATTAAATTCAGATTGTGTGCGTGACATTTTGATTGCTATTGAAGATTCAACTAATTTTCAAGAAGCGATTAACAACAATCAGCTAGAAACATTAGATGTCCTCAATCCTTATACAAGCGAAGAAATCTTATATCATCTTAGGCAGCTATCATGGGCTGGATTAATACAAGATTTTGATTGCTATGCCGATGGTGGATATTCGATTCTTGATCTTTCTCCCAAAGGACACGAATTTCTGAATAACATTCGCTCTGATGAGAATTGGAATCGTACCAAAAACTTAGCAAGTAAAGTTGGTTCTCACTCCTTATCAGCTTTACAGCAAATCGCATCTGGTGTTATATCCGCCACAATCAATCATTATTTGGGTTATTAAGTCGCAAGTCTGTTTTGAAAGTGATTCGCACAGTAGAAAGTGGTGAATCACTTTCTGTTATGGTTTCAATGTTTTTTACCATTTTCACTTCTTTACCATTCAAGTAAAGTTTTCGTCCGTTAATAATGAGATTATTTGTATCTTCTTGTTTCATTAATTGCCTCCTATAGTCATAGTCCTAAATCGTCGTCTTGAATCTCCAGTGCGTTGTCTTGGAACACCTTCAGCGCTTCAGGGAAGTATCGCCAAGCTCCATCGTGATCACGGTAGCTCATGTCAGCATCGCGCTTGACGCCAAGTT
>PPYF01129603.1_pt1 | contig 31595 bp, 27 predicted proteins | sample 1559871 | NCBI WGS metagenome assembly PPYF01 (sample SAMN08240021, study PRJNA423297) | Human gut metagenome, whole genome shotgun sequencing project.
GGGGAAGACCATACGTTCCCCTTCTTTTTTCTAGCTAAGAGTATCATCCCCTTTCTTGGATTTGGGTTGTCGAAGGCCGATTATCCGGGCGCTGCGGTTGCTCTCACAGTGCCGTCCCGTCATGCATCCAACGGTAGGACACCCTCATTGTAAAGGTTAAACCGGACAACTTTTGTCCGGTTTAAAAAAAGAAATAAAATTTTTTTTGGAACGCGGGATCGAAAATTTTTTGCAGGAAAGATCTCTTGCATATTTGTTCGCTTTAATTTAATATAAATTTAACAAATATACATCTTTACAAGGACAAATTTGTTTTTGTGGAGAAAGGAGGCGTGTAATATGAAACAAAGAATCGGCCAATCCGTGTGTCTGCTTGGTATTCTGGCGATCCTGTGCGGATTGTTTTTCTGTTTTCCTTCCCTGAGCGCGGAAGAGCAGAACGAAGTCTTGGTAAAAAGGCTGGAAGCAGAATCGGCAGGGGGCAGCCTGACTTTTGGCGAAGACGAGGGCGCCAGCGGCGGACGCTTTGCCGGGGTGGACCATACCTTGGTAGGGGACAACAATACCATGCATTATTGGCTGGAATTTACCGATGTACCGGAGACGACCAAATTGGTTATGCGGTATGCCACCCAGTGGCAGAAGGGCGAAGTGTTGGTTTATGTGCGATCCGGCGAGAAAACCAAATTAATTGGCGGGATAGCTTTTGCGTCCACCGGTGCCTGGATTCCCGATGAGGAGAATGGCGAGGATGCTGAGCTGGAAGCGTATATTCCTGCCGGATCTCATGTATTGATGGCGTTTACCGGCAGCTTGAACATCGATTACTTCGATTTGTATTATCGTGCGGATAGTCCTGTGGCTTCGGCGAATGGCACGCAGGAAGCTTCCTTGAAAGAACAAAACAACGCGTTTATCAGTGATCTAAAATGGCTTCTTCCCGCTCCGGCTAGCTTGGAATGGGCTACGACGGCGGAACGGGATGCCAGCCTGCAGTATTCGGATTTGGAGGTGGCGGGCAGAACCTTTGACAAAGGTATCTGCATGCTGTCCGGCCATTACGACGGCGCGTCGTGCATCGAAGTCAATATAAAAGATTTGGACTTTACCACGTTTGCTTCTTATGTGGGAATTTCAGATGATTCGGAACCAAGTTATGTCGAGCCATCCGTGATTTTTATCGTGGAAGCCGATGGAAGAGAATTGATCCGCAGCGATGTGATGCGGCAGGGAGATGAAGCGGTATTGCTGAAAGCGGACATTACCGGCGCAGAAATCTTGCGGCTTTCTGTCAGCCCGGCAGGGGATGGCGTAGGACTGGATGCCGCTGTTTGGGGTCTGGCGGCAATCGGAAAAACGGATAATGAGGAAGAACTTTTTGCTACGCCGGAGCCTACCACGGCGCCGACACAAAACGTCACGCCAACTCCTGTCGTGACACCTGGCCCGACGGCGTCGCCTGAGGGAAGCGGTGTGGGAGAGAAGGAACCTTCCGGAGGCAGCTGGTGGATCTACGCGATTGCGGCGGTGGCGGTTGTGGCCGCAGCGGTGGGCGCCGTACTGCTGATCCGAAAAAAGAAAGCATGATGCGGTAAGGCAGATTGGCAGAAAGAAGGCTGTTTCAATGGAAATGCGAAAGCAGAATTGAGGCGGCCTTTTTTTTATGGATATACCGAAGCGCTGCACAGAATGTTGCAGGGAAGTCCGGCAAATTTTCGTTATAAAATTTGGAATGATAAAAGTTCCGAATGGGGACAAGATTTGCATTGTGTTTTTTACCCAATAATAGTATAATAAAAACTGCTTGGACAGAAAGGATTTGTATCGTACGTGGACGAGGAGACATTGGTCAAAAAAACAACAAAATTAACGATTTTGTTTCATATTTGTTCCGTTGTCGGCATAATCGGCGCAATTGTACTTTGTGTTTATGGATACAAAACCGGCCTGTTCAGCTCGGAAGAGAGCCTAAATGCCTTCCTGCAGCAGCTGGGTGTTTGGGGGCCGTTGGTTTTTGTTCTGCTGCAAGTGGTGCAGGTTGTCATTCCGATCATTCCGGGCGGGATCAGCTGTGTGGTTGGAGTATTGGTGTTCGGCCCGTGGATGGGATTCTGGTACAATTATATTGGAATATGCATCGGGTCCATTTTGAATTTTTTATTAGCACGTAAGTATGGTACTCCATTTATTCGCATGTTGGTGCCGGAACGGTTATATAATAAATACAGCGGGTGGCTGAACAAGGGAAAGGTATTTGACCGGACTTTCGCGATCGCTATCTTCTTCCCTGTGGCGCCAGATGATTTTCTCTGCATGCTGGCCGGCTTGACGGAGATGAAATTCCGGCGTTTCCTGGCTATTATTTTACTGGGAAAGCCCGCGTCGATCGCCTTGTACAGCATGGGCCTGACGGCGGTTCTGAATTGGATTGCCGGACATTTTGCTTAGCGTAAATAGGAGTTGATGGGATGAAGATATTGATTACGACAGATACCTATGTTCCATTTGTGAATGGGGTCGTTACCTCTGTGACAAATTTGATCGAGCAGCTGGAATGGCAGGGACATGAGGTTCGTGTCCTGACGTTGTCTCCGAATCATACTTCCTATCAGAAGGAACGGATATACTATGTCAAATCCAGTCCGTTTAAAGTATATCCCAATGTCCGAATGCCGATTTCGTATCACAATCGCTTCATTCAGGAACTGATTGCCTGGCGGCCGGATATCATACACAGCCAGTGTGAATTTTTTACATTTGAATTTGCCAAAAAAATCGCGGACAAGACCGGGGCGCCTATGGTACATACGTATCACACGTTGTATGAACAGTATGCCTGCTATATTTTCCGGAACGGAAAAGTCAGCAACCTGATTATTTCTCGCTTTATGAAGGATCGGCTGAAGGGGGTGGAGTGTGTGATCGCGCCCACCGGAAAGGTGCGGCGTACGTTGCAGCGCTATGGTCTGGAGCCGCCGATTGAAATTGTGCCAACCGGTATTTCTTTGGAGAAGTTCAACCAAAGGATGAGCCGGGAGGAAATCTTGCAGAAACGCCGTCAATATGATATTCCGGAAGATTATTATGTGCTTGCCAGCGTAGGCCGGCTTGGCTACGAGAAAAACGTAGCCGAGCTTCTGCGTTATTTCGCGGCGCTGCTGCTGAAACGGCAGGATTTGACGCTGATGGTCGTGGGGGACGGCCCAGCCCGGGAAAGCTTGGAGAAGCTGTCCGGTAATTTGGGAATTCAGCAGCATGTGATTTTTACCGGTATGATTTGCGGAGAGGAAATCCGGGAGTATTATCAGATGGCCGATCTTTTTCTCTGTGCTTCCACCAGTGAAACACAGGGGCTGACCTATGTGGAAGCCATGGCAAATGGACTGCCTTTGATTTGCCGGGACGATCCTTGTTTGGAGGGAGTCATTTACCAGGGACGCAATGGGTATTGTTATACTTCCCAGGAAGGCTTTTTGGAGGCGGTGGAGCAGGTTCTGGACCAAGAGACCTGGCGGGACCAGGCGAAGGCGTATAATTTGTCGCTGGCCTATAAATTCAGCAAACAGCAGTTCGGCCTGGCGGTGGAAGAAATCTACAAGAATGTGCTGTACAATCGTACCACCGTCGGGGTATTGAAACAAAAGATTGATATTATTCGGGAGCGTATGTAGTGCCTTATGAAAATTCTTCTATATTCGGCGGGTTTGAGCTTGGTGGAAAAAAGCGGTGTGGGGCGGGCGATTCATCACCAGATGCGGGCCCTGGACACCGTTGGCGTACCCTATACCGTCAACCCGAAAGATGCGTATGATGTGGTTCACATCAACATGGTGTTTCCTTCCTCGTTCCGTATGAGCCGTAAGGCGCGGCGGCAGGGGAAGAAGGTCGTTTACCATGCGCATTCGACGGAGGAAGATTTCCGCAATTCTTTTTTGGGCTCTAATTTGGTTGCACCCCTGTTTAAAAAGTGGCTGGTAAGATGCTATCGGTCCGGCGATTTGGTGCTGACGCCGACCCCGTACTCCAAGCGGCTGTTGGAAGGGTATGATTTGGGGAAACCCATTGTTAGCTTATCCAACGGCATTGATTTGTCTTTTTACCGGCAAGACCCGGATGGCGCCAAACGATTCCGGAGCCGTTACGGCCTGTCGGAATCGGATAAAGTCATCATTGCCGTCGGTCTGTACATTGAAAGAAAAGGCATCGTGGATTTTGTGGAATTGGCCAGGCGAATGCCCCAATACCGGTTCATTTGGTTTGGCTATACGAACCCTTACACGGTGACCAGAAAGGCCAGGAAGGCTGTCCGAACCAAACTGGATAATCTCCTGTTTGCCGGATACGTATCCAAACAGGACCTGCGGGACGCTTATAGCGGAAGCAATTTGTTTTTGTTTCCTACCTATGAGGAGACGGAAGGAATTGTCCTGCTGGAGGCGCTTGCCATGAAATGTCCCGTGCTGATCCGGGATATTCCGATCTACGAGGACTGGCTGACGGATGGCGTGTCCGTTTATAAAGCCGGAAACATCCATGAATTTCAAGAAAAAGCGGAAGGTATCCTGGAGAACCGTCTTCCGGACCTGACGGAAAGAGGGTATCAGGAAGCCGGAAAACGAGACATCGCCGCCATCGGCGGAGAGTTAGCAGCGCAGTATGAGGCGCTGCTGCAAACGGAACGCGGAACAAAAGGAAGCAAGGAATGATGCAACATGGGTAACATAATCGTATTGGATGAATTGACTGCGTGCAAGATTGCCGCGGGAGAGGTGATTGAACGTCCGGCATCCGTGGTAAAGGAAATGGCGGAGAATGCCATTGACGCTGGGGCGTCCTCTGTTTCCGTAGAAATTAAGGCTGGCGGGGTGAAATTGATTCGAGTCTCCGACAATGGCCGAGGCTTCGAAGCGGATGACGCGGTTCTGGCATTTGAAAAGCATGCGACCAGCAAAATCGCCCACGCGGATGATTTGGAGCACATTTCCACACTGGGATTCCGAGGCGAGGCGTTGGCGAGCATTGCCTCTGTGGCGGATGTGGAACTGGTGAGCCGGACGGCTGAAGCACAGGAAAGCATTTATGTACATATAAAAGGAGGCGATGTGCTGGAGACCGGTGTTCGCGGCTCCGGCAAGGGTTCCGTTTTAACGGTGCGGGATCTTTTCTATAATACGCCTGCCCGGTATAAATTTTTAAAAAAAGACAGCACGGAAGCGGGGTATGTTTCCGAAGTTCTGCTTCGGCTGGCGCTGGCGCACCCGGAGGTGTCTTTCCGGCTGGTGTCCGATGGGTCCATGGTACTGCACACCCCGGGAAACGGCGATTTGCTGAGTACGATTTATAGTCTGTATGGCAAAGGGGTTTCTTCTTCTCTGCTTCCGGTTCAATACCGTGTCAAGGATGGGTTGTCTGTCTATGGCTACGTGGGAGTGCGGGATGCCATCTATGGAACGCGGGCCAGACAGACCTTTTTTGTGAACGGACGGCATATCCGGAGTAAGGTGCTATCCTCGGCTTTGGACGAAGCCTACAAAACCGTTACGATGAAAGGAAAATTTCCCTTTGCAGTATTGTGCATATCCATTGCGCCCACTTTGGTGGATGTGAATGTTCATCCTGCCAAGACGGAGGTTCGGTTTGCCAACGACAGCACTGTGTTCCAGTGTGTGTTCCAAGGTGTTTCCGGCGCCTTATTTGGTTTCGCACCGCAGCAGCAGACGCAGCAGTCCGCTGTTTCAAGCGATCAGCCCGTCAGGGAGGTCACGCCGGCGCCGCCGGCGAGAAAACCGGTTTCGGCCGCTATCCCCGGAAGGGCGGAAGAACGGCAGGCCATTCAGCAATTGTTATCCGTGTTCGATGAAACGGTGAAAAAGGAAAAAGAAATCGAAGCAGCTCCTTCTTCGGTTCCGGTCAAGCCGGCGATATCGCCGGAACGTTCTGCCCTGGAACCGTCCGTTCCGACGCCTATGGAAGAACGGCGTTTTCCTTCCACTGTGGCGGAGGCGTCGGAGGAGCTGCTGACGGCAAAGGAACAGGCGAGTCCTCCGCTGCCGGCCTTTGTGGAGATGCCGGAAGGGAGCAAACCCTATCGTGACCATTCCGTTTATACGGAAAGTTCCGTCATTGGTCAGGTCTTTGATACGTATATTATTATGCAGCAGGGAGACGATATGATCCTGCTGGACCAGCACGCGGCTCATGAGAGGATTCTGTATGAAGAACTGCGGCGGTCCCTTTCCGCCGGTCAGCCCGTATCTCAGATGCTCCTGCCGCCGATTACCCTGCCGCTTTCGCCAACGGAATTTCTCCAGCTCAAACAAAATAGCTGCTTTTTCCAAAAATTGGGATTCGAGATAGAAGAGTTTGGCAGCCAAGATATGGTAGTACGGGCGGTTCCTTCCGTGCTGGCAGGCGGTAATGTCGTGGCCGTGATTCTGGATGGGCTGGAGCGGATTCAGAAGGGCGGCGGAATTGCGTTGTATACGGAGGAGTCCATTCATTCCATGGCCTGCAAAGCAGCGGTAAAGGCAAACAAGCGGATGAGCCTGCCGGAAATCCAGGAGTTGCTGAAGCGTTTGTCTCAGCTGCCCAATGCGGAAACCTGTCCTCATGGCAGGCCGATTGTTATCCGGCTGGCGAAACGTGAGCTGGAGAAGAAATTCAAAAGAGTGTTGTAAAGGAGCGATACCGGTATTATGAAGAGCGGCGAATGGATGTTAGTGGAGCGGCTTGCCTCCCTGGCCCGTGAAAAAAGGCGGGAAGGGTCAGGTTTTGTGCTTGGTTTGACCGGGCCTACCGCTTCCGGAAAGACGTCTTTGGCCATTTCTTTGGCGCAGGAGCTGGACGGCGAGATCGTTTCGTGTGACTCCATGCAGGTTTACCGGAGCATGAATCTTGGAACAGCCAAACCGGATCAGAGGGAGCGGGGCGGCATTGCTCATCATATGCTGGATGTGGTTGATCCTTGGGAAGCATATAATGTAGTTCGGTATCAGCAGCAGGCGCAGCAGTGTATTTCTTCTATCCTGGGGAGAGGCAGGCTTCCGATTGTTGCAGGAGGGACGGGGCTGTACCTGAGTGCGCTGACGGAGAATGTTTGCTACCCGGAAACGCAAGCTGATCCGGATCTGCGGCAGCGGTTACAGGCCATTGCCGCAGAAGAGGGGCCGGCGGCCCTGCATCGCATGCTGCAGGAGGCGGATCCTCAGGCAGCCCTGCAAATCCACCCCAACAACATCAAACGGGTGGTCCGTGCCTTGGAGGCATACCAACAGACCGGCTTGTCCTTACATGAGCGAAACGAGCAGTCCAGAGGGGGAAAACCGGCATATGCGTATTCTGTGTTTGTGCTGAACCGGGATAGGGAAGCCTTATATAGGCGGATTGACCGGCGGGTTGAGGAGATGATACAAGCGGGTTTGCCGGATGAGGCAAAGCAAGTGTATGAAGCGTGCAACAAAGCCTATCGGGAGGGAAGAACGGATCTTCCTCCTCTGCGCCAGACGGCGCTTCAGGCAATCGGCTACAAAGAATGGTTTTCTGTCTGGAATGGCAGCCGGAGCCGAGAAGAAGCGGCGGCGGAGATCAAACAGCATTCCCGGAATTATGCGAAACGTCAGCTGACTTGGTTCCGCAAACAGACCGATTGGCAATGGATCAACTTGAGTGTCCAAACGGAGGAAGAGCATGTTTGAGCAAGAAACCAAACGAAACAGAAGAAAAGGACGAAAAAGCAGACCCAAACAGCAGGAAAGCAGCCTCTTTCTGCCGACCAAGCGGCGGAGGTTGTGGATTTGGCTGACCGTGGTTATTCTGCTGGTAGGTCTGCTGGCGGGATTTCTGGTGAAGGATAATCGTTCTTTGTCCGTGACGCAGGTAACGATCCGCCATACCCAGCTTCCTGCTTCGTTCGATGGCTTCCGGATTTTGCAGATCAGCGATTTCCACGGTAAAAATTTTGGAACGATGCAAAAACGGCTGATCGAATTGGTAAACCGCCTGGAGTATGATATCTTGGTTTTGACGGGAGATTACCTGGCGGATCCGGAATCCGATGATCTTTGGGTGATAGTAGATTTGCTGGAAGGATTAACTGGGGAGAAGCCTGTGTACTATGTCTTGGGAGAGAGCGATTACCCGGCTCCGGAAGGGGCGGATGACGATTGGAATATGTGTATCGATCCGCCGGCGAAAACGCCTTTGATGATGGCGATGGAGGAACGGGGTGCCAGATTTGTTTATCCGATCCAAAGAATCCAGCGGGGAGAGGATGCCATTTATCTGACCGGAATCAAATATGCAGAGAGCAGTTTCGATAAGCTGGATTTTGATATGGATAAGCATTTCAGTATATGCGTGACGCACAAACCGATTACGTATAACGTTAGCAAACGTCTGGAATCCGTTAACGAGAAAACGCTGCGGGAAGTGGATTATGACGTTTGTCTGTCCGGCCACACCCATGGCGGCCAATTCCGATTGCCCTTACTGGGCGCGCTTTATTCAGATGAAAAAGGATTTTTTCCACAGGAGCAATATTCTTATGGCTTGCATACGGATGCCAATGGGCGAGCGACGTACATTACCTCGGGGCTGGGGTCATCCGGTTCGCTGCCGATCCGATTGTTTAATACGCCGGAGGTGGCGTTGATCACGCTGCGTTGTGCGGATACGGACGGCTGAAGAGCCGGACCGTTAGAAAATCCGTTGTCCGCCGGACTGGATTTTCTTTTTGATCACCGATATGTGGAACCGGCGGAGAAATGAGGAATGGTATGAAAATTGGCAGAATTTTATGGGGCTTGGGTTTTCTCTGTGTGGGCGTTGTCCTTTTGTTAGCCGCATTTGATGTAATTTCCTGGGAAAATGTGTCGGTATGGACTTTTTTACCTTTGATCTTGGTGATTCCGGGACTGACCTGGTTGTTTGAAAAAAACGGTCCGAAGTTTTTGGGCGCGTGTTTTATTCTGGTGGGAGGTTATTGGGTGGCCAGCAATCTGGGGTATATGACTGTTTCCGTCCGGAAGATCGTCCTGCCTGTGCTGCTGGTCGCCGTTGGCATTTCCCTTTTGTTTTCTTTTGGACGTTCCGCTTCCGCCAGGCGGCGGATCCGGCCTGCCGGAGATTCTTATGTGTATACGGATGTTTTTTGCGATGAGAAACGGAAGGTCAGCGGAGATTCCGTTTTCCGGGGCGCGAATTTGAAAGCGGTGTTTGGCGCTTCGGAATATGATCTGACTGAGTGCCGGATCGATCCGGCCGGCGCGTACCTGTCCGCCAAGGCGGTGTTTGGCGGAATTACTCTGCTGGTATCGGAAGGTACGCAGGTCATTACCACCGGGTTTCTTGTTTTTGGGGGAACTTCGCACAAGCACAAGGGCCAGTCGGCTGGTATTTCTTCCGCCGGCAACGGTCCTTTGACGGTGGAGGTCTCCGGCGCGTTTGGCGGCGTTACGATCGAATATCGCTGATTTTGGTAATTTTTGCGAAGGAAAAAAGTGATATCATAAATTTTGTCTGCTTGGTGAAAGCTTACTATGATGCATTCTCCCAAATAACGTAAACGTAGGTGTATCATGGAGGAGATTTAATTGAGTAAAAAATTGATATTGCTTTTTTCGGCTGTGATTGTGCTGTGTTTGTTCGCCGTCGGGTGTCTGGCGGTTTTTGCGGAGTCCGAGGAGTATGCGCTGTATCAGCCGACGGCGCAGAGCTTGGATCCTTGGACGCTAAAGGGAGACAATACCATCGGGGTCCATTTTTCTCCCACCGGTTCCTTTCAACTGATATCGCTTCACACTCCTACCTGGAACGATCAGGGAGGCGGACTGAAGGTTACTCTGTATGCTTGGAACGGAAAGTATGAAACAAGTTTAACCGGAGCGATTGCCTCAGCAGCTGCGGAAAATGTGGTAAATGAGGCCTGGACGCAATTTGATCTGGGACAAGTGGTTCCGGCCGGAGATTATTTGCTGGTTGTGCAAAATTCCGGGACGGCTCCGGAAAGGGAAATCGGATTGTATACACAGGCCTTGGCTTTTTCCGGTGTTTCCGTTTACCAGCAGGGAAGACTTCGGGAGAATTATGCGCCTTGTATGAAGGTGACTCTGACCGAAACAAGCGACGCGCCATTCGGACCGATTACGGATCCGGTGAAGGTGGATTTTTATTCGGGAACGGCGGACGGCAATCAGCTCCTCTTGAAAAATGATCTGTTTGCCATTCAATTCGCACCAGCTGCGCCTTTTTACAAATTGACGGTCGGTGCGCCCAGCTACAGCAACGATTTGGGCAATCTGACCTTTACGTTGTATCGGTGGGATACCAATTTAACGAAAACGCTGCAGGGGGAACCCGTTTGTCCGGTGAAAGAGTTCGTCAATTACCCGGATGTGAACGAAGGACTGACTATGGAATGTTTTCCGGACACGCATGCTTCTCTTCCCGCTGGGGAATATGTCTTGTCGATAACCAACACCAGCGAAACGTCGGAGGAGCAGGTTGGCCTTTGGACCAGCAGGACAGCGTTCCCTTATGCGCGGAATTATCACAATGGAACAGAGACGGCGCAATGGGCTCAGCTTATTGTCACGTTTGATCAGCCATCTGCGGAAAAATATCGTGCGTTGAGTGAAAACCTGCCTGAAGAGAATCCTGCTTCCGGTGATTCTACAGATTCCTTCTTTTATATTGCGGTGCTGGCAGTGGCTGCCGCAGCGATTTTCGTGTTTGCTCTGCGATGGCGGAAAGAGGAATGAACCAGAGGAACAACAAAAGGACAGAGATACGGCTTCCGAAGGGAAAGGCATCTCTGTTCTTTTGTGTGCGGCGGCTTGTTCTTGTCTGCGCAAGTCCGAAGTGGAAGCTTTCACAGCGCATATCGCTGTTTCGCAGAGAAGACGAAAAGTATCAGATCGTTTGTTCAAATTTATTCTTGTCCTAAAAATAAGGATGTGCTATAATACCTTATATAATTTGCCTGATGGTTACAAAAATATTATTTTTTTGTGAAGGCAGAGACTGAACAGGAGGAGATTGTATGAGTAAGAAAGGTTTTGCGGCTTTGGCCTTGACGGTGGTACTCTGTATCGCCTGTGCCGGCGTCCTTTTTGTTTCCGCCGATGCCACGCCCACCGAATACGAATGCTTCAATAAGGAAGATCCGGGCGGTGAAACAGCCTATTTTGTCAAAAAGATTGATACGATTGGAATTCATTTCAAACCCAATGGAGACTTTACCTCGGTATCGATACATACTCCGACGTGGGGCGAGAGCACCGGCGGATTGACGGTCAGCGTCTATGCCTGGAAGGGAACCTACGACGGCTCTCTGGACGCCGAAGCGGGTCCTGTGGCTGTCGCTAAGATGGAGAACCTCGTGGACGGCGCCTGGACGAAATTTGATTTTGGCCAAACCGTTCCGGCGGGAGAATATTTGCTTTATGTAGAGAATTCCGGAACCAACCCCTATGTGAATGTTGGCGTTTATGCTTATAACAACGCCTATTCCGGCGGTGGGGTATATTATCAGGGTATTCTGCAGGCCGGAAAGGCGCCTTCCCTGAAGGTAACGTTCACCGATACGAACGCCGCGCCCTTTGCCGCTGTAAGCGATGCGACTACGGAAGTGGTTCCTTTCTTCCCGGATGGCAGCGATTCACCGCAAGGTATTGGCGGCAACGATGTATATGCGATTCAGTTTGCCCCGACCAAAGCGTTCAGCCGTGTTGCGCTTACGGCCCCGAATTATGCCAACAACTTAGGAAATCTGACGTTCACCATTTACCAATGGGATACGAATTACAGCAAATCCATCCATGGCAAGGCGCTGGCCAGCTATGAGTTCCAGGATTATCCGGATGCCAATGTAGGGCTGACGATGCGTTTTGCCTCCCTTCCGGCCGGAGAATATGTGTTAACGGTAACCAATACGTCGGCGAATGCAGATGAGGCGGTTGGTCTCTGGTTCATTCCCGGTACATATGCGAATACGCGAGTATATCTGAATGGCTCAGTGGTGGAACAGGCCCCCAGACTTTCCGTTATGTACGACGAGCCGGCGGGTGAAACCAAGTATGGGTCTCTAAGCGAGAACGTTGCTGGTCCCGCTTCTGTGCCGTTTTATCAGGGCTCCGACAACATACCTCAGGCTATTCTGAAGAGTGATGCATACGCCATTCAGTTTGCGCCCACACAGCCTTTTTACCAAGTAACGATTGGAGCGCCGAGCTACAACAATGATCTTGGCAATTTGAAGTTTGTTCTTTACAAATGGAATCGGAATTATGAAACGACCATCAAAGGAGATCCGATCTGTGAGAAAGAATTCGTCAATTACCCGGATGTCAACCCTGGTTTGACCATGAACTTCCTTTCGCAGCCGGCAGGGGAGTATTTGCTGGTGGTGACGAATACCACCGTAGATCCGGACGAGCAGGTCGGCCTCTGGTGTGTTTCTTCCGGTTTTGCTTCTGCGCGGAACTATTTGAATGGCAAAGTAGTGGCCAATCAGGCCGCGCATCTGACGGTAGGATACGATATCACTACCAACACGCCATACGGAACGCTAAGCGACCCTGTGACGGAAGAAAATCCGGGATCCGGCGATATTTTCTTCCTGCTGCCTTGCGTTGCTGCCTTGCTGCTGCTGGCTTCGGTCGTGATGATGACTTCCAAAAGACGGGCTGTCCGTTAACGGAGGAGAGGCCCATAGGGTGATTCGGAAAATGTTGTATTGAAAAGACGGACGATTGGTATCAAATCCGATCGTCCGTCTTTGCTTGGTGTCTGGTAAACAGAAAAACAAGTCTACCTCATCCGGCTATAAAGGAGATGAGGTATTTCCTTTCCCCGGTAGTACTTCGTGAACTGCTTTTTTACCGACATGCCAAGCCGTTCCGCTACTTTTCTGGAAGCCGTATTTTCTGGTCGGATTTGCGCTGTAACTTCATTTTGATGCAGCACGTCAAATGCATAGCGAATGCATGATAGCGCTGCTTCTGAAGCGTAGCCGTTTCCCCAATACGATTTTTTATAAATATAACCGATTCCCAGATAGGATTCCTGGTCTGCCTGCTCCGCAATCAGCCCGGTAACACCAACGAATGTCCGGGAAGCTTTTTCTATCACCGCCCAGTAACTATAGCCGTCCCTCTCGTATCGCCTGATCGCTTCGTCGATCCATTGTGCCGCTTCTTCATCGGAAAAAGCGTGCTCCCAAGCATACATAACAGTACTATCCTGTAACATGGAACAGATGTCTTCCCAATCATCCTGTTGTATTTTTCTCAAATACAAGCGTGCTGTTTCCATTATTATCATAACCCATTTTCCCCTGCCAATCTTTCTTTTCGATGCCTTTTCCCTGCAACAAACGGCATAGTCCCAAGAGGCTATGCCGTAGAATGGTCCTGTTTCTCGATGGATCGCTTCCCTTATTGAGCTGCCGGAATCAATGGGCGGACGGCCCGGGCATACTGCTCAGCGATAAATTCGGCCCCGGCTTGTGTGGTATGGATTCCCTCCAACGTCCAATAAAGCGGATCATGATGGATCGTTTCCGCGGCAAACAAGCCATCCAGCGGGATGTAAGCATCCGCGAATTCTCTGGCCAGCTTTCTGGTAATATCAATTTTGGGATCCAAATCCTGACGGAAGAATTCTTTGTCCGGCACATCCACCAAATACTGTTCCAGTATCAGAATTTTCGCATTGGTCCGCTCTTTGATCTGCGTCAGGATGGCGCGGTAATTGTGTTCAAACTGTTCGTGAGGGATCCAGTCCCTTTTTTCGGCGTGATGCCAGGTATCGTTGATGCCAATCAAAATAGAGACAATCTCCGGCTGCAGGTCAACGCAGTCCGCTTGCCAGCGGGCCAGCAGATCTTCCGTGCGGTTTCCTCCGATTCCACGGTTGAGAAATTCGAAGTTTTTTTCCGGAAACAACTCCTGAATCCGTTTGGCAGCATACCGGGGATATCCGTCTCCCAGATTTTTGGAATCTGCATAGTTCCGGCCGCAATCCGTTATGCTATCTCCTTGAAATAGAATTCTCATTGTTTTTCCTCCTAATCGATTTTTGAATGTTCTTTTCTATGTAGCTTTGGCCGTCAGGAAAGGTATTCCCGGGCGGTATACAGCAGCATGGAGCGGGTATTGGACCAATCCAGCACTGTTTTACTATAAATGTCGTACATGGCGACACCGTAGTCTTTTCGGTTTACCAGGTTGTAGGGTAAAAATTTATTGTAGTAACCTTCGTCGGTATCAAATGTGGTTAACTCCACACAAATGGCCGGACGCTGAAACGCATAGCGGAACCAATTTTCAAATCCGCCGCCAAACCCTACTACATCCGTTGAGATGGAAACTTTTTTGTATCCCGTGCGTGCAGCCAGCAAATCCACCAGTTTTTTGTCTCCCGGGACCGTGCCGTTTCCCACATCCCGCCAGTAGAATACTTTCCCTTTGGTGTGCAGATTCAGACAATAGACAAACTCGTTGCCGTTGCAGAGTGCTATCAGAGCCTGTGTTTCGGGCTCGGAAGCCGGCTGTTTGCCCGGATAGTTCATATCGGCCGGTGTGTCCGGCGTTTCATTGGATGATGCCATTTCTTCCCAATAAAAGGGAAAATTACGGTTGAGATCTACGCCTCGGCCGTTGGCCTTCCAAATGACCTTATCCTTTTCTTTGGCCGCAACGCCGGTTGGATCAGCCAGGAGATTCACGATGTCGGCGCCATCCGGATTGCACAAGGGAACAAAGTAGAATGTTACCGTATTGAGAATGGCTCGTACATCGCAACCATCCAGTTTTTCCCGGTTTCGGTATGCTTTTGCAAACTCTTCCGCGCAGCGCATCAAATAGTTTGTTGTAATGTTTTCCCGTGCGTGTATCCCCGCCGTTACCAGAATTTTTTGAGAACCCGTCCCCAATTTGATCGCATATAAGCTGGCGCCCCAGTTGGACCGGCCAATGATCTCATACGACAAAATATCGGAATAACTCCGGCTGAGAGCCAGGATGTCTGTTTCCAATTTTTTCGATGTATAGCGCGTATAGCGGTCCAGTACCGTTTCCGGCGTAGGGGAGGGAGTCATGGTAATTTTTGGTGTAGCGGCGGCTTCTGTACGCTCCGGAGTCCCGGTCGGGGTCAAAATAGGCGTTGGCGTAATTGTAACTGTTTCCCGCGGTTCCTCTGTCTTGCTGCCAGCAGGGGAAACCGTTGTTGTGGGATGATCCGGAGTAGGATGGAGTTGCTGGCGAAATTGACAGCCAGCCAGCAACAAACAAAACAAACAAAAGCCAACCGCGGCCGTTGTTTTTGTTTTTCGTAATGAGTTCAAACCAGGTGCTCCTAACGTGTTAGTCTTCTTTTGTGATTTCTTTCAGATCGGATGCGCCGACCTCCATGATGATGGGAAGGATCATCGGGTTACGTTTTGTCTGCTCATATACATATTCATGGACGGCATCCCGGATATTGGTTTTTTTGACTGTCCAATCGTGGCGCTTCCTGCTGTCATCTGCTTTGCTGAGGGCCTGCTTCGCTACTTCTCTTATGTGCGCCATCATTTCTTCGGACTCCCGCATGTAAACAAAACCGCGGGAAATGACATCCGGCCCAGCCAAAAGCATTCCGGTGGCGGAATGAATGGTCATAACGATGATAATCAGCCCATCCTCCGATAAATGTCTTCTGTCACGCAGCACAATATTTCCCACGTCGCCGACGCCCAAACCATCTACCAGAATGTTGCCGGAGGGAACGGTGTTCTCACAATTTACTTCTTTGCCGTTGAACTCCAGAACACTGCCGTTCTCCAGAATGAAAACATGATCATCCGCCATCCCCAGACTGATAGCCAGGTTCGCATGGCGCACCAGGTGTTTGTATTCTCCGTGAACCGGCATAAAGTACTGTGGTTTGACAATCGTCTGGATCAATTTCAATTCTTCTTCACAGGCGTGTCCGGACACATGTACTTCCGCCAGGGATTTGTAAATCACATTTGCTCCCCGTTTAAATAATTCATCGATCATTTTGGCGATGGGTTTCTCGTTCCCGGGAATCGGGCTGGCAGAGATAATGACGGTGTCGCCTTTCACGATGTCGATTTGCCGATGGGTAGAAACGGCCATTCTGGTCAGCGCCGACATGGGTTCCCCCTGGCTGCCCGTGGTGATGACGACCAATTGTTCCGGCGGATAGTCTTTGATGCTCTCAATGTCGATCAACGCATCCTCCGTGTGCTTCATATAACCGATTTGGCGGGCAACTTCAATGACGTTGACCATACTCCGGCCGCATATGACGCATTTTCGATTGAATTTCATTGCGGTATCAATGATCTGCTGGACTCTATGAATGTTGGAAGAAAACGTTGCCACGATAATCCGGCCTGTGGTTTTGGAGAAAATTTCGTCAAACTTCGCGCCAACCGTACGCTCGGACATGGTAAATCCCTTGCGCTCCGCGTTGGTGCTATCCGCCATCAGCATCAATACGCCGCTTTCTCCCAATTCCGCCAAACGCATCAGGTCGATGGGCTCCCCGTCAATCGGGGTGTAGTCTATCTTAAAGTCGCCGGTATGAACAATTAGTCCGGCCGGTGTGTGAATGGCCAGCGCGCTGGCATCCGCGATGCTATGGTTTGTCCGGATGAATTCCACTGCAAAATCGCCAAGAGGAACGATACTGCCATGTTTGACCACCTGCAGCTTGACGGAACCATTCATTTTGTATTCTTCCAGCTTCTTGGTGACCAGCGCCAGCGTCAGCGTAGTACCGTAAACCGGCACGTTAATATCTTTCAGAAAATAGGGAAGGGCGCCGATGTGATCCTCATGTCCATGCGTTAAAAAGATTGCCCGCACTTTATTTTTATTTTTGATCAAATAAGTAATATCCGGTATAACTGCGTCGATTCCCAACATATCGTCGTCCGGAAAGGCGACGCCGCAATCAACGATGATAATGTCGTTGTCACTTTCAAAGACAGTCAAATTCTTCCCAATTTCTCCAAGGCCACCCAATGGGATGACTTTCAATCCTTTTTTTGTTTTTTCTTTTGCCACGTTATTTATTTACCTCCATGTTCTTGTTCTGTTATCGCACGCACCAAATGAGATACTGCTATTATAACACATTTTCCGAGAATGAAAACCTGTATCCGTAAATTTTTTGAAATGATTTCGTAAAAAGGATTACCCGTTTCCTTACCGTTCTTCTTGTGCCTCAAACACAAAAGAAGAGTTCAGATCAGGCTGAACTCTTCCTCTTGGCTGCGGAACTAGGATTCGAACCCAGACAAAATGAGTCAGAGTCATTCGTGCTACCATTACACAATTCCGCATTGTATAGCGCACCAGCGGAAACTATTATACCACCATGTCCATGAACGCGCAAGAGGAAACCGTAAAAAAATTTTGAATATTGCTCCGGTCAATATTTTATACGGTTCCTGTTTTTTCTGAAAGAGAGACCGTTCTTTTTTTATGACTTTCCAAAAGCTGTTCCAAGCTGATTCCGTAAGTTCTGGCAATATCCATAGCAAAGCTTTTTCCCTGAGGCGGCATGGGGACAATCCGATAGGTTCTTCTCGCTCCTTGAACTGCATTTTGCCTGCCTTCTTCGTCTGATGATTCCTCCACTCCGGCAACCAGACTGATTAGGTTACTCAATCCTTCTTCCCGATTTAGCAAGGGGATTTCCTCAGCCAACTCGTGTATGTGGGTGGCAAAAACGGCTCTTGCACCGATTACGCGGAGATATCGCATAATTTCTTCGGCAATGAACAGGCATTCCTGATGACTGGTGCTGGATAAGGACTCATTCATAAGAAATAGGCTGTGCTTGCTCAGCCGAGGGAGGATGCTTTCCAGACGGATACATTCTTCGCCCAACCGCCCCTCGCTGATGGAATTTTTCTCCAGTTCAGGGAAATGAGTGTAGATGTTATCCACCGGACTGATCCGGCCTTCGGTACCGGGGATGGGGAAGCCTGCCTGAAAGAGAAGCTGGGCGATTCCGATGGCACGGGTGAACGTGGTCTTTCCACCCTGGTTGGCGCCGGTCAGAATAAAAATCCTGCCGGCTTGGTTATCCATAACCGCGTCGTTTGGCACCACTATATTCTGAAGGGCTTTGATGCCTGTGTCCGATAGGATGCGAAGGGCAAAGCTGGCGTCATACAGATTTTTTACCACGAAGACCCTGTCATCCGCAGGCAGTGGAGTGGGGAAACACATAGGAAGACCGTTGTCTGTCATCTGATGAAATAATCGGCTTCCTCCAATATAGTAGTAAATTTCCGGCAGCCAGTCAAACAAAAATCGGGTTTCCATCCACTCGTATCTTGCTAAAACCGAAGCGAGGGAACGAAACGTATCTCCCATGATTCGGGTTAAATCACGCACAATGGCCTGATCCAGAGCGCCGGAACTGCCGTCTTTGAAAATGGAGTAGAAGGAACTCAATCCCTGGTAGGCTTCGTCATTTTTTTTCTTTCCAAACAGGGAGGTGAGCAATCCCCTGTTTCGAAAAGGCCGGGCTTCGATGGACAACAGAATGGCTTCGGTGGGCCGCAGTTCGTTATCCAAATTGATGCCGATGGTGACGCTGGTCATGGTCTGCATTTTCTCCAACAAGTCCGGCAGAAGGCGGACCAATTCCTGGTAGCCATCGTTCTGCGTAATGCTTTGCAACAGCTCCTGAAGACGTTGAAGCCCGGCAGAATGAAATTCTCTTCGCCCCAAGCCGAAAGCCTGCTCTAACACGGTAACACAACGGACATACGATTTCAACATGTCCAAACGCCACGCCGTTTTTCGGATGTCGTCGTTGGAAGAAATGTTGGTTTTCTCCATTTTTTGAAGTTGGGATACCAGCGGCATCCATTCCGCTTCCAGAATTTGTTCCATTTCCGGATATCGGAGAAAATCCTGCAGGATCTCCTGCCGATACTGAATAACCGAATCGTCCATGGTCATATCCGTCAACCGGGCCCGGACATACTGCCGGGCTTCTTTCCGAATTTGCATTCCCGCCAGAATCATTTCTACATTGATATCCCGCTCCAATACATCCTGATTGTATTGTTTTCCTTCTCCGCTGCCGATCCGTTCTTCCTGCTCTTTGCCTGCCCGGTAATCCGGCCAAAGCAAACTAAAGCCGATTGTTGCTTCCATGGAATGATCCTTCCTTCTCGTCCGTTTTGTCTGGAAAGAGTGTACCTTACCCTGATTTGTTTGTCAAGCGTGATACCGCGCCGGATAAACGGCATGGGAGAAGAAAAAGAAGGACCTCTTACCCGCCAGGTCCTTCCTAACCGTGCTCTAAGATTTGCAAACGATATTGTTGTTGTTCTCAATCGTCATCCTGTTCCTCGTTCAGATAGGCGGCGTCCGGATCGGCTGTTTCCACAATGTCCTCTGCCAAATCCGTGCCCTTTTTTCGCAGTGCCAGCAGAACAATGACGATGATTAGGACAAGACACAAAGCGCAAACGCCAAAGAATAAAGTAGACAGCATTCCGCTCCCGGCAAACAGTCCGCTTTGTACGATTGGCTGGGGAGTGAAGGAGGGGATCGGCGTACCGTCGGACGGCTCCGTCTTGGCGGCGCCGCCAAGAAAGCGCTGCATGGTACCTTCTTTTGTGTCATACTGATAGAGTCCGCTTTCTCCGTTCCAATTCATGGCATAAACCAGGTAGAACTCTGCTTGTTCCATGGCAGACGACTCCCAAACGGTGACCGTTTTTCCGGCGATCTCTGCCTGCGTGATGGTATAGCCGGATGGTACGTCTTTTTGTCCGGACTGAGGATTGAGCAAAATATAGGTTCCTGCTTTCATCGACAGCTCCTGATAGGGCAGAAACTCATTCTGTGCCTCCAGATAGAGGTAAAACGTCCCTTTGATTTCGGTTTCCTGCCGGAGGTACAGCAGAATCAGACCTGTTCCCAAGCCCTTTCCGGCGGATACGGTAAACTGGTTTTGATACGTATACGTGATTTCTTCAAAGTCCTCGGGCAAATCTTCGTCAAACGTTTCCTGTACAAACCAGGTCAGGCCGTCCAGGGTGACTTCCAAAGACGGATTCACCGGGCCGGGGGTAGCAGGCGGAGCAGGTGTGGAGGTATCTTCCCGCCGTGTGATCGTGATGGTATATTTTTTTTGTGTTCCGTCTTCCGCGGTTACGGTTACCACACGGGTATTTTTTCCGACAATCAGAGAAGAACTGCCGCTGGTTTTTACACTGGCAGCGGAATCTGCCGCTGTGGCGCTGACCGTCAGAGTGGCAACGGAAAAGGGTACCTCTACCGTATAGGAGGTTTTATCCGCGGCAAAGGCGGGATTGAGCGTGCCTTCGGAAACGGTCAGCCTTTTTAAGTTGGCGTTGGAGGACAAACTGGCCAGACTGCGCACCGTAACCGATTTGGTGGCTATGGGGGTTCCCAGAAGGGTCTCATCTACGTCATATAGGGAGGATTCCGTAATCTTCAAAGCGCAGGTTCCAGCCTTTTTCGCTCGGAACGTTAGCTTGTAGCTTACTTTTTTTGTTGTGGTATCGTCACTGACCGCCATTATTTTGACTGCTCCGGCTCCTCCGTTGGCGCTGGCTCCGGAAACAAATTGGAGTACACCCTCGTCATAGGAGAGGTAGGCCTCAACGGCGAATATTCCGGCCCCTGTCGATTCGAAGGTTACGGTCGCCGTGACTTCGTTGCCCTCCAGCACCGTTGCAGAGCTGAACGAAATGGAGGCGCTGGCGGCGGCCTGAGCGGTCAGACGCGGGGCGATTCCCCAGAGCAGGAGACAGGACAGGAGAAGAAAAAGGCGTTTGCTGTGATTCATCTTTCGTGTTTTCATAATGTGATCCCCTTTATTGCGTGATCTGCTTGATGTTCAGCAGGTGTTTCTGGAGAGCCAGCAGGTCCAGAATGTCTACTCCCGGGCTCTTGTTCACGTTGGCCGCGATGAGGTAGTTCTCTTCCAGCACGGTAATACCCAACAGATGTTTTTGGAGAGCGAGCAGGTCCAGGATGGTGATTTCTCCCGTTCCCCGAACGTCTCCGTACAAGATGATGGAATAGGATTGATACAGCGTATTTCCCTGGTAAATCCGCAGTACGTCTCCGGTGCCAACCATTCCTGTTTTATTGGCGCCCGTTTTGTCGACTATTTTTGCTGTGCCGTTTTTTACCGTGATACCTGATAAGAATTGTTCCACGGTCGTTCTTTCGGCCAGCCCCGTTACCTTTTTATCTGCAATGGTATAACGACTGCTGCTGATTTCTGGTTCGGCCGGGGTAGCGGTTGCCGTGGGGGTGGGGGTAGGTGTCGCCGTGGCTGGCTTTTGCGTTGGTGTCGCGGTAGGAGTCGGCGTGGCAGAGGACGCCGTGGGAGGTACGGTTGTTGGCGTGGCAGTGGGCGTTTTGGTAGGCGTTGGTGTTGCCGGCGGCGTTTTACGGAAAATTGATAGCGTGTAGGTCCGGAGTACGCCGCTTGCTGCCTTTACCACGATCTCAATGGTATTGTTTCCTACCTGAAGGGGTACCGTGCCCGTTCCGGAAACAATACTGGCTTCGGAACTGCTGAGAACAGCGGAAATGTCAGCCGTTACCGTATCGCCTGCCACAACGAGTTCGTAGAAGGCCGTGTATAGGTCGAAGCTTGGCGTCAGCTGCTGCCCCGCCACCGTGATGGACTCCAGCAGATTGTTATTATCTCCTTTGCTGGTGGGCTTCATCGCGGCGCTCTCCGGCATGTTGGGATAAACCGGAATGTTGAAGATGATAGGCGATTCCAGCATTTCCTGCGTATAGGCCCGTTTCATGGAAGAGGCTTCCGAGGTAGGAGCGTCCAAATTGGACATGTATTGATGGCTGTAGTAGCCGTTGCCGCCGTCGGTTACATCAAATTTTTGCAGATACAGCGTATCTTGTTCTTTTAATATGTATCCAAGCCCAATGTACGTAGCGCCGCCAACGATGGATCGGTACGGATTGATCCAAGGTAAAAAGTACTTTTTGTCAGCCTCGCCATTCCGCATCGCGTAGCGGCCTCCGTTTTGTCTAGCGGTAAAGCCACTGTGGGCATAGGCACCGATGTTAAAAAAGTTGTAATACCCTTCGTATCCCACTTCCGTTCCTGTCGCCAGCGTTCCGCCTTTGACGCCTTGTTCCTGTCTGGCCCGGGCGGCCAGATGGTAAGGACTGACGCCGGAGACCTTTCCCGCAGCTAAAAACGTTTCTGCAAACGTATATATATAAGTGTAGAGCGGATCTTCCGCCGCAGTTTGCAATCCGACCAGAGCGGCGAAGGTTCTTGGCTGTACGCCGATTTCGCTGATGGCGGCTGGGGTATTCAGCGGAGTCTCCGATGCGGGTGTGGTTTCCGGAGAGGCAGAGGACGCCGTACCGGAGGGCGTGGATTCCGGAGAAGCAGATGGCGAATTGGTTGGCGTAGGAGTCGGCGTCGGCGTTGCCGTCGGCTCTGGCGTCACGATGTGCTCCGGTGCGTTGGTGTAAAAAGAATCCAGCTTATCCTCAAAAGAATAAGTGGAATCCATGAAGGTTCCTTTGAGAATACTGGCGATGTTGGACAGCGTGTAATATCCGTCTACGAAAGCTAAGTTTTCAAACTGAAAGATACTGGTGGTGTTCAGTGCGTTTCTGGGATCCAGATAATAGGCTACGATTTCCCGGGACGCGGCAACCCACTTGCTGCCATCCAGGCCGATCCAGGTCTTGTTTTCCCAGTCGTAGGCTCCCTTTTCAAACGATTTCCAGGAGTCGATGCTGGTATTGGAGACCATATTTCTGCCAATTTTGCTTTCTTCTTCCAGCGCCACGTTCCAGTCGATGGCGATGTGCTGGGCCCGAAAAATCCATTGCGGATATTCTGCGTGAATCTTTCGAAGATACACTTTATAGCTTTCCGGAAATCCCTGGGAGGTCAGATAGTCTTCAAATTCCTGATCCGTTGGAATATCCCCTCCTTCCGATTGGAGGAGGATGTAATCGGAATGTACGTATCCCTGTACGGTCTGCGCACCGGAAACAAAAGAAATCTTGTACCATAGCGCACCATTTGAGGCGTATGCCTTGTCCAGTATGTAAACCTGTGTTCCGTTTGTTAAAGTGGTGATGACAGAATAGGTGGTACCGGGCCCGTTTCGGACGTTCAGAGAAGAATCCACCTGTACCACGCCTGTTTGATTCGCCGCTTGTACGGTGCCCCATCCGGGAAAGGCAGGATAAAAAAGATTTCCGGCAGCCAGTAAGAGCGCCAGAAACATGGCAGCGGTACGGATGTGCCTGTTGGTTCCTCTTTTTCTTTCGTATTTCATATTGTGCGATCTCCAATTCTTCTCAAATATAGCGCTTCGTCATGTTTCTGTATACAATTTGCTTTGGAATTGTGAGTTCAAAACCTGGCCCCCATTATAGCAAAATTTGTCCGGCTTTGTCAAATACAATGTCTGGAAGAAGGCTTCTGGACAAGCCTATCCGGTTGTGCTACACTGGTCCTGTCATTAGGAAAGCGAGGGAATGATTTTGTATTTGGAGTTGCGGCGTTATTTGGATGAGGCGCAGCGCCTTGTTTTTTTTGGCGGAGCGGGTGTCTCCACGGAGAGCGGTATTCCGGATTTCCGCGGCGCGGCGGGTTTATACAGCCGGAATGGCCATTATCCGCCGGAAACGATTCTCAGCCATTCTTTTTACGAAAGCCATCCGGAGGAGTTTTTTGCGTTTTATCGGCGGCACTTGCTGTTTCCGGATGCCAAGCCCAACCCGGCGCATCTGGCGCTGGCGGCCTGGGAAAGAAAAGGAAGACTGAATGCGGTCATTACACAGAATATCGATGGGCTGCATGCCAAGGCCGGTAGCCGGCGTGTGCTGGAGCTGCACGGATCGGTTTACCGGAATTACTGTGAACGCTGCGGCGCGTTCTATGATTTGAACCATATCCTGCAAAGCTCCGGTGTGCCGCGCTGCGGCTGCGGAGGTCGGGTGAAACCGGATGTGGTGCTGTATGAAGAGGGCCTGTCAGAGACCGTGCTGCAGGAGGCGGTCCTAGCAATCCGACAGGCTGATCTGTTGATTGTGGGGGGCACATCGCTGAACGTGTATCCGGCTGCCGGACTGCTCCGGTATTTCCAGGGAGGCCGGATGGTTTTGATTAACCGGTCCGCTACGCCGGCGGATGGGAACGCTGACTTGGTGCTGCGGGACTCCATTGGCGTGGTGTTGGGAAGCTGTATGTCGGAACGGTAGGCCGCCGTCGCAGCAGAACGGCTTCCCGCAAAAAGATAGGAGGAATGTGTGATGAATGAAGTACTAAAGGCAATCCGGAATCGGCGGAGCGTACGTTCTTTCACGGATCGTATGATCTCCCGGGAGGATTTGGAGAAGATTGTGGAGGCGGCCGGCTACGCCCCCAGCGGCATGAATCGTCAGTCTTGGCATTTTACCGTTATCCAGGATGCGGATCGGATTGCGGAACTGGCAAAGGCGGTACGGCAGGCGCTGGGCCGGGACGAGGGATACCATTTTTACCATCCCAATGCGTTGATTCTCACTTCAAACGATCGAGACAACCCGTTGGGAACGGAAGACTGCGCCTGTGCGATGGAGAACATTTTCTTGGCGGCGCATTCGCTGGGAATCGGTTCGGTTTGGATCAATCAATTTCATGGTATTTGCGATCAGCCGGAGGTGCGGGATTTGCTGCGCCGGTTTCGTGTTCCGGACAGTCATGTTGTGCTGGGAGCCGCGGCGTTGGGTTATGCAGCCGATCCGCCGCAGGACGTCCCAAGAAAAACGAATTTTGCAGACTGGTTCTGATCAGGAGTGCCAGCGGCTGCCTTGTGTCAAATCCCGGCGGACCATTTCGGCCCGAATGGCTTGCAACACCCGTTTCTTGTCTCCGCTCCAAAGCGGGGCAAGTAAGAGGGACTTTGGCCCGTCTCCTGTGAGCCGGTGGATTACCATGGACGGCGGTAACTCTTCCAGACAATCAAGAAGAATGTCGATATAGTCTTCTTGGGATAGGGTTTGAAAAAATCCTTTTTGATAGTCGGCGGCCAGGTCCGTACCCCGCAGCACATGAAGCAGCTGCAGCTTGATTCCCTGGACGCCGCTTTTTCCTACATAGCGAATGGTTTCCAGCATTTGTTCTTTCGTTTCGCCTGGGAGGCCCAGGATGACGTGGACAACGATATGCACACCGGTAGAGCAGAGCTGCCTGACGGCGGAGTCGTAACAAGAGAGGGGATAGCCTCTCCGGATGTAATCCGCGGTTTGCGGATGGATTGTCTGCAGTCCCAATTCCACCCAAATCGGTTTTGTTTGCTGTAGAGAAACCAGTAATTCGATTGTTTCCGGAGGAAGACAATCCGGTCTGGTGGCAATGGAAAGTCCTGCAATTTCCGGATAAGAGAGGGCTTCCCCGTATCGTTTGCGCAGCTCGGGAAGCGGGCCGTAAGTATTGGAATAGGCTTGGAAATAAGCGATAAAACGCTTTGCGTTTCCCTTTCGAACCAGCTGTTTGGCATAGTCGATTTGTTCGGATAAGGGCCGATCCGCCGGTGCGGCAAAGTCGCCGGACCCACCTGCGCTGCAAAAGAGGCAGCCCCTGTTTCCCACTGTTCCGTCCCGGTTTGGGCAGGTCGTACCGCCGCGGAGCGCCAGCTTATATATCTTCTCGCCAAATTGTTCTCGTAAATATTGATTTAAGGAATAGTACCACATGGGAACACCGCCTTTTCTATCTAAGGTTATCATAAACCGATGGATGTTGCAAAGCGGATCAAAGTGCTGCGTTCCGAAGCAATCGTCGTTTGATCGCAAAAGAGCGAAATACCCTATAAAAAATGGGTGTCAGCCCCTATGTTTTTTTCTTCCTTTATCCAATAGAATGATTTTTATCGGTGACCTGGTTTGGTAAAACATCATAGAGTCAAGAAAGGATGAATTGACATGAATCGAAAATACTGCAGAACCCCGGGTTTGGTATTCGGCTCTTTGCTGCTGTCGGTTGCCTGCGGCTGCAGCGTTCTGAAAGGCGGCAAACCTGTGGAATCGGAGCCTGCGTGGCATAAGGACGCTTACCGTCCCCAATATCATTACTCCGCAAAGAAAAATTGGGCCAATGATCCCAATGGATTGATCTATTATGAGGAGGAATGGCATCTTTTTTATCAATATAATCCATATGGTAATTTCGATGGCCACAAGCACTGGGCCCACGCTGTTTCATCTGATTTGGTTCATTGGGAAGATCTGCCGCTGGCATTGTTTCCCGACTCGCTGGGGGATTGCTGGTCCGGGTCCGTGGTGGCAGACAAACAGAACACATCCGGCCTGTTTACTGGCAACACCGATGAGTACGGAAAGAAGAAAGAGGAAGGTTTGGTTGCTATATATACCAGCTTTTCCGAAACAATTTGTCAAAGTTTGGCTTATTCCGTGGATCGGGGACGCACATGGACGAAATATGAAGGAAATCCGGTGGTAGCATCCTCGAACAATCCGGGGGGCAGCATCTATTTCCGAGATCCGAAAGTATTCTGGCATGAGGAAAGCAGTCAATGGATGATGGTGATTTCCGGCGGGCCGCTGATGATTTACACCTCTCCCGATTTGCTGCATTGGGAATGCGGCATCGTGGATACGGAAATTCAGACCGAGTGCCCGGATTTGTTCCCCATAACGGTGGACGGTACAGCTGAGAAAAAGTGGGTTCTAACGCTGAGCGGCCAATTTTATCTGGTAGGAGAACTGAAGAAGATGCGGAACAATAAGTGGATGTTCCGTCCGGAAACGGAGAAAATACCCATGAATTTCGGACCGGACTGTTATGCTACTCAGTCCTGGAACAGTGCGCCGAATGGCAGCGTATATACGATCAGCTGGCTGATTTCTCCCGACTATATTACCTCGCTGCCGACGATTCTGCCCAACTATTCGGGTTTGTACAGTTTGGTATACGAACTATCCTTGATAAAGGAAGAAGGGGGGTACCGATTACTACAGAATCCATTGAAAGCGTATGAGCAGCTGCGCCAGAATCAGCTGGCCGTACGGAAGGAATACGTATTGGAAGCCGGCCAGGAGAACGCGGCCCGGATCCCGGAAGTACAGGGTAAGCAGTATGAGCTCTTGGTCGAATTTTTTCCCAATCCGTCTGTTACCGAGTTTGGTATCAAGCTTTATTTAGGGGAGGAAGAGGAAACCGTACTATCTTATCAACCCGCTTCCGGTCAATTATCGGTGGACCGGTCCCGGTCCGGCGTATTTCCGGCGGATGCATTTGGTAATCCTGGCGTATATAGCACATCCCTTTCCGCCGAGGCGGATGGCGGTATAACGCTGCGGATTTTTGCGGACGAATCTATCCTGGAAGTTTTTGCCGGCCAAGGCCAAGTGCTGGGAACGTTCCTAGTGTTTCCTCAGGAAAAAAGCAATGGAGTTTCTTTTTACGCGGAAGGGGGAAAGTGTCCAATGAAGATGGAATTCGTCCCTTTGTCCAGCCGTTGGTAGTCTCCTAAAGCAGTGTGGTGTGCAGAATTCCCAAGATTTCCCTTACCCAATATCCCAGAAAGACTGAAACAGGCGTTTGGGAATGAATGCTGCTGCACGAAATTCCCAGCTGTCTGGCATGCAGTGTTGCCCGATATAGATGAAAACTATCCGAGACAATAATCATATTCTGAGGCAGGTCCCGCTCCTGTATGACTGCCCGTGACATGGCAATGTTTTCTTCCGTGTTGGTGGAGGAATCCTCCTGATATATTCTCGTTTCGTCAATGCCATGTTCCGTCAGATATTTTTTCATGACATAGGCTTCGGTATATCGTTCATCCTGCCCTTTTCCGCCTGCCACGATAACAGGAGACTCCGGGTGTTCTTTCAGATAATCCAAAGCCCGTTCCAGGCGGTTCCGCAGCATGGTAGAAGGTTGGTCGTCTTGGATCTTACAGCCAAGCACGATTACCGTTCCGGACGTATCGGAGGCGGGCTCATTGAAAAAGCCGTACTTCATCATGATACCGGATAGAATCGATCCGATTAGGAACAGCATGAAGAGAACGCCTGCCAGCACATAGCGAAGGGCTTTCCAGGGAATCCAGTCCCAAAGGAGTGCCAGCAGCAGGAGCACGCTGCCAAAAGCCAGCAAAGCGATGGTTCCGGAATGAAAAATACCATAGGTTATAAAGGGCAGGATGCCGAACAACAGTGCCGACAGCGCGATCAGGATACTAAGTACTTTCCAGACTATTTTCATGTTCCACCAATCCTTTTCGGCTTACTTACTGAATTGCCAGTCATTTGACATAACGTTTCCGGAGCACCGGTCCCTGCAAGTGACTTCTGTCATTCTTTCCGGAAAACGGAAGGATTAATCCCGGAAGCTGCCTGGCTGCGAAGAAATGTCCTATCAGGAATCTTCGTCATCCAACTCTTTATAAAATGGCGATTCTTCCTGGTGTTTGGACGCGTTGCACTCCGACTGTTTCTTGACTTGCTGCCAGGACGCCCGGCGCTGAAAGGCAATGAGCATGACCGAAGTCAAAACGGATAAGATGCCTAATACAAGAATCAGCGTTTTGGTAATTTTGTTGTCGATGAACGCCATGGCGGTGTTAAATCGATCGACTACATAGAAAACGATCAGCATCGTAGAAAGGATGATACAAGCATGCGGAATAATTTTCGTGATTGTCTTCATTTTGCCGTCTGTCCTCTATTCCGTAAAATCATAAATAAACAGGATGTCGCTGGTATCCCGTCCCCCTTTATAGGGCCGGTTCGCAATGCTGCTTCCAAACGTCATGACCGAAGATTGTCCGCCATCCAGATTGTAGGCTTCCTGACAGCCTAGGTTTTCCAATAGAAGCGCCAGATTATTTAGATTCATTCCACTGGAATAACCGGCCTGTCTGCCGTCCACCACGACAAAACAATAATGCCCGGGCTCATAATATCCCACCGCGGTGCGTGGGTGGACGCCGCTGACGCTGCTGTCGAAGTCGCTGAGAGCCTGTCCGTTATCCAGAAGGGCGGGACCAAAGGTCCAGGCCTGGAACGCACCGTTGTTCATTGCTGTCTGCGCATCAAACTCCTGTTCCGAGTAAGTCTTCATCGTCCCGTCGTAATACAGCACGCAGACATCGTCGTTGGGGTCATCCCGGTACAACGTACCGTTCCGGATGACAACACCGCGGCTATCCAGGCTATAATAGTCTCCGTTGATGGAGCAGACCGCATTGTTTCGCAAAGCGATATCCAGAGGAAATTCATTGATGGATTTACCGTATTTATCGTAAGCAAAGGCGGTGCGGAAACACTCTATGTCCCGAATATAGATATCCGCTACATAGTAGGTGGCGCTTTTCCAATAGGAGGAAGAGAGGGAAACCGAGACATAGCTGCTTCGATAACCGGTTTCCGTCCGAATGATTTCGCCATCCGTAAATTTATCCGCAAATTTCACACCCCAATCATTGGGGTCCGGTGTGGCGGGGGAAGGCGTTGTTCCGGGCGCCAGAGACGAAGAAGGGGGAATGCCGCCGCTGCCGGTAACCGAGGGTTTTCTGGTAGGCAGCGCGGAAATGTTGTCCTGATATGCCTGTGGCAAGACATGATGGAATAACGCGAACGTACAAAGACAGATGCCGAAGACCAAAAAGTCGATGGCCGCCAGCGCCCACAGTTTCATAGGCTTTTTTATTGTTTGTTTGGAGCAAACCGTTTGTTTCTTTCGTGTCATGGGCACCAATCCTTCTGCAAGTATAGAATAGCATGTCCCAAACGGATGGAATCATTCTGCCGGAACGAATTCCTATCTTTATCAGTATAATAGAAATTCCATTATTTGTCTAATCCGTTTCTCGGCCGGCTGCGGAGTACGGAAATTTTTCCTTTGACCTATGGGACAGGCTATGTTATACTGGGGCGGCAGCGGAAAAAATCATCCCGCTGCCGTAAACGATAGCAGGGGTTTCAGGTGTCCGGCGCAAGGAAAGATTTTTTGTGCCGGCTGAAAAAGGAAGCGGGTGAAAGACCCGCGCGAACCCGTCGCTGTAACCGGAAAGTGTGTCTCCGCTCTGTTAAGAAGCCACTGGGAAACTGGGAAGGCTAGGAAAACACACGGTAGGATCCGGAAGCCAGAAGACTTGCCTGAATGCCTCGTAAGACATGCCACGGGAGATTGGCGGAACCTTACTTATTTTGATTCTCGCATAGACCGGTCAGCCGGTTTCGGCGAGGCATCTTTATCTGTTCCAGGCTTCCTCTATCCAATTTGCCGGTTTGTTGCTGTTGTTTTGGAACGAACGGAAAAGAAAGGGAGAAGAACATGGAAGAGGAAAAAAAGACAAACAAAAAGGGACTTCTAATTGGTTTGGCAGCATTTTTGGTGGTATTGGCGCTGTTTTTTGTGATTTATAAGCTGTATTCTCCAAAAAAGATTACGGAAGATCCCATCCCGACCAAGACGCCGGTCACGACACTATCCCCGGACAGCACAGAAAATCCTCAGTCTACCCCAGAGAGTACGGCTCCGGTCTTTGAAAAGACGGTGACGGTAAAAATCGTGTTTGGCGATCAGACGGAAAAGACAGTTGTTCTAGAGACCAACGCGAAGTCACTGCGGCGTGCGCTGGAGGAGAAAAATTTGATTTCCGGAACAGAGGGGCAGTTTGGATTGTATGTCACCATGGTGGACGGCGTGACCGCGGACGAAAGCAAACACGAGTTCTGGAGCTTCACCAAAGGCGGCGAGATGCTGGAGGTAGGAGTCGATTACGTGGAAATTGCGGATGGTGAACAATATGAAATCTCACTCCAAGTCTGGTAAGACTAAGCTTCGCATTTTGGAGATCATTCTTTTTGCTATGCTGGGCGCCATTTTATATGTCGCCCAGGTGGCGTTGGCTTTTTTGCCCAATATTGAAGTGGTGTCCTTGCTGCTGATTTGCTATACCATCGTATATGGAAAGCGGGTGTTCTATCCGCTTCTGGTTTTTTTAGCACTGGAGGGCATTACCTATGGGTTCGGAATCTGGTGGATTTCCTATCTATATATTTGGCCGTTGCTGGTGCTGGTTAGCCTGTTGTTCCGCCGTATGCGTTCCGCTGTGGGCTGGTCTGTGTTGTCGGGCTTTTTCGGATTGCTTTTCGGCTTCTTATATGCCTTGATTTTTTTGTTTTTGGGAGGCCCCGGAGCCATGATTGCCACCTGGGTCAGCGGACTCGGGTTCGATTTGATGCATTGTTTGGGGAATTTTCTGACCTGTCTGGTTTTGTTTCATCCACTGAGCAAGGTACTGGAACAGATACGAACCTCCATGGAAAAAGCCCTTGTCCATCCCGGTCAACGCGCTTGACAAATATACTTTTTTGCAGTATAAAGAACTATCTGTAGGCATCCTGGGAGGGATAAACATGAACGGAGCGATCGTCCGTTTTTTGTCGGTGGAGTTGTTCTTCTTCAAAAATGTAGAGCATGGGAAAGTGGCATTCCCGGGGTTGCTGAGCCGGGACTATTTTGCCAATCAGGCGGAAATTGTAGGAATATACGGCCAAAAT